>Ga0315282_10003811_pt1 | contig 26808 bp, 23 predicted proteins | sample YL17G07_20_MG_FD_203693 | JGI IMG/M metagenome (GOLD analysis project Ga0315282, IMG submission 203693) | Sediment microbial communities from Yellowstone Lake, YNP, Wyoming, USA - YL17G07_20 | ecosystem: Environmental > Aquatic > Freshwater > Lake > Sediment | place: USA: Wyoming | collected...
CGAAGAAGTTCGCGCAGCGGTCGGCATGAGCGGTACGATGCCACCACGCGACGGACGACGGAGGATCCATACATGAGTGCTTTCCAATTAGAGAAGACCACGAGTGCCATCGTTGAGCAGATCCGAGCCCGTGCGGCGTCGCGCGGCGGCAGGGTGATCCTATCTGAAGGACAGGACCCTCGGACGGTTCACGCGGCGCGAGCCCTCATCGACAGACGCATTTGCGACGTGACGCTCGTCGGCACACCGGCACAGGTCACGAAGCTCGCCGAGAAGGAAGGGGTCTCGTTGGCCGGGGTATCCGTCGCGGACCCATCTCAACATCCGAGGAAGGCGGACTTTGCGCGCGAGCTGTACAACCTCCGTAAACAGAAAGGGATGACCGAGGCCGAAGCGCAGAAACTCGTCACCGATCAACTGATCGCCGCCGCGATGATGGTGCGCTTCGGGGAGGGAACGGCCACCGTCGGAGGTTCGGCGCACGCGACGCGAGACGTTGTCCGGGCGGCACTCTGGGTGATCGGGATGGCCCCGCAGGTGAAGGTGGTTTCCGGGGGTTTCCTCATGGTGGTGCCGAACTTCCTCGACACGGGGAAGGAGAAGGCGCTCTATTTCGCCGATGCAGGCGTCGTCCCGGATCCCGACAGTGAGCAGCTCGCGTCCATCGCCATCGCGAGCGCCGGGACGTTCCGGGCGCTCACCGGAGAAGAGCCGAAGATCGCGATGCTGAGCTTCTCGACGAAGGGTAGCGCCTCCCATCCTGACGTGGACAAGGTGGTCGCGGCAACGAAGCGCGTGCAGGAGTTGCGCCCGGACCTGCCCGTGGATGGTGAACTACAGGCCGATGCCGCGCTTGTGGAGTCGGCCGGTCGGTCGAAGGCTCCGGGCAGCCCCATTGCGGGTAAGGCCGACGTGCTCATATTCCCGGACCTCGGCGCGGGCAACATCGCGTACAAGCTCGTTCAGCGCCTCGCCCATGCGACCGCGCTGGGACCGATCCTTCAGGGGTTGGCGAAACCGGCACACGACCTGTCACGTGGGTGCAGCGCCGAGGACATTGTGGACATGGCGGCGATCGCGATCTGCATGGCAGAGACCGCCTGAGCGCGCGGTACAAACCGCGCGGGTACAGATCGGCTCGCACGTGTTATTTTCGGCTGTGGGGCAGGTCTCCGAGCCGCCCGTGTGGCAGTCATATGGTCCTGGGACTTCGCCATCAAACCGGCGTCTTCCACCGGGGCTACTGCCTCCGACGGAGATGGCCCCGCTGACGACGTCGCCCGTGCACGGATAGGGGTGGCCCGGTGTGGTCGCCCGAGGCTCCGTATCCTGACCGCAGAGCATTCAGGAGAGAAAACGGTGAGCGGGACCCTTCGTGACCGAATAGTGCAGGGTGTTGATCGTGAGCATCTCGTGCGGATAATTGAAGACAGCCTCGATGACCACGACCTTGTCGACGTTGCGGCAGGCTGCGGCCTGCTCGTAGAACAGGCGTCGCGTGACGAACTGATCCACCATCTCGCGGGAGGGTTTCATGGGAATGAGGGAATCAGCGAAGCGCTGACGCAGTCACTTGTGCGGGCAAACAATGAGATCATCGATCAGGTGCAATCCATGGCGGTGTCCGAACTGCAGCGGGCGCTGCTGGACGATCACTCGGAGTTGGTACTCGCCAAGGAGCGCCTGATTGTGGCGCTCCTTGCGGACGAACGACCTGAGGTTAATGCTATGTTAAAGCGTTTCTTCGATCGCCATAGTTCATCGGCGGAAGCTAGCGACAAGGTGTCTGAACAGTCGGAGCCGCCGAAGGCCGACTGGATTTCGGTGGAGCTTCGGAGGGAACTCGAGCAGGCGCGACAGGAACGTGCGGAGCTCATGAGCTTGCTCAAGGAAGTGCGCAAGCTTCTCGAACGCACCAGTTCGCTTGCCGTGCCTGAGCCGTCAGAGGAGAAGCCCTCGCCTCAGGAGCGGGTGGGCCTGTTCGTCGATGTTCAGCACATCTTCTACAATGCGCGGAACTTCTACGGTCGGAAGCTCGATTTCAAGAAGCTCATGGAGGCAACGACGAAAGACCGCGTCCTGGTGACGGCAGTTGCCTATCTCGTGCTGTCGCCCGATGTCGATCAGACGAACTTCATCACGATGCTCGAGCAGAACGGCTATTCCGTGAGGGAGAAGCTTCCCCGACGGCGGAGCGACAGTCTCACGCTGAGCGACGAGGAGCTCCCGATGGCCCTTGATGTGTTGAGACGGGCGGAGAACCTCGATGTCGCCGTCCTGGTCGGGGGAGACGTTGACATCCCGACTCTATCCCAACGGATACAGGGAAACGGTGCCAAGGTTGAGCTCTACGGCTTCCCGCAGAACACCACTGAGGACGTTCTCCGCGCCGTGGATCGTTTCCTCCCGATTGACGAGAACCTCCTGCTTCCCCAAGACTACCTCCCGAAGCGGGTGCACGATACGCAGCACCGGGCGGCCAACCGAACAGGTCTCGCGCGCGGCTACATGAACAATCAGCGGCGCGGATGGGGCTCCGACGTGCGCGGCACGTGATAGCTCGCGGGTGACATGCTCAGTGGCAAGCGGTGGCATTTGTGAGCCGGGTCACCGGTTCCGATGGGGAATATTCCCCACAACGGTCCGGTTACCGCTTGGGGGGACGTTCGCCGGTCCGGATCGTACCGCGCACAATCAGTTGATTACCCAATGTCTTACGACGCGTTCGTGGGTATGGCACGCGTTTTGTTCCATCAAATCAGCAAAGAGAGGGTCCGAATGAGTATCGGTGCAGGATCCACCATCGCCATGGTGGAGGGGAGGCTTGTCGTCCCCGATGACCCGATCATCCCGTTCGTCGAAGGAGACGGTACCGGTCCGGACATATGGCATGCGGCGGTGCGCGTGTTCGACGCGGCGGTGGAGAAGGCGTACCGAGGCAAACGGAAGATCGTCTGGAAGGAAGTTCTTGCAGGCGAGAAGGCATTCAAGGAGACGGGCGAGTGGCTTCCTCACGGGACGGTGGATGCGTTCTCGCACTATCGGATCGGCATCAAAGGTCCGCTCACAACGCCGGTGGGTGGCGGGTACCGCAGTCTGAACGTGACGCTGCGGCAGACGCTCGATCTCTACGTCTGCCTCCGTCCGGTGAAGTGGTTCAAAGGGGTGCCAAGTCCGGTCAAGCATCCGGAACTCGTCGACATGGTGATCTTCCGGGAGAACACGGAAGATGTGTACGCGGGCAAGGAGCTCGAACAGGGCACGCCGGAAGTGAAGAAGCTCCTCGCCTTCCTCAAGAAGGAATACGGCTGGGACATCCGTCCTGATTCGGGTGTCGGCATCAAACCGATCAGCGTGACGGGCACGAAGCGGCTGGTCCGGGCCGCCATCGAGTACGCGATCCGGAACGAGCGGAGGAGCATCACCCTCGTCCACAAGGGGAACATCCAGAAGTTCACCGAAGGGGCGTTTCGCACGTGGGGCTATGCGCTGGCCAAGCGCGAGTACCCGGACAGGGTTGTCTCGTGGGAAGATTGCGGTGGGAAGGTGCCCGAGGGCAAGATCCTCATGAAGGACGCCATCGCCGACATCTTCCTCCAGCAGGTGCTGACGCGACCCGCGGAGTTCGACGTGATCGCCACGATGAACCTGAACGGCGACTACGTCTCCGACGCGCTCGCCGCGCAGGTCGGTGGGATCGGCATCGCCCCCGGCGGCAACATCAACTACGAGACCGGACACGCCATCTTCGAGGCGACGCACGGGACTGCGCCGAAGTACGCCAACCAGGACAAGGTGAACCCCGGCTCGCTGATCCTGTCCGGGGAAATGATGCTGCGGTACCTGGGGTGGCCCGAAGCGGCGGACCTCATCATCAGAGGACTTGAGGACACCGTCGCGTCAAAGACGGTCACCTATGACCTCGCTCGTCTCATGGAGGACGCGAAAGAAGTCAGGTGTTCCGAGTTCGGAACGGCAATCATCGAACACATGACGTGAGTCATCGGCCCGGGTCGACTGGACCGCCGGGGGTAAGCGGTTCGTCCCCGTCAGCGCAGGTCGATGCCTCACGCGAAGATCGAGGGATGGCCTACGCATGACGCACGAACAGCTTGAAGCCAACAGCCTCGGTGCGGAAGAAAGCCTGAGGAGGTACCTCAAAGACATTCGGGACATCCCGATGCTCAGCCGGGACGAGGAGGTCGAACTGGCGCAGCGAGTGCGGGCGGGAGATCACGAGGCGCGCGCGCGGCTCGTGCAGGCGAACCTGCGCTTCGTCGTGAGCATCGCCAAGCGCTACCAGCATCGCGGTCTGTCGCTCGTCGATCTCATCGCCGAGGGCAACCTCGGCCTGGTGAAAGCGGTTGACCGGTTCGACGAGACCCTCGGGTACAAGTTCATCTCGTACGCCGTCTGGTGGATCAAGCAGGCGATCATCCAGGCGCTTTCCCGGCAGGCGCGCCCCGTGCGATTGCCGTCCGGACGGGCCAACCTCCTGTTTCGGCTTGAGCGGCTGCACGGGCGTCTCGAACAGGAACGCTGCGCTGCGGTATCGTGGATGGACCTCGCCGACGAAGCCGAAGCGCCCGAAGACGATGTGGAAGAGATGCTCACCCTCGCACCGAGGGCGAGTTCTCTCGATGCCCACCGGAACGAGGAAGAGGTGCACCTCTCGGAAGTCATCCGCGACGAAGTGACCCTCTTGCCGTCGGATGAGTTTGAGGAACGCACCCGCTACGAAGAGCTCGCCCGCGCCCTCGAAGGACTCGACAGCCGCGAGCGCACCATCGTGAGGAAGTTCTTCGGCCTCGGCATGGACGAGCGGCAAACCCTCGAAGAGATCGGCGAGGAATTCCAGCTCACCCGCGAGCGCATCCGTCAGATCAAGGACCGGGCGCTCAAGAAACTCCGGCATTTCTCCCGCAGTCAGGCGCTCCGGGAGTACCTCGCCGCGTAGGGGGGACGCGGCTCACGTGCCCGGAAACGGGGTGCGGAAGGCCGTGCACCCCGCGCCTGTTTACCTCGATTCCCGCATGCGAGCCAACGGGACTCGCTCCGTTGACGGGAACGTCGTGCGATTGGCTCGGGAGGCTTGGCCCGGTGTTTCCGAGCATCGGCGGTGGTCAGGCCTGACCAATCGTGAGCGGGCCAGCCCCCTCAACGGGGACCATCGCCTCAATGAACGGTTCGCGGTTGTGCTTCCCGTAGTATCCGTCGAGGAGCGTCGTACGGAGGCGGTCCACCGCCTCGTCGGCGACGATCACCTCCACACAACCGCCGATCCCCGCCCCGATGAGTCCCGCGCCGACGACCCCGTCAACGCTCCGGGCGAGGTCCACGAGTTCGTCGAGGTCGGGTGAACTGCACGCGTATCCCCCGGGCTGCCGTGCAAGGTCTGCCGAGGAGGTCACCTCTTCCTCGTCGGATTCCAGTGCTCTGATGAGTCGGTCGAGGTCGTCGTTGTCAAGCCCCCTGTCGGCGGGGATGCGGTTGCCGCCGTCATCGAGCCGGGTGACCCGGTCGCCTTCGTGGGAAAGGTTGATGAGGGTTCCCACGCCGGAAATGTCCCCTCCGCGAAGGTAGTCGGCCAACTGTCTGCTCCGTTCGCATTCCGCCAGACCGTAGAGGCACACGTCGCGGACCCGGTACCCTTCGCACGGTTCGTCGTGCGTTGTGAAGAGCTTGTCGAGATCGCGCCTCGCATCGGGCAGCGCGTTCCGAATCTCCCACCGCCACACCCGGTGCGGAAGCTCCTTCAGCAGGCGGTAGATGTCGGCGTGAGAGAGACCGAGCCGTAGCACGTCGCGCAGATGGACGAGTTTCGGTCCCCATTCGGGGTGCAGGTGCTTGATCCAGGCCAGCGCGATCACGTAGGTCGCCACCCGCTCGTTGAAGGTGCTGCGGGCGTTCGCCGTCTTCTGCGCGTGGATCCGGGAATGGCAGACGACGACTGAGTAACCCTCCGGCCACGGACTCCAATCCACCTGCATCGGGAAGAAATCCACGTGCGAGACGTGGCCCGACCTACCCAGTGCGATGGCCGCCTGATCTCCCGAACCGCCTCGCGTGCCAACATACCATTCCGCCTGACCGCATCCTTCGGCGAGGCCAAGTGGGTCGATGCTGTGCCCGTTGACGTGGTGGAGCGCCTGCGCGGAGGCCACAACGAGTGACGAGGACGAGCTGAGTCCCGCCGCCTGCGGCAGTTGGCTGTCCACGAACAGGTCGAATCCGTTCACGCCGGCGCTCCCTTCGGGACCGTTTACGAACGCGGAGCGTTCGCCGCCCCAAGCGTTCGTGAAGTAAGCCAGTGCGGACCGGACATAGCTGCTCCAATGGCCGAGCAGGTTCAGTCCCTTGAGGAGCTTCGGCGTGCTGAGCGTCCAATCCGCCCAATCGGAGACGTGACCGTCGGGAAGGAGGTCGGGAATGAGGAACTCCGCATCGGTGTAGTCCGGGTTCGCATTTGCCAGCCTCACCCGGTCATCCGGGCGTGGGATACAGACGAGGACCAGTTCCCGCACGGCGATCGGGTTCACCCGTCCGCCGCGATGGTCAATGTGCGTTCCGAGGAGGTTCACCCTGCCGGGCGCGCGGAAGACGGCGAGCGACACGTCTTCGTCGCAGCCGAATCGCCGGACCGCCGATTCGATGAGACCGCCGTACCAGCGCACCGCGTCCCTCGCCTTCGCCTCCGGTTCGTTCCGCAGGCGCCCAAGCTCGGCGAGGAACGCTCGGCTGGGATGTGCTGCCGTCTTTTTCCAGAGAGATGCGGGCCTGAAGACACCCACGGGCATCGGTTCTCGACCCCTACGCAAGCTCAGAGTGTGTGCGGAAGGTGCATGTCAAGCACCAGATTCTTCGCTGACGCTCAGAATGACACCTCCTCTGAACGTCATGCTGAGCGGCGAACTCGCTTCGAGCGAGTTCGTTTCCGAGTTCATTCCGCGAACTCGCCGGAGCATCTGGTTCACCTGCGAACGGGCTTTCCGCACACACTCTCAGGGAATTGCGGCACCGGTTTCGTTCGCCAACGGGGCGGGCGCAGCCTCATTCGCTCTCTGCGGGGTATACGGTCCCGTCGCTATCCACGATCGCCCGGTCGATCTCCGCACCGTCCGGGATCACCGCGCCGCCGAGAACGATCGAGTCGGCGATCCGCACGCTCTCGCCGACGATGCACCGGTCGCCCATGGTCACGTATGGACCGATGACCGACGCCTTGCCGATCTGGACGGTCGGCGGGATGTGCACCGGCGGCATGACCGTGTACGTCCCGTTGGACTGGGCACTGCGTCCGTCGTGTTCGAGAAGACGGGCGTTGCCGATGAGGAGATCCTCCGGCGTGTTGACGTTCATCCGCCAGTCGGCGACGAGGGACCAGTGAAGGGTCAATCCCTCGTTCACGGCGATCTGGAACGCGTCGGGAAGATAGTACTCGCCTTCCTTCGCGTTGAGGCGCGTCTTCTCGATGCAGGGGAACAGCCACGGTCCGAGGATGTACATCCCGGCGAGGTTCAGGTTGCTCCTCGGCCTCTCCGGTTTCTCCTCGAACTCGATGATGTTCCGCCCCTTCGTGATGACGATGCCGCCCTTTCGAGGGTTGTCGGTGAAGTGGACGGCGAGCGTTCCGTCCGCGGAGAAGTAGCGATTGTTCTCGACGAGCTCGTTCAGATCGTAGAGGCTGAGGTTATCGGACCAGCACACGAGGAACCTGCGCTCGCCGATCACCTGGCGTGTCAGGCCGATGGCGTGGGCGGTTCCGAGGTGCTCGGTCTGTACCACGTACTCCAGGTGGACACCGATGGCGTGGCCGTTTCCGAGCACGGCGCGCACCTGTTCGGAGTCGGGCGAGATGACGACGGTCATGTTCGTGATCCCGGCCCGCCGGAGCGCTTCGATGTTCCGGATGATGAGCGGCCTACCGGCGACCGGAAGCAGGGGCTTCGGGACGCGTTTCGTCAGATCGCCGAAGCGTGTGCCCCTACCCCCGGCGAGGATGAGTCCGATAAGTGGTTCTTCCATGCGTTCACCTATCTCCGAACCGTTCGGAGGTGGCGAAAGACCGTGCAGTCGCCACGAGAACCAGTGCAGGGGTATAGGCATGCCATGCCCCTGCTCATGAGAAGGACGGCGGCCTACTGTTTCGCCGCGGGTACCATCAGCCCGGCGAGCAGACCTCCGAGCACTGCCTCCACCAACGTTCCGAGGAACCAGACCAGGGCCATAATGTACGGGATCGGCATCACCGAGTACGTGCCATATCCCATCGAGACCCCCGTGCCGAGCCCGAAGATGAGATCGGCTCGGCAGTGACCTTCGCCGCAATGGCGTTCCGATAAGTACGGAGCCGGAACGAAGCGGGCGGCCCGATCACCATGGAACGAGCGGCCGTGTGCTCAAGCGTCCTTTCGGGTTGTCGCTACCCCTCCCACCCTGGTAGCGGCGGCAGCCTCGTCCTGGCCCCGGCCCGCTGTCTGATGAGGTACGCCTCCAACCACCCCCGGTTCTTGCGCGGGTTCATGGTGGACAAGATCACCTTCTCGTGGTCGAGGCTGTTGATCCGTTCGTTCGCGGCGCGCAGCGCGTCGATGCAGTTCATGATCGCCCGTCTGGCGGGCATCCGCTCCGGCTTGAGGTCGGCGCCGAACCAGCCCTTGTAGCCGTGCATCTTCAGGACGTAGAGCGACGCCTCCGTCTGCTCCGGCGAGAGCACGCCGACGTTGAGGTCCTGGTCGTAGTTTCCGAGCGGCTGGCTGTTCCAGTGGGTGTGGGCGAGGCGACCGTATTCCATGATGAGGCTGAAGCTGTACGGCAGGTCCTCGAAGCCCATCAGGACGTGGCCGACTTCCGGGTTCATCGCCACGAGCGCGTGCCCGTCATTGAGGAGCTTCTTGTTCTCCGGGTGCTCGAGGTACGACTCGACCTTCATGCCGAGGAGCAGGCCCTCGTACGTGGAACCATAGATGATCCGTCCGCGCGGTTCGTATGGCTTCGGCTCCATACAGACGCGCACGCCGGGGACCCGGTCCATCGCCTTCGCCATGTTCCGGGCGAACCTATCGCGCATGGCGAAGAAATCCTGCGCGAAGTTGTTCTCCCAGCCGTCGATTCCCGGCCAGTGAATAATGTGCGGGGTGTTCGTGTCCTTGCAGAACTTGAGCGCACGGGCGAAGATGTCAATCGCCTTCTCCTGAACCTCCGGATACGGAGAGGACAGCGCGCCCCACTCGAAGTCCCGGTCGTAGAACAGCGCCGGGCCGAATCCGACGAGTTTGATGCCCGTGTCCTTCTCCAACTGTTGGTAGAGATGCCAGTTGTCCTCGTTCACCTCGGTCGGGTAATGCGCCTCGACGCCCTTCAACCCGTACTCGGCTAACTCGCCCGCAAGGGCGAGCCGGTCTGCCATGCTCAGGTTCGGCGTATACCGCTCGTGGAAGCGCCCGCCGCCCGGCGCGAAGAACCACACGCCCGCCGAGAACTTGAGATCGAGGCTGAAGGTCTTGAGGTGCTTGATGAGTTCTTCCGGGGTTCGGCGTTTGGCTTGAGAGCGGATGTCAATGACGGCCATGGCGCGGAGGTCCTTTCTTACTTCTTCGTCATTCACGGAGTCATGCTGAGCGGCGAACGCGAAGCGTTCGGAAGCGAAGCATCTGGTCCGAGTATCACGAGATTCTCCGGCGAATTCGCGGAGCGAATTCGTTTCCGAACTCGCCGCTGGCGAGTTCGTGGCTCAGAATGACGTTCTTATCCTACTGGGACAGGCTCCTACCAAGTAAGCACGCTACAAATATGCTGAAACTACGTATGCGGGCAAAGGTGAAGTGGGACGCCCATTTTCTCTTGCGCTCCGTTACCGCCCGACCGTACATTGCCTCATAGTTTGTCCCCGCCCGCACAGCGTGAACCGGAGGATGAGAAGATGAGACGCCGTGTCTGCTTACTCATGTTGGCCTGCCTCATCGCTGCGACCTGCCACGCCCAGACGGACAACCGCATCCCCATCGCCGTGCTCGACCTCACCGGGCAAGACATCTCCGCCTCACAGCGCCAGACATTCTCCGACCGGCTCCGCCACGAGCTGTTCGCAACCGGCTACTTCCGCGTCATGGAACGGGAGCGGATGCTCGACATCCTCAAAGAGCAGGGCTTTCAGGCATCGGGGTGCATCTCGACCGAGTGCGCCGTCGAGGTCGGGCAACTCGTCGGCGTGGAGAAGATCGTGGGCGGTAGCATCAGCAGAGTGGGGAGCATCTACACCGTCAACATCCGCCTCATCAACGTGGAGACAGGGGAGATCGAACGGACGGCAGTGCAGGATTGCAGGTGTTCGATAGAAGACGTGCTGACCCGAACCCTCGCAGAGGTCGCAGCCGGGCTTGCCGGGACCGTGTCTCCTCCGCCGCAGGAGACACAGCCGGATAGCAGCGCCATACGGGCTGAGGCAGAATCGTATCGCCAGAAAGCGGATAGCCTCCATTCGATAGGTGCATATCAGGAGGCGCTCGTAGCGTATGACCGCGCCCTCGCCCTCGACCCGAACTACAAAGAGGCATGGGTCGGCAAAGGGGCGGCGTTGGGCAACTTGGGGCGGAATCAGGAGGCGCTCGTCGCGTGTGAGCGCGCCCTCGCCCTCGACCCGAACTTCAAAGAGGCATGGTTCGGCAAAGGGCTGGCGTTGGGGAGCCTGGAGCGGTATCAGGAGGCGCTCGTCGCGTATGAGCGCGCTCTCGCCCTCGACCCGAACTTCAAAGAGGCATGGTACTTCAAAGGGCTGGCGTTGGGGAGCCTGGAGCGGTATCAGGAGGCGCTCGTAGCGTATGACCGCGCCCTCGCCCTCGACCCGAACTACAAAGAGGCATGGGACCGCAAAGGGTTGGCGTTGTTTATGCTGGGGCGGTTGCAGGAGGCGCTCGCCGCGTTCGAGGGCGCCCTTGCCCTCGACCCGAACTACAGAAACGCGTGGAAGAACAAAGGGGTGGCGTTGGAGAACTTGGGGCGGTACCAGGAGGCGCTCGTCGCGTATGAGCGCGCCCTCGCCCTCGACCCGAACTACACGGATGCGTGGTACAACAAAGGGGTGACCTTGCGCATTCTGCGGCGGTATCAGGAGGCGCTTTCTTGCTTTGACCGCGCCCTCGCCCTCGACGCGAACCTCGAAATGGCATGGCGGGGCAAGGGGCTGGCGTTGCTCGGGCTGGGGCGGTATCAGGAGGCGCTTTCTTGCTTTGACCGCGCTCTCGCCCTCGACGCGAACGACCAAGAGGCATGGGTCGGGAAAGGGGCGGCGCTGGCCAGTCTGGAGCGATATCAGGAGGCGCTCTCGTGTTTGGAGGTGGCGCGGCAACTGGGCGATCCACGAGCACAGGCACTTATTGACGTGATCCGCCAAGGGATGGGAGGACGATAGGGGGCGCGGCGGCCCGTCCTGACCCGTGGACACGTAGGGGCAACCCCCCGTGGTTGCCCCGCTTCGCTCCGCCGTCGTTTCAGGGCGGGCACAGGTCAGGGCAGGCACAGGGGCCTGCCCCTACGCGAATCCGGGTCACCCGTGCTTGCTTGGCTCAGGCAATCTACCACACTGATCCCCTTTCTGCCCGGGCGACGGGGTGCACTCCGTTCGCGGCACGGTACCTGCCAAACCCGGTGGGTCATCCGATCCACCGGGGTTTCTCTGTACATCGGCGACTCCTATCTTCCCAAGGTGGTACAAACCAAATCCCTACGAAACTTCCCGGTTCCGGCGAGGAGGCGTGCATGACCACTGTACGCGACCGGCTCTGGCTCTTCAGCGTCGAGGCGGGCACGGACGATACGAAGTTCGGCGTGCCGATCTCGCGCATCACCCCCGTCGAGGCGGCGTACTACCTCGGCGTCGAGCGGGTGGCGATGATCGTCTGCGAGCAAGGGCCGTGGCCTCCCTACGATATGCACCTTCGCGCGATGCGGCCGCTGAAAGAGGTCGCGTGGTCCGTCGTGGACTCCGGCGGCAAGACGGGATGGGCGCAAGGGAAGGAAGTCGAGACGCTCGTGGAACTTGCCGGACGGTTCCCGAACATCACGGGAGTCTACATGGATGACTTCTTCCGCGATCCGAAGAAGAGCGGACAGGTCGCCGTTCACAGCACGGAGAAGCTCCGTGCCATCCGGGAGAAACTCATCCTACCCGACAGGAGGCTCGACCTCTGGGCGGTGCTCTACGCGCATCAGCTCGACTTTCCGCTCAGGGACCACCTCGGCCTCATTGACATCGTGAGCTTCTGGACATGGTGGGCGCGCGACCTCGAGCGGCTTGAAACGAACCTCGAACGGCTCGAAGAACTGACGCCGAACGGCTGTCGGTCGCTCGGCCTCTATATGTGGGACTACGGCGAGAAGCGACCGATTCCGCTCGACCTCATGGAGCATCAGTGCGGGGTCGGGCTGAAATGGCTGAAGGCCGGGCGCGTCGAGAGCCTCATGTTTCTCGGTAGCTACCTGTGCGACCTCGATCTTGAGGCCGTCGAGTGGACGAAGGGATGGATCAATCGGGTGGCCGACATCAGGTTGTAGCGGCTGCGTTTCCCGCGCGGATCGAGCGCGGCAGGAGTGCTTCACGCCTATCCGTCATTTCAGCGCCGATAGCGCGCGAGATCACGCGTAGTGGTCATCCGGCTGCTCGCGCATGGCGTTCTTGCTCATTACCCTGAACACGAGGAGCAATCATCATGCCCAAAGGACTGACCCCTGATCTCATCAGGAAGCTGGAGTCGGTGGACAGCCCGACGATCTCGAACGCGGTGGAGCGGTTCAACGTCCGGTCGCGGCGAGAAGGGTACATGGGGCCGGAGATCGTGTGCCGGTTCCCGGACCTCGGCGCGGTCGTCGGCTATGCGACAACGTGCACCATCGTCGAGTACGACGAGAAGTACCCGCCTGACCCCAAGGAACGATTCAAGTGGTCGAAGTCCATCGACGACTTCGCGAAAGCCGGGAAGCCACCGCTCTGCGTCGTGAAGGACATGTGCCACCGGAAGGGCTGGTCGTCGCACTGGGGCGAGATGGTCGGCACGCAGACCCAGGTGCTCGGATCGAAGGCGATCATCACCGACGGGGCGGTGCGCGACCTTGAGGCGCTCCATGCCATGGGCCTCAAGACGTGGAGCCAGTACGTCGTCGTCTCGCACGGTTGGATCGACGTGGGGCAAGCGGACATCCCCGTCGAAGTCGGCGGCCTCGTCGTGAAGCCGGGCGACATCCTGCACGCCGACATGAACGGCGTCGTCTCTATCCCGGAAGAGGTGCTCGACGGGCTGTGGCATGTGATCCAGGACATCCTGAAGAACGAGCAGAAGAACGCGAAACGCATGCGTGAAGAGGGCATTGATCTTGAGGGGATGCGCAGGCAGCTCGCGCACTGAGTACCTGTCCGGACATCATTTGATGTTTGGACAGGCTCTTGGAGTATGTACGGAAAGTGGGTTCTTACCTTCAGATTCCTCGCTCACGAGCGCTTCGTGCTCGCCGCTCAGGATGGCACCGTCAACGAATGTCATGCTGAGCGGTGAACCCGCTTCGAGCGAGTTCATGTCCGAGTTCGCTCCGGGAACTCGCCGGAGTATCAGGTTCGAGGGCAAGGCGGCTTTTCCGTACAGGGTACCAGTGGTCTTTTCGACGGGTCCCGGTCGTTTGCAGGAGCGCAAGGCCCTGCACTCTCACCTGCTCTCATTCGTCCCCACGGAGCCACCACGCCATGCCGATCCACTTCTCGTTCGAACGCTGGGAAGCCATTCGGGAAGCCTACCGCACCTGGTGGTCCGGCGAGCTCGACCGTCCGCTCTTCCACGTCACGCTGGACGGTCTCGATCCGGGTCGTCCGGAACCGGTGCTGCCACATTACGACTTCACGTCGTTCTACGATCTCTCCGTCCCGGCTGAGCAGATTGTGGATCGCTGGGACTACAGCCTCTCGAAACTGAGGTTCCTCGGCGACGCATTCCCGTGCATCTGGCCGAATTTCGGGGCCGGGGTGCTTGCCGCGTTCCTCGGGGCGCGGGTGAACAACGGGAACGACACGACGTGGTTCCATCCGCCACAGGAGCGCGAGGTCGGGGATGTCCCGCTCACCTTCGACCCCGACAACGTCTGGTTCAGGCGTATCCTGGAGGTCATGCGCACGGCGATGGATCGGTGGCAAGGCCTCGTGCAGGTTGGTATGACGGACCTCGGCGGCAACCTCGACGTCCTCTCGACGTTCCGCCCCGGCAAACGGCTGCTCCTCGACCTCTACGACCGCCCGGATGACGTCAAGCGCCACACGTGGCGGGTGCACGAGGAGTGGTGGAGGTGCTTCGAGGAGTTCAACCGCGTTCTCCGACCCCGGAACCCCGGATACACGGCGTGGACGCCGATCTACTCCGAGACGCCGTACTACATGCTCCAGTGCGACTTCTGCTACATGATCAGCCCGAAGATGTTCGACGAGTTCGTCAAGCCGGAGCTCGCGGCGTCGTGCAAACGGCTCACGAACCCATTCTACCACCTCGACGGGCCGGGGGAGTTGCCTCACCTCGACTCATTGCTGGAAATCGAGGAACTCAAGGGGGTGCAATGGGTTCCCGGCGCGGGTAATCCGGACATCGATCAATGGCCGGAGGTGTACCGCAAGATTCGCAAGGCGGGAAAGCTCATCCAGATCTGGCACGGCAAGGGCCAGGACGGGCGCTGGTACATCGACGTACTTGCGGATCAACTGGGAAGCCCGGACGGCATCATCGTCATGGGGGGCGGCAGCATCAAGGAAGAAGACGAAGTCATGGAGATGCTCGAGCGGTACGGCGCAGTCTGATCTGGGGGAACCGGAAGTTAAGGGGCATCATAAGTAGATAGGTCCATGGCTGGAACCTAACACCGGTGTCAGACCATGACCAATCACCTTCTGGGAAAGATACTGCGTCCGAGCGCGACGAGCGAGCGCATCTCTTTGGGTCCCACGACGGCGACGCACGCTCCCCACCCGAAGACAACAAGGAGGCACTTCACGGCAAGCGTGCCGCCGGAGATTTCCCCGGTTCGGGCAACCCACAGAGCCAAACCGAGCATGGCAGCAACGATGCCGAGCGCGGCAACCATGCGCCCCGCCGGGACCGGCATCCGTACGAACCGCTGCGCGACCGCAAACATCACCGATACGATGACTATCTGCCCGGCAAGGGTCGCATAGACTGCGCCAGTGCTCTGCCATCGCGGGACGAGCACTACGTTGAAGACGCCCATCACAAACACACCGGCGAAGTAGCTGAGCGACTGCCAGTAGGTCCGTTCCGCGATGGAAATCTGCACAAACAGGAACAGCGCAATGTTGGAGAGCATCGTCGCGACGACCATAGGTCCGACAAGTCCGGACGCTGGCAGGTAGGTCGGGCCGACGAGAACGTGCACGACTTCGCGTGCGAGCACGATGAACGGTATCACAACCGCAACGTTGAACACGGTGAAGTAGAGCAAGCCTCGGCTGAGTGTGGCGCGGGACTCCGGCTGATCTTTGATCCCCATGATGAAGGGCGACCACGCCATGGAAATGCCGACGCCGACGAGGCTGATGAGATAGCTGATGCGAACGCCGATACCGTAGTATCCCACCTCTTCGTACGACGCACCGAGAGCGAGGAAATAGCGTGGGGCGTGGAGCATCGCCCACGATGCGAGGCCCGCCGGCACCGTGGGCAGAGCGAACCGAGCGCTCCGCAGCGCCAGCGAGAGATTCCCTCTCCGGGCGTACGCGTGGCGAAGCCACCGAAACCCTACCACCAGCGCAGCCGACGCGCCAATGAGGCGACCGGCGAAGAGCGAGATGACGCCAGCATTCCACGCCACGAGCAGAAGGGACACAAAGAGCGCCCAGCCCGTGCCGCGCACGGCGACCACAGCGACATGGTGAGTTGGTTCGTGGCGCAGGCGGAGCAGCGTGGTGACGTGGTCCACGAGTGCAAGCACGGATACCATGACAAGCGCGCACACCCACGCCGCATGTTCGGCGAGCAGTTCCCGGAATTGGTGAACAAGCAGGACGCCCAGCGCGATCATGAGAACGCCATTGGCCGTCGTGAACACCAGGTGCGTCGTCGCCAGACGGGTGCGGTCATCATCGGTCCCGTCATAGTAATAGCGAATGAGCGCCTGATCGAGGTTGATGCAGACGAAGAAGTAGACGATCCCGGTCGTCGCGGTGATTACGTCCGCGATGCCGAGCTCGGCGGGGGCGAGATAGCGTCCGATGACGGCGGTGACGACAACACCGGCGGAAGCCTCGAACACGTTGCCAACCGTATACGCAAACGCTTCGCCGGTCATCCGCCGGATGCTCATCGTGCGCCCCGATCCGGAGGCGCGGACTCTTGCGGTGAGGGACTGCGGCGGGAGAATCGGGTGTAGCTGAGCGCGAACCGTTTTTTCATGCCGGGCCATGCCTCGACGAACATAGCGAGGAGGACGCCCCACACGACGCTTACCACCCCACTCAGGATGACGATGCGCCCACGTCGCGGCCACGAACGTATCTCCGGCGGCGTCGCTCTATCGACCCGGGTGAGCCAGGACACCGTGCGCAACTCGTCGAGGCGCGCCATCTCGTACTCTTGAACGAGCAGTTGTTGCACGAGGGAAAGCATCTTGATCTTGCGATCGAGGCGGGCGTACTCGAGCGCCAGTTCGGGGACATCGCGGAAGGAAAGAAGCGGGTCGCCGGAATCACGACCGCGCGACTGCGTCAGGGAGTTCCGCTGCTGCAGGAGTTGCTCCCGTTCGATCGTCATCTCCCGCAAGGTGTAGTGGTCCGGCCCGAGGATCTGGCGCGTGGCACCGATCTTGACGTCGAGGGCACGGATCTCCCCCTCAACTTCCGCCATCTGGTCGACAAGGGCGGTCACCTGATCGGGCAGCGACACAACGCCGTGGCACAGCGCAAAATCCCGCGCTTCCGCCTCCCCTTGCGTGAGCTCGTCCCGGTTCTCCTGCACCCGTGCTTCGAGGAAGCGGCGCAACTGTCCGGCGTGCCGTGTTTCCGCCTCCCGATAGAGGCTGTCGGTGATGTCCACGTACGCGTTGGCAATCTCGGCGGCCAGCACCGGGTCGCGGTCGGTCACCGTCACAACGATGATACCTTCCGCCGTGACCACACTCGTCGTTGCACTCTCGAGCGCCTTGATCGCATACGTGAAGAACCGCTGCTCGTAGTGCTGCTGCAGGTTGAACCGTTCGACGATGAGCCGCAGCGTGGTTTCGCTGTTGAGGAAACTCACCAGGCGATCGACGGAGGCGCCGCCACCGCGCTTCAACACGGCGTTCAAAGGGTTGCGCAGGTACGCGGAGATACTCCCGCCGCCCTCTTCCGGCGGTGACATGAAGGTCGCCCGCGCCGTGTACCGCGGAGTTATGGTGAACGCCGCGATCAGCGCAATCGCTGCGACGAGGACAACCGTGCCGCCGATGAGGATCCGCTGGCGCCATACGAGGGCGAACAGGTCCGCAATGTGCCAACCGTCGTCCGGGCGCGATGATGCAGCCCGATCTGTCGGAGAATAAGTATTCATCAGTGACCGGAGACGCTTTTGATGATGAAGATCGTCGTGACGATCTGCGAGGTGACCAGCAGACCATCCTTGAATGTCTCCCACCAGTCTCTCGGGACCTTGTCCGGGACGAAGATCGTGTCACCGGCTTCGAGGACCATGTCGTCCCTGGGCTTGACCCAGATGCCGGTGCTCGCCTTGATTACCCGCATCCCCCGCGTGTTTGCGTTCCACGAGACACCGCCTGCTTGCTCAAGGTAGAACGCTACCGTCTTGCCTTCCTGCAGGGGAATGAGTCCCGGTCGGTTGACCTGGCCGGCGATCTCAACCGTCTCTCTCGCACGGGCGACGATGATGAGGTCCTGATCCACGAGCAGCACGTCGTCGATGCCACCTCGCTCGTTCAGCGCCTTTTGGAAGTCGAGCGCAACGCCGCCACGTGCCTCACGAGAACGAACCTTGAAATACGCGTACTCTTCCGGCCTCATCTCCGTGACCAGCATCTTCGACAGGCGCTCGAACTCCGAATCGGGGGTCCTCCACGCCTGGCGTCGGAGGAGCCGCGAGTTCCGCAGAGATGCCTCCCGCGTCAGTCCCCCGGCACGTCTGACGATGTCCGACAACCGGGCGCGCCCTTCGACGATGGAATACGTGCCGGGGAAGCTCACTTCGCCCCTGATCTCGACCGACTGGCGAACGCGCCATTCCGGCAGCGAATGGATGAGAAGACGGTCGCCCGGCCGGATGGTGCTGTCGAGGGGTGTGCCGAGCGCCTGGGTGAGATCAACGACGCGAAGGACCGCCGGACCAGAATCCACGGGGAAGCTCGACCATTCCGCGCGCTCCGGTTGCGCGTCCTCGGCATATCCGCCCGCCAGACGCAGGAGGGAGGACATCGTGTCCCCGGGGCGGTACTCGTAGTATCCCGGATGCTTCACCGCACCCCAGATGGCGATGGAATCGCCGCGCACGGGGACGTGAACCACGTCTCCCATTTCGACCGAGGGATTGAGGCTGGTGTCGCCCGTCGCGTAGAACAGTTCGAGGTCAACGAGCGGAACCAAAGCTTCGCGACGCCGAAGCCCAATCCTCCGGCGCGAAGAGTCGTCGAGCAGCCCGCCCGCCCGCTCGATGACGGAACTTACCCGGTCAGCCGGCGTTGCGGTGTAGGTACCGGGGCGGGTGACAAGCCCGGACACGTGGACGCGGAAGGTGCGCAGACTCACGAGGCTCAGGGTCAGACGGGCGTTTTGGTACGCGCTCTTCGCCGCCGCAACGACGCGTTGCTCCGCCTGTGCAAGCGTCAGCCCGGCCACCCTGACCGGCCCCACCGCCGGAACGAGAAGGTCGCCCTCCGGCGTCACCTCGAGGTCGAAGGCGCGATTCGTCGTACCCCAGACACCGATCATCACGCGGTCGCCGGGGCCGAGGCGGTAGGTTGACCGGTCGATGAGGCGATCAAGCGCCTCGGGCGGCGACGGAGCGGTTGGTCCAGGCGCTTCAGGCTGTGCTTCCTGCGTCTCTTTTTTCTCCGCCGTCTCCTGACGCCGCAGCATCTGAAACTGGGGTGGCAGCTTCCGCTGCGCATATACCGGCGGCGCAGCCGAGGCGGTGCAGATGAGGAACAATGCCCACACGCAGCCTGGAGGTACCCTACGCTTTGTCATCTGGACTGTCGGGAATGTGGTAGTGTTCAGCGTACCAGCGCGCATATTCGCCCTGCTTGATGGGTTGCCACCACGCATCATGTCCCCGATACCATGCGACGGTGTCCGAGAGCGCTTCCTCGAACGAATACCGAAGCTTCCAGCCGAGCGCGTGGATTTTCTCGGTGTTGACGGAATACCGCTGATCGTGGCCCGGTCGGTCGGTGACGTGTCGGATCAATGATAACGGTTTTTCGAGACGCGTGAGGACGGCAGTTGCCAGTTGGACCGTGTTGACCTCGTTCCCGGCACCGATGTTGTATGCCTGTCCGGGTTCCCCGTGGTGCAAGACCATGTCAATGCCCCGGCAGTGGTCCCAGACGTGCATGTAGTCGCGCACGGCTTTGCCGGGACCGTAGATGGGCAGCGGTTTGTCTTCAAGCGCGTTCGTGATGAACAGCGGAACCACCTTCTCCGGGTATTGATACGGTCCGATGGTGTTCGATCCACGGGTGATAAGGGTCGGCAGCCCGTAGGTGACGTGGTAGCTCTGCACGAGCAATTCCCCACCCGTCTTGCTTGCCGAGTACGGGCTGCGCGGCTGAAGCCGGTCGTCCTCGCGGGAGGAACCGGCAGGTACCTCGCCATACACCTCGTCGGTGCTCACCTGAAGGAACCGCTTAACCTTCCTCTCTTTGGCGGCCTCCAGCAGGACGTACGGTCCCTCTACGTTCGTGCGGAGAAACTCGCGCGGGTTTCTGATGGACCGATCGACGTGGCTTTCCGCGGCGAAGTTTACAACCGCATCGACCCGGTTCACCAACGGCCTGACAACTTTATCGTCAGCGATGTCTCCGTGCACGAACTCGTAGCGCTCGTCCTGGGCAACGTCCGTGAGGTTGTTGAGGTTCCCGGAGTAGGTGAGCTTGTCGAGGTTGATAACCCGATACGAGGGGTACGTGCGCAGGATGTACCGGACGAAATTCGACCCGATGAAACCGGCTCCGCCCGTGACCAACAAGCTCCGACCCATGCACTCTACTCCTCGCTCGATACGGGGATGACGCCGGTTCCCTCTCTCGGTGCGACGATCGTGAGGCGGGGCGTCACGTTGCCCGCCGCAAGTGCCGCCGTCATCACCGTCCGGACGCTGGCCACGTCATTATGATGAGGACTGAGGTGTGCCACGACAAGATGGCCCACGCCCGCTTCGGCAAGCCTGACCGCCAGTTCCGCCGCCTGAACGTTGTCGAGATGTCCGTGTGCACTGGCGATGCGCTGCTTGACGCTCCACGGATAGGTACCCCATCGCAGGCGGTCGAGGTCATGGTTCGCCTCGAGGATTGCCAGATCGGTCGTCACCAGCTTCCGCCTCACGAGCGTCGTGACCCGTCCGAGATCGGTGGCAACACCGATGGAGGCACGCCCGCTCCGGACGACGAACTGTGCGGGGTCGGCTGCATCGTGCGGCACGGCGAACGGCTCGAACTCAAGCTCCCCGTCATGAAGTCGGAACGGACGCCCGACCTCGATGGTGCGCAGGTCCTCGTCTCCGCGCCAGAATGATGCTAATGCTTCGAGGGTCCCTGCGGTTCCATAGATGGGAACGCGGTGTCGCCGGGCGAATACTCCTGCGCCGTAGACATGATCCCGATGCTCGTGGGACAGGACAATCGCCGCAACATCGCTCGCGCACCACCCGACCGCAGCCAGCCGCAACTCGATTAGGCGCGCACTGAGACCGGCATCAAGGAGCACGATCCGATGGTTCGAGCGCACGGCCGTGGCGTTGCCTGCGCTGCTGCTCGCCAGAACGCACACTTCCATCGGATCATCTTCGCGCGGGAGGTCATGCACCGCCCGTGTCATGCCAGTTGGCGAATGCGGAGAGGCGCAGAGGGCCGTCCATCGTGACGAGCGGGGATTCCCCCCACGAACGGAGGGACATCCCTGTTTACCGACGTTCTCCAGACGGCACCGAAGCTACCGTGGCTCCAAACGCCTCAGGATCGCCGCGCGCAGACGGTTGAGCGCCTGCGAACGGTGGCTCAACCGGTTCTTGACCTCCGGGCCGAGTTCGGCGAAGGTCGCCTCGTAGCCCTCCGGGATGAAGACCGGATCGTAGCCGAAGCCGCTCGTCCCCGAAGGTGCAAACGCGATCCGGCCCTCGCACGTGCCTTCCGCCTCGTCGGACTGCGCCCCTGAGCCGCTCCCACCCCACCAGAGCGTCGTCACCGTCTGGAACCGAGCTGTACGCCGACCCTGAGGGACTCCCGTGAGGCGCTTCAGGAGCAGGGCCACATTCTCCTCGTCGGTCGCACGTTCCCCGGCAAACCGAGCGGAGCGGACGCCCGGTTCTCCGCCGAGAGCATCCACTTCCAGTCCGCTGTCTTCAGCTAGGGTGGGAAGGCCGGACCACCGGAAGATCGCCTCGGCCTTGACTCGTGCGTTCTCGCGGAAGGTCGCGCCGGTCTCCACGACTACCGGCGAAGTGCCAAGCTCGGACATCGCCCTCCAGACGACCGGGATATCTCGGTACAGCTCAGCGATTTCCCGGATCTTCCCTCGGTTCGTCGTGGCGATGACGACGCGCTGCCGCTTCACGGTACCTTCCAGCGCGCGAGCCGTGCTACCGCGCCGCTGCTGGCTTCGGCAGGTGAAGGATATTCGTACCGGAAACAGAGAAGACCATGGCGTTGGTCACCGCCGGGCCGATCTTCTGGCGGAGTTCCTCGAGTACGCTGCCGTCAGTGTGATCTTCCACCAGTTCGACGGCGATGGTCACGAAATCGTACCTGCTCGGGTCATTGCTCGGCCCAACGGCGGTGAAGACGCCACGTGGATTCTGCTTGAGGTTCTGATACGCTTTCTCCGCACCGATCCGCCCGAAGGTGACTTTGTCTCCGCTCAGCTTTGCCAGACCGGTGAATACGGCGACCTCAGGCGTACCATCGGGTGCTGCGGTCGCCAGCGTCTGCCCGTACGCCTCTTCGTTGAAGAGCTTTTCCTCCGGTCTGAAGACTAGGCGCTGCTTCCGGGCAACTTCACACGCCTTGATCATGACGTTGATCTGCCCTCTGAAGACCTTGAGCGCCAGGCGCGGATCGTAGTCCTCAAGCATCTTCCGGCTCATCTGCTTCAGGTCGCGATAGTCCAGCAGCGAGCTGCGGGCAATGTCGTAGTTCGCGCCATCAATGCTTCGGATGAGGTCCGTGCGCGGAACTCCCAGTTCGAGGGCCTTGTGGAACAGAGCGTTGTGAACGTTGTTGAGCTCTGTCGTCGTGTCAAGCGACTCGACGACTTCCGTCAGACGTCCCTGTTCCAGCGCCGTCAGTATCTCTCGCTTGTCCATGCTCCCTCCCTAGCCTCGCCAGTCAGGTACGCCGCTTCCGTTGATCCGAGAGAACGCCGTGGCAAACTCCGTCTCTCATCTTAGCATCCGGCGGCGGCTCCCTCGGTTCGAATCATCCATCATCTCTGCCGCGGCTGTCACCGCACCGACACTGCTCGGCACGCGCTGACCAACCCGACATGCACATAAGGAGGTACACACCCGCCAGCCCTTGACACAGGCACACCCTGCCGCCCAAGAAGGCGGCGCGAACGTCGTCATGAGGAACAGAACCGGCCTCACAGGTCAGCTCTCAATCGACAAGGAGGCTGACGGGGTTCTCCAGGCACCGCGTGAATGCCTGAAGCCACCGCGCCGCCAGCACTCCGTCCGCAACCCGGTGGTCCACCGTGAGCGTGACGGACATCATCTCCGCGACCACGATCCCGTCATCGCTCACAACCGGCTGCCGGGCGACCGCGCCGACGGCGAGAATCGCCGCATCCGGCGCATTCAGGATGGCGGTGAACTCCTCCACGCCGTACATGCCCAGATTCGATATCGTAAACGTACTGTTTCCCAGATCATCAGCCAAGAGGGAATGCTCCTTCGCCCATGTGGTGATTCGTTGGAACTCATCCCGGACTTCCCTGAGACTGCGCGCCTGACAGCGACGGATGACCGGCACGATCACGCCCTCTTCCAGCCCCACGGCCACGCCGACGTTCACCTCGTCGAGCAGCACGATAGCGCTCTCCGTGTAGCGGGCGTTGAGCTGTGGAACGGATTTCATCGCACGGGCAACCGCCTTCACCAGGAGTTCTGTATACCCGATCCCCCCGGCGAACGTCTCGGTCATCTTGAGCGACTCCCGAAACGCCCGCGCCGCGTCCATCCTGATGCGCCGCGTGATGCTGAAGGTGGGAACGGTCTGATGGGTGGCGACGAGACGCTCGATCATCTTCCGGCGCACGCGAGAGATCGGCGTCGTCTGGCCCGGCAGGTGAGCGGGCTGTGCCACTGGTGCAGCCCGTCTTCCCTCCGCAAGCACCGCTTCGACATCGCGCCGGACGACCCTGCCGCCGGGACCGGTCCCGACCACCGTCCTCAGGTCGACTCCCTCCATGCGGGCCAGTTTCCGAGCGGACGGCGAGGATCTGAGCCGCACATCCTCCGTCGGGGCATACGGTGCCGGGGCCTCGGAGGCGCATGGCTCAGACGGCGGCAACACTCGTTCGGACGCTTCCCGAGCGGCTGCGCTTGTCGGCTCGTCGTCGGGGATCGGCTCCCCCCTGTTCCCGACGAGTGCGAGAACCGTCCCGCACGACACAGTCGCCCCCGCCTCGACGTACCTCTTGAGCAGGACTCCAGCCGCTGGCGCCTCAAGCTCCATGGTTGCCTTGTCCGTCTCAATCTCGGCGATGGCATCCCCTTGGCGGACCTCGTCGCCCTCTTCTTTGAGCCAAGCGAGCACCACACCCTCGGTCATGGTGTCGCTCATCTGCGCCAGTTCGACCTTTGTAGCCATGGGTGCCGTTCCCGCTCACAGCCCCAGTGCCGGGGCCGCCAGTTGGAGCGCCGTCACGACGTTGGCGATGTGTCCGTCGAGGTCCACGCCGAGTTCCTCCGCGCCCTTCACGATGTCATCCCGGTTCACCTTCCGGGCGAAGCCCTTCGACTTCATCTTCTTCCTGACCGACTCCGCCGTCACCTCGGCGAGTTTCTTCGTCGGCATGACGAGTGCCGTTGCCACGACGAGGCCGGTGAGTTCGTCTACCGCGTAGAGCGTCTTCTCCGCGAGGCTTTGCCGCTCGGTATTGACGTAGTCGGCGTGGCTCAGGATCGCCCGGACGAGCCATTCGTCGTATCCCCGGCGGCGCAATTCCTCGGCACCCTTGAAGGGATGGTCCTCGGCGGTGGGATACTTCTCGTAGTCGAAGTCATGGAGGAGACCGATAATCCCCCACGCTTCTTCCGGTTCGCCGTATTTCCGCGCGTAGAACCGCATTGCCGCCTCCACGGCGAGAGCGTGCCCCCGTAGGCCCGGAGACTCCGTCCATTCGCAGAGCAGGTTCCATGCTTCGTCTCGTGACGGGATACGGCCTGATTGGCTCATGCTCGCAGTACCTCACTGTGGATTCCGCTCGGTGATCCCACCATGTCCAGCGTCGGTGCGAAACACACCTCGCCCCAACTATGGCAACAACCGACCCGGAGTGATCCTCGGCCAGACCCGATGGCGGCGGAAGCCCTCGGCGTACTTCACGCCGCACTGCAAACCTCGATACCTCGCGCAGATACGCATATTCTCCACCACGTCGATGTGGTCGTGGTCGCGCAGCCAGTCGACCTGACTCCGGTGACATTCGAGCATGGCGCGTTTCACGTCGAACGCATCGGTGATGTCCACGTACTCTTCCGGGACGAAGCCGACACCCATGAGCGTGTCCATGAAGTACACGGGAGGCACGACCGGGTACAGCTCGCCCGGAACACCCTTGTACTGCGGCAAGGTGGCGATGAAGCTCGCCTTCAGCACGAGATGCGCGAGGTCGGCGTGGTCGGGCATGTAGTCGTTCGGATCGTGGGTGATGACGACCGTCGGCCTGACGTCGCGCATGATCCCGGCGAGATGGGTCATGACTTCCTCCGATTCGACGACGCCCAGGTCCGGCAAGCCGAGGCTCAGGTGTCGCGCCCCGGCGATACTCGAGGCCTGTTCCGCCTCGTCCCACCGCATGGGCACGAGCTTTTCCGGCTCGATGACCATGTGTCCGAGGTGTCCCGTGCACGCGTGGCACACGGTCACCTCATCTCCACGACCGCTGTACCGAGCGACCGTCCCTCCGCAGAGAATCTCCATGTCATCGGGATGGGCAGTGACCACGAGGACGCGGGCTTTCTCAGCCATGAAGGCACGCGGCTCCTTTCTCGTCGGTTAGCTACCTCGCGACGCAAGCGGCTCGGGACGGCAACGATTGGAGCCCCACTGAGAAAAGAGATACCTACGAGAGGGGTAGCCTCACCGGCCTTCCCTCATCAGCCGACAACTGAGCCGCATAGCATATCTCGTGCGCCTTGATGGCGTCGGCGAGGTTGCAGTGCGACTCGACGTTTGACTGAATGCACCGGACGAAATGGTTGATCTGCCCCTGAAACGGATGGTGGGTTACGTCGCCCGAATCGGGTAGGATCGTCGGGATCGTCGCCCAACTCGTCTGCCCCGGCATGAGCTTCCTCGACCAGATGCGGTTCTCCCGTATGCTTCCGAGGGTGCCCTGGAGAGTGATCGAGAACGTGTACGGCTGGATGCATTCGATGTTCGAGGCGACCTTGCCGATCAGGCCGTCGGAGAACTTGATGATGGTGACGATGGTCGGATCGTACTCGTACCCTCCGGGGTACAGGTCCGTGTTTCGGCTGTTCGTCGAGTACGCGCAGACCTCAGCCGCCTCCTTCTGGACGAACCATCGCAGCGCGTCAACGGCGTGAATGCCCGCCGACAGGAGCGAGCTGCCGCCCTCGGCCTTCAGACGGTTCCATCGGTACTGCCCGTACCATGGTCCAATGCCGTGGTGGTAGTCCACCTCACCGTAGAAGATCCTCCCGATCGCCTCCTCGGCGAGCAGAGCCTTGATCGTCTCGAAGAGCGGGTTCCACCGTAGGACGAAGCTGACGACCGTCTTCACCCTCGTCTTCTCCACCGCAGCCTTGACCTGGTAGGACCCTTCCAGGGTGAGCGCCACCGGCTTCTCGATGACCAGATGACAGCCCGCTTGAGCGGCGGCGATGGCATTCTCCGGATGGAGCGAGGGCGGCGTGCAGATCGAGACGATATCGAGTTCCGCCTCGTGAAGCATCTTCGCCACGTCGGTGAACACCTCCGCCTTGAACCCGAAGGTCTTCATGTGGGCCTCGGCGGTCTCAGGGCGCCGGACGGCAATCGCCTCGACGGTCGTCTCCGGGTTGTTCAGATACGCCCGAATGTGCTCACCAGCAACCCAGCCAGCCCCGATGATTCCGACACGATACATGGTATCCCCCTTCCAGCGCGGCGCTGGGAATCGACCATTCGTGCTCCCTCAGAGTGTATACGGAACGCGGGCTGCAACCACCAGATTCCTCGCTCAAGAACGCGAAGCGGCCTCCGCTCCGAATACCACCCCTTGTATCTTCCGTAGTGCTGCTGGCAGCATGGGGCACGAGCCAGCGGCAGTTGATCCCCCCGTCCGCGCGGGCGGGGGGACATGAGGAAGCGGCGTGACAGGCCGTGCGCCCCTTG
>Ga0315282_10003812_pt1 | contig 26803 bp, 22 predicted proteins | sample YL17G07_20_MG_FD_203693 | JGI IMG/M metagenome (GOLD analysis project Ga0315282, IMG submission 203693) | Sediment microbial communities from Yellowstone Lake, YNP, Wyoming, USA - YL17G07_20 | ecosystem: Environmental > Aquatic > Freshwater > Lake > Sediment | place: USA: Wyoming | collected...
AGAGCAAACATATACCTTTCGAGAAGTCGATCGAACTGGTAGCAATCCGGCTCTGTCCTATTGGCGATCAGAAGGAGACTAGCTTCATCCGCTCGAGGTCGCGCAGGTACATGAGCACATGCGAATGATCGGTCGGCCCGCACTCCGCGGACACGGCTCTCACGATGTCATCGACCGTCCTCTTCCCGTCCATGAAGTAGATGATCTCGGGGGTCTTGGCCATGAAGTTGTGGTCGGTCTCTTCCACTCTCTTGTATGCTTTGTAGCCCGCCTCACCAAGAAAGTCGCGCAACAGGGTCCATTCCAGGTTCCCCCTGAATCGCCTCCTCGGGACCAGGCCCTTCGACTCCTTCTCCGCCGGGGTCGCCACCGCGACGGGGATCTTTACGTGGAGACCGTCCTGGATCGCCGCGATTGTCCTATCGAGCCTGGCGAGCTCCATCTTGCCGGCGCCAGCGAGAGCACGGGTCTGCACCATCACGAAATCCTCGAGCTCCTGGGTACTCCCGAGCTTCCCGACGGACCTCACAGCTTCCTGTTCTCGCCTGACGGCGTGTTCGATCCTGCTCGCGTGGTACTTGATGAGCTTAGCCAGCCTCTTCCCTTTGCCCTTCGCTTTGGCGTCATCCCTCGCGCCGAACAGCTCATCAGACGCCTTCCCTCCGGCCTCCGCGATCCGAGCCAGTCCCCTCGAACACGTGAGGCTGGCAAGCGCGAACCCGCTGCTCGCATCCGCCTGAGCGAGCTCGAGCGTGGTGAGGGCTGCGATCCACCCGATCCGTCTCAAGCTGTCCTCGCTCACCTTGTCCATCGTGTCCATGCTCGTGTGGTAGAACAGGTCCGGCCATTGGGTGAGACTGACGCATGGGATCCCCACCGACGGCTCGACGAACTCCGCATGGTCGCTCCCGAGAGAGAACGGAACCCTCGCGTACCTGAATGTGCTCGTGAGGCCGATCTGGTCCATCGGGTCGAGCTCTTTGACCGAACGTTCCACGACCGACATGATCAGGTCGTTCAGGTAAGATGGGAGAGAATCGGGTGTGACGCAGATGTCGAGGCTGGACTTGCACATCTCCTGGTCCTCCCCTACCATATCGAGATTCATTCCCGCGACGAGCCTGCTCGACATCTCCGGATGCGTGGAGAGAAGGGCGACGGTGCCAGTGGTCTCGGGCACCCAGAAGAACCTGATCGTCCTTGCCGGTCTCTTCATCTTGCCTGACCTGATGAGCGCAGTGATGACCCTAGCGATCTCCATGAGCACCCCGCTCCCAGAGGCGTTGTCATTGGCGCCTGGCTTGGGGTGGCAAAGATGGGCGATCAGGAATATCTCTTCCCTCGGCTTGGAGGATCCCTTGATGGTGGCGGTCACGACATCGTACTTGCCAGGGAATAGCTTGGCATCGACCTTCGCCCTCAGCTTGACCTTCTTCCCGTCCCTAAGATACCCCCTGAGCTCGTTCCCCTGCCTCTTGCTCAGAGAGAACCCGAACTTGACCCTAGCCGCGTTCGCGGCGGTCGGCCAGATGCCCTGATATGAGTGTGCATCGGGGATGTCTATGCTCTCACGGACCTTGGGGAACTCAAAGGAAAGAGAGTCGGTAATGACGCCAGCGGCGCCCCGCTTCACGACGGCTTCGATGTGAACTGAACGAGCGCTGCCCGTCGCGAGAACGAGCTTCCCTTTGACCTTCTTACCTCTGTAATCCTTCTCGAACAACCCCGCTCCGACATCGACGAGCTCGGCGGTCACACCTTCACTAGGTGTGCCCTTGCTGAATGTGTGCAGGGACATCGGGATGTCCTCGAAGGTCACCAGGAGCCTCTCCTTGGGTATGATCAACCGCAATTCCGCGCTCTCTACCTTCCAACCAAGGGTCGAGGCATGGGTCCAGAACTTGTGCTTCCCATCCGCTGGGAACTGCAGTATCTCGGCATCCTTCAGCCCCATCCGGCGCAGCTCCTCCACGACATACAGAGCCGCGTCATGGTACATCGGGGATCCTTGTATTCGGTGGAACCTAGCGATGTGGGACACGTAGGACTTTGCGATCGAACCTGACAGCTCATCCTTCAGGAGTTTCTCGTCTTTCATGCGGATTCCGAGGACTGGAAAATCATTTGGCATTATAAGGCTTTCATGGTCGGTCTCAGCGGACCAGGGCTGCAACGGACTCCCGGAACACCTCGGTGTGCCGACGGACATCCTTCTTCGTCGTGAAGGGTGAGATCAGTGCCATGTTGTGGAATGGAGTCATCAGGATTCCTCTGTTGAGGGCCATGAGATGCATCAACTTCTCAAGGTCGGCATCCTGGTGGGCGTCCACCTCGGCCGCGTTGCGAGGAGCTTTCGGCATGAAGCTGTACTCTATCCTGACACCGAGGCGGGTGACCTGCCACGGCAACGACTCGGTCATGATCACGTTTCCTATGCCGTCGTGGAACTCCACCGCGAGAGGCATCATCTTCTCGAAGTTCCGCTGGGTGAACACCTTCTGGAGCGTGGCCTTCATGGCTGCGACCTGAAGGGCATTCCCAGAAAGCGTCCCGCCGACGCCGCTCTCGTCCTCGTCGTTCGCCATGTGATCGATCACCATGTCAGCGACGTGCTGGCTGATGCCGTATGCCGCGACCGGGATGCCGCTCCCGAGCGGCTTGCCCATCGTTATGACATCAGGCTCCAAGCCGTGTTCCCTGGTGTAACCCCCGATGCCGCAGCACAGGGTATGGGTCTCGTCGACTATGAGCAGCGTGCCGTACTTGCGCGTGAGGTCCCTGAGCTCGTCGTGATAGCCAGGGTCTGGAAGGATTATCCCGTGATTGGTCATCGCGGGCTCGGCCAGCACGGCCGCGACATCTTCCGGTCTCAGCGCCCTATCCAACGCACCCACATCGTTGAACTGGACCGCTTTCGTTGTCAGCGCCGGATCCACTGGTGCCGAGACGTTCCCGCGACGAGCTATGACCTTGCCCCTCTCCAGGATGACCAGGGCCTCGTCGACGGTCCCGTGATAACAACCGCTTATGACCAGGATCTTCTTCCTCCTCGTCGTCTCGCGAGCCAGTCTGATCGAGTACCTGTTCGCGTCCGTGGCTGTCATTGCGATCTGCCAATAAGGGAGGCCGAACCTCCGACCCAGTTCCTCTCCGACCCAGATCGAGTCCTCGGTCGGGAGCATCATCGTTATCCCTTTCTTGACCTGCTTCGTCACCGCATCCACTATGGCCTTCGGGGAGTGTCCGAACATCGCGCCCGTGTCTCCGAGGCAGAAATCCAGGTACTCGTGCCCCTCCACATCCCAGACGCGATTCCCCCGTCCCTTCTCGACGAAGATCGGGTAGGGTCCGGCCCACCTGGTCATCCAGTGCATGGGCACGCCGGCAAGGAGGACTGACTGCGCCCTCTTGAACAGTGCCTTCGAGCGAGGATGCTCGAGGACGAACTGCTTCTCCTCTCTTGCCAGCAGCTCCTTGATTCTCGAGCGAGCAATCTTCCTAATGGGCGTCACCACGCTGAAGGACTTCGACTTCGGATGCTGACAGGCCTAATTATCCTTTTCTTTGACCGAACCCGAAGAGGGTTCTCGGAACGGCCTTCTCCGAGCTCGGACACTCAGGCTGGTGAGCATCCTCACGGACCCTTGCCCATGGTGGTCCTTACTGCAGGCACTCAGGACTGCCCAGCGGCGACCGGATGCTTGGAAAAGACAGAATAGAAGGAGAAGCCATATGGTCATGAAACCATGGGAAGCACGGCAGTCAACCCCGAACTGATCAAGAAGAGGATGTGGTTGGACTATCAGTGTTCATGCAGCAACCCATCCAACGCGATTGATTGCATCCACGACCTGATTCAGGAGCTGGCGGACCCCGGCCTGGACATGCACAGATTCCTCCACGATGCCGCGAACACCATCTGCACAAAGCTGTGCGTGAAGGAGGTCACGATAGGCCTGAAGGACTCCAAGGACGGGTTGTTCAGGTACCAGGTGATGGCTGGGCTCGAGGAGTCCGAGTGGGAGGCGCACAAGAAGCTGTCATACTCGCTCGACCAGTTCGACAACCCCGCCCTCTACAAGTACATGAAGATCAGCAAGTACACCAGGCTCTATCTCGCCGAGGACAACCCATATGGGAATGGTGAGGAAGAGACTTACAGCAAGCCCCTGATGCTTCTCTCGCAACGCAAGTCGCTGGAAGACACGATCGAGGGGGACTACCTCGACATCTACATCTACGGGAAGGGGGACGAACTCAAGGGTTGGCTGGAGATATCAGGGATGAACAACGGCAAGTTCCCCGACATCCAGACCATAAAGGTCGTGGAGCTGCTGGCCTCTGTCATAGGCATCGCGCTGGCACATCCCAGCCCCGGTGGGAATCAAGAGACCAGGGACGTCAGACCGTCTTGAGCTTGATCGTCCACGCGACGAGGTTCTTGAGCAGGTCTCGGACCAGACCCCTTGTGGTCTCGTCGGTCACCACTCCACTGCTGTTCACCTTGTCTGCCGCCAGGGGCATCATGACCTCGGGCCGGTTGATCGGGTGCATGTCGAGGAAGACGAAGATCTGTCGCAGGTGGTATTGAGCCCTTACGCCCCCCAACATGCCAATGGATGCGCTCATCATCGCAACTGGCTTGCCTTCAAAGGCACTATCTCCGTAAGGGCGCGAGGCCCAGTCAATCGCGTTCTTCAGGACTCCTGGGACGGAGTAGTTGTACTCAGGGGTCGCAATCAGCAGCGCATCAGCCGCTCGTATCTTCGCCTTGAATTCCCTGACCTTCTCAGGCACGCTGTTCTCGAGGTCCTGGTTGAAAGCCGGGATGCCTTCGAGGTCGAATATCTCGAGCCTCGTGCCCGGAGGCAACAGATCCTTGGCTGCGCGCAATAGCGCCTTGTTGTAGGACCCTTTCCGCAAGCTCCCGGCGAAGCCGAGTATGGTCAACCCTTCGGTCAAGTCATCACCTCTCTAACGGGAATGCATTCACTCCCGAGTGGCGAACGTCGGATGGACTAGAATACATTGGAGCCGAACTAGAACAACAACAAAGGAAAGTGAAAGGTGTTTGCGGTCCCGAGGGACCGCTAAGGTTTGCAGAGAAATCTCGCGACAGGGTTCACTGATCCCCGGTCTCTCCCTTTCTCCTCTGGGCGAGCACGATCATCACTGCTCCGACGATGCCCATCACCGGTATCACCAGCGTCCCGAACTCCGGGATCGGCGTGATCAAGTCGGACGGCAGGACAGAGACGAGCTTCAGGTCGCCGTTGGTCGCATCATAGTAGCTGATGTGGACCACGTCGCTGGAGTCGATCTTCAGGGATGTGAATTGGCCGACATCGCCGGCAGACTCGAGGGTGACATTCTTCCAGCCACCGTCGTTCCAGGCCAGCTTCAGGTCGCCATTAGCCACATCATAGTAGCTGATGAACGGGACACCGGTCGAGTTGACGCCGATCGATGTATACTGACCCACATCTCCGGAGCCATCAACGACGGCAGGACCGCTCCCCACATTTCCGACGAAATCCATGTACTTCAGGTCGCCATTGGTCTGATCATAGTATGCAGCGTACCAGTCGCTACCCCTCATCGCTTGCGAGGGCCACTTGCCGACATCGCCGGTCGAGTCGAGGACCATCTTTGCCCATGGGTTTCCGTCCCATTTGACCGCTTGCTTCAGGTCACCGTTCGTGGCATCGTAATAGAGTATGCTGCTCGAGTCGTTCGCGTAACCGGTTACTATGCTGGAGTACTGTCCGACATCTCCCGCAGTGTCGACGCTCGAGCTCTGCCACGCGCTGGTGCCGCTGACATTGACAGCATACTTCAGATTGCTGTTCGGCTGGTCATAGTATGATATCACTATCGTGTTCGTGTAGTTGTTGACCGCTATTGATGAGTAAAAGCCGGCACCCCCTGCGGAATCAACGACCTCGGAGTAGTTGTTCACGCTGGTCCCGAAGACCAGGGAGCGGGTGGTCGTATCGAAAGCACTCACAAAGGTCTCGTTCGTGGAGTTCACCGCGGCCGAGCAGTACATTCCGACATCGTCCGCACCTAGAGGCGTGGGGTCCAATGGAACGAGGAACTGCCAACCAGTCCCATTCCATGTCGCGACCTTCAGATCGTGATTGGTGGCGTCATAGTAGACGATCTGAGGCGTCCCGTCTGGAAAGAGGTTGAGGGATGAGTACTGACCGACATCCCCAACGCTGTCGACGGTCTGCGTCGTCGTGCTTATGCTAGCGTTCACGGGCCTTGAGGTGCTGGGCCTGGTGACCGCGGATGCGGCCACAGCGACGATTGCCACTGCGACAATGATCGCCACCATGACCACGAGGTCCCTTCGGTCACTCCTAACCGACTTTCTTCTGCCAATTCTCAGGAACTCCTCTTGATTCTCCTTGATACCCATTTTCGAACCCCCGTCCCCGGTCCGGCGTTCGAGACCAATCCGGGTGGGCTGAGACTTGCTACTCATTGTCACGACTTAAGCCTTTTCGCAGAAGTCTGGAGAAATGAGGAATCAACGCGTAGAAGTTAGGAATTCATGTGAAAGGCCCCGCACGAGGCGATTTGGCCCGTCGGAACACTACGGTTGCGGCATTGACTGACCAGGTCCCAACTCTCATATAGGATCTCGACGATTCGGGAACGGGATAGTCGAGGGGGACATAGGATGATTAAGAGAGCATGCCTGATGGTCTTGTCGGTGACTGCAGTTCTCGTTTTGACGGGCCCGTTCTTCAGCACCAGCGCATCCATGGCGCAGGCAGCAGGGAAGCCGGCAGTCTCCTATAACCTGTACTTCGGGGACTTGCACACGCACACGACGTACTCTGATGCATGGGAGGGTACTCCGACAGATGCCTATCTAGCTGCAAAGGCGGCTGGTGCAGACTTCATGGCGACCACCGATCACCATTTCATGTTGACTGCCGAGGAATGGCAGAAGACACTGCAGGAGGCTGATAACTGCACCTCGCGCAACTTCGTAGCTATAGCGGCTTATGAGTATTGGATGCCTGGAAGTGGGGAGGTCAACACATTCAATGCTGCTGACCTACCCATGGCAATCGAGAACCCTGCAGGCAACGGTAACAACGCCGGCAACCACAATAAGAGTTCTGATGCTCTTCCGATCTTCTATGACTGGCTCGCGAAACACGTGGGTGCAAGCGGTCAGTGGAATCATCCAGATTATATGACAGACAATTTCAACGACTATGCCTACAGAACCGACGCTCGGGACAAGGGCATGAACATCCTCGAGATGCACAACTACGGCAGCTGGCTGTGGAAGGGCGTCCTTGACTACGAATCGAGCTACATCATGGCACTGGACAATGGCTGGCATGTAATGCCTGCCGCCAACTCCGACACGCACAGCCCCGACTGGATCTCAGGCTACGAGCCGAGGACCGTGCTGCTCTCCCCCAGCTTGACCCGCGCGGATCTCTACGGAGCCATGAGCGCATGCAGGGGCTATGCGACCCTGGACAAGAACCTGCAGATATCGTACTCCCTGAACGGTCAAGTGATGGGCTCGACGCTCTCGCCGGCATCGACTTACACTGCAACCATCCATATCCAAGATCCTGACGGCACACCGAACGACGCGATCACGCTCGTCGAGATCGTCTCTGACGGAGGCAAGGTCGTCGCCAGCCTGCCAGCCAACAGCAACACCATCGACTGGACCGTGACCCTGACCTCGGGGACCGCTCACTACTTCTACTTGAGGGTGAGCACCGAATCCAACGTGAGCGGAGGACCCGGTCTCACCGCGTGGACGGCCCCAGTGTGGACGGGACGTTGAGAGCGGGTGGTTCGACCAAGCGCTTGCTTTGCAGGTCCCGTGAGACTTATGAACAACCAGCTTGCCGATGCACCTCCAGGGAGCCAATGGCTGCGCCAGAACTCCTGACCAGAAAGGCATCCTGCAATGCCTGCTACGAGCACCGAGTGCCATACTACAAGATGTCCAGGGAAACCTAATCGGGAGGCGTGCTTGATCTAGCTTGAACCGGCAGCGTTGCACTAGCGGGAGAACTTGGTCGGGGCCGACGGGTCCCCCATAACATCTCTGAATGAAGATTCACCGGCTGCTATCGTTCCGAAGTTCCTTGAGATGACGGCCAGCTCGCGAGGATTAAAGGCGGTGGGGTCTATTGGAATGAGGAGCACACCGCGATACTGCATCACAAAGTCGTTCAGCTGCTCCAGCATCCTCATGGACCTGTTGAAGTCGTTATTCAGTATGATCGACTCGATCCCGTCAAGCAGGACGATGCCGTTCTTCGATTTGGACAGGAACTCCATCACGCCTTGCGCGAGCAGATTGGCTTTCGTGGGGTCTATCACCGACTCACCAGTGGTGGAAGCGATCCAAGTAATGGGGGTGTCCCCGAGATTGTACTTGGCGCGTATCTGTGACGGGTGTTGCCGGCTGAGCACATAGCCTGTCCTCGCCCCATCGCCTTCCCTGGGAGAAATCAACTTCGCGAACATCTCGAAGCTTCGAGCGCTCGTCGGGTCCTCCACTATGTACCCTCGCCCCTCGACGATGTCCGCCGAGGTCAGCCCCCCGCGATGCGCTCCGGATGGTTCCATCGAAGCTTCGCGAAGGTCCGACCCAAGGATGGCCGTACCAGATGCGATCAACACCGAATACGCAAGAAGGTAGAGAGCATCACTATACTGGCCTGGCACGGAAACACTATACTTAATGTAGTAGAACCCACCCGATATGTCGGCTGCAGCGATCAGGCCTATGGGTAACAGGAAATACAGCCAGTAGTATCTCAGCAGTCCCTTGCCATAGTGGTCATAGTGGTAGAGCATAGCTATCGCGAAGAAGAAGAAGAAGCACACCAACGGCACGACCGCGTAGGACAACCAGACGCCAATTGTGAACCAATCGTAGCCGTAGAGAAGGGCGTAATCATACCAGTAGTGCGTGCTCAGGGTGATTATGATCGCGGCTAGAACAGAATATCCCACAAGCATGAGCCGCGTATCTCTGGACATGAGGCTGCCGTACCTCCTCAAGTATGGAAGGGTCGCTGCAGTCCAGAAGACGTACGAGCCGAGGTAGAAGAAATCCCCGATGCTCACGTTTGGAACGCCCGGCGGATCGGCGATGTGCATATAATAGTACCAGACGTACATGTAGATCATCTGGAACAGGAAACCGAGCGCCATCAGCGCGGCGATCTGACGAAAGGATTTCCGAGTCGCCTTGGATACGATCATGAGGAGAAGCGCAGCGCCTATGGTCATCAGGACGACAGATGCGATATCGATGTAGTAGCCGAGCGTCGACTCGGAGCTGGTCCGCTTGAAGAATACCAGCGCCCCTTCGCTCGCTCCACCTATCACTATGGAGAATAGGATGAGCCTACTCATCGGACCCGGAAGTTTCACAGATCACTTCGCTCCTGTTCGGTTGTATTGAAGGGTATAGGGTCCCATGGTCGAGATATGCGCCAAACTCGACGTCAAGTCTGAAGATGCCAAATGCCCGACTGTCTGGAATACTTGAATGCTAGGATGAACCTTAAAAGTTTCTTCATGTTGGCGAATTGGGACTCGGCTGATTCTTACGATTGTAAATGAGGAGCGACGAGGGCTACCAGGGCGCATCGAGTCAGGTCATGCAACCTGAGCACCAGCTAGCGAATCCTTCCATATCTGCCGTATCGAGGAGGCTCATCCCCCCTCTCCCCGATGGTGATCCAGAAAACCATCAGGTATCCGATCACGAGCACCAGCACGAATATCACGGGGAGCATGAGCTCGATGATATTCGCGAGGTCGCCCAGTCTCGGATGTCCCAGATCGGCCTGCGCAATCTCGAGGGCCTGTGCGAATATCCAGAACCATCCTAGAAAACCGACTGCTATCGGCACGGGGATTACCCATCTCCAAGTCTTCCGATATCGCCTGTGGAAGTAGTTGGAGAAGGAATTGAGGAATATCAGTCCGACAAACAACCACAGGTTTCGCTCGATGAACGATACGAGATCATTCCAGAAATTCTCGTGCTCTGAGAAGGTCGCGATGATGCCCATCGTGATGATCGCGAAGAGCAGGACGACGACTCCGATGAACCCCGAAACGAGAGGGGCTGCAAAGCCGAGAGTCTGGTCCCACCAGCTCTCGAGCCTGTGGCCAGTCCTGCCCGCCTCCTCTCCCCAGGTCTTGCCCATCTGACCAAATGACTCTCCCATCTTCCTGTCGGACTCGCCCATCTCTTCCCCGAAGGTTCTCTGAGGGATTGGCGATGGAGGGATGGGAAACGGAAGTTGCGCACCGCAATTCTCGCAGAATCTAGCGTCGGCCCCGTTCTCGCGACCGCAGTAGCCACAGCGCGCCACTTTCGTGCCTCCGTGGACTGTATATTTTGGAGCAATCTAAAGCTTACCCAAAAGCAAATCACAGTGGCAGACAAATAGGGCTCATCACGACGGCATATGCCATACAGATGATACTCGATGGGGTTAGCTGCTACGTCTCAACGGTCTGAACCATCAATGATTTCACCTAGAAACGTCTTTCAGCCTTCATGAGCTCCTATGACCTCTTGCGGGAAGCAAACGCACTCATCGATGACAAGGAAGTCCTAGACCTCTCTCGACAACTCATCAGGATCCCGAGCCAGAGCAGGCATGAAGCTGCAGTGGGGAAGTTCATCTTCCAGAAGCTCGACAAGTGGGGATTGCAGCCCAGAGAAGTCGCGGTGGAAGGAAACGGGCCGGACGTGGTCGCAGAGAGCGGGAAGAAGAAGGCCCCTGCAATCGCATTCAGTGGTCATATGGACACCGTCGAGGTCATGACCGGCTGGAGGCACGACCCTTATGGCGCGACGGTGGAGAAGGGCATGCTCTATGGACTCGGCGCACTTGATATGAAGTGCGGCCTGGCAGCCCTCATGGTGGCTTTCAAGGCGATTGCAGAAAGCGGGCAGCTCGACTCGTCCAGGGTCGTTTTCCAGGCCGTATCAGGCGAGGAAGAGAACAGCTCAGGGACGAGAGCTCTGCTCGCCAAGGGAGAGCTCAATAACATCAAAGCTGTCATAGTCGGAGAAGGCTTCGGCGGCCTCGCGGCCTTGACCCACGGCAGGAGAGGAGGGTTCTACTGGGACGTCAACGTGACGGGGAAGGCGGCCCACGGCGCGAGCCCACACTTGGGAATCAATGCGGTCTCCGATGCAGCGAAGGTAGTGTGCGCTCTGGACTCGATGAAGTTGAGAACGGCAAGATGGTTCGCAGCTGACGATTCGACCCCTCTGACGGAGAGCCAGACCGTCCTCAAGATATCAGGGGGGATGAGCAGCTTGAGCGTCCCTGAGAAATGCTACGTCAAGGTCATTCGGTGCCCGCTTCCAGGCAGCAGAGGACCAAGGGAGGTTCAGGCGGAAATCGAGAGGAAGATCGAAGCCCTGCACCTGCGAAGCAGAGTCCAGCTGACACTCCAGGAAGGCCCGGGCGATATCTTCTACCCCCATGTCACGCCAGCCAGATCGAGCCTCGTTTCCACCGCCAGCAAGTGCGTCGAGAGGCTGACCGGAGAGAGACCGCGGCTGGTCATCGGAAGATCGGAGGCTGACGACAACCTGATCGCCCACGAGCTCGGAACTCCCATCATCTGCCTTGGACCTGGAGAATCAGGTGAGCTCGCGAAGTACCACCAAGCGGAGGAGGCGGTCCACATTGACCAACTTGGCAATGCCGCGCGCGCGTATTTCATGACGGCACTCGAACTTTGCTAGGACGAGACCATCTCGCAGACGGCACGTCGCTGGACTCACTGATGGATTGAATGGGAGAAGGTTTTATGTACGGCTTCAACCGCATATCTCTGCGCACTGGTAATGGCGGCAGAGAAAGCCGACTTGCGAACATGCGATGAGCTGACAGACAGACACTTGAATTCTCAGAGATGCTAAGATGCTCTACCCGACCGTCGACCCAGAAACCGTCAAACGCAAACTCAGGTTCGATTATCTCAAGGCAAAGAACGACCCGACCTTGAGGAGCCTGGACGGATTCACGTCCCTGCTTCAACACTTCCAGAAACCGCATATCGTCATCCATGAAATGGCCCAGGATGCGGCCACCTACATACAGAAGCAGTTCAGACTCCGGTGGGTTATCGTCGGGCTCCGGGGCAACGATGGCATGTACAGATATGATGTCATGTCAGGCCTGCGCGATGAGGCGTGGGCCCGGCAAAGGACGAAGGTCTACACTCATGCGGATTTCATTCCCACCTCGGACAGATACAACTACGGAGACATCAGCAAGATCAGTCGAGTCTACCTCGAGGAACAGAATCCTCTCTATAAGGAAGACGAGCAAACCGTCAACCGACCTGCTCTCCTGAGGTCGAAGCGGGACTCCGACGAGACATGCCTGGAAGCGGATTACATCGACACGCTGATCCTCGGGAGCAAAGACGAGTTGCTGGGCTGGATCGACTATTCAGGTACCATTGCGGGCGAATTCCCTGATCCGTCGACAGTAAGGAACGTCGAGGTCATCTCGGCCATCGTTGGGGCGGCGATTGCTTCCCGGAATCAGAGGTGAAGGGCTGACCCCTGATTCGGGTACGGGTTTTGGGCCGGAAATCGACGATTCCAAATCCAGGATTGGCGAGACATCGAGCCTGATCCTACGACAGGCGCTCCTCTAAGAACAACGCTGCGATTGTCCTGGCCGAGGAAGACTTTTTCAATGAAGGCGTCGATGCGCCGGCGGCATCTCAGAGTGGGATTGCATAGGGGGGATGAAGGCGGAATCAGGTGGACCGCACACTTGGGCGTCGAGCTTGGGCCTGCTAATGATCGTATTCGTCCTTGTTTTGCCGGCTTGGTCCGCGCCAGGGCAGGCTTCGAAGCAGGTGGTCTATAGGCTCGGCGCGGTGGGCGACATCGGAATGGATGGCTTCCCGCACAATAATCCCAGAAGGGTACAATATGACGACGTTTCCAACCTGCTCGTGTCGATGGACCTGGACGGTTTCCTGCTGCTCGGCGACGGGCAGCACAACGATGGAACACTCCAGGAGTATCAGACCTACTACGACCCGTACTTCGGAAGACTGATGAACATCACATACCCCGCGACTGGCAATCACGATTACTACAAATCGGCCAACGCCTCGGGGTTCTTCACATACTTCCACGACAGACTGGTGCAGATTACCACAGACCCCCTCGGGCTACAATACGGATACTATTCGTTCAATCTCGGAACGTGGCACATAGTCGCTCTCAATTCCCGCCTGGGCTATGGGCTCCCCTGGTCGCCGGACAATCCCGGACCGGCGGAATGGCAACTAGCGTGGCTCCAGAAGGATCTCGCAGATGCCGCAAAGAAGTACACGGGCACGATTGTGTACTTGCACCACCCATACTACGACTGGGAGACCTATTGGACAGCGGAATGGTTCCCTGACGAGTTCACGTGGGAGCTGCCGATCTGGCAGGTCATGTACCAGTACCATGTTGATCTGGTCCTCGGAGGCCACAACCACAACTACCAACGCTGGCTACCCCAGGACCCGTATGGCAACTATTATCCGAACGGAATAAGGCAGATCGTATGTGGCACGGGGGGAGCTTACCTGTGGGCTTTCAACCACCCCCCGCAACCGAAGAACCTTGTGACTGCAATCGATTCATCGTTCGGGGCGCTCAGGCTGACGCTCTAAGACGGCAGCTACGACACTGAGTTCGTGTCAATCACGGGCAAGGTGCTGGACTCAGAACGCGGGGTACAGTGCCAGTAGGCGACTGGGCCAGGTCACATCGGGCCTTTGCCTGAGCTCTGCCAGAGTCCGATCACGTTGCCTTCAGTGTCCTTGATGCAAGCAGTCCAACTCATGTCGCCGACGGGCTGCTTCTTTTGGACGACCTTGCCGCCAGATGCAGGATACTGAACGCGGTTTCATTCCGGCAAGTTAAGGATCTCCATATCTATGTTGCCGCCAGAAATAATCACGACAACCTTCTCTCCTTTCTTGAATCGAATCTTATTCTGAAGGATTGCCGCGGGGCCCACTGCGGCAGAACCCTCGATGACCTGACGCTCGTTCTTGAGTATCCAGAGGATAGTGCTCTTCAATTCCTTCTCCTCGGCCAGTACGATGTCGTCGAAGTACTTCAGAGCTAGATCCAGGTTAAGCTGTGTGATCCCACCTGCCAGTCCCTCAGCGATCGTTGGCGGGACCGGTACATCCACTAGCTTTCCGGCTTTGAAACACTCATGCATCGTCCTGGCGGCAGTTGACTGGGCGCCGATGATTCTGACATCCGGGTTGACCGCCTTTGCCCAGACGGATATGCCCGTGGCCAGGCCGCCTCCTCCGACCGGGATCACATAGGTGTCGACATCAGGCAGTTCCTCCGAGACCTCGATACCGATCGTCCCATGCCCTGCGAATGTGGCGTAATCATCCGTTCCGGACACATACGTCCTATCGCTCTTCTTGACGAGCTCCTGGCAGTGCGCGAACGCTTCGTCGAAGTAACTTCCGTGGAGCACCACCTCAGCGCCGAATGACCTGCACCTCTCGACCTTGACCTTCGGTGTTGTCGCGGGCACACAGATGGTCGCCTTGATGCCCATGGCCTGTGCCGACATAGCAACCCCGAGGGCCCAGTTGCCCGCGGATGTTGTAATGACGCCCCTTCTCCTCTCGTCCGGAGACAGTAGGCTCATCCTGTACACCGCCCCCCTCAATTTGTACGCGCCGGTCTTCTGCAGGTTCTCCCACTTCAAGTGGACTTCAGCCCCGCTGATTTCGCTCAACGCCTTCGAACGAGTGAGTGGGGTCCTCGTCACGACGCCCTGCTGCACCTTTCTCGCCTTCAGAACATCGATTGCGGTTATGGTCATGGAAATCGGCTCCGGTTTGATGAACCCCTGATGCAGGAGCACATATTTTTATCAAGCGCCCGTAATCGGAGCAGATCGGAACGAAAAAATGAATAACATCCTCAGCGGTGGAAGGTCGCAAGATGGAGCTGATGGATAGGCCCGTAATAGAGCATCTCGCCTTGCAGGGACTGAGATTCCGACCATTCAAGGGAGAAGCAGACTACGACGCCATAGGTGAGCTGCTCGCGAAGAGCTGGGAAGCCGACCACGTCGAATGGACGGTGACCGCAGATGATTACCGGCGAAAGGACGAGGAACCGATCAACCAGGACCCATTCAAGGATCGGCTGATCGGAGAGATTGATGGGGAGATGGTCGGGTTTTGTGAGGTCCACTGGGATCAGATGACGAAAGGCCCCCGCCTCTACAGGCACCTGTCCCACGTGGTCCCTGAGTTGCGTCACACCGGCATGCGAAAGGCGCTCCTCAAGTGGAGCGAAGCCCGCCTGAAAGAAATCGCCGATGCTCACCCAGAGACGCTAGCTAAGGTCTACTCAACGTGGGCGAATGATGTGGAGAACGACTGGAAGTCCTTGGTGATTCGCGAGGGCTACAAGCCCGACCTACACGTGTTTGAGATGGTACGGCATGACCTGGAGAACCTGCCTGAGTTGAGCTTGCCTGAGGGCATCGAAGTTCGGACCGTGCGTCCCGTGGATGTGCGCGCTGTGTGGCAACTCACCAAGGAGGCGATGAGAGATGAAAGCGACTATTCAGAAGAGGATTATGATGAGGTACACTTTCAAGCATACCTGAGACTGCCCACCTATGACCCGAACCTCTGGACCGTCGCCTGGGCAGGCCATAAGCCCGTCGGCGTTGTGAGGCCTTATATCAACGATGACGAGAACAAACAATACAACCGAAAAAGAGGTCACACGGAGAGCATTGCGGTCGCCCGCGGATGGCGAAAGAAAGGAATCGCCAGCGCACTCCTCGCGCGGAGTTTGAGGACTCTGCGTGACTGCGGGATGACCTCGGCTACCATGGACGTGGACGCCCATAACCCGAGCGGGGCGCTCAGGGTCTACCAGAGCCTAGGATTCGAGATGGTGAAGAGCTTCACATTCTATCAGAAACCCTTGGTGTAGAATATCAGAACAAGATCGATAGACAAGTGACCGCTCCGTCACATTTCTCGAACTCGCCTACATCGACAGGGATGACGTCGAACCCAGCTGCTTTGACCAGCGCGGCACTCTTTGGCATACCGGCAGGCATCAAGACGGTCTTGCCAACGGTGAGGGTGTCTGCGGCGTACGCTTCCTCATCCGGAACGGTGATGACCGTTAGCCCGGCCAGGGCAGGGTGTTTCGAGAAACGTCTGGAGGCGATCAGCGTATCGGCATCGAGGCAAGTCACGTAACTCTTGAGGTGCATGATGCTGTGGTCGTCGATCGTGTCCACCTTGACATTCAGCCAGTCGCTCATCTGTCGGATGCCTTCGGGGTTCGTCCTCTGGCTGAGTCCGGATATCAACCGGCTCGGGAGATGGACGACATCACCTCCTTCGACGGTCGCGGGGGCCGACGCCCGCTGTACCTCAAGGTAATCGCTCAGTACCTTCTCAACTGGACCTCCCTCACCCCTCCTGCTCTCTGCGCCCATCCTGCAGATGAGGGCGCGCTTTCCGTGCACGACCGCGTTGTCCTCCACGAAACAGGCGTCTGGATGGAGATCGTCTGGTTGGATCGTGATGACATCGAGACCGAAATCGCCGAGGGTCCTGCGATAGATTGCGTGCTGGCTCTTTGCCTTGGTAAGACTCACCGTGTGCCTCAGAGGATGGCACGAGAGGCATTTCGTGAACGTCTTCCCAGGCTCACGGACCAAGGCGTGCTTTGGTGACATTGTATCCCTACAGTTGCTGAATGCGCATCCTGGAAATGGGCACAGGCGATATAGCATTTCGTGCCGGTGTGAGGGCATTCATGTCTGCGCCGAATCGGTCGAGATCGCAGCCCCGATTCACCACCGATAAATACGCCATCGACGATTACTGACCGCCCTTTCGAATGGGGAAAAGGGAGGCGGGGAATGAGAACCAAAGTTTTAGCTGTGGTAGTGATAGGAGTCTTCGTGGCAATGAGCGTGTTCACGTTGCCGAGCGCAGGGGCAGCGAGAACGTCGACACAGGTGAAGTGGATGGAACTGATATACCTCGATGCCGACAACAGTCTGGATGTCAACGCCGGAGCGCACCATACGCCGGTCGTCCAAGCGGATTTCGACGAGTTGACGTCCGTGGGGTCGACGAAAGATGTGGTATCGTACGTTCTGGTCGACAGAGTGAACGGACCTGGGAACCTCTACAAAGTGAACAAGGGTTCGCTCGAGGAGATGAAGAGCTTCCCTCTGAACGGACTCGAGCTGAACATGGGTGACCCGGCCGTTCTGAGGAGCTTTGCGTCCTTCACGACCAAGCTGACGAACCCGCTCCACACGCTCCTGATCTTCTGGGACCACGGGTCCCCGGAGTACTGCGCATATGACGAGCATGCGGGACCTAACGGCGGGACGGACATACTAACTCACCAAGAGGCGATCCAGGCTCTGAAGGGATACCACATCGATGTCATTGGTACGGATGAATGCCTGGTTGGACAGATAGAGGTCGCAAATGAGTACGTCGCGAAGGGGCTGAACACCGACTACGCCGTGCTCAGCGAGACCTACACTGGCTGGAGGGGCTTCCCATATGACTGGACCCTGAGGGACATGGTCGCCAACCCAGGCATGACCGCGAGACAGGTCGCGACGATGATCGTAGACGAGACGCAGCTTCTGCTGACCCAGAACCCGTACATGGGAGAAGAGGTCACCTCTCACAGCGCTATCGACCTCAGCAAGGTCAACGCGCTCTCGGACTCGATCATGAACCTCGTAGGGCTGATGACCCCCGACATGAAGACGTATGCGAGTCTGGTATCGAAGGCGAGGGGCGGAGCTAGCTACTCGTACGGCGCCAACGCGCTGAACCTGGTGGACTTGAAGACCTTCGTCGAGAACATAGCGGCGAACACGGACAACAAGCAGATCCAGGACGCGTGCACGATCGTAATCGCGAACTTCGACGTCACGGTCATTGGTATGCAGACCACGCAGACCATGGACCACCAGATCAACGGACTGGGAATATGCCTACCGAACCACTCATGGGAGATGCCGAACTACTACACGGACTTCGCATTCCCGTACATGGGATGGCTGGCATTCCTGCAAGCGTACTGGGCGGCCGCGGGTTCAGTCTGAAGAGACCGTGTGAAACCATTCAAACCCTTTTCGCTCGTGTTTTCACTTGGAGCTGGAGATGGCCGAATCGATGCTGATCGTCGACACTTCGATCTTGCGAGGTTGGGACTCCTTGACCTCCATCCACTCGTGCACACGAAGCACAATGAAGAGCCCCGGGACGATCAGCAGGGCCAAGCTGCTCTTGATCGAGACCAGCGAGAATGCGATCGAGGCCAGCACGATCCTGTCGTAAAGGTTCCTCAGTTTCAGGGACACGAGCAAGGCTGCGACGATGGCGCCGACCGCTATGTAGGCATAGTATGGGCTCCCCATCGCGAGCTCCGCCAGGGCCGTCCCCCCGACCGATGTGCCTGCGCGAGTCGTAGTGCTCATATGGAAGAAGACGGCCGAGTTGAGCACATTCATTATTCCGAACGGGACCATCACGAGCACGCCAATCGCTGCCGATGCCGCGCCTGCCATCGCAAGCCTCACGCTCTCCTCGACGCGGCGCAGGCGCAGCTGCTCTCCGAGCAGCCACAAGAAGAGCACGATGAACGGCACCACGGCATAAGCCTTTGTGAGGACCGCGAGGCCCATGATCATGATGGACACCATACCCGCTCGATCACTTCGCAGCCTCTTGAGGGCATAGATGGACGCGACCATCAACAGGGCCGTGAGGGCGGCGTTGTCAAAGGAATAGAACAGCATGCAGGTCCCCGCGAAGGGGATGTACCCCCTCAGCTTTATGTGGACGAACGGGAAGAAGGCTGCAAACGCGATGCCCCATAGCATTAGATTCGACACGACGAACCACAGCGGAGAGCCGAGGAAACCCAGCGCGCCATGCATGCCAGCATAGACCATCAAGTCCACGGGGAGATAGTTGTATGTTCCGAAGTCGACTTTCGTATCGACCCCGTACTGCGTGTCGAACCTGGGGATGACCTTGTCCACGTAGGGGTTGCCCCCATGGCTGACATCGATGACCCCAGCATCTACGGCCTCCGGGATGTCGTGGGCTGCGGAGAACTGGTCGAACCAGATGACATAAGAAGCGCAGAAGCAGAGGAAGACCGCCCAGACCACGATAGGCACGAATACGCGCCCGTGCTTCTTGAGCGAACCAGTGAAACCGGCAAGGGACTTGCGTTTCACCATGCCGACGAGCCAAACGGCCACCATGAAAAATAGAAAGCCGTTGAAGAGCAGATCAAACACTCACGATCCTCCTCCTTCCCCTCGGGTGGGACCACCCTGGAATAGGCGGACCGGCTAATAAAGAATTGAGATTGGCCGCATGGATGTCGACTGGCGGATGGTCCGCCATCAGCCGGGCCGTTTCCTGCGCTCAATCAAATCCCTTGACTATGGCATCAATCCGATCGGAGACTCCCTCGTCCAGTGGCACCGGCTTGTGCTCCTTCAGGATCGAATCCGCCTTCTCCTTTGCGACCTGCATCGCGTCCTTCTTGCCCCTCTTGATCCAGGAACCGTAGTTGTCCTTGCTCCAGATTAGGGGTACATAGAACTCCCTCGCGTGCCTGAGCGTGTGCATCTCGGCGAGGTAGCTACCACCGATGCCCACCTTCTCGATGATGTCCAGAGCCAGTGCGTCTGCGTCGGTCGGTATCTCCTTGCACGCGGCGATCGTCAGCCCGACGATGTCGTTGTCTATCATGAGCTGCTCGTACGAAAGCACGGTCGAGTTGTCGACAAGGCCCACGCCGTTCATGATCTCGGAACCGGTCATGGCACACAGCAAAGCCATCATGGAGTTCTCGACGGACGCCTGGACCCCCGGTACAGCGGCTCCTGGCCCGATGCCTCCGCAGGAGCACGGCCATTTGACGTACCGGGCCATCTCTGAAGACCCTGCAGCTAGCATCATGGATTCCGGAGAGCCGAAGTTCACTGCTCCAGTCTTCGGATCCATGCTCGACAGCACCGAACCGTAGAGGATTGGCGCGCCCCTCTCGTGCGCCTGCATGACGGCCGCGAGTGCAAGGGTCTCCGCGTGGCATATGATGAGGTCACCGACGACGGTCGCCGGACCCGTCAGTCCCATCTGGCCCATCGCGGTGATGTGCACGGGAACATGGTTCTCCGCCCAGACGAGCGCATCCTCGGTGGCCAACTCCTCCAGCTGGAGCGGGGCCGTCGTGCAGACCATGGCGGAGATGTAGTGCCTGTTCCTCAGCTCCTCGGTTCCGCCCACGACCTCGGCCGCCATCCTCACCTGGGCTTTGGCTTCCTCCGGCTTCGTGGTCGACTCGGTCTCTATGTGCTTCTGCGTATTCTTCAGGGCCTCTCTCATGCCCATGACAACATGCTTCTCCGCGGGCACATCGTTCGCCACGACCATCGGTTCGTATATGCTCACGTAGGGCAGCCAGTCACCGATCACAGCGGTCCTGGTTATGTCCGCGAGGGTGGAGTTCCTCTTCGTTTTCGTCTTTTCGTCCCACACGGATATCCCGCACCCGTCGGTCGTGTAGTAATGATGGGTGCCGTCGACAGGGAGATCGAACTCCTTGGTCCTTCCCGCGAGGACGATCTTGGATGGCACGCTCTTGATAAGAGACAGGACGACATCCTTGGGGAACCTGACGACCTTTGACCTGTCGTCAACGAGCGCTCCCGCCTTCCTGAGGTCAGACCGCGCCGTGGAACATGGGATCCCAATCCCCGTCCGCTCCATGATGTGCAGGGCGCCTTCGTGTATCCTCTTCTTGTCCTCTTGCTTCAGTATGCTCGTCGGCTCCCTGACCCTGAATCTCTGCTCGAAGCTTGACATCTACACCAGGCCTCCCGGCGCCGCTCGAACGAGGATAATCCTGATGCCCTAGATAGCCGTTTGCGTTTTCCAAACAATCCGATAATCAGTCTTTCGGTGAGAAGAAAGGGAAGTTTGACACATCATAAGTTTGAAACAATGCGAACGCGCTGATTTACTCTGTGGGTGGAACGAAGGTGCCCGTCGTGCACGCTTCAAGAGATGTACACGCCAAGCGGTTGGCCCTGAAGATGGCGGTTTTGGGCGGAACCACCCTAGCCACAATCGTCGGCATCACCATAGTCTTAATTATCCACATAAACTGACGGGCCTCAATCGGGAAAAGGCTTATCGTTCTGGCAAGGCTGAATGCCATCAGCATGGCCGAAAAGAAGGTAGTACTCTCCGAGCAGGAATGGAGGAAGCTCCTCACTCCAGAGCAGTATCGTGTGTTGCGGCAGAAGGGTACTGAGAGGCCCTGGTCCGGCAAGTACGTAGAGACGAAAAAGCAAGGAACCTACAAATGCGCGGCCTGCGGGAATGTGCTATTCACATCGGACACGAAGTTCGAATCGGACTGCGGCTGGCCGAGCTTCACCGCTCCTGCGGCCAAGGATAATGTCGAGTTCAAGTTGGACATGACCCTGTTCATGGAGAGGACCGAGGTGGTTTGCGGCAGATGCGGAGGACATCTCGGCCATGTGTTCGATGACGGCCCGCCTCCGACTGGCAAGAGATATTGCATCAATTCGGAAGCTCTGGTCTTCGAGGAGCCGACGGAATACTAAAAGAAAGATGTCGCACCGTGTCTCTCCAGACCTGAACAACCCTCACAACGAGGGTGAAGACCTCATCCTGCCAGTCCGAATGGCCCATGGGAATCTCTAAGTGATTCGATGGCATGGACCGCTCGATGGCAAAAACAGCAACCTCATGGAGCGGTGGCAAGGACAGCTGCCTGGCTTCCTGGAAGACCGTCCGAGCCGGGATCAAGGTAGACTATCTCCTGAACACCGTCCGCAGGGAATCCGATCGGGTCGCGTTCCACGGAGTGAAGGCCGAGCTCGTGCAGGCTCAGGCCCGCTCGATGGGCATCCCGCTCATCCAGAAGAGGGTAGGCGATGATGACTACAGGGAAGTCTTCGTCTCATCTCTCGAGGAGCTCAAGGCCAGAGGCGTGGGCAGCATGGTCTTCGGGGACATAGACGTCCAGCAGAACCGAGAATGGTGCGAAGGTGTCTGCAGGGAGATGGGCCTCAGGCCACACTTCCCGCTGTGGGGAGCGGACCAAAGGGAGCTCCTTTCTGAGTTCCTTGCTGCAGGGTTCAAGGCGGTAATCGTCTGTGTGGACGCCGCGTTCTTCGGTGAGGTGGAGTTAGCAAAGATACTGGACGACGCGTGGCTCTCCCGACTCGACGAGGGCCGAAAGGCAGGCACGGGCTCGACTCATTGCGGGGAGAACGGCGAGTACCACACATTCGTCTACGACGGTCCACTCTTCCAGAACCCGATCAGATTCAGGCCCGGGGAGCATGTCTTCAAGACCAACCATTGGTTGGTCAACCTCGCAATGACGCCAGGCTGACATGCTATTCCCCTCGGGTGGTTTGATCTTCCTGAAGTTTAGAAAGACTCCGAGATTGATGAGCTCTGACCATCGACAATTCGATTATTATCTTTCATTCAAGATACGCAAATATCATCATCCTTTACTATGAATTGTGCTATAGAGGTGGCAAGGTCGCGGGACGCTGAGATGAAGGACAAGGACAGATTCTTCAGTGGGCTGAGCTTGGCAGGGGCGCTGGCCATACTGAGCTCGACTATGTCCAAGAACCCCATCCTGCCCATGCTGTCAAAGAGCCTGGGCGCAGACGCAGGACTGGTCGGCGGCCTGGTAATCGCGGCCTCCACCATTCCAGGGATCATCATTTCGCTTCCAGCAGGATCACTTTCTGACATCTTTGGGCGAAAGAAGATCATGTATCTATCCGCCTTCGTGTTCGCCTCAGCCCCTTTCCTATACCTCTTCGTTTCCAACCCGTCGGAGCTTATCGCTGTAAGGTTCTACCACGGATTCGCCACAGCCCTCTTCGGAACGGTCGCGAATGCGGCAATAGTTGACAACTTCCCGGACGAGAAGGCGTCACGGGTCTCGTTCTTTTCGTCTGCCACCATCGTGGGGAGGGGGCTCGCTCCATTCCTTGGAGGGGCGATACTACTGTTGACCAACAACAACTTCAAGGACGTCTACTGGGCAGTGGGACTTGCGGGAATATCAGCCCTGCTGGCGATAGTAATCGTTTACAATTCTGGCCACGATACCGGCCGAAAGCCGATCAAAAAAGGACTTACTATTCGCCAGCAGCTGCGCTCCATCGTAGGAGACCATAGAATCTTGGTTGCTTCTTCCGTCGAGGCGGCGCAGTACCTTACCTACGGTGCTTTTGAGGCGTTCATCGTGTTCTATGCGCTTGACCGAGGCATAAGCACTGTATTCATCGTTCTCATCGCCGGTTCCCAGCTGCTCACAATTGTGTTTGCCAAGCCCATCCTCGGCAAGATGTCGGACGAGCATGGCCGCAACCGATTCATTCTGGGCGGCACCTTGATCGGTGGCTTAGCGCTCCTTGCCGTCCCCTTCACTGATGACCCCTGGGCCCTTATCGGCATTTCCGTTCTTTACGGGATAGGGTTCTCCTCGGTCACCTCCTCGACCGTAGCTCTAGTATCAGACCTGTGCGTCGGATCGGCCTCCGGGTCCGCGATGGGTTTCCTGAATACAGTAATGGACATCGGACAGGCGAGCGGCCCCATCGCCACTGGCGTGCTGGTCGGCACAACCCTAGGATACACTGGAGGGTTCTGGTTCATGGGGTTAGTGCTAGTGGCGGCAGCGGCCGTTTTCTTGGCCGTCTTCGCACGAACGCCGCATGTTCAGAACGCAACATGAGGGACAGACTCCAACGAATGTCGAAAGCAATGGAGACGCCGAAGGCAGAACTCTGGCCCTTCAAATGGACGTTTTGAGCATCCAAGAGACAGATCGGTGGCAAGTATGACACTGAGGAATCCATAGCCGAAGCTCCTTACCCCTCGTGTGGTGAGCAGGAGTTTTCCGTCCCTGGTCATCCAGTCCAATACCATCTTATCAGATCTTCTCAGCCCGAGAGAGCTTCTCGAGTCATCTCGTCTGCCCTGTCTTCTGTCTGCAAAACGCGTACAACGCGTCATACAAGGGGAACTGTCGTTCCATATTGTCGAAGTCGTCCTTGCTAATGAGCTTGAACCCGGTGGCAATCGAATCCAGGCCCGCCGCTTCGGGTGCAAGCTCCGGCTTGTCAGTGTCCGCGCCCCTGACGATTCTGGCGAGTTCCAGCAAGGCGGGGTCCTTCAACCCATGCTTCTGGACTATCGCATCGAAGCTGCAGAACTCTCCATGATGCCCTAGCTCCACGTCCTTGACATCGAACGGAACTGCGTTCTCTCGCTTGGCGATATCACGCACCTTGTCCGCAGGAACGAACAGGAACTCCGCATTCTCATCGACGAATCTCAATATCAACCAAGGACAGGCGATCCTGTCCACATGAGCCCGCTCCCGAGTCACCCATTTCATCGTAGCACCTTCCTCTCCTTACCAAGGTCCCGGCGAGGGAAATGATTCGAAATCCCCCATGAAGCACTCCGATGAGGAGTGCCCTATATCAACTTAACCAACGGTGCGGACATATGCGGGGTCCAGAGACGATATGGCAAATGGCCTGCGCGCAGCCTGCAAGCTCCCTGCTTCGGGCGATCGAGCCCCGGAGATGATTCTATCTTGCCTGGGCGAACACTCGCCGGGGTCCGTGGGGACAGACAATTATATCAGGAAATCAGTCAAGTCCGTACAGTTCGTCTCGGGAATACGGTAATTGGGAACATACTGACTCAGACCCACCGAGCTGGTGCCGGGGAGAGGTGGAATGAATGGCAGAACGGTTGCAAGCACTGTTGATTGAGGATTCGGAAGATGACGCGACACTGATCGTGCACGAGCTAGAGCATGGCGGGTATGAAGTGCTCTTCGAGAGGATTGACACATCGGACGCAATAGAGGAGGCCCTGCGCAGGAAGGAATGGGACATCATATTCTGCGACCACGCGATGCCGCACATCTGCGCTCCGGAGGCGCTCCAGATCGTTCAGAAGATGTGCCCCGACACGCCCTTCGTGATCGTTTCCGGGTGGATGAGCGATGAGCTAGCTGAGGCGGCCAAGAAAGAAGGGGCGCGGGATTTCGTTCGCAAGAACAACCTCGTGAAGCTCGTCCCGGTCGTGCAAAGAGAGCTCAAGAAGTCCAAGCCCAAAGGAAAGAAGCGTGAGAAGGGCACGAAGAAGCGTGCATGATGTTCTCGGGGACCTGAATATCGCCGGGCCACTCGCCCAGGTTCGGATAGAATATTCCGGAGGGCTGGTCGTCCGCTAACAACACATGTGCGTTCTGCAGTGCATGTTGGAACCGCCTGAATCGACCCGTGAGCTCATCCGAAGCTCGGAGAGGCAAGGGCTCGTTTCGTAGTCCCGGCAGGATGGCACAGGACATCGTGTTTATTAGACACAAAGCCATCCAGGGCTCCAATGCCACCACAGACGATTGCTCGCCCACCGATTGCGAGGAAGGTGCCCAAGAAGCTCGTGACCCATGGGGAAGCTCGGATCGACGACTATTTCTGGATCAGGGACAGGTCCAACCCAGGCGTCATCGAGTACATCGAGGCCGAGAACCGCTATACGAACGAGGTCATGAAACCGACGGAACAGTTACAGAAAGACCTGTTCAAGGAACTCGTCGGGAGGACGAAGCAGACGGACATGACGGTCCCGGACAAGATCGACAACTTCTATTATTACTCAAGGACGGAGGACGGAAAGCAGTATCCGATCTATTGCCGCAAGAAGGACTCACTCGAGGCGAAGGAGGAGATCATACTGGACGTGAACAAGGTCTCCGAGGGGAATTCGTTCTTCTATGTCGAGCAATGCAGGGCGAGCCCCGACCACAAGATGCTCGTGTATCTTGCGGACATGAACGGGTCCGAACGCAATACGCTCTTCATCAAGGACCTTGTGACCGGGACCCTCCTGAAAGATAGGATCCGAGACGTGCACAGCGCGGAATGGGCCAACGATAACAAGACAGTCTTCTACTCGACGATGGACATCGACAACAGGCCGTTCAAGGTGTTACGCCATGTCATAGGCACAGACCCATCAAAAGACGTCGAAGCCTACCATGAGAAGGACCCGGCGTACTACTACATGCGCCTCTGGAAGAGCAAGACGAAGGAGTACTTGTTCGTGCATGTGGAGAGTGCCACCACCTCTGAGGTCCATTATCTGAAGGCAGACCACCCTTCGGAACCTTTCAGGACGATGAGGCCTAGAAAACATGGGGTGGTCTACGGCGTGATCCATCACTCGGATTCGTTCTACATCGTCACGAATGAGGATGCCAAGAACTTCAAGATCGTGCGGGCCCCGGTGACCGACCCGGGTGACTGGAAAACGGTGGTTCCTCACAGGGAAAACGTGTGCATCGCCATCAGCAACCCCTATCCATGGGTCGACATCAACAGGGATTTCATGGTGCTGTTCGAAAGGGAGAACGCGATGAGCAGGATCAGGATAATCAACCTGAAGGACAAAAGCTCGCACTTCATCGAACTGCCAGAGAAGCTCTATCATGTCATGCCCGTGGAGACCTACGATTTCGAGTCCGACGTGACCAGATTCCAGTTCTCGTCCATGGTCACTCCCCCTCGGGTCTACGATTACGACATGCGCAAGAGGA
>Ga0315282_10003813_pt1 | contig 26800 bp, 24 predicted proteins | sample YL17G07_20_MG_FD_203693 | JGI IMG/M metagenome (GOLD analysis project Ga0315282, IMG submission 203693) | Sediment microbial communities from Yellowstone Lake, YNP, Wyoming, USA - YL17G07_20 | ecosystem: Environmental > Aquatic > Freshwater > Lake > Sediment | place: USA: Wyoming | collected...
TCCTTCATCGCCTGAAGCATCAGTGCAGCAAACAGTGCTAGCAAACCTGCCAGGCAAAGCAAAACTGCACCCATTGCGTTGCCACTGGCCAACTCATGGGTAGCGCCATAAATCGACAACACACGTACACCCAGCACCAGACCTCCCACCAAGAACGCAAGTCCCGGCACCCCAAACAATAGAAGGGGCTGCCTCAAGCTAAAAAGAACAAGTACCCTGCCCAGAACCTCAACCCCATGGCCCACTGGACTCCTCTTCACCTGATCTGCATAAGACACGTCTATGGGCACTTCAGCCACCCTGAGACCGCTTTTGCTTATGGCGAACTGCATCTCCGAGCTAATTGACATTCCGTCCTCAGCTAGGTTCAACTCCTTGAGTGCCTTTGCTGAGTATGCCCTAAACCCACTCTGGGAATCACTGATTTTTTGTCCCGAGCCTACATTAGTTATAGTGGTCAGGACCCGCTGTCCCAGGCGACGATAAAGAGGCGGTTTCTTGCCGGAGCCCAGGAAACGGGAGCCAATCACAACATCCGCCTCGCCATCGAGAAGCGGTTTAACCAGTTTGGGTATATCCCTAGGGTCATGCTGCCCGTCGCCATCGAGAATCACCAGCACATCTGCTCCGAGTTGCTTCCCTTTTTCCAAGGCACTCTGGATCGCAGCACCATATCCTCTATTCTGTCCATGCTGATGAACCGTCGCGCCGGCCCCAGCAGCGATCTCAGCAGTAGCATCAGTCGAGCCATCATCGACAACTATAACCTCATCGACATATTTCTTCGTCTTGACTACTACGCTCCCAATGCAGCGCTCCTCGTCAAAACAAGGTATAGCGGCAATGATCTTCGGCTTGCCCTGACGTTCTGAAGCTGGCTCGTTGCTCATAGTTTACTTCTCTCCACCGGAACAATTTCGCCAGGATATAGATACTTAACTAGAGTGTAGCACTAGACAAGCACTTTGACAAACACGTGATTTGCCTTGGATGAAACATCGCTTCTTTTCTAAAGATGCTGTGTGAGAGCATTTCCTTTTAAGGTGAATACTTGAATATCTCCACTTCGGAGATGTTCCCCTGTGTTACAACTGTGGTTGGAGACTGGTGGATTAACTCGTAGTGGTTCAATTTCCCGAGAGGGACAGGGCTGTATGATGGATCATTGCCTACTATTCGATAGCCTGGGTGTGCATCTACAAACGCCTCAGCACTGTCATAACTTGGAAAGGATTGCTGATCGGTGATAACCTTTGCCGTGAACGTGCTACCATCGGCGCTCGTTAGCTGCCTTACGTCCCAAGAAATCGCCAGAGACTGCTGAGGAACCCATTCATCTCCGCCGTAAAGGTATAAGCGGGAGCACATAGACTCATAATATTCAGGATAGTAATACATCTTGGCTTGAAGCGTCCCCGTCCCAGTGCTCTGATAAAATACATCGTAGAATTGAGATTGATCTTTGCCAGCCCAGACCACCATGGCAGCAAATTTTCCACCATATAATGTCTCAATAGCCATATAATAATCGATAATTACATATTTAGAGCCCAGCCCATCAAGCACCTGGCTGCCTGAGGCCTCGTCCTGGGCAGTGAAAAACAAGGCGGCATCCGTGGCACCGGCCTGGCCTGGATTCGCGTTCGGTATGCGGTGGGCGATATAGGTTATAAAGTAACCGTAGTCCCACCAGCTCATCACTCCATATGCTGACGCTGGATACTGATAAGCCTCTCCAGCCGGTGGTCTTTGGTATAGCTCATAGTAGAAGTCAGGGTTGTTAAACGGATCCGGGGTATGGTCCTTCATCCACACGAGCGATTCGTGCCAATCGGCGCTGACGCTATCACCACTCGGCGGCTTGACCCAGTCATAAATCGCCACGCCGATATTAGGGTAGAATGCCAAAAAAAACACGGCTATCAATGTAACCGAGACATAGAAGTTTCTCGCGTTGAGATACCTTGTGGCCAGAACGCCCCCTTGCTGCTTCTTAGCCTTCCTCTTGTCACGCTTTGTCTTTTTACCGCGCTTAGTCTTTCCGCCCTCTTTCTCACCCTTCCTATCTCTACTATTATCTTCTTCCAACTCGAGGGCCACAGGGGATTCCCTAAGGCCAGCAAACTCCAATATCTTCCAAGACAGATACGCAGTAAGTACAGCAACATCGACGGCGAAATAATATCCGAACCGGTTTTGACTGAACGTAGCCACTAGTATTACCAAGCTCCAGACAAATAGCAGCGTCTTCTCAGCAGCCCCCTCCTTTATGATAAGATAAGCGATTACTGCCATGCCTATCAGAGCCAGATAGAAGTCTATGGTGAACTGAGACCATGCCGAGGACAAAGAAAGCGGCGCAACCTCGGCCACAGTCAACATGCCCCCCTGGGGACGGAATGTACTTGCTTTGTCCAGAATCGAGTTGAACAGCGAGGGATCGATGACACGAAACAGGGCTGCGCCTATCCCGCACAACACCAGCAACACCAGCGGGTAATAAGCTCGATTCATATTCTTGCCAGCCATGAGAGAAGAGAGCATACCCAGCGCTAGAAAGGCCACCATGCCGATGAGCAACGACGAAGACCCGAGTCTCCACGCCCCGTATCCATTCCAGGACACAGCAACCATAAACAGGGCTACGAGAAAGGCAAGGCTCGCAACGATACAAAGGTAGTCTGTCTGCTTGCCCCTGAGATGATCCATAACAAATTGAATGACGACGAAAACGAAGATTATGAGTACAAACAGCCCTGCACCAGGCCAAGTAAGCAGATAGAGCCCCAGCACTATCCCAGCCAGCAGAGAATAAACCAAAGGCCCTCTGAGAGTTCCCCAATCTCTCTGCCAAAGGCTCTTGAAAGAAACTTCATTTTGTCTTGACCTTCTTATTGCCATAATCAAGAACATCATCGTAACGGCAGTGAACAGGGTTTCCGCTACATGATAATCGGGGTAGCCCAGCATGGAGCGCCAGAGGAATTGACCGGGTAAGATGGCAATCAGGGCCGCGCCGATAAGCCCTGCCTTCCTGTTAAAGATCTCCTTGCCTATGAAATAAACAGGGACAGTGACCAGTGCCCCCATTATTGCCGGCAGATAGGCTCCCACCGTTTCTATGACTTTCTGAGTTGGCGAGCCAGCACCGAAGAGCCAGGCAAAGAAACCCAGAAGAAGGTAGAAGAAAGGTGGGGAATCGAGAGACGATCCGCCTGGGTAGAAGAGATAGGGGTCAAAAAGCGGCCGGTGCGGGAAGTGGAGAGCCAAGAGCAGCACCTGACGCATATGATAATAGCAGTCGGTTTCCTGGAAATTTACCCAACCGCTGGCGAAGACGTTGTGGTAAGGGAAGTAGATGCGCAGGAACAGGGCAATTAAGAAGAACGCGAATAAGGCCAGGCCATATTTGACGCGTGTGGAGAGTCTCATCTTTGTACTAAACCAGTAGTCCGTTCACTCTACGCATGCTCGACCTCGGTGTATCTTAACAAGTAAGACTGGCCTTGTTTACCGTGGACTTGAGCCATGCCGCTTGGGACAAATTACCACATATTGAAGGTTTATTCAACCCTCTATCTGCTGAGCTAACTACCCCTTCCTGGCCACACTGTGAAGTTCTTCGTTTCTTTAATTGTGGATCAGATATTATCACCATATCAATGGTTAAATTGGCAGGAAACTGCATCGAACTAGGTGTTAGACAAAAAGCAAGCCAGCATCCCAAGCAAAATCAACTTTGCGAACTAGCTCTTCCGAAAATACGGCGCAATTCGTCTGGTTTGCTACACCTCATCAATGCATCCTCCAGGGTCACCGTCCCTGACTTCACGAGTTCCTGTAGCGCTTGGTCCATGGTCTGCATGCCGACTTGCTTGCCGGTCTGCAGGTAGGTGGGAAGTTGTTCAGTCCTGGCATCACGGATGAGATTACGTATTGCATCAGTGGATACCATAATTTCGAAGGCAGCTACTCTCCCCTTACCTCCGGCCCTAGGCAAAAGGAACTGAGAGAGTACACCCTCCAACACCATCGACAGCTGGAATCGAATCTGCGGTTGCTGGTGAGCAGGGAAGACATCAATTATGCGGTCAATGGTCTGGGGGGCACTCGCAGTATGTAGTGTACTCAAAACCAGGTGACCAGTCTCTGCAGCAGTGATCGAAGTCGATATTGTCTCCAAATCACGCATTTCTCCCACAAGTATTACATCAGGATCCTGACGCAAGGCATGTTTCAAGGCAATAGCGAATGACTTGGTATCATCCCCTAAGTCTCTCTGGGCGATGAGACACTTCTCATTATGATGCAGGAACTCAATTGGATCCTCGATCGTGATCACATTTCGTCTCTCCGTCTTATTTATATGATCAATCATAGCAGCTAACGTCGTTGACTTACCCATTCCCGTAGGGCCAGTTACCAGGACCAAGCCCTTGATCTTGGCCGCTAGAGTCCTACACACAGGAGGCAATCCAAGCTGATCGATCGTTGGCACTTTCAGTGGCACCTGCCGAATAGCGATACTGATCGTCCCTCGCTGGAAAAAGGCATTCACTCTAAAACGAGCCAAGCCAGATATGCTGAACGGCATGTCCAGCTCCAGCTCATTGTAAAATCTTTCCCTCTGCCTCTCTGTAGTTATATATTCTAGCGACTCTTTCATGAATTGGGGAGTGATATTAGGCGATTCCTCTATAGGACTCAGGACGCCATCAATGCGAAGCACAGGTGGGCTCGGCACCCTCAGATGTAAGTCCGAGGCTCCCTTTTCCACCATGAAGCGCAATAGTTCTTCAACGTTCAAGCTTTCACTACACCTTTCTAGGGTGAAAAAACCGACGACTGGTTCTTTCCACCTCTTTTCGCACTATACATAGCGTCGTCTGCCTTCTTCACAAGCTCCGAGACCGACGAGGCATGAGTCGGATAGGAAACTATGCCAGCGCTTACGGTTATTCCTACCTCTTCGCCTTCCAATTTCATCTTGTACCCTTCCACCTGGGCCCTGATTCTTTCTGCAATCTTACTAGCGCTTTTACTATCGGTTCCAGGCGCGAGGAGCATGAATTCATCCCCTCCCCACCTAGCTGCAACATCGGAAGCACGTGTGTTTACTTTAACAATCCTAGCCACTTCTTTCAAGAAGCTATCGCCCACGTGATGGCCTAAGCGATCGTTTACCTCCTTTAGTCCATCCAAGTCAACCATTATGAGCGATAGCGGGGCTTTGCTTCTTTGGGCACGGATAAACTCACGTTCTATTTGATCCATATAATATCGCCGATTGTAAAGGCCAGTCAGGCCGTCGGTGAAAGCAAGTTCCAAGGCATGTTCATATAGCTGAGCGTTCTCAATGGCCATGCCTATCTGATTGGCAATAGTGCCCAGCATGCGCACCTCCCAGTCGGGGAACACACGATGGCCACGGCTGCCAATGCCCATCAGCCCCAGAATCTTCTCCTTCGCCCCTATCGACAAAGCAGCGAAGGATTGAACACGCTCTTTCTTTGCACCATAATGCTTAAATCTGCGGTCTAAGGATATGTTCTCCACCAGTAGAGGCTCCCCTCTTTCAATCACCTGCGTTAGAACTCCATCCCTAGCGCTTAATACCCTTATCTCACGCACAAACGATGAGGACATCCCCCGATTAGCCCTGAGCACCAGCTCTTTGGTTTTCTCGTCTAACAGGAATATCCCTGTCTCATCCGCCCCTGTTATTTCCAGCACCTTATCCAATACATTCATCAGCAACTCTTCGAGATTAAGTGTCTGGCTTACCGCAGTTCCGATATTGAAGATAAATTCAAGTCGCTTGGTATAGCGACCCACCTCCTCTTCCGCATGCTTGCGTTCCGTTATATCCATAAGCGTTCCTAAAACCGACCGTTTCCCTTTGTACTGGATAGATGCAACTCTGTCTAGAACCCAGACAATTCCCGAATCTTTCCTAATGAACCTGAACTCATAAGATAAGCTACTTTGACCTTTCAGCACCTCTATTGCTTTTGTCCTGACCGTCTCTCTATCATCAGGATGGACATAATCGAGAGAATATTTTCCTACCAGCTCGTCATATTTATAACCCGATATCTCTTCAAACAGGCGATTGACATACAAAAACTTCCCATCCTGCAAAAAGTATATCCCCGTTGTAGCAGCCTCGAGCATGCCTCGCGCTAGCTCTACAGAATCACGCAATGCTTCCTCAGCTCGCTTGCGCTCCGAAACGTCTCTTATCACCGCAACCAATGTTTTGGGGTTACCCTTAGCATCTTTTATAACCGAAGCCGTAAAGTTGATGGGAATTTCCTTACCACCTTTAGTGATGGCACTCATATCAATTGGTTTAGCACTGCTTTTTTCTATAACCTTTTTCAAATAGCCTTGTGCCTTCACCTTATCCTTTGACCTGCTGTATGTTGGTAGTTTAAGAGCAGAGGTTCCGATGAGTTCATTAGCCTTATAACCTAGTAGTTTTTCGAAGGCTTTGTTGACATAGATTATCTCGCCGCTCATATTAACCAACATAACGCCGTCAGGCATTCCTTCGATAGTTGCTGCAGCCACAAGTTCGCCCTGCTTCAGAACTTCTTCTGCCCACTTGCTCTCGGACAGCGCCTGCTCCAGTTCCGCTACTCGCGCTTGCAGATTAGTCAGTTTCCTCATGAGTTGCTGTTTAGTCTTCTCTCTGTATTTTCCCTCTGATTCCCCGGCCATAACTGTACCTACCCCCTTCGGACGTTTGCCAAGGTGAACCGCCAATCAGAGGCCCTAATCAGGCCCATATTATCAAAAATACAAAGCTGAAGCAACGCTAAAGGTAATGTTTTAGCTTGGTACTTTATACCCCCTAGATATCCCAATTTCGGGGGACAGCTCCATCATTCCCCCTGCGGTATGCCCTTGAAAAAATGGTTGAGATTTCGAGTTTAGAGCCTAAGATTCACTTTAGAGGCGGCTTCCTTTGTGCCCAGGGGTGCGCTTCCTCGAACGCTGCCGCTGCTCGAAACACTGTAGCCTCATCGTAGGGCCGGCCCACAATTTGAAGGCCAACAGGCAAACCGTCTTTAGTCCACCCAGCCGGCACGGAGGCCGCTGGCTGCCCCGTGAAATTGAAAACAGGAGTGAAAGGAAGCCACTTCAGATAGCCAATCGGGTCTTCAAAATCTACAGGTAGCGGTGGTGATGCAAGTGTAGGAGTCAGAAGCAGGTCATAGCTCTGAAAAAACCTGCCCGACTTGACTGAAAGCTCATACTTAGCAAACATAGCCTTAACGTAATCGGTGGCCTTTAACTCGGTCGCCAAAAACAGCATCGCTGCCGCAAGCGGGCTCAGCTTATCAATTATCTGGTCAAGCGGCCCAAGCACTGAGAGGGCGGCCAAACCATCTGAACCAAAAAAAGTTCCGATGTGAGACTCTGGATTATCAAAGCCGGGGTGAGCCTCCTCCACATTCCCGCCTAAGCTGGAAAACACCCTCGCAGCTTTCTCACAGATTGCCTTAACCTGGGGGTCCACTGTAGCGTAACCCAGGTCTGGGCTCCAGGCAATCTTGAGCCCCTTGACACCACCCTTCAGCGATTTGACGAAGCTAACAGCAGGTGCGGGTATAGAATAGAAATCACCCCAGTGGTAACCGGCCATGACATCGAGCATTAACGCCGCATCCTTCACCGTCCGTGTAATAGGACCCTCGTGAGTTATTAGCTCCCCACCCGGAAGAATTGGGTAACGGGGCACACGTCCCAACTGTGGCTTGATGCCGAACACGCCGCAACAGCTTGCGGGAATGCGTATGGAACCTCCCCCATCCATTCCCAAAGCCAAAGGACCCAATCCCGAAGCCACGGCAGCAGCTGCACCGCCGCTGGAGCCGCCAGGGCTTCGTTCTAGCTTCCAGGGGTTGCGTGTGATGCCGAAGATAAGATTGTCAGTCAGGGGCTTGAAGCCAAATTCCGAGGTATTGGTTTTGCCCAGCATTATGGCCCCTGCCTTCTTCAATCGTGCCACATCGGTAGCGTCTTCCTCAGGCACAAAATCCTCCAGCAACTTGCAGCCAAAGGTTGTGCGCACACCACCGGTGAAAACCAAATCTTTGACCGAAAACGGCACGCCATGAAGAGGCCCCAACTCCTCACCTTTCATAACGGCCTTCTCAGCCTTCCTGGCCTCGGCTAGGGCCGAATTTGCTATCACCGTCACATAGGCATTTATCTTAGGGTTAATAACTTCTATCCGCTCCAGAATGTCGTCGACAACCTCCACCGGCGAGAGCTTTTTCCTTCTAATTGACTTAGCCAGGTCCGCGGCGCTCATCCAACAGATATCCTCACGACTCATCAATAATCTCCTAACTTGAACTCTTCCTTTTTCTTTATCAAATAGTCCGCTGGCACTTCTCTCGGCAAGAACGATTGTTACCATAGCAGGGCATATAGGCTATGTCAAGCTAGACAAGAAGAATTCGTAGAAGCTAAAGACGAAGGGCTTAAGCCTTTTGTTAAGCCCTTCGTAAAGTCCGTCTACTTATTGATTTACTGGCGACAGTCTATACATACTACTTGGCAGCAACAAATGGTATATCTACGTGCACCGTAGTCCCTTGACCCGGCTCGCTCCGTATCTCACAAGTCCCCTTCCTGGGTTCTGCCCGCTCGTTCTCAATTCCCTCTCGCCATAACCCCCTACAATCAACCCTACCATCCCTCCCCAAGAGATAAGAAGCCGTGCTATAATAGCTCAAGCTCATGTTTACTCACCTTCATGTCCACACTGAATACAGTCTCCTTGATGGCATGTGCCGCATCTCCCATCTCATCCGCAGAGCCAAGGAGATGGGTATGAGTTGCCTTGCAATCACCGACCACGGGGCTCTCTACGGCATAATCACATTCTACCGCGAAGCTAAAGAGGCTGGGATAAAGCCCATCATCGGTTGTGAAGTTTATGTAGCACCCAAGGAAAAGGAAAACAAACTTGCCACCGAGAAAAACCCCTATCACCTCATCTTGCTAGCCAAGAATGAGGTCGGCTATCATAATTTGCTTAGGCTGGCTACCTCAGCCCACCTTGAGGGGTTCTACTATAAGCCCAGGGTTGATAAAGAGTTACTCTCACAATATCACGATGGTTTAGTAGCACTTTCAGCCTGCCCCAATGGGGAGCCAGGACGCTTAATACTAGAAGGCCGCACCGAGGATGCCGAGAAGGCTGCCAAGTGGCACAGGGAGGTTTTCGGAGATTTCTACCTGGAACTCCAAAAACACAATGTGCCTGAGCTTGCCCAAATAAATAAAGAGCTAATCGGCATGAGCCGCAAGCTTGGCATTCCCCTTGTTGCCACCAACGATGTACATTATGTAAATAAAGATGACTCCTATGCTCACGATGTCCTGCTCTGCATCCAGACCAACAACACCATTTATAACGAGAAGCGCCCCAAGATGGCAGACGACTCGTTTTATCTCAAAAGCCCCCAGGAGATGGCAGAGCTCTTCGCCGAGATACCAGAGGCCTTAACCAACACCGAGCGGATCGCCGAGCTATGTGACCTGAGCCTACAATTCGGCCGCCTCCATCTCCCCGAGGCAGAGTTACCTCCGGGCAAAACCGCCGATGAATGGCTTAGGGAACTTTCCTATCAGGGCTTAGCAGCCCGTTATCCGGAACCTCCGACACAGGTACTAAAGAGATTTGAATATGAACTCGATGTCATAAAGCAGACCAAGTTTGCCAACTATTTCCTGGTAATCCATGATGTCATCTCCTTCGTCCGTAAACAGAATATCCTATTTGGCGTCCGCGGCAGCGCTGCTGCCAGCATCGTCCTCTACTGCCTGGGCATAACCGACATCGACCCGCTGGCTCACCGGCTGGTTTTCGAGCGTTTCCTCAACGTAGAGCGTAAGGAGATGCCGGATATCGACCTGGATTTCCAAGACGACCGGCGCGATGAGGTCATCGCTTATGTAGCCCAAAAATACGGGCATGACCGGGTAGCCCAGATTATCACCTTCGGCACTATGGGGGCGAAGGCAGCTATCAGAGACGTCGGGCGAGCTCTGGGAATGCCTTACAGCAATGTGGACCAGGTAGCGAGACAGATACCCGGGGGTCCTTCAGTCGAGATTCAGAACTCGCTCGAAACAATTGGCGAGTTGCGCCACAGCTATGAGAACGACGCCGCCATAAAACATCTTATCGATACTGCACTAAAGTTGGAAGGTGTCGCTCGTCACGCCTCCACCCATGCAGCCGGAGTAGTCATCTCCCGAGAGCCACTCATCAATCATGTCCCTCTACAACGCCCCAGCAGAGGCGATGAGCAAAGCATCAACATGACCCAATTCGCTATGGACGATATTGCCAAGATAGGGCTCCTGAAGATGGACTTCCTGGGGCTAATTAACCTCTCCATCCTAGAGAAAGCGAAACAAACCATAGCCAAAACCCACGGTATCGACTTGGACTTGCACCATTTGCCACTCGATGACAAGAAAACTTTCGATCTTCTCTCTTCAGGTGAGACCACCGGGGTGTTCCAACTTGAAAGTGCCCCCATGCGCCGCTACATTAAAGAACTCAAGCCAAGTTGTTTTGGAGACATCGCCGCTATGATAGCTCTTTACCGGCCGGGGCCTAAACAGCACATCCCAACATTCATCAGGGCAAAACATGGTATAGAGCCGATTCGCTTTCCGCATCCTGCGCTCACCGAAATCTTGCAGGAGACCTATGGTGTCATCGTTTATCAAGACCAGGTGCTCCTCATCGTTCAGGCCTTCGCAGGCTATAGCCTAGGCGAGGCAGATATTGTACGCAAGGCGATGGGGAAGAAAATCCCCGAAGTGATGAAAAAAGAGATGCAGCGCTTCCTCGCCGGCGCAAAGAAAAAAGGATTCTCCAAAGAGCTGGCAGAGCAGGTGTGGAGCCTCATTGAACCATTCGCTGGCTACGCCTTCAACAAAGCACACAGCGTGAGCTACGCCATGATTGCCTACCAGACCGCCTATCTCAAGGCGAACTTCCCCGTAGAATTCATGTCCGCCCTGCTCACCAAGCACATGGGCCAAGCAGATAAAATAGCTCTGGCCATCTCAGAATGTCACCGGCTGGACATTAGTGTGCTGCCTCCGGACGTCAGCCGAAGTGGGGAAACGTTTACCATTGAACAAAATGGGGATGCTCCTGCAGCTATTCGCTTCGGGTTGGCAGCGATCAAGAACGTTGGTGCCTCAGCGATCAGACCCATTATCGTCGCCCGGGAAGAAGGTGGCCCGTTTAAGTCAATTGATGACTTTTGCCGCCGGGCTGATCTCAGGAACCTGAACAAGCGGGCACTGGAAAGTATAATCAAGGCTGGGGCATTGGACTCGCTGGGGAACCGCGGCGCCCTTCTGGCTGGCGTAGACCGCATTCTGTCTCTATCGCAAACCGAGCAGCGCCTCAAGGAAAAAGGTCAGTCCACCATGTTCGATCTCTGGGGACAAAGCGTGGAAGTTCCGTTGCCCGGGCTTGAACTCCAGCAGGTAGAAGTACCTGCAAAAGAAAAACTAACCTGGGAAAAAGAGCTGCTGGGAGTATACCTTTCCGAACACCCATTTACCCATGCCTCTAAACAATTGTCCTCACAGATTGATGTCTTCTGCGGACAAATTAGCGAGGAAATGATAGGCCAAACGGTGATTACAGCGGGTACAATTACTGCAGTAAGGCAATCGTTCACTAAAGATAGGCGACCCTTTGTCAGCGCCATCATCGAAGACTTCGGTGGTAGCATAGAAGTAACGGCTTGGACCGAGGTATATGAACGCACCAAAGACCTTTGGCAAGAAGGAAATACCCTCCTGCTCAGAGGCAAAGTGAAGGTCAGGGGCGAAGGAGTGCAATTGACCTGCTTCACTGCATCACTGTATCAACCAAGCAGTGTCGGGGAGACTCACGATGCGATCAAACCACCCCAAACAGTCCCGTCCCATCGCAGATTGCAGATAAATCTACCCACATCTGAAGACACCAACGCCGACATTTCCCGTTTGAAGCAAGTATTTGACACTATCAAATTGTTCCCGGGCGAGAATGAGGTTCATCTTGCCATCGTCAGCAATGAAGGGGTTACAAAACTCGAAGTGCCGGATCTGGCTACTGGCTATTGTCCCGAACTTCACCGCCAACTCGCAGCTTTAGTCGGCGAAGACAACCTAATTGTTGGTTAAGGAAGCGACTGCCAGATTTAGCTGAGATCACCCAACCTGCCAGATTCTAGTCCAAGAAGACGCTTCTTCAACACCAAGCCGCCACTAAATCCACCTAGATTACCGTCGCTAGCGATCACCCGATGGCAGGGCACAATGATAGGGAATTGATTTCGAGCAAGCGCCCTGCCCACCGCCCTAAGTGCCCGGGGCTTTCCGATCTGTTGTGCAACCCAGGCATAGGTTCTGGTCTCCCCGTAAGGAATGGAGAGGGTTGCATTCCAGACGGCTCGTTGAAAGGTTGTAGCACTGCTCAGGTCCAGCCTATCCGTGAAGAGTATCTTCTCACCATTGAAGTATCGCTGAAGTCGATTAGGCAAGTCACTAAACGCAGAGGTATCTTCACCAGCATCTGCTGCAAGTTCCTTTATCTCAGATAGCGCTGCCTTTCGGGACGATTTGGGCAACGTAAGTAGAACCAGCCCCCCCTCTGACCCACCCACACCCACCCACCCGAATCTAGTAGCAACAACCACAAATTTAATCACCAAATAGAACTCCAAGGCCAAAATAAGAGCGATCAAAGACCGCTAGCGTCCCTAATATAATCCGAACTATCCTGGATTACAACTTCTATAATTCACACGGGATTATCGCAATATTGTCCCTTGTATTTGTTGCCTTGATATGCTATGATGGCCTCGGATTGGCTGAGGAAGAGTCGCCCAGGCTGGGCTGAAAGGGTTAATTAGGAGGAGTTAGAGTTAGGAGATGGTGACGGAGAAGGAGAAGGCGCTCGACATAGCGATCAGCCAGATCGAAAAGCAATTCGGCAAGGGCTCGATCATGAGGTTGGGGGAGGCCTCTGCGAGAGTAGCAGTCGAGGTTATACCTACAGGCTCGCTCTCTTTGGACTTAGCCCTTGGGGTTGGCGGTATTCCTCGGGGGCGGGTGACTGAGATTTTTGGCCCCGAAGCCTCAGGTAAGTCAACCTTGTGTCAGCACATAATAGCTGAAGCCCAAAAGGCCGGCGGAAAAGCGGCGTACATAGATGTGGAACACGCTCTCGATGCCGCTTACGCTGCTACCTGCGGGGTTGAACTGGATGACTTGCTTATCTCCCAGCCGGATACCGGGGAGCAAGCCTTAGAGATCACCGAAACTCTGGTCCGCAGCGGGGCCATAGATGTAGTGGTGATCGATAGTGTGGCCGCTCTTGCCCCGAGAGCAGAGATCGAGGGGGAGATGGGGGATTCCCATGTCGGATTGCAGGCACGGTTAATGTCCCAGGCGCTGCGTAAACTGTCAGCGGCTATAAGCAAGTCGCGAACTGCGGTGGTATTCGTTAACCAGTTGAGGGAGAAAGTAGGTATTATCTTCGGCAATCCTGAAGTAACTCCAGGAGGTAGAGCTCTCAAATTCTACAGTTCCGTAAGGATCGATCTAAGACGAGTCGACAACATCAAAGTGGGAACCAAGATAATAGGCACCAGAATCAGGGCCAAGGTAGTCAAAAACAAGGTCGCTTCCCCCTTTAAGTCTGCTGAGTTTGACATTATGTTTGGTCAAGGCATCAGCAAGGACGGCGACCTCCTTGACCTTGGGGTTGTGATGGGCATAATTAAGAAAAGCGGTGCCTTCTTCTCCTATGGAGAAACTCGTATTGGTCAGGGACGCGAGAATGCCAAGGAATACCTAAAACAGCACCAGGACATGGCACAAGAGATAGAGCGCCAGATTAGGACAGCCGCTAGCACACAAAGAGAATTCTTCTCCGCCGAACCCGAGTCTGCATCCGCAGACTAACTCCAGCCCCACACCCCGAGCGCTACAGCCTGGCCTTCCCAATAGGAATATACAGCCTTGCCTCAGCCATTGAAGTTTAGAGGACGTGGATGAAGACCATAACTGCTATTGAGCCGCAGAAGGCACAAAAGGGGAGAGTCAATTTGTTCTTAGATGGGGCTTTTGCCTTCAGTATAAGCAGCCCTGTAGCAGCCACAGTCGGTCTTCAAGAAGGACAGAAGCTATCACCTACAGAGATCGAGAAGCTCAAAAACGCTGAGCTATTTCATCGATCCCTTAATAGCGCGCTGAGATATCTGAGCCCGCGTCCTCGCAGCGAGGCGGAGATAAGGTCCAGGCTGCGCCGTCACGGTTATGACATGGAAATCATCCAGCAGGTTATTGCCAGGTTAAAAGAGCAGAAGTTGGTAGACGACACTGTTTTCGCCCAATTCTGGCGGGAGAATCGAGAGAACTTTAAGCCTCGCAGCCGCCGGCTCATTGAGGCAGAGCTAAAGCAAAAAGGAGTAGACGCCGAGACAATCGCTGAAGCAATAGCGAGCTTCGATGACGAGCTTGGCGCTTACAAGGCAGCCCAAAGAAAAGCCATCTCGCTAACAGGTTTGGATTACCCCGGCTTTCGTAAACGCCTGGGGACTTTCCTGAGACAACGTGGCTTTCCTTACGAATTGATAAATATGACTATAGAAAGGGTATGGCAGGAGCAGGGCAATATACAACCCGACCTGCAGTCCTGTAGTACAGAAAGAGGGTTTTAGAAATGGATATGATGCTTTCGATCCTAATACCTATCGTAACACTCCTCGTTGGAGGAGCAATCGGCTTCTTCATCAGAAACCTTATTATGGCAAGGAAAATTCAACTCGCTCGAAGAGATGCCGTCAAGATTCTGGAAGAGGCATCTACCAAGCAGAAGGAGCTACTCCTCGAGGCAAAAGAGGAGGCAATAAAGATCAAGGCTGACGTTGAGAATGAGATTCGAGGACGCCGCTCCGAGCTTCATCGCCAAGAGAGACGCCTCGCCCAGAAAGAGGAGAATATTGACCGCAAAACCGAAGCTATTGAACGGCGGGAGCGCAACATCGGTTCCAAAGAGAAAGAGCTAGAGAGATCTATGGCACAGCTCGACGAGTTCAAGAAAAAACAGGTTCATCAGCTTGAACTAATCTCTGGCATGTCCACGTCAGAGGCTAAGACACTTCTATTGGCCAACGTCGAGGAAGAAACTCGGCAGGATATGGCAAAGCGCATCCGCGAGGTAGAGGCTCAACTGAAAGAGGAGTCAGAACAGAAAGCTCGCGAAATTGTTTCCTTCGCCATTCAGAGATGCGCCACAGATGTTGTCTCAGGAACCACGGTTTCTGTAGTCCCACTACCCTCAGATGATATGAAAGGACGGCTCATCGGCCGCGAGGGTCGTAATATCAGGGCTCTCGAGAATGCCACGGGGGTCGACCTCATAGTAGACGATACGCCCGAAGCTGTTACAATATCCTGCTTCGACCCGATTCGCCGCGAGATAGCCAGGTTATCCTTGGAGAATTTGATCCTCGATGGACGCATCCATCCCGCCCGCATCGAGGAGGTTGTAGCTAAGGCTAAGGAAGAGGTGGACGCTATCATACAAACAGAAGGTGAGCAAGCAGCATATAAGGCGAGCGTTGTCGGACTCCATCCAGAGCTAATCAAGCTACTGGGACGCCTCAAGTTTCGCTTCAGCTACGGACAGAACGTGCTAATCCACAGCATCGAAGTATCATATCTGTCTGGGATGATTGCCGCTGAACTGGGCGCTAACGTTAATATTGCTAAGACAGCAGGGCTATTGCATGACATAGGCAAGGGGGTAGATCAGGAGGTTGAGGGGCCGCACGCGGCTATCGGTGCCGACCTGACAAAGCGGCTGGGCAAATCCATAGAGGTATCTAGAGCTATCGGCGAACACCACGGAGAAACTGACTCTATGAGCGTCTATGGCTTCATCGTGTCTGCTGCCGATGCTATCTCGAGCTCAAGGCCAGGAGCAAGGCGTGAATCCCTGGAACAACACTTGAAGAGGCTCGAGGCATTGGAGAATGTGGCCTCGAGTTTCCCTGGTGTAGAGAAATCGTTCGCTATCCAAGCCGGCCGCGAGGTTCGTATCCTGGTCAAGCCCCAGGAAATTGACGACCTGGCTGCAGCGAGATTAGCCAGAGACATCGTAAAGAAGATAGAGGAAAATCTGGAGTACCCTGGCCAAATAAAGGTTACCGTAATCCGCGAGACGCGGGCAGTAGACTACGCCAAGTAAGAATCAAATCGAGCCACTGGAGGGCTATTGCGAATATTAATGGTCGGTGATGTGGTGGGAAAACCTGGCAGGAAGGCCATGTCGGTTTTCCTGCCAGAGTTACGCAAAAAGCATGTTATTGACCTAATTGTCGCTAACGGTGAAAATGCCGCTGGTGGCATTGGGCTTACCCCGGAAACTGCCCAGGAACTTTTCCAATCCGGGGTAGATGTTATCACATCGGGCAACCATATCTGGCACCATAAAGAGATTGTTCCCTATATTGAGAGCGAGCCCCGCATCTTACGTCCGCTGAATATGCCACCCGGCGTCCCCGGACAAGGTTATGTGATTACAGAAAAAGCAATGATAGTGAATCTGGTAGCACGCGTATTTGTAGGAAACTTCGACTGCCCTTTTCGAACCATGGATCACCTTCTTGAAGAGGTCAATCCCAGGCCACCTATAGTCTTAGTCGACTTCCATGGAGAGGCGACGGCAGAAAAAATAGCGTTAGGATGGTATCTCGATGGCCGCGTCAGCGCTGTACTGGGGACCCATACCCATGTCGGCACCGTCGATGCACGAGTTCTGCCACGGGGTACCGCCTTTGTCAGTGATGTTGGAATGGTAGGTCCGATCAACTCTGTTATCGGAGACGACATCGATTCAGTGATTGAAAGATTCCTCACATCTATGCCCCATCGCTTATCAGTTGGCAAGGGAAATCCAATTTTCAACTCGGTTCTGGTGGATGTGGATGACGATACCGGCAGAGCTTCCAGCATCAGCCGACTGGACCTGGAGTTGCCTGAGAGATGAGGGCCGACCTACACCTCCACACCACTGCTTCCGATGGAAGGTTAACCCCTCAGGAGTTGGTTCGCAAAGCGGTTGAGCTTAAGCTCGACATTATCGCCATCACCGATCACGACTCGGTAGAAGGCGTACCACCAGCTCTCGAGGAAGCCAAGAGCTTCATCCAGCTTATGGTCATACCTGGTGTGGAGATAAATACCGATGTACCCAAAGGCGAGGTCCACATCCTGGGCTACTTCATAGATTATCGTAATCCAGAGCTTAACCGCACCCTGAAAGAACTGCGCAATTCCCGCTATGAGCGTGGGAAAAAGATGGTAGCCAAGCTCGCGGAGATGGGCATCAATGTAGACTGGGAAAGAGTGCAAGAATTGGCCGGGAAAGGTTCCATCGGACGGCCTCACATTGCCCAAGCAATATTGGAGCAAGGATACGTGTCCTCCCTTCGGGAAGCCTTCGACGAGTACATCGGACGTAATGGCCCTGCCTACGTTGAGCGCAAAAAACTGACCCCGATTGAAGCGGTTAAGGTAGTGCTTGAGGCAGATGGACTGCCAGTGCTCGCTCATCCCGCAGATATCGAACCGCTAGAGCCATTTCTACTCCAATTGAAGAAGGCGGGCATAGTAGGCATCGAAATCTACTACGACGGCTATAACTCTAAGACTATCGCGCAACTCGAGAAATTCGCCAGGAAGCTTGACCTTATAGCTTGCGGCGGTAGTGACTTCCACGGATTAGATGAAAATATTGGTGCTGATATCGGCAGCGTAGACCTGCCCAGAGAGTCCGTGGAGCGTCTCATCTCCTTATCAAAGCAAGGAAGGAAATTGATGCCATGATATTAAGTTCCAGAGAAATCCAGCAGATCATCCCACATCGTTGGCCTTTCCTCTTGGTAGATAAGATCATTGACCTGAAGCCAGGCGAGGAAGCAGTAGGGATTAAGAATATTTCGGCGGGCGAAATCTTCTTCCAGGGCCATTTCCCTGGCTATCCTATCTTCCCTGGGGTACTCATTATCGAAGCCCTGGCCCAAGTCGGTGCCGTGGCGATATTGAGTCTTGCTGAGAACAAGGGCAAGATTGCTCTCTTCGCCGGTATTGAAGGATTTCGCTTTCGCAAGCCGGTGCTTCCAGGCGACTGCCTGCGCTTGGAAGTAAAGCTCACCAAGATTCGAGGCCCTATCGGCAAAGGTACGGCCAAGGCAACAGTGGATGACAAAACGGTTGCCGAAGGCGAACTAACCTTTGCTCTCACTGCTTCAGAAGAGACCTCTGGAGAAAAGCAGGAATGAGGTGTGCCCGCCACCCCGACATCGAGACAGACCTCAGGTGTGGTAAATGCGAGCAGCCCATCTGCCCGAAGTGCGCCATCCAAACGCCGGTGGGATTGCGCTGCCCAAAGTGTGCAGCGCTGAAGAAGCTGCCTGTTTATGAAGTCTCGACCATTTTCTATATAAGGGCGATTGCCGCCGGTTTAGCAACCGCTGGTGCATTGGGTGCCATCTGGCCGTTTATACCCCTGGGCGGCTTTTTCTTGTTCTTCATAGCTTTAGTCGTTGGCTACCTTATTGGGGAAGCAATTAGCCTGGCGGTAAACCGAAAACGTGGCCCAGGCCTGCAGATAGTTGCCGGAATAAGCGTAGTAGTGTGCTACTCCATTAGAAGCCTTATCGAGGCATCAGAGCACAACTTTTTACATACATTCGCCGACGTATACGGTCTAATCGCCCTAATTCTAGGTATAATCGTCGCAGTTGCCCTGCTCAGACGAGATTGACACTTCTCGTTTGTTGTGCTAACATCGTGCAGGATTAATTTTTTATTATAAGGAGTCCTATCCCCCGGAGACGGCAATGCTTTTAGTAAATATTATTAATTATTGCCGAAGCGAGATGGGATGCGGTATCTATGCGGGGAGTACTTTTTCGAGTCATCATCGCAATAATCATCGGCATCGGGGGGTGGCAGCTAGGCAAGTTCATCGGTGGGAGGACAGTAGAGCCTAATGATGAGTTAGCGTGGATATTGGCTCTCGCTATCGGTGGCTATGTCTTTGGTTATCTGCTCGCCCCGGCCCTGACCATCCGCCCGTGGCGGTGGGTGAGAGGGCATGTTCGCCTGATGCCGCGGATGCTGCCATTTCCTAGCCTTGTGGCTGCAGCCATAGGGCTGGCTTTTGCTTTAGTCATCACGGCCCTGGCAACCCTCCCCCTGACCTTGCTCCCAGAGCCGTGGGGGAAATGGTCGCCTCTTATTCTCGGTGTATTTTTGTGTGTCCTTTTTATCCCTATCATGGTGCTGCAGGGTCCCACCGTTTTGCGGTTCTTCTTCAGCGCCGCCCCCAATTTGCCAACTCCGCGAGATAATAGAAACGACCTCCTCATACTAGATACAAATGCTATCATCGACGGACGGATTGCCGACATCATCCAGACAGGTTTTATACACGGCACCTTGCTCATCCCCAGGTTTGTCCTCGATGAGCTGCGCCACATCGCCGATTCCTCAGATGCGCTCCGCCGCAACCGTGGGCGCAGAGGCCTAGAGATGTTGACACAGCTCCAGAAAGGATCAGACGTCCCAGTTCAAATATCTGATATCGACTTTGACGACACCCACGAGGTCGATTCCAAGCTAGTGAGGTTGGCCAAAACACTGCGCTGTCCTATTGTCAGCAATGATTTCAATCTCAATAGAGTGGCTACGCTTCAAGGCGTAAAGGTGCTGAACATCAACGAGCTGGCTAATGCTATCAAGCCCGTGATCCTGCCCGGAGAGGACATGACCCTTCGCATTGTTCAAGAGGGCAAGGAGCCAGGCCAGGGCATTGGTTTTCTCGATGATGGCACTATGGTTGTGGTCGAGGGAGGGCGCCGCTATCTCAATACGGAGCTCAGCATCGCTGTTACCAGGGTATTACAAACCGCCGCGGGCCGAATGATTTTCGCACAACCCAAAGAAGCCGTCGATGAAAAAAGTAAACGGTAAAGTCAGCGCTTTAATTGTCGCCGCTGGCACCAGCACCCGAATGGATGGGATAGACAAGGTCTTCGCCCCCTTAATCGGGGAACCCCTGCTAGCCAAGGTGATGACTGTCTTCCAGGATTGCCATTCTGTCGATGAGATAGTCCTCGTACTAGCCAAGAAGAGCCTAGAGCAGGGACGCACGTTGGTAAAAGAACGAGGCTGGCCTAAAGTGGTTGCGGTATGCTCGGGAGGGCCAAGGCGTCAGGATTCAGTCAAGGAAGGTTTGCGGCGGCTCGGGGATTGCGACTGGGTAGTAATCCATGACGGTGCCAGGCCTTGCCTCAGCGCTGATCTTATCGAACGCGGGTTGATAGCAGCTCAGAAAACTGGGGCTGCAATCGCCGGAGTCCCAGTCAAAGATACAATCAAGATTGTCTCTCGCCGCGGCTTCGTGCAGCAGACACCTGCTCGCCAATGCTTATGGGCAGCACAAACGCCCCAGGTCTTTCGCTACGACCTTATAGCGGAAGCTTACCGCCAGGCAGATGATGAAGTAACCGATGACGCCGCTATGGTGGAAAAGCTGGGTCACAGGGTCGAAGTCTACATGGGATCCTACCATAACATCAAAGTGACCACCCCGGAGGACCTGGCGGTGGCCGAGGTTCTTCTGCAACAACAAAGGACAAGACAGCCAGCGACCACGGAGGCCCTATGCGCGTCGGTATCGGCTACGATGCACACCGGTTAGCTATCGGTCGTCCGCTCATCCTCGGCGGTGTGGAGATTCCCTTCGATAAAGGGCTTGAAGGCTGGAGCGACGCTGACGTTTTGTCCCATGCCATAATGGATTCCCTGCTAGGCGCTGCAGGGTTAAGAGATATCGGATACCATTTCCCCCCCAACGACCCTGCCTACAAAGATATTTCCAGCGTTACCCTTCTCAATCGTGTAGCCGATTTGCTGAAGTCACACGGCTGGCGCATAGGTAACATCGATGCTACAATAATTACAGAGCATCCCCTTCTCCGACCCTTTATCAGCCCTATCAGGCAAACGTTGGCTCGTGCCCTGTCTATTGGTGAAACCCAGATAGGGATTAAGGCAACCACGAATGAAGGCATGGGGTTCGTGGGAAGAGAAGAGGGAATCGCTGCCTACGCTGTGGCCCTGTTGGAAAAAGCCTGATGAAGATATATAACACCCTCTCCGGGCGAAAAGAGGATTTCAGCCCCCAAGACGATACAGTGAAAATGTATGTCTGCGGGGTAACCCCCTATGCTCCCAGCCATCTCGGCCATGCCATGAGCTATATCGTCTTCGACACTATCAGGCGTTACCTCGAATTTCGCGGCTACAAAGTGAAGTACGTGCAGAACTTCACTGACATCGATGACAAGATCATAGCCCGCGCCAACGAATCTGGCATATCTGCTAGAGAACTGGCGCAAAAATTCATCGACCAATACTTTGCAGATATGGACGCTCTGAATATAAAACGCGCTGATATTTACCCCAGAGCCACCGAGGAAATCTCCAAGATGCTCGAGGTCATCGAGGGCCTGATACAAAAAGGGCATGCCTACGAGTGCCGAGGCGATGTCTATTTTCGGGTTAACAGCGACCCTGATTACGGTAAGCTCAGCCATCGCACGCTCGACGGCATGATGGCTGGTGCCCGCATAGAGGTAGGTGAAGCCAAAGAACACCCTCTGGATTTCGCCTTGTGGAAAGCAGCCAAGCCCGGCGAGCCGCAGTGGCACAGCCCTTGGGGACAGGGAAGGCCAGGCTGGCATATCGAATGCACTGCTATGTCGCTCAAATACCTTGGTGAGACACTGGATATTCATGGCGGAGGACAGGACCTAGTCTTCCCCCATCACGAAAACGAAATCGCCCAGTCCGAGTCCTTCACAGGCGTTAAACCCTTCGTCCGCCACTGGCTGCACAACGGACTTCTGCAATTGGGCGAAGAAAAAATGAGCAAGTCCACGGGAAAGCTGGTAACTATCAGCGAGGCATTGGCTAAGTACAGCCCAGACGCTCTTAGACTCTGGGTGCTCAGTTCCCACTACCGCAGCCCCATTACCTACTCCGATGAGAATCTGACAGCAACGGAAAAAGGCATAGAAAGATTACGCAATACCGACAGGCTGGATGTCAAGGAATCTGCAACCGTTGCCATAGACGCTCAACCCTACAAAGAGCGGTTTATCGAAGCCATGGACGATGACTTCGGCACCCCGCAGGCGATAGCAGCCCTATTCGACCTGGCGAGAGAGATCAACCGCGGCAACGACGAAGGCTTGCATGTAGGTAAAGCACTTAAGACATTCAGAGAGCTTGCTGGAGTGCTGGGCTTGACTCTGTATTCTGAACTGATAGAGCCGGAGATTCCGCTCAACCTCATGCTAGAACTTGCTGAGAAACACAACGTAGTCTTGAAAGGAAACAAGGATATTACTAGCATTATTAGCCGATTCTCTGAGAAACGTCTAGAGCTTCGTCGTTCGAAGAAATGGCAACTTGCTGATAGTATTAGGAACGACCTGAAAGAACTTGGGGTAATTCTCGAGGACACTCCACAGGGAACGGTTTGGAGATTCAGGAAGCCTTGACTTTGAATTTTTTTACTTATATACTTATATACTTAGTGCACTTTAACTAGAAAAGGTCGAAAAAGGCCCGAGTAGCGCAACGGCAGCGCAGCCGATTTGTAATCGGCAGGCTAGCGGTTCGAATCCGCTCTCGGGCTCCGGGCAAAGGCCGGAGGGGTGGGTGAGAGGCTAATACCAACAGACTGTAAATCTGTCGCCTGAAATGGCTACGCAGGTTCGAATCCTGCCCCCTCCACCATGCAGCGCCCACATAGCTCAGCGGTAGAGCACCTTCTTGGTAAGAAGGGGGTCACCAGTTCAAATCTGGTTGTGGGCTGAAGAACTTTAATCGGATCGGGAGGAAGATAAAGTGGCAAAGAAGATTTTCCAGAGGACTAAACCACATGTCAACGTGGGCACAATCGGGCACGTCGACCATGGCAAGACAACCCTGACTGCGGCAATAACAAAGATCCTTGCCACTGCGGGGTATGCTCAGTTTCGCCCCTTTGACTCCATTGATAATGCCCCCGAGGAGAAAGCCAGGGGCATGACAATCGCTATAGCTCACATAGAGTACGAGACAGAGAAGCGCCATTACGCCCACGTGGACTGTCCCGGCCACGCCGACTATATCAAGAACATGATAACCGGCGCTGCCCAGATGGATGGTGCCATATTGGTGGTGGCTGCTGATGACGGAGTTATGCCTCAAACACGAGAGCATCTCCTCCTCGCCCGTCAGGTAGAGGTTCCTTCTGTACTGATAGCCCTGAACAAGATTGATGCAGTGGATGACCCTGACCTGTTGGAGGTCACCGAGCTAGAGTTGAGAGAGGAGCTACTGCCCAAATACGGCTTCCCCGGTGACAAGACCCCCATTATACGAGTTAGTGCCCTCAAGGCCTTGGAGTGCGGCTGCGGCAAGAGAGACTGCCAGTGGTGTGGCAAAATCTGGCAGCTCATGGATGCAGTTGATAGCTACATCCCGCTGCCCAAGCGTCCCGCAGATAAGCCGTTCCTCATGTCCGTAGAGGACGTCTTCGCTATCAAAGGACGAGGCACTGTGGCCACAGGCAGGATAGAGCGAGGCGTTATAAAAGTCGGGCAAGAGGTTGAGATAGTAGGGATGAAGGAGACCAGAAAGACAGTGGTCACCGGCGTGGAGATGTTCCACAAGACGCTAGAGGAAGGGCAACCGGGCGACGCTGTCGGTTGTTTGCTGCGAGGTATTGAGCGGGACGAGATAGAGCGAGGACAGGTGCTGGCCTTGCCCGGTTCAATAAAGCCTCATACTCTTTTCGAAGGTCAGGTATATGTATTGACCAAGGAAGAGGGTGGCCGTCATACCCCGTTCTTTAACGGGTACAGGCCCCAGTTCTATATTAGAACCATGGACATTACCGGAACCGCTGAGCTACCAGCGGGAGTTGAGATGGCGATGCCCGGTGACAACATCAATATGAAAGTGAAGCTGATTGTTCCCATGGCTTTGGAGCAAGGAGTCAGATTCGCCATCAGGGAGGGTGGTAGAACTGTCGGATCTGGCCTGATAACAAAAATTCTAGAGTAAATAATGCCTAAAAAATCCGAGGCCCGAAACATTATCTACCTTGCCTGCAATGAGTGCAAGGAAAGGACATATAGCACGGTAAAGAATAAAAAGAACGACCCGGGGAGGTTGGAACTGAAGAAATACTGCCCCCGCTGTCGCAAGCATACCTTACACAAAGAGACAAAGTAAAAAGTAGAGACCAATAGTGAAGACTCAGGCTGCTGTAAAGAAGCCAGGCAAAGAGAGATTCAAGTTCGTTAGTGACATAATCGCAGAGCTGAAAAAGGTAACGTGGCCGTCGAGAGGGGAGGCTTTCCGCTTAACTGGCCTCGTCATTGCTTTCACAGTAGCAGTTGCTATAATCCTTGGGGTGATTGACTACGGCTTTTCTAAACTGATGAATGTTATTTTGCTAAGGTAGTGCTCAGCCGTGCAATAGAACAACTACAGGATCATGACAGTAAACTTTGCCTCGATTGGTTTCTATCCCTGAACAATGAGCATGGACAAGACCCTTATGGAACAAAATGCAAAAAAGTGGTACGTCATTCACACCTACTCGGGATACGAAAACCGGGTCAAGACTAACCTGGAACATCGTATTAAGTCAATGGATGTAGGAGATAAGATATTCCAGGTAGTAGTACCCACCGAGGATGAAATCGAGATCAGAGACGGGCAGCGACGTACTGTGGCAAAGAAGATATTCCCCGGTTATATACTGGTTGAAATGATTATGGATGAAGAAAGCTGGCATGTCGTGCGGAATACCCCCGGAGTGACTGGCATCGTGAGCGCCCAGGATGATAAGGGCAAGGTCGAGCCCGTTCCCCTTGATGAGCCCGAGGTTAAAACAATCCTGAAACAGATGGAGGCCGAGACACCGAGAGTCAAGGTTGGCTTCAACAGAGGGCAGAGCGTTCGTATTGTTGATGGACCATTCATAGACTTCGTAGGAGTGGTTGACGATATCAATGCCGAGAAGGGCAAAGTAAAAGTCTTGGTCTCTTTCTTCGGTCGAGATACTCCAGTTGAACTGGACTTCCTGCAGGTAGAAAGGCTCTAAATAACACATCAAATAGCAAAGGGTTTGAGAATATGGCAAAAAAGATCAAGGCAGTAGTCAAACTTCAGATCGAGGCAGGCAAAGCGAACCCAGCTCCGCCGGTTGGCCCGGCTCTGGGACAGCATGGTGTCAACATCATGGCATTCTGCAAGGAATATAACGAGCAGACTTCATCACAGGCTGGAGCAGTAATTCCTGTGGAGATCACTATCTATGAAGACCGCTCTTTCACCTTCGTTACCAAGACACCACCGGCGGCCGATCTGCTAAAAAAGGCGCTCGGTGCTGAGAAAGGAAGCGGTGACCCCAGCCGAAATAAAATCGGCTCCATCACGCGGGATAAAATCCGCGAGATTGCAAAGCTGAAGCTCAAAGACTTGAACGCTAAGGACCTTGAGGGGGCGATGCGGATGGTGGAGGGCACAGCACGAAGCATTGGCATCGAGGTCACAAAGTAGGAGCAATATGGCCAAACACGGTAAGAAGTATCAGGAAGCAGAAAAACTTATAGATAGGAATAAGACATACGGTCCCGAAGAGGCTATTAGTTTAGCTAAGAAGACGTCTTACGCCAAATTTGATCAGACAGTTGAACTCCATCTCCGCATGGGCGTTGATCCACGTCACGCCGACCAGCAAGTTCGCGGCATTGCTCTCTTGCCCAATGGCTTAGGCAAACCGCTTCGAGTGCTGGTCTTCGCCCAGGGTGAGGCGCAGAAAATCGCCCAGGATGCCGGAGCTGATTCTGTCGGCGGTGATGAAGTTGTTAAGAAGATAGAGGAAGGCTGGCTCGAATTTGATATCGCCGTTGCCACTCCCGATATGATGCCCAAGATAGGTAAACTGGGCAAAATTCTGGGAAGAAAAGGACTCATGCCCAATCCCAAATCGGGAACCATCTCCCAACCAGCGGACCTGCCGCGCGTTATTGCCGACGCTCGAAAAGGTCGCGTGGAATTCAAGCTGGACAAGACTGCCATCATTCACACGCCGGTGGGCAAGGTCAGCTTCGACGACAAGAAGCTGCTGGAAAACTTGTCTGCAATAGTTGAAGCCGTAGTTAAGGCAAAGCCCAGCGGTGCCAAAGGTCAGTACATAAAAACTGCCACGCTGACTACCTCAATGGGACCGGGAATCAAGCTCGATCTGACGCCAACCCTCTCTCTGACCACCTCATAAGTAGTTGGCTTTATCCCTATTTAGTCAAGACAGCGGTTTAGACACGACTGCGCGAAAGGAGAGCCAAATGGTAGGGATTGTTTCCTACGGCGCTTATATTCCCATTTACCGGCTTAGCCGTGACATGCCCTGGTTGACTTGGGGCGGGCTGCCCGTCGGAGGAGAAAGGTCAGTCGCCAACTTCGATGAAGACAGCATCACCATGGCAGTTGAAGCCGGAAACAATTGTCTGCAAGATTTCAACCGGGACGAGGTCGATGCCCTATTCCTGGCTTCAACCACTACGCCTTATAAAGAGAAACAGTGCGCTGGCATCGTCGCTGAAGCGCTCGACCT
>Ga0315282_10003814_pt1 | contig 26794 bp, 22 predicted proteins | sample YL17G07_20_MG_FD_203693 | JGI IMG/M metagenome (GOLD analysis project Ga0315282, IMG submission 203693) | Sediment microbial communities from Yellowstone Lake, YNP, Wyoming, USA - YL17G07_20 | ecosystem: Environmental > Aquatic > Freshwater > Lake > Sediment | place: USA: Wyoming | collected...
TTTGTCAATACATTAAATTCAATTCGCATGCCTACATAATTTTGGCTTTTCAAAAATGCTTGTGTTGAAAATAAATAGCTTAGCCCGACAAATAGGTCAAAATATGCCTTTTACTGTCGAACCCCAGGGAGTGTGGCCGTTTCTGGCTTTCTCTATTCTTACTGCTCTATGAGGATGCGGATATCGATCTGCTTATGGATATAGTCGGGGGTCGTGGTCTCGAGCTGGCTTTTGATCGTAGCTAATGTGTCGGCGCTGATCTCGAATGAGGTCGGGCCGATGTAGGTCACCTCAGCGACTCCGTTCATGTCGGTGAAGGCCGCCGTGCGGCGGTTATAATCCGAAAATTCTCCAGGCCCGGTCAAGATCGTGAAATAGACGAGGCTGTCCTTAACGGGAATCCCGTTTTTCTTAACGGTTGCCCGGACGCTGGACATGGACCGTTCTTCCGTGGCCATAATGACATTGGGGCGGGCTTCCAGCTCGAAGGTCAGACCAAACGTCGAGGGGCCGACGGGCAAAGGGTCCTCCAAGGCTGTTCTTTTGCACGACCAGGAAAAAACCAAAAAACATCCCAAACCAAGGATCCCCAAAAGACGTTGTGGTTTCATGGTCGTCATCCTTTATTCATTGGCATAGTCGGCAAAGGCGATCGACAGATATCCCGTGGCCTTGACTGTTTTATTGGCCAGGTCGTGGCCGTAAAAATCAATCCGAGCCGTCATGTAGAGCACTTCTCCTCGTGTCGTCGGCTGAGTCAGGTTGATAAGAGGAGGCTCCTGTTTGGCCGTTTCCCGGACGACGATGAAGGTCACCTCCGTTTTTATTCCGATGGCCACACGAACCGAGATGCCGCCCTCAAACGGATACGGAACGTCGACGCCCGGCGTGTTTTTTCCGTCCGAACGGGAATAGGTCACAAAATATTTATCAAGTTGAATATCATTAAACTGGGAAGCTCCTTGCGCCGGCTTGGGGTCGAGCGTTTGGGCCGAGAGATTGGCTTTAGCCAAATCGGCCTGGATCGTATAGGTACCGGTCGTCGAATTGTAATACAGAACATCGGACTGGAGCAGATTTCCCTCGACGCCCTGCATGTCTTTTCCGGTGATACTTTCAATGATGAGCATGCTCGCGGACTGAGTGTCATTCTCCAGCGGGTTGCAGGAGGTCAGGAAGAACGGTGCGGCCAAAAGAAGCGCCATCGGGAATCCAAGTTGGCGAAATTTTGTGTTCCTCATGGTTTGTTCCTCCTATTTGACAATCCGGGGCGTGATGAAGATGAGCAATTCTCGGTTTTGTTTGGTGCGGGCGAAATTCTTGAAGAGCGCCCCCAGAATTGGGATTTTATGGAGAAAAGGGACTTTCTCCTGGTTGATGGACTCCTCGATGCGGTAGATCCCCCCGATGACCGTCGTCCCGCCGTCGGGCACCGTGACCGTCGTCTTGGCGCTCTGAGTGGTGATGGGCGGAATGCCGTTGACGAGGTTGCCGAAATCGGCGGCGTTGTTCTGGATGTCGAGCGTCATGATGATGGTTCCTTCGGCCGTGATCTGCGGCGTCGCCTTCAACTCCAGGGCGGCATTGATGTACTGGGTTGTGACCGTGAAATTGGCCTGGGTCTGAACCGGGATCTGCCGGCCTTGGATGATGTCGGCTTCCTTGTTGTTCTGGGTCACGACCTTGGGGCTGGAGATGATCTGGCCGTTGCCGGATTGCTCGAGGGCCGTCAAAGCCAAGTCGAGGCGGAACGTATCCAGAATATTGGCGAATGAAAATCCGAAAACCGTGTTGAAAGCGGGCGCCGGCAGGTTGACGGCGTATCCCCCGAGCGGGCCGCCGATGCCCTTGGTGACCATGCCCTGAGGAATCTGGGAGCCGTCGAGCAGAATTTTATTCGGAAATTGGAGCGAGGTCTGGTTGCCGTAAAACGGATCGGCGTTCCCTCTGTATCCCCATTGAATCCCCAGGTTTTTAGCGAATGTCGAGGTGGCTTCGACGATCCGGGCTTCGATCGACACCTGCGGCGTCGGCGTGTCGAGCACCGTGATGAGTTTTTCGATAACATCGATTTTTTCCTTCGTGTCCGTGATAATCACCGTATTTGTCCGATCGTCTATAACCATCTCGCCGCGCTGAGATTTTTTATTTTTCAATAAATCGAGCACGTCCCTGGCCTTGGAATACGACAAGGTGATCGTTTTCGTCAGCATGGGACCCGACTGCTCTTTGGCGTCCCGCAATGACTGCAGGGCTTTTTCTTCTTCAGCCAACACGTTCATAGGGGCGACGCGGAGGACATTGCCTTCCAGCGTTTTGCCCAGCTTGTTGTTTTTCAGGATGATGTCCAGGAACTGGTCCCAGGGAACGTCCTCAAAACTGCAGGTGACGACTCCCTTGACCTCAGGGTCGAAGATGACGTTGAGGCCGACTCGTTCGCCCAGCCAGAGCACGACATCCCGGAGGTCGGCATCCTTGAATCTCGGACTGAGGACCTCTCCGGAGTACATTTCTTCGGCGTTGTAGATGACTTTCGCCCTGGATTTGTCCTCTTTGGCTTGATCGTCGGCAAGCTTTTCTTGGCGCTTTTCGGCAGGGCGGCTTTCCGGCTTTTTTTCTTCCTTTTTGGCCTGATCGGATGCAGCGTTGGCCGAGGCGTATTTCGCCAAAGAATCGGGGGATTCGATATTTTTCTCTACCGGCGTTTTTGGGGTCAGATCAGCGGCCGCAGGTTTGACATCGGTTTTGGCCGGCGGTTCGGTCGGCGGTTGAACCGCGGATTTCAATGCGGGATTCGTTGGATTGGACGCCGGCCTTATTTCGGGCGCCGGCTGACTGGAGGCCGTGGACTGGTCTTTCAGAAAAGAAATCGTGAGATCGGATGGGCCGGAAGCCAGGGCGTAATACTTCGGCTCCTTCAAGTCAAAAACAAGCCGGGTGATGAAATAGGGACTGCCCGATCGAAATTGTCCGATTTTGATCTGTTCTAGGCCGAATTTTCCGACGGGAAGAGTTTGTGTCGCTTCGTCATAGACAGCGTCGAAAATATCGACGACCAGGCGCAGAGGATTTTCCAAAGCGAAAATATTCGTGATTCCTTTTTGGCCCAAGCTGACAATCACATCTACGCGGTCGGCTTTTTCGGAAATATTGACGGGGCCGATGGGAAAGTTCTTTCTCTGGGATTGCTGGAGCTCTTGCTGTGTTTCGGGCGCGATAAGATAGTCGCCGCTGGAACGCTGGATTTTGTCGAGTTCGATCACCGTTCTCTTCGCTTCGGAAAGGAGGCGATAGGGGACCTGTTCCTTGAGCGATAAAAGGAGAGAACTCCGGCCATCGCCCGTGATTTGAAATTTGATGTCTTTGAGGAGCTGGGGCTCGTCGGCGGGCACGGCCGGCGCTTGAGGCGTCTGCGCTTTGCCGAGCTCGACCGTCAGGGTGGCCGGGAGCGAAGAGGAATAGGCCGATTTGATCCCGGGCAACGGTCCGCTCGATTCCAGAACGATCCGGACGTTGATCCGCGAGGACAGAATGATCGCCTTCGTAATCGATGGAAGGGGCTGGTTTTGCTGGCTCAATCCGGTCAGGACCGACAGGAGAACGATCAGGAGAAGTGACAGCCGAAAAATATTCCTTTCCATTTTGTCGCTCCTAGGGAATGATTTCTTTCACGATGTCTTTAGGTTTAAAAAGCGGGACCCCTTTGTCCCTCGTTTTTCTCAAAATCACCTGGGTGTCCCGGATGGAGAGGATGTAGCCGTCGGCGAAACGGTCTCCCTCGCGGATGGTGACCGGAAATCCATCGGTGAAGCTGATGATAGCTATGGTCTTATCCTTGGTTTTGACGATGCCGATGATTGTGATGTCGTCGACCGAAAGATCGGACAATCCGCCTGCGAGTTTTTTGTCTTTCGTCTCTTTTCCGCCGAACAAGTCCTTGAAGGGATCTCGGCGTCCCCCAGGGTTATAGGAAACGAGTGTCTCCTCATTTTTTTTAGCGTCCTGAAGCACCTCCTGGGCGACGCAGAGAGAAAGCCCGGCCGAAAAAAGCAGGCCGCCGAGAACGAGTGTTTTAATAAACCTCATGGGATTCCTTGGTAGGCTTTTTGGGTTTCGGGGCTTCCGGTTTTTTGATCTGGCTTTCGTCCAGGAAAAAGTAGGTTTTGGCCGTGAAGAGGGCCGAGATCGTCGCTTCGTCGGTCTGGCTGGGAAGCGCCTTGATCGAAAAATCGTCGATATTGAAGATCCGCGGGAAATGCATGATGTGATCAAAAAACATCCCTAGATTGTGATAATTGCCGACAATCTCGATCGGGATGGGCCATTCGGAATAGAATTCCCGAGTGGTTTCTTTGTCCGGAGCGAAGCGGATGACATCGAGTTGCGAATCAACCGCCAACCGCTGAACGTTGCGCAGAATTTCGCTGATTTCCTTTTTACGGGGGATGATGACTTCAAGCTCGGCAAAGGATTTGTTTAAGCTCGCGATTTCGCTTTCGATCTTGTCGAGCTGCTGTTTCTTGGCCTTGAGTTTGGCGACTTCATCTTCCACCTGGGTACGTTCCTCACGGAGACGTTTGAGCTCGGCTTGTTTGGGCTTGAGATAGGCGATATAGAATAGTCCGATGAGGATGACTCCAGCTAAAACATAAACATACCACGGCCTGCGATTCATCGGAGCTCCGTTGTATTGGCTTGGGCGGGAGCTTTGTCCTGCGGCTTGGGTCCCGGGGATGGGACAAGGTCCGCGACCAAAGTAAATTCCAGGAATTGATTGTTGCCGGCCGATCTTTGCGTGGAACCGATGAGGCCAACTCCGTTGAACAGGCCGCTTTTTTCCAAGTTGGAGATGTAATCGGAAATCTGGACGTTGGACAGCGCTTTCCCCTTGATCTGAACGCTTTGCTTATTGAACGAGATCTCGGTCAGCCAGACCCATTCCGGAAGGCTCTGGCTAAGTTCTTCCATGATCTTGACAGCGGTTCCCTGCTGGGCTTTGAGCTGGTTGATGAGGTTGATCTTTTTCACCAAAAACATTTTCTGGAATTCGACCAGTTCCAATTTGGCGAGCACAGGCTGGAGTTTTTTCTGCTCTTCCTGCGTTGCGCCGAGAAGCTCCCGTTCGGAATCGATGGCCCGTTTTTGTTTATAGGCGATCACACCCAGGAGGATGATGGCCAGGAAGATGATGATGTTCCTGGTAGGCGTTTTTTTCTTCTCTTTAGTCCCGGGGGCCGGGGCGGCGGGCCTTTCTTCGATCTCTTTTTTTTCGGCTTTGAGCAGATTGACGCGGATCATAGTCTTACTTCTCTTTTTTCCTGGCGGCGAGTCCCGTGGCCACCCCAAAATACGGCGCCATCTCTTGATAATAGACCGGGTTCATTTTTCTTTCATTATAAAAAATCCGGCGGAACGGATCAAAAATTGTCGTCTTGGCCTTGAATTTTTGCTCGAACTCTCCGGCGATGTTCTTCAAATTGGCCAGGCCTCCGGACAAAAAGATATGTTCGATTTTCTTCTCTTTCTTATCCTCGGCCTCGAAAAACGTGAACGTTTTTTCGATTTCTTCGAGCAGTCCTTTGACGTTCATGCTGAGCACAGCCTCGACCTCCATGGGCTTAACGGTTTTTGAGGGCCAGCCCTTGAGGATATCTTCCGCATTCTCACGGCTGACTTTGAGGTCCTTGCGGATATTCTCGATGAAGTAGAAGCCGCCGTTCGAGAGATCTCGAAAAAGTTGCGGCACGCCTTTTTCGCAAATGATGAGTGTTGTGACATTGGCCCCAATGTTGACCAGGGTCACGGTTTTTTCCGCAAACTCTTCGGGATAGTTGATTTCGAGCGCGTTATACAAGGCAAAGGCGTCGACTTCGATGGCTTCCAGATTCTTGCGAGCCTGATGGATGACGCTGCTGTAGGCCGCGATCTTGTCTTTTTTGACCGCGACGAGAAGAATTTCCAGATTGCGATCTTCTACGCCCGACGGAGGTTTGAGGATGGCGTAATCGACGTTCGTTTCTTCATAGGGATAGGGGATGTTGTGCTTGGCTTCCCAGATGATCGATTCCGCCAGCTCCTCGGTTTCCATGGCCGGCAGCGCGATTTTCTTGATGATGACCGAGTTTCCTGAAATCGAAATGACGACGTCCTTGTTGGTAATTTTATTTTTTTCAAAAAGGGTTTTGATCGTTTCGACGACGGCCGTGGAATCGATGATCTGCCCTTCGACGATGGCGTCGTGGGGGAGAAGTTCAAAGCCGATCTTGGCCACTTCGAATACGTCTTTTTTGCCTTTTTTCTTGGTTTGGAACTCTAAGGCTTTAATGGAGTGGGATCCGATATCGAGGCCGACGAAGGCTTTTTCTCGATTAAGGCCGAACATATTACTCCTATCTTATGGTATTAAATAAAGACTCCGAGTCCGGGTGGAATTTCTCACGGAGTTTCTGCTCGACGACGGGATGAACAAGATCCCGAATGCAGCCGCCGAGGGCGAAGACTTCCTTGACCAAATTGGAGCTTAAAAAAGTGTATTTCGTGCTGGGCATCATGAAGAACGTTTCGATGCCGGGGTTAAGCTTCTGGTTCATGAGAGCCATCTGGAATTCATACTCGAAGTCGGATACGGCCCGCAGTCCCCGGATGACGATGCGGGCATCGTGCTCCTTGGCGAATTCGACGAGAAGGCCGTGAAAGCCGCGGACCTCGATTTGGGGCTGGTTCTTGAAAATCTCTTGGATCATCTGGATCCGTTCTTCTATCGGGAACAAGGGAGCCTTTTTCGGGTTTTCTAATACGGCGACGATGATATGGGGAAAGAGCTTCGCCCCTCTCTGAATGATGTCGACATGGCCGTTGGTGATCGGGTCAAAAGAACCGGGGTAAATGGCTCTCTGTTCCATTTTGGTTTTAATCCTTCATAACCTGTTTGTTATACACATGTGATTAACAGAAAATGTCGCTCTTGTCAAACTGAATATTGCCACCGAATTGTCCTAACCTCTTGACAGTTCGCATGTTAGCTTTACGGCTGAAATTATGCCCTATTGCCAAAATTGGGCAATCCTCGGAGGGGATGAATCAAGGGGTGAATTTTGCGTCACCGCGAAGGGGGGCTTAGAGTATCAGCTTCGCTCCCTGGCGGGCTTTCAATACTGTGCCCTTGCAGCCCTTCTCGGTACCTGCGGAGCAGGACTCGGGTGAGTCCCTCGAAAGACGCGGATTTTTCCACATGCGATCTTTGGAGGGGAAGAGCCGCGGCAGGCCCTATCCGGTGCTTTCTAACGGCAATTTTGGAGCCTAGTTGTGCGTCTCACAAATTTCTTGCCATAGTTGATGCGCGAATAGACGCACAACCGCCGGGAAGTTTGAGGGGGGCGGCGTGGCCGGCGTGGCCCCCCTCAGGGGATCAGCGGAGCGAAGCGAAGCGCCTAGGGGGGAGCTTGACTCCCCCTGGGAAGTGTCCCGTCTCATAAATTCCTTGTCATTGTATTCTGCAGAGACGGGACACTAATATCAACGCATTAATAAAAGTGACATCCTCATTCGGGCGGCGCTTAGGCCGTCCTCAAGCCCCCGTAGCGGGGGGGGCCCCGTCGGTTTTTCCGACGGGGGGAACCGACGGGACTGGTTACTCGGGGTCCGGGGGCTACGGACGGGTTAAGCGCCGCCTCTAGGCTGTCACCTTATTTATTGCGTTCATATTAGCTTGATTTATTATTTTTCGTGAGAGAAAATGATAAATATGGAAAAGGTGATTGTTCAACGGGCTGCGAGCTTAATTTTCCTTTTCCTTGCTCCTGCGGCGTTTTTTCCGACCGCCCAGAACGAGGAGGTCTTTTATGCTAAAAAACGTAGGGAAATGGTTGAACAGCAGCTCCGGGCCCGGGATATCACGGACCGGAGAGTGCTTGAGGTCATGGGTCAAATTCCCAGGCATCTTTTTATCCCACCGAGCCTCCGTGGCGAGGCCTACGAAGATTTTCCGCTGCCGATAGAAGAAGGTCAGACGATCTCCCAGCCTTATATCGTCGCCCTAATGACTCAGTGTCTGGAGCTTAAGGGAAACGAAAGAGTCCTTGAAGTCGGGACCGGGTCGGGCTACCAGGCTGCGGTCCTGTCCCAATTGGCCGCCCTGGTTTATTCTATTGAGATCAGCGAGCCCTTGGCCAAAAAAGCCGCGGATACTCTGCGCGGTCTCGGTTACAACCGCGTCGAGGTGAAGTGCGGCGACGGCTATTTCGGCTGGCCAGAGCGGGCTCCCTTTGATGCCGTCATCGTCACCTGCGCGGCCAGCCGGATTCCCGATCCGCTTTTTCAACAGTTGAGAGAGGGCGGCCGGCTGATCATTCCCATCGGACAAGAAGGCGACGTTCAAACGCTGACCCTTGTGAGAAAAATCAAAGATAAACTCCAGATCGAACACCTTTCCCTCGTCCGCTTCGTCCCCATGACCGGGGAAGATAAGAAAAAAAAGAAATAATGCGTCGAGCGCTGTACCGCGGAAAAGCCCGGCATCAAATTGGGCCGGCCCGAGGCCTTGGGATCTCTATATAATTGACATAAATCTCGCTAAGGGGTATCGCCGCAACAACCATGAAGGCTTGGCCTTTCCCGAGCCCATTGCTTTTGACGAGCGCTTGTGTTACTTTTTGAAAAAAGATGATTCGATTCGGCACTTCTGGCTGGCGGGCGATCATGGGCGAGGAATTCACTTTCCAGAACGTCCGCATCGTCGTCCAGGCCATCGCCAATTTCCTCAGGAGAAAATTCCCGGGCCGGGAGATCGCTGTCATCGTCAATTACGACACTCGATTCCTTTCCGAACGCTACGCCGCCGAAGCGGCCAAGGTTCTTTCCAACAACAAAATTCATGTCTATCTGGCCGAACGCGACGCGCCCTCCCAGGCTCAGGCCTACCAGATCATCAAACGGAAAACCCAGGGCGGCATTAATTTCACGGCGTCCTTTAACCCTCCGGAATATAACGGCTTGAAATACAACACGGAGATGGGGGCGCCCGCCCTTCCCTCCGAGACCGACGCCATCGAGGCCGAGATTTTTGAGCTGCAGAAGACGTATGTCAATTTGCCCTGTTATCCGCGGATCGACTACATCGAAAAAATCGATCTCCAGAAGGATTATCTGGCCTTTATCCAAGATAAGATCGATTTTGACGTCATCCGCAAGTCCGGCCTGAAAGTCGGCGTGGATTCGCTCTACGGAACGAGCCGGGAGTATCTCGATGAAATTCTCGAGGAGAACGGGGTGCCTGTCGAAGAAATTCACGGCTATATCGATCCCTATTTCGGCGGCATCGCTCCCTCCTGCACAGAAGAGAATTTGGCGGAACTGAAAAAACTCATCCGGAAAAAAAAGTGCGACCTGGGAATCGCCACGGACGCGGACGGCGACCGCTTCGGCATCGTGGATCACAAAGGAAACTTCGTCATTCAGAACCTGATACTTTCGCTCTTGCTGAGCTATGTTGTGACGGTCAAAGGCTGGCGCGGCGGGGTCGCACGATCGGTGGCGACCACTCATCTTATCGACCGGATCGCCCGGAAATACGATCTTCCCGTTTATAAAACGCCCGTCGGATTCAAATTTCTGGCCGCCCTGTTCTTGAAAAACCAGATCATCTTCGGCGGCGAGGAGAGCGCGGCCTTGGCGCTCAAGGACCATCTTCCCGAAAAAGACGGGATTTTCGCCGGCCTTCTTGTGACCGAAATGGTGGCGTCGTCCGGGAAGAGCCTCGTGGACCTCGTCGCCGATTTGTTTAAAGAGTACGGAGAACGGATCGGCGGCCAGAAGAATATACCGCTGACGCCCGACCGCGAGAAGAAGCTGCGAAAATTGATCAAAACTCCGCCGGCGCGTTTGGGAGGCCGGCCGGTCGTGGCCGCGGAAACGATCGACGGCTTGAAGCTGGATTTTTCCGCCGATGACTGGCTCCTGCTCCGGCTCTCAGGGACCGAGCCTGTCATTCGCTGCTACGCGGAGTCCGGGTCCAAGAAAGAACTACGGAATCTCATGAAGTCCGGGCTGGAGAAACTGTCTTGACCGAGAAGCAATCCGGCGGCCTGAAAACCAAGATTTTTATTTTCGTCCCGGTTTTTCTTCTCGTGGTCCTGCTCATCACGTCATTTTTCGGTAAAAAAGGGCTGGTTGAGATCTACCGGGCCAAGAAAAATTACGCCGCTCTTGTCCAGGAGATCGACCGCCTGAAACAGGAGAAAAAGCGCTTGGAGAAGGAGATCGCCGAACTCGAGGCCAATCCTAAAGCCGTGGACCAGGAAGCGCGGGAAAAACTGTGGCTGATGAAGCCGGAAGAAAAAGTGATTATAAAAAAAAGAAAATAAAAGTGAGTCTCTTGTCCGATGATATTGAACATCCATGCCGCATCGAAAGAACGCTTTAGACCTCCCCAAACCGGATAAAAATAAGGTCATTCTGACTCCGGATCAAAGCTTATCTCTCCCCGAATTCGTTTTATTAAAAGCGTCAGCCGGGTCTGGAAAGACGTATGCCTTATCTCTCAGGTTCGTCCAGTTCCTGCTTTCCGACGAAATCAAAAAAATCTCTCGCAACGATCTTCAAAATATCCTGGCCATGACATTCACCAAGAACGCGGCCAGGGAGATGAAAGCGCGAATCCTTTCCTGGTTGAAAGATTGTTATTTTGGCGAAAAGGAAAAGATCGACGAAATCTTGAGCATCGTCTCCCTCGCGCCGAGACAATTGCCCCGAAAAGCCGAGGAGGTCATCGAGCGCATCCTGTCAAACTATACGGATTTTCAGGTGGAGACTATCGACAGCTTCATGGCCACAATTTTCAAGGCATCCACCGTGGAACTGGGATATTCGTTCGATTTTGAAATCGTCCTCGAAAATTCGGAAATGATGAGCTATGCCTTTGACAGATATTTGCGGAAAGTCACTCCGAGTTCCGTTGAAGGAAAGGCTTTCCATAAAATTCTGGATTATATCTTGGCCAACCTCGGCGAAAATACATCCTTCGCCTGGGATCCCGCGTCCCAGATTCTTCAGAAACTTATGGTCCTTTACACAAAGCTTGCGGCTCGGAATCAAAAGCTGGTCATCGACAATTTTGACGCCGAGAAGGCCGATCTCCAGAAGAAGATCTCAAGCCTTGTCCATAAAATGGAAGGATTGATCGAGTCCTCGGGGATGGGTCGTGATCCGAGAAGTCATTACAACTCCAGAATTGTCCCCGCAGTCAAGGGGAGACGGTTTTCCAACTTCATCGGCGCCAGTTTCAGGACGGCTCCGGTCAAGAGCCCCAAAGATGACCGTCAAGTCGGGCTTTATGAAAGAATCCTCGAAGTCTGGAACCGGCTGGAAAATCTGGTCAATCAATACCAATCCTGCTACGCCCGGGATTTCTTCTATCCTTACCTTCAGGTTTACACGTCATTCGCCGGCACCCTGGACCAGGTCAAGCGCCAAAAGGGAATCGTATTCATCGAAGATATCGGTCAAGAGCTTGTCCAATACATCAGCGCTGGGATTATTCCGGACATCTATTTCCGTTTGGGCGACCGGATCTACCATTACTTGATCGACGAGTTCCAGGACACTTCGCCGATCCAATGGGCGAACATGAAGCCCTTGATCGAAGAATCCTTAAGCAAGGGCGGAAGCCTTTTTGTCGTTGGAGATACGAAGCAGGCGATCTACGGATTCCGCGACGCCGATTATCGGATCATGAAAGACCTGGAAACCGGAGGCTATGCGACATTCCCCTCGGCGACCGTCCAGATCAGGGAATTGCGGGAAAACTACCGGTGCCATGATAAAGTTTTGGATTTCACCAAGAAGGTGTTTTTAAAAAGAAAAAAGGATTCCGAAAATAATGGCGGAAACGAAGAAGACCAGCAGCCTAAGGCCAAGGAAAGCGAGGACAACGGCGAAGAGAGTAAATACGAGTCCGTCGCCGAGCTGAGCGGACTCGATCATTTTCATCAGGAAGTTATCGACAGAAACAGGGGCAAAGGATACGTCGAATACATCGTCTTAGATAAAGGCGTTTTGCCGGCGGGGATATATGGCGCCGCCCGGGATTCACCCGACGCCGCTGGGACCGATTCAGAGGCCGACGCGCTTCCCGAGAAAATTGAAATTCAAAAGCGCGTCCGGGAACTCATACAAAGGGGCTATTCCTATTCTGATATCGCCATCCTCACCTACAAAAATGACTCCGTTGTCGACATCTCGTCCTGGCTGAATGAAAAAGGGATTCCCTTTCTCCCCTACAGCAGCCTGGATATCCGGAACAGAAAAATCATCGGAGAAATCATGGCCTTCCTGAGGTTCCTCGATTCGCCCCCGGACGAACTCTCCTTCGCCGTCTTTCTGCTGGGCGATGTCCTTCGAAAAAAATTGGAGGAGGACAGGCGGGATTTGGAAAAAGAAGGTTATTTTGTCCCGTCGGACGAATGGCGCTCCTTCCTTTTCGAATGTCGCCCTAAGCAAGATGACCCGCTTTATATCGCTTTCCGGAAACGCTATTCCCGGCTCTGGGACCTCTATTTTGAACAGCTCTTCAAGACGGTCGGATATTATCCTCTCTATGACCTCGTCACCCTTGTCTTTCGGATTTTCAATGTCTTTGAGCTCTTCCCGGATGAAGAGGCCGCCCTCGTCAAACTGCTTGAAATCATAAAAGATTTCGAAGGGATGGGCCGAAACGATCTCAGGGAATTTATAGAATATTCCGCCGCCGAGGAGGGCCAAGAATCGAGCTGGACGATCAACGTGCCGTCCGGCATCAATGCGGTCCGGGTCATGAGCATTCATAAAGCCAAAGGATTGGGATTTCCCGTGGTGATTCTTCTTTTATACGGAGAGAGATTCCAACCTCCGGATTTCTATCTCGCGACGGACGAGGAATTCGTGCGCGTGGTTAAGCTGACGGCGGAACTGGCGCGGACCGATGGGCAATTGACGAGGATTTATCATGAGGCGCGGGCAAGGGAAGCCGTGGACAGGCTGAACACACTTTACGTCGCCCTGACCCGAGCGCGGGCCGAGCTCTATGTCATCGGCGTGAAAGGCCGGCGCGATCGTTATCCCTTCGACCTCGTCGGCCAAGAGAATTATGCCTCCGCATCCTCCAAACCCGAAATTTGCCCGGAATCGCAGAGGACGGATTCCTCGGACGCCGACAAACTTCGTATCTCCCGGCCGTTCGAACTTCCTCCCAACCCGCGCGAAACCCTGAACACCGAGAGCATCCGGCGCGGTGATCTGGCTCATAAAATTCTGGCCGGACTTGAATATCTTCAATCGGGATGGGACAAGGATATCCCGGACATCATCCGCAAGCTCTGCCCCCAAGAGTCGGAGCTTGCCCTTTATGAAGAGATCGGCCAGACCCTGATCGGTTGCTTTGAAAACGCCGCGCTTATTGAATATTTTAAAAAGAAAGAAGCGCGCAAGGTCTGGCGTGAGTTCAATTTCTGCGATGCCGCCGGCGGCGTTTATCGCCTGGACCGGGTCGTCGTCGATGAGGATGCCGTCACGATCATCGATTTTAAGACCGGCGCGGAATCCGGCCCCGCGCCGCAAGCCGGGCGGGAGCAGGGAGACCGGGATCAGATCCGAAACTACATCCGGATCATGAAAGAGATTTATCCGGAAAGAGCCGTGCAGGGGATCCTGGTTTACATCGATAAAAAGAAAACGGAGATCTTGGCATGAAGGTCGAGCTCGTATCTCCTCGAGACGATCTTGTGTCGGCAATCGCTTCTCGAATCCAGCCTGTGGGTAAGGATTACTCCAAGAACTGGATCGTCTTCCCGGAGAAACGTCCGACGTATTATCTCCGGAAGGCGCTGGCCGTCAAGGAAAAATCCAGTTTTATTCCTCCCCTCCTGGATTCGATCGATTCCTTTATCGACCGGGTCTTTGCCGAACGCTTGGGTCTCCAAGGCCGGCCGATTAACGAACTGGATGCCATCGCCATCCTTTTCGAGATCCAGCGGAACGCTCCCCATCGGTTGGGGCAGGACCATTTCATTTCCGCGGATAACTTCTTCTCATTAGGCGTCAAGCTCTTTAACGATCTAGAGGAATTGCACGCTGCGGCCGCCTGTCGAGAAGACATCCTGAAGCTCGACCAGTGGGCGGACGAGGCTGTGCCCAAAGAATCCGTGATCCGGCTTCAGTCCTTATCGTTTTTTTATGAACGATTCTACGAGACTCTTCAGGCGCAAGGTCTGTCGACCCAATCCTCCAGGTTCAGGCAGGTGGCCGACAGGATCCGAGCGGAACAATTTCCCGATATCGACCAGTTCATCTTTGCTGGCTTCTTCTCTCTGACGAAGACGGAGACGAACCTGCTTAAGGTCATCATGGGCTGGGATCATTCCTCGCTGTTCCTCGTCAAAGGCAAGGGCCTTGAGTCTCTTTTGGAAAAATTATCAATTGATGATGAATCGATTCGACGGGAGATTCCATTGCGGGGGCCCGGCCCTGCGCTGACATTCACCAAGAGCGCCGATACACACGGCCAGCTCTTCACTTTGAACCAATTGCTCAAAGACAAACTCCGGGATCGGACTCTGTTGAACGAAAAGCAAGTCATCGTCCTTCCCGCGTCGGAAACCTTGTTTCCCCTTTACCAGCAGACGCTCTCCGCCTGGTCTGAAGAAGATTTCAACATCTCGCTGGGCTATCCGCTGGTTCGAACGCCGATCTTCAGTTTTTTTGAAAAGCTGTTTGAGGTTCTCCAATCGCGTGACGAGGCAGGAAGAATCTATGTGCCCAATTATCTGCGTTTTGTGCTTCATCCTTACACAAAAAACATCTATTTTCCGGGCTCCGAGAAGCGAGCGGATCTGACCCGCATTCTCTTCCATTCCCTTGAGGAGGAGCTGACCTTCCGGAAGGCAAAATCCTTCTGGTCTCTTGAGGAAATTGAGAACGACCCGGGAATCCGGGAAGCCATCCAGGATCGGATCGGCAATCTGGAAGACGCGCCGACCATAACGGCCTTTCTGGAACATCTGCGCTTCATCCACAATCAGACGTTGACGTTATTTGAGGAAATCCGGAACGTCGGCGATTTCGCCGAGAAACTCGTCCGGGTTCTGAACTTTATCTATGAAAAAAGCACCGCCAGGCTGCATTATTTCTTCCATCCTTATGCTGAAGCGTTCTTGGCGCAACTTGATGCGCTGGCGCGATCGCTGCTGCGGGCGGTTGTCTTCGAAGAAAACGATAGCTATTTCAACCTGTTTAGAAAGATCATCGCCGCCGGCTCGGTTCCTTTTTACGGAACGCCGCTTCGCGGACTCCAAGTCCTGGGATTTTGGGAAACGCGATGCATCCCTTTTGAGGAAGTCTACATCCTTGATATGAACGAAGGCACGCTTCCATCTTACAGCCGGGCCGATTCGCTGCTGCCCTTTCCTGTGCGCAAATCGTTGGGGCTTCCCACCTACCAGGACCATGAACGGCGTATGGAATACTACCTCGAGACCCTCATCCAGGGGGCCCAAAAAGTTTGTCTCTTTTTTGTCGAGAACCCAGACAAGGAAAGAAGCCGCTTCATTGAAAATCTCATCTGGGAAAAGCAAAAGCGCGAACGCCAGCCTCGATCCGATAAATATCTCCAGACCGTCCAATACAATGTGGCGCTCCAGACGGAAAAGCCGCGGCCGATTCCCAAAACTCCGGAGGTTGTCGAATTTTTAAGGGAATATCCGTACTCGGCGAGCTCTCTGGATTCCTATCTCTCTTGTCCGCTTCGGTTTTACTACGCCAACGTTCTGAATATCCGGGAGAAGGAAGAGATCACCAGGCGGATGGAAAAGAAGGACATCGGGACCTTCGTCCATATCCTGCTGGAAAATTACTTCCGGAAGTTTATAGGAAGGCGGATGATCGCCGAAGAGTTGAGTACGGACGAAATGGATGCCCATGTCGACCGGTTATTTAAAACCGAATTTGGAGGAGACGAGGCCGGAAGCGCTTTCTTAATGAAACTCCAGATCCGACGCCATCTTGGAGAATTCATTACGGATTATCAAGTTCCGGTCATCCGGGCGCTTCAAGAACAAAAAAAAGAACTTCACCTTCTCTCTTTGGAACAGAGGCTGAATATAATAAGGGTGATCGCGGGGGTGAAGTTTCGGCTCGGGGCGAGAGTGGACCGGACGGAGATCCGGGCCGGCGAGCTCTATATCCTTGATTATAAGACGACGGCCAATGAAAAATATTTTGGAATAAATTTTGCGAAACTGGACCTGGAGGATAGGGCGACCTGGAATCAAGCCGTTAGAAGCTTGCAGCTGTCCGTCTACAATCTGATCTTGTCCCTTATTCATCGCAAGCCAAGGGAGCATATTCATTGTTTATTTTTGATGCTTGGGAAAAACCGCCTTAGCCCCGGAATCGAGTTTTCGCCCTATGATGAGGAAGACGAAAACATGCGCTGCGAGCAGATCCGGACTATGGAAGAGTTTATTGAGAGACTCTTGTCTGAGATCATCGATCCGCAGGTTCCCTTCGATCCGGGAATGAAGTCCGCGGATTCCTGCAACTTTTGTCGATATGTCCATATTTGCAATAAACAATAGGCTGTCTTTGGATTCGGCGCATCGTGCCGGCGAAGCTGATAATTCTTTTAGCCTTCCTGATTAGCGGGCTTCCCAAAAAGCGATGGCAACCCAGAAATCAATCCACGAGGAGGGAATATCATTTTTTCGCGAGGGGAGGCGCTCTTTTTGCCCTCATGGAGACATGATCGCAAGCGACATAGAAAAGGAAATTAAATCTATTGACACAATTTCATATAAATATAGGGCTTCTCGACAATTAAATCGCGATATTTAACAATAAAATATAATGCCGTTTCATATCTTCTCCGTATCGACTCACAGATCTCTTTTTTTGGACTTTCGAAAGTTCCCTGTTTTGTGGCTAAATAATAATAACATTGCCCTCCACATAAAAATTCTAACCAACAGTTTGGACACGTTGCGCTTAGCGCTTTAGATATATCTGCAATGAATCCGGATTTCTTGTTTTCATCAAGCCCATGGCAAACATTTCCAATAACATATGATTTAAGTCCGACGAATCTATGACAAGGATATATATCGCCTTTTGTATCTATAGTGGACATTCCTGAAAAAGCTCCACATTTTCGACTCTTATTTTTTTTGCTTGATAATATATTTCGTATTATTGCCGCATATGGATCAAAAGGAATTAATTGCCTATCGCCTTTTCTTAATTTTAATAAATTTCTTTCTGTTATTTTATCAAAAATATTATCTAATTTTTTTATATTCTTTGGATTAAGATTAAATATATTTGCGTCTATCTTCGAGCAATCAGCGGGAGATAATAACAATTTTTTTATTCTAAGCTTTTCCACATTTTTCATAATATTTTTTAGAACTCTGTAATTTATTGTTTCATTTACTATTGTGCCTCTCGCTTGTATCGGAATTCTGCCCGACAATAATTTAATATTATCGGCCACCAAATCATATGAAGTTGCCCCGTTTTTAAATCGGCGATATTTATCATGAATATTCTTTTCCCCATCATAGCTTACCATCACTCTAAATTTATTTATTATTAAAAAATATATTATTTCTTCGTTTAGGATGGTACCATTCGTAGTAATCGAATAAATAAAACTTATTTTTCTGTTCCGTTCTAAATCGTTACACAAATTTACTATGTATTTGATAGTTGGGAAATTAAGGAGAGGTTCTCCACCAAAAAAAACTATTTGAAACCGTTTAGCCCCGTTTCCTTGTTTCATTAGAAAATTAATTGCAGCATTGGCTGTTTCATAATCCATTAGGGGAACATTTGAACCATAGTTTCCTCCTCCTCCATAACAATAAGAGCAATTGAGATTACATGTCTGTGCAACATCTAAAACGATTCCTCCTGTGCCGTTTGTCTTAAAGTACGCTTTCTTATTTATATTGCCAATCGGAACTTCAGAATTTTTCTTATCGAAAAAGCCGAGCTTTTCTAATGTTCTTTTTTCATCGTTACATTCTTGGAAAACTTTGGAATTTTTTAAATTAGATTGATTGTTGTTGAATGTGTTAACTTTTAATAAATTATAAGCAGATCGACTTAATTCACAGAACATGTTTTTATTTTTAAAATAGCCTATCCTACTACCATTTTTATGAAAAATATGAAATGGATATTCTTTCCCGCTATCAATTTCTGGAGATTTCATCTCAATCTTCATGGAATGATCGATTTTGAGATTAAAAAAATAATTGTTCCCTTCTCTCAACAAGGATCAAAATGCATCAAAATCAATGTTGCTTATGCCTCAGGATATGCCCAAATGTCGATCCCCCAGGGGCATATGCCTCCCCAACCGGCGTCCCAACTTGAACATGTATAGTGGTCGATGTTATCGCTTGGTCCAGGAAGAGGTCCCCAGCAACATTGATCGTCTAAGCCAGGACCATCTGCGCAGTCGACAATATAACAACCCCTATATCTTTCCGTACCACAAGTTACGTCTTCTTCCCCATTAATACAGACGGGAGCATCATAGTATCTATCCCAGCAATAACAATCGGTACATTGAGGATCGTTTGTTTCAAATCCATCCTTCATAAGAAATCGAAAATGTTTTAATTCATTTATCTTCATTGTATTATTCCTTGTAAGAATCTACAGAAAAGACTGATTCGCTAATTGGAACATTTATTTTAATATCGTGAACGTCTTTTTGGTAAGATTTGATTAGCTTGTTATCCTTATTATAGAAATTACACAAAACTAACGAAGGAAGAGATATTTCCGGGAATGCCTCGACGAAGTTTGAATATTTAATTTTTTGAACGGGCAGATTCTCTGTCGCATATATTTCTTTTTTTAGCACAGCCCTTTTTGCGGCTGAGATCCAAAAAATGCAATTGTTTTGAATTATTCTCGTCGTTAATTCGTCATCCACTACTTCAGTTCCAGTTGATGTCATGAGTTGGTCTTTCGGCACATCTAAAACATCGTTGAGATAATAAATCAATTTTTCCTTCTCGCCCGCGGATAGCGGTTTTTCACGCAAGCTTTCTTTAAAGCTTCCATCTAAAGAAATTGTTTTCTGCTTTACTTTATCGCCTTTCCACACAGTGATCATCTCACCAGCGAAATCAGAAGGAGTCCTTTCAGTCGGGAAGCGCCATATAATTTTTAAATTTTTTTTATAAAAAAAGTATTCGAAACACTCTTTGGGGAGCGACATTCCATTTTTATCCAACTGAGGATCGTGGAATATTCGGTTGATCGAGACTTTATATTCTATCGAATTGATCAATTCTATTTTCTTTTTCATTAATTGAAAAATCTCGCTTGTAGATAAGACATTCTGTTTTTTCGATGGTTCTTTTTTTTGATGAAATGATATAAAAGGGAATGAAGAAAAAAGACCCAACTTAAAAAGAAATGAACGTCTCGTAAATTTTTTCATCTCAACCTCCTTTATTAAAATAATCGACAATCAAAATTTCCAGTATTTTTAGATTATTCTATACGCTGCACTCTTTTGCAAAAAGAAAAGCAGAGGCAAGACGGCTTCCGTAGGGATAATATTTTCAAAGGATGCGGACCTACCATTTCGCGCTATATAGTTTTAAGGCAAAATTTTAGTAACTGTATTAATTAATGAGAGGAGAAACTTTTTCGCGATTACTTGATAATGCTTACCCCTCAGCCAACACATAATATTTACTAAAAAGCAAATTAAATATAATGAGAATCTACCCTTTTGTCAAGAAGATTTTCATCAATATTTTAATCAAAAAAATAAGCATTGAAGAGCGGAAATTGAAAAAAACGCTGGTTCGTGAGGTCGGGGATACGATTCTAGTCTTCTGTCATAATTAAAAAGCTTCTGCCTGTCGGTCAGACTGTAGAGCTGCAAGTCTGGGAAGCCTTTAAATCGCTTATCACCAGGCGAATGGAAAAGAAGGACATCGGGACCTTCGTCCATGTCCTCCTGGAAAACTACTTCCGCAAGTTTATGGGAAGGCGGATGATCGCCGAAGAGTTGAGCACGGACGAAATGGACGCCCTTGTCGACCGGTTGTTTAAAACCGAATTTGGAGGAGATCAAGCCGGAAGCGCTTTCTTAATGAAACTCCAGATCCGACGCCATCTTGGAGAATTCATTACGGATTATCAGGTTCCGGTCATCCGGGCGCTTCAAGAACAAAAAAACGAACTTCGCCTCCTCTCTTTGGAACAGAGACTGAATATAAGAAGGGAGATCGCGGGAGTGACGTTTCGGCTCGGGGCGAAAGTGGACCGGACGGAGACCCGGGCGGGCGAGCTCTATATCCTTGATTATAAGACGACGGCCAATGAAAAATATTTTGGAATAAATTTTGAGAAACTGGACCTGGAAGATAGGGCGACCTGGAATCAAGCCGTTAGAAGCTTGCAGCTGTCCGTCTACAATCTGATCTTGTCCCTTATTCATGGGAAGCCAGGGAAGCATATTCATTGTTTGTTTCTGATGCTTGGGAAAAACCGGCTTAGCCCCGGAATCGAATTTTCGCCCTATGATGAGGAAGACGAGAACGTGCGCTGCGAGCAGATCCAAACCATGGAAGTGTTCATTGAGAGACTCTTATTGGAGATCATCGATCCGCAGATTCCCTTCGATCCGGGAGTGAAATCCGCGGATTCCTGCGACTATTGTCGATATGTCCCTATTTGCAATAAACAATAAGCTGTTTTTTAAGTCGGCCCCTCCGACCGTCGGATCCGATTATTTTTTTTGCCTCTTGGAACGGATCGGATTTGAATTATGATTAAAGGCTATCGCCAGGAGCGTTAAAAGGCGCCGCAAAGCCATTGAATCGGGAGCCGTGCCTGATTAGCGGACCTCCCAAAAAGGCATGACGGCCCAGACGCGGTCCTTCTCCAGGAGCCGAGCCAGATCCAAGGCCTTTTCCAGTTCCTCCGGAAGCATCGTTTTGATGTCCGATTCCCTTCGTCCGAATAGGGAGCCCCAAAAAGATATTTTTTTCGGCCAGATGATGAGCCGGACGCCTTCTTCTTTGCCGATGCCGGCCAGGCTTTTAGCCGTTTCGATGGCCTTAGAAAGGCCGCCGAGCTCGTCCACGAGGTTCAATTCCTTGGCCTGGCTTCCCGTCCAGACCCGGCCTTTGCCGATTTTGTCCACATCGTCTTTGGTCATGTTCCGGCCTTCTGCTGCCTTGGCCAGGAAGCGGTCATAAATCCACAGGATTTGTTTTTTGAGTAATTCCCGCTCTTCCTTCGTCAATCCGCGGAAAGTCGAATAAATGTCCGAGCGTTTGCCGTAGCTGATTTTATTGGCGGTGATGCCCAGTTTTTCATAGAGCTTGGACAGGTTAATTTTGCCCGAGAGCACGCCGATCGAGCCGGTCAGCGTCTGCGGTTGGGCGACAATCTTGTGGGCCGCCATGGAAATCCAATAGCCGCCCGAGCCGGCCATGTCCGACATGGAGACGACGAAGGGCTTTTCTTTTTTGCAGAGGACGACTTCGCGCCAGATGGCGTCCGAAGCGACGGCGGAGCCGCCGGGGCTGTCCACGCGGAAGACGACGGCGGCGATGGACTTGTCCTCTCGGGCTGCGCGGATCCAGCGGCTGACCGTTTCCGAGCCCATGGTTTGGTAAAGACTTTCGCCGCTGTGGATCGGCCCGACGCCGTATATCAGGGCGATCTTACGGCCGCTGTTCAGCCCGAGCGAGCCGGGATCGATTCGGATATAGTCGGCTAACGGGACTTTAGGGGATTTTTGGCCGTCCCTGTTGAACATGGCTATAGCCTGGTCGTCGAAAAGAAGGTCGTCGACGAGCCCGGCTTTGAGGGCCGTTTCTCCCTGGAAAAAGGCCTCATCGATGAGCGAGCGGACTTCCGCTTCGCTCTTTTTCCGGGCCTGGGAGATCGTTTTAACATAAAGGCTAAAATCATCGCCGTAAATCGCCTCCATCATTTTTCTATGAGCTTCGGTGAAGCCCTTCTCGGTGAACATGTTGTAGGCGGTTTTGAATTCTTCGACATGCTCGATTTCGGCTTCGATCCCCAGTTGATCGAGCGCTTTTTTAAAGAAGGGCACATAGCCGCCGATGCCGTTGATCCCCAGCCACCCCAGCGGGTGGAGGATGATCTTATCGCAGGCCGTGGCTATGTAATATTCCTTGTCGAATTCCGGGGCCTCTTCGATATAAGCGTAGGCTCTTTTCCCTGACTTCCGAAAATCCAGAATAGAATCCCGGATTTCGCTGCACTTAGCCCAGTCGCAGACCAGGAGGCCGAGCCTGAGAAGCACTCCCGTAATTCGGCTGTCCAGGCGGGCTTTTCTCAAGCTCATCCAGATGTCGTGAACAGCCAGCGGCCGGGTCCCCGTAAGAAGGGATGCCCAGAAATTAGTCTGGGGATATTCTACGAGCGCCCCTTCGAGCCTGATCTCAAGATAGGACGAGGAAGCGATCTCCGGCGGCCGGCCGAGCTCGAAATAGAAAAACGAGAAGATGGTGGCCAGGATGAGAACGAAAAAAATGAGGAAAAAAATCAAGATATATTTTCCTTTTTTCATCCGGGCCTCCTTTCTTTACCCGTCAATATATCAGGATGTTGATTTGAGGTCAAACCTCGAAATAAAGAATCGGGGTCCTAATTTTTTCTTGATTTTCCTATTCTGTTATGGAAGAATAAATCGACTCTTTTTATCGGACAGACTCAACTCCTTTGCGGATTGAGGACCAATGGTGATAAGAGTTCAAGGAGGTTTTTTTATGAGTTCTGCTAAACTTTATGTCGGTAACCTCAATTACAAAACCACCGAGGAAAAGCTCAAAGAATTGTTTTCTCAGTACGGCGAGGTTACCTCCGTGAACATCCTTCAAGGAAGAGGATTCGGTTTTGTGGAAATGGCGACTCCTGAATCTTCGCGAGAGGCTAAGGACAAGCTGAACGGCACGGATCTCGAAGGCCGAAAGATCATCGTCAACGAGGCCAGACCCCGGACCGAGCGGCCCAGGGAGCGGAGAGAGGGGGGAGAGAGAAGAGATTTCCGCAGATTCTAAATAGATCATTTTTCTGATCCCACTTCGGGAAATTCCACCCATAAGACAGGCGGAATGGCATAGATGGTGAATTCTGCGTGAAATAGGGGGACGCAATACCCATTTATCTATTTTTTGCCTTAGCCAAACGAGTTTTGATCATCATTTGAAATAAGGAAATAGGTATTGTCTCCTCCTTTTATTATTGCGCGCCCGTAAACCTTTTCCCAAAAAACTTCGTAGCTATTAATATGAACGCAATAAATAAGATGACAACCTAGAGGCGGCGCTTAGGCCGTCCGTAGCCCCCGGACCCCGAGGAACCAGTCCCGTCGGTTCCCCCCGTCGGAAAAGCTGACGGGGCCCCCCTCCGCTACGGGGGCTTGAGGACGGCCTAAGCGCCGCCCGAACGGGGATGTCACTTTTATTAATGCGTTGATATTAGTGTAAAGACTTTAGTTTGAGGTTGAACATGCATAAGATCCTCAAAACCGGAAAAATCGCGGCCTTACTCGTTTTCCCCCTTTTTTTCCTTGGATGCCTGCGCGTCCAGATCATCCGTCACGTCGGAAACCCGGATGAATATTTCGACAAGGCCTACCGGCAGATCGAGCGGATCGAACGGGACAATCCGCGCAGGATGGGACGGGCTCACGAGCTCAGCGTTTGTGTTTATGACCATGAAGAAGATCAAATCGTCAAGCTCACCGTTCCCCTCTGGCTCGTCAACTTCGCCCTGAACGTGGGCCTGGAAGCGGCCGAGCATGATCGCGAGTTCAGGAAGTGGGACGGCCGCTTCGATTTCGATTGGCGGGCGCTCAAAGACCTGGGACAGTTCGGGCCGGGCTTGCTTGTGGCCGTGGACGATGATCGGGACAAGGTCCTGGTCTGGCTGAGATGAAATGTCATCTTCGGGAGCGAAACATGTCTGATTACCGTGTTATTGCGAGGCGCTTTGCGCCGTGACAATCCGACCCGCAGGGCCGTCCCGTGCATAGCGAGCGATCTCATGGGTTTCCGGCAGGCATCATGAGATCGCGACGGCCATTGAGAAAGTATTATCATTGGATTTAATGGAAGGGATCAAGGCCATCAACCATGACGACACCCGGGCTCTGGTTCAAAGAGTCAAGGAAGGAGACCGAGAGGCTTTCATGACGCTGACCCGGATGTATCAGAAAAAAGTCTTCGTCCTGACCTATTCCTTCTTCCGCAACAAGGAGGACGCCCTCGACCTCGTCCAGGAGACCTTCCTCCGCATTTATCTCAAGATCGATACGTTCCAGAAAGGCCGGAATTTCGAAGGGTGGTTGCTCCAGGTCGCCAAAAATCTCTGCATCGATTATTACCGCAAGCATTACAGCAGACGCCGCGAGCTGGTAGGCGAAAAACCCGTGGACGAGCTGGACATTCCCGACAGGCGAGAGCAGGGAGCCCAGGAGGCCCGCGATTTCAAAGACATCCTGACGCGCTGTGTAGACCGACTGGCCGAGCGCCAGCGCACGATTTTCATCATGAGGCATTACAACCAGCTCAAAAACGAGGAAATCGCCCAGGCGCTCGATATTTCTCTGGGGACGGTCAAGTCCCTTCATTTCAAGGCCATCCGGAATTTAAGGTCTCTGCTGAGACCATATTTGGGGTGTGAGGGATGAGCGACTGTCAAAAAAATCAAGAACGGTTGTCCGCCTTCCTCGGCGGCGAGATTACCGACGACGCGGAGGCGCGCATGAAGGAACATCTGGAGAGGTGTCCGGAATGCCGGAAAGACATGGACGACATCCAACGCATCATGGCCGGCGCCGAGGCTCTGCATAAGGACATCGAAAAAGCCATGGACACTGTCGATTGGGAAGCGCTCGCCCGCGGGATCACGGAAGCCGCGTTAGCCCGGAATGAAAAAGCGTCCCCTGAATCTAAAGCCGCGCCTTTTTGGAAGGTCCTGTTCGAGCCCAAATGGAGGCCGGTGTTCGCCGGCGTTTTGGCCGGCATTCTGCTCGGCTCCGTGACGACATTTCTACTTCTCAAGCCCGGCCTTTTCCGCCCGACCTCGCGCCCCGTATATTCGGCTTCCAGCGATTTCATCGACCGGGTCGAGCTCCAACTCGCCAAGCGGGAGACGCTGGATTACCTCGAAAAAAGCCAATATTTAATCCTGGATTTCGTCCAATCGCCTCCCGGCCGGGCTAGACTCCTGAGCCAGGACCCTGCGGCGCAACGGGCCAGGGACATGCTCTCCCGGAAGCGCTATATCAACCAGCACTTGGATAAAATGCAAATGGCCAAGGCCCGGGATATCTGCAATCAAATCGAGCTCCTCTTCCTGGAACTCTCTCAGATCAGCGACGAGATTTCAGCCGAGGAAATCGGCAAGATCCAGAAATTCATTGACCAGAAACAGATCCTGCTGAAGATCCAATTGATAAAGAAGGAACTCGAAAGCGAGGTCTGACATGAAAAAAATCAAAACATACGCGGTCATGGCCGTGGTCCTCGCGGCTACGCTCGGAGCTTTCGGCCAGACGTCGCCGGATGAAAAAAAATTTCAAGAGATCAAGCTCCTCATCTTTGACGAGAAGTGGCCCGAAGCGCTGGCGAACCTCGAGGGATTCCTTGCTCAATACCCGCAAAGCCCATTCTTCTCGCAGGCCATCTATTACAAATCCAAATGCCTCAAGGAGCTGGGAGGGCGTGAAACGGAGGCCTTGAACTCCTTCAAAAACTACATTCAGCTCAAGGACAAAAACAAAAACCTCGCCGAGGACGCCGAAGTCTCGATCATCGACCTGGCCTTGAGTCTCTATGACAAGGGAAATAAGATTCACATCCGGGAGACCGAGGACCGATTGGGCAGCCCAAACAGGGTCGTCCGATACTACGCCGCCTGGCAGCTGAGCAAAGTTAAGGACAAGAAGATTGCCGAAAAAAGCATTCCGGTCCTGAAAAAAATCCTGGAGGAAGAGAGAAGCGCCGATCTCAGGGACCGGGCGAAAATCGCCCTGATGCGGGTCTCGCCCGAGGCTCTGGCCGGCATCGAAGAAGAACGAACCGAAAAAAGGCCTCGGCTGTTGAAAATTGTGGTGACGGACCAATTGACGAAAAAGATTCAGGTGTCGCTCAACATCCCCTGGGCCCTGGCCGACCTGGCGCTGGCCGCGATTCCCGAGGAAGAGAAGCTGACCATGCGCGGCAAGGGTTATGATATCCAGCGGATCATGAAGGAGCTTCAATTCGTGAAAGGCAACATCGTCGAGATCATCGGCGAAGGCAAGATCATTAAAATTTGGATTGAATAAATTCAAGGAGGAACACATGAAAAAAATCACAAGTTTGGCTGTGGTCATCGTCCTGGCGGCCGTTTTCGCCATGTCCGCGGCGAAAGCTGAAAACCGCGACGACCTTCAAGCCATCAAGAAGGCCGTCAAGGAAAATCCGAATTATGAAGCCGGCAAGGACGTAAGATGGTTCAAAGTCTTGGTCACGGACGCGAAGACCAATAAAGACAGAGTCCGGATCACGCTGCCCATCGGAATCGTCGAGGTCTTCCTCAGGTGCGCCGGCAACAAACATATCCGGATGAACGAGCATGACTGCGACATCGACGTCCAGGCGCTCTTCAATGAGCTTAAAAAAATCGGGCCGATGTCATTGATCGAAGTCATGGAAAAGGACGAAATCATCAAAGTCTGGCTCGAATAAAAAAATAGAGGATATGCGCCAAA
>Ga0315282_10003815_pt1 | contig 26792 bp, 24 predicted proteins | sample YL17G07_20_MG_FD_203693 | JGI IMG/M metagenome (GOLD analysis project Ga0315282, IMG submission 203693) | Sediment microbial communities from Yellowstone Lake, YNP, Wyoming, USA - YL17G07_20 | ecosystem: Environmental > Aquatic > Freshwater > Lake > Sediment | place: USA: Wyoming | collected...
GCCTGTGAGACTCTTTCCTTATTTTCTCGAATATGCCGAGGACGTCTTCGAAGGCTACCTCAACGGGATTGTTTACTAGGTGCCTCGTATCCTCCATAACCTCCGCAGCCATCTCATCGGCATCCCACGTCTGGTCCCATCGGAACTCTATGGTTCGCACGAGCCTTCTCAGATTTTTAGCGAAGGCCGGGTCGGAGCCATTGAACTCAAGAGCATAGGGCAGAACCGTGGCGACCGCCTCGCCATGTGAGATTCCTCGATTTGAAAGGGGATATGAAAGGGCGTGACCCAGCGTAGTCCCCGAGTTGCCAAATGCCATGCCAGCTATGAGACTGCCCAGAGACAAGTTGACCATTGCTTGCGTATTGCCCTTCACTGCTTTCATCAAATTGTCCTTGATAAGATTGAAGGCCTCGAAGGCCAGCGTCTTGGCTATAGGATTGCTTCTCTTTGACTCGTAACACTCAACTGCGTGTGCCAGAGCATCCATCGCCGAGCTAGTGACCAGCCGCTTTGACACAGTCCGGCACAAATTGGGGTCAACAATCGCCACATCAGCGGTCAGACCAGCTTCTACGAAGGCCTTCTTCTTGCCATCAACCTTCAGCACCGACTCGTGGGTAACCTCGCTCCCTGTACCGGCTGTAGTGGGCACCATTATCTTGGGCAATGCTAGGTCAGCCGCTGCCTTCTTGGCCACATCCATAACGCTGCCTCCGCCCAGACCAATCAGCAGGTCAGACCCCTTCTTCCGGGCGAATGAGATACAGCGATAAACATCGTCAATCGGAGGCTCTGGTGTTACTTCCGAGAAAACATCAAACCGCAGTTTGTGCTTCTTCAGCGAATCGGTGGCCTGTTTTAGATGCGCCCGTCGTACCATCCCCGGGCTGGTGACGATGAGGACTTTCCTGCCGCCCAGCCTTTTCGCCTCTCCGCCGATTGACTCAATAGAGCCGCTGCCGAAGATGACTTTCTGAGGCAATATCAAGCTGAAACTCATAAAACTCCAGATTCGTTATCTTACTCAAGCTAACCAGAAAACGTTCGGATCGCCTGTTGAAATCGACTTCTAATCTCTTCCGGGGGATGTGAAACTCTCGCTATACCCTTAACACTGCCTTTTTCAACTTTTACCAGGATAAAAGCAGGACCTTTCCCTAATGACTGTCTGAGTACTTTTCCCAATTCAGCCTCGGTTGTAGCTCTAGCGGCTACGCGATACCCTGAGGCTCGTGCCACATCTTCCAACTTAGCAGTGTTCGAGACAGTCGGCTGGCCACCGGTTGAATCATGGCACTCATTATCCAGAACAACCTGGAGCAGGTTCTTAGGCGCAAAATGACCTATGGTGGCTAGAGAGCCCATGTTCATAAGGACATTCCCATCTCCCTCTATGACCACGATTTGTGCGTTTGGCAGCGAAATTGCCAGTCCCAACCCTATCGAGGACGCGAGCCCCATTGAGCCTATCATGTAGAAGTTTTGAGGGGAATCCCTGACTGTGATTAGCTCTCTGCTGATCATACCGTTGGAGGAAATAAGCAATTCGTTTCCGTCCAAAGCCTGGACTATGGCACGTATAGCATCGAATCTTTTCATTGCACTATATCGCTCTTGAGTATTGTAGCAACAGGCATCCCTTTTTCTTTCATCGCCTTAACTGAAGCAGAGATCGCGGCCTCAGGATTGTCTTCGGATATTACCTGATGAGGAATGCCAAGGGCGTCAAGCAGCTTCAGCATAGCCTCGCCCATTATGAGGTGTTCCGGAGCATCTTTTCCCTGGTAGCCTCTCCAACTGATCAACAACAGCATAGGAATCCTGTATAGAATATCCAGCGAGGCCAGCGGGTTAATGGAGCTGCCCAACCCCGAGTTTTGCATCATGACGATGGGCTGCTTCCCTGCCAGGCAAGCTCCGGTGGCTATGCCCATAGCTTCGTCCTCCCTGGTCGCCGGTATATAAGGCAGGTCGGCGTCGGACGAAAGACATAAAATGATATCCTTCAAAATGGTGCAGGGAACTCCGGTGCAAAAGTTAAATCCATGGCTTTTCAACATGCCGCAAAACTGGCTGGCGCTGACCATTATATGTCCTCCATGCTATGAACGAGCTCAATACACCACCGGAGGTTAAATAGCAGAGACCATAGAACAAGCGTACTTGTAGTTCTCAAAGGTATGTATTTCCATCCATCCCGAGTTCACCTGCAGTGCCTTGACATTATAACCCAGCTCTATCAGATACTGCAGGAAATCCACCAAAGTAGCCCGCAGAATGTTTGGCGCCTCTCCTATAGGCTTATCTCGGTACTCAGCATATGCCTTGTGATATTCCTTCTTAAAAATCTCGACGCCCTTCTTGGAAAACATGGCTACGCCGATGAATTCCGCGCATTTCCTTTCCTCAGGCAGGCGGCAGCCCATCCGCTCAACATTATATAGGCGGTCGTAGGTCAGAACTCGATCCCCTCGCGGCAAGGCCTCTTTAGTCGCAACCAGCTCGAGTTTCTTGTTTCTCTGCAGCGATTTGCTAAAGGAATTATCTACAACAATCACAAAATCAGCCTCGAGCGGTTTTAAGCGGTCGATAAGTGAGCTATCGAACAGTATGTCCGCATATAGGATGATAGTCTTGCCCTGCAAAACGCTCTCGGCACACATAATAGAACTCAATACATGTTCTGACTGGTATTTTGGATTATCAATGTAGTCTACCCCGTCGATATTGAGGATTTCCTTCTTATACCCTCTCACTACCGAAATTTTGTACAACTTACACTTGTTCAACGTCTCAATATTTCTCTGTAGAAGAGGCTTTCCATTAATGTCCAAGCAGGCAAGGGGGATATCGCGGAGCAGTGGTTCAAGGGATTCCTGGTTACGCGGCGCACCTGCTGCCAGGATGACCACCTGGACAGGTTCCTGCTCCGATGTCAGGAAGATTTTCTCTCGCTCCTTCATTTCAGGCATGCCCTGGAGTCCGAAGACCTCGCTCATCGGGACGATGTCATCGTCTACAGCTTGCAATCCTTCTGCTTTGATCTTGGCGAGCACTTTGTTTATGGCCTTTATGGAAGCCCTGATTCCATGATTAGCATAGATGACCATCCTTATGCCCAGACGATTCATCTCGTCCAGGGTAATCATGGGATAGGTTGTAGGAACAATAACCAGAGGTGCCGAGAAATCCCAGGCCTGCGCGAATTGCACAATCTCAATTGGAGTGGGTTGCTTCGAGTGGATGAGGATCGCATCTGCCCCAGCTTCTACATATGCATGGGCTCGTCGTAATGCTTCCTCCTGGCCCCATCCGGCAATCAACGCTTCGACTCTGGCAATAACCATGAAAGCTTCTGACTGCTGTGCATTTTTGGCTGCCAATATTTTGCCTACGAATTCGGCAGTTGAAGCTAGTTCCTGACGCCCCGGTATGTAGCTATTGACCTTGGGGAACTTCTTATCTTCTAACGTGACAGCGGCGATGCCGGCGGCCTCATATTTTTTAACTAAATGCGCCACGTTATTCGAATTTCCGTAGCCTGTGTCGCAGTCGGCAACGACTGGTATAGAAACAGCTTCATTCATGATGGAGGCTGCTTCCAAGTACTGGGTCATAGTTAATATGTTAGCATCGGGTACAGCATGCGAGGCTGATACTTCGAATCCACTGGCCCATACCCCATCGAAACCATGATGCTCCACCAGTTTGGCCGTCAGGCCATCATGGGCGCCCACTATCCTTACGACGCCATCTCGGCTGAATAGCTCTCTGAGTTTCTTTGCTTTGTTCATTGCATCCCCGGCGCTATGTGGTTGCGCTTAGTTGCAGGCGGCCCGCGGCGACATGATATAATACTTGGCACGAGAAAAAACTATTGAATTGAGTATGAGACGATATAATCATAATCGAGTATAGTGGCAATGTTCGCATATTGTCAAGCTGCAAGGGTGACGTGTTGTAGGTGGAAAGCAACCTGGAAAGGGATGGTGCTGTGAAAAAAGGTAAACCGAGTGCTACTGCAGAAGGGAACGCTGCTCTTAGGGCTGCCGAATGGCTGAGAGCAGAAGATGAGCGAGTATGTTATGACCAGTTCGCAAGGCGGTTTCTCGGCCTCAGATTCGGTGTTATAGTCCGGAGCAGATTACTTACTAGGATTGCTTTGTGGTACGCTGAACGGATATTACCCGGCGCTGCTAATAGTCTGGTGGCTCGAACCAGATATATCGACGATTACTTGAAGGCGTGCATTGACGATGGGATAGAGCAGTTGGTTATTCTGGGTGCCGGATACGACTCCAGGGCGTACAGGTTTGATGAACTCAGGCCGAGGGTCAGGGTCTTTGAAGTAGACCATCCAGATACGCAGCGGGCCAAGAAACAAAAAGTCAAAAAGATATTTGGCTCTCTGCCAAGCCATGTGGTCTATGTTGGCCTGGACCTCGATGAAAAGAAGCTCGGGGAAGGGCTTCTGGAGGCTGGCTATAGCAAGGATAAGAAGACTTTCTTTATCTGGGAGGGCGTGACTGTTTACCTTACCCCGGAGGCTGTGGATGAGACATTGGCTTTTGTAGCCGGTAATTCGGGCAAAGGCAGTTCTCTAATTTTCGACTACGCGTTTCGGTTCGCTCTGGATGCAACTTCCGATAGTGAAGAGGCCAAGAAATGGCGGAAAGCTTATGAACGGAGGGGCGAGCCTCCTAAGTTTGCATTAAAAGAGGAGGAGGTCGAGGAGTTCCTCTCTAAGAGAGGATTCTATCAAGTGAAAAGCGTCAGCATGGAATCGCTCAAGAAGGCCTACTTTAAAGGGGTTAACGAGAGTAGGAATGTGACTCACTTAGGGGGTATTGCCCAGGCAACTGTTCGAAGATAATAGATGGCTGTCGGGGCTCGGCCAGCTTGACTGAGCTGCCCCCAGTTGGTATATTTGAACAGGCCAAAATTACGTGCGAAGAAGGAGCTTAAATGGCAATCAAGAAAGTCGGTGTAGTAGGCTGCGGCATCATGGGCGGGGGCATCGCCCAGGTCTGCGCTCAATCGGGCTATCAGGTTACGGTGTCGGAAATAAACGATGAGCTTTTAAACAAAGGCCTGAAGGTTATCAAAGGCAATCTGGCCAAGAGCGTGGAGAAAGGCAAGCTGTCGAAAGAGGAAGAGGCGGCCATCGTGGGCCGGCTCAAGGGCACCACCAAGGTCGAGGACTTCGGCGATTGCGAGCTGGTGATTGAGGCTGCCACAGAGAATATGAATTTAAAGAAGAAGATTTTCGTTGACCTCGACAGGGTCTGTGCACCCAATGCGGTTATGGGCACCAATACTTCGTGCCTCTGTGTGACCGAGGTAGCGATGGTGACCAAAAGACCGGACAAGGTAATCGGGACTCACTTCTTTAACCCTGTGCCTGTAATGAAGCTGCTGGAGATCGTGACAACCATTGTATCCAGCGAGGAGAGCCTCAACACGGTGAAGACCTTCGGTCAATCGCTGGGCAAGGTAATCGTCATAGCCAAGGACACGCCTGCTTTCATAGCGAACCGCATTGCCGTACCCATGTTCATAGAGGCGATGAAGGTGTACGAGGCAGGCCTGGCTACAAAGGAAGACATAGACAACGCCATGGTTCACGGCTACAACCACCCCATGGGACCTCTGGCGCTGGCTGACCTGGTGGGGCTGGATACTTTGCTCTACGTGTATGAGTCAATGTACGCTGAGTTCAAGGACCCCAGATGGGCCCCCCCGTTGCTGTTGAAGCGCATGGTTACGGCAGGGCACCTGGGGCGGAAGTCGGGCAAAGGCTTCTACGATTACACCAAGAAGTAAGCGGGACTTTACTTGACATAACGTTAGGGTGGGCCTGAGAATAACTTCGAGGCGTGTTGCCAGTGTAGTCTAGGTGCCGCGTTTCCTGTACTCGCGGCATGAGGTGGCATTGGGACGTTCCGGATTGTGGCAAGCGCTGCGCCAGTCCCACTTACAGGTATCGCAGAGTATTACGTTCATACCCAGCGCACGTTTGATTCTTATCTTGAGCCGGTCACTCCAGTTGGGTCTCATATCTCAATTGTACTACATATTCTGGCAATCAGCTATCAACTTCAAATTGCAAAGCGCATATCTGAGATTGTTCGTCCTTCCTCAGGAAGGACTCAGAATGACATGAGAGGTGATTCAAGATGCCGATAGTCAAGATCGGGATGTGGACAGGCAGGACGCATGCTCAGAAGGCGGAGCTGGCCCGGGTGATCACTGAGGCCATGGTGACCATAGCCCACACCACGCCTGAGGCAACCGTAATTGTCTTTGAGGACATCGCAAAAGAGAACTGGGCTACCGGCGGCGTCCTGGCCTCCGATGCCAAACCCAAGAAGTAAGCTCCCAGTCGAATTCGCGAAGCCCCTTAGCTCGAAAATAGGGCGCTGAAAACGGTGGCGGGTACTTTTATATGTCCCTGGGCACACGTCACCTAAGGTTTTACCCCTTTTGAGCTTTTCAACTTTTCGGGGACAGCCTTTGCAGGCCTATGGTCGCACTATAACTATTATGTTGAGCAACTAGCTTCGGTTTTTGCAGCGTTTTCTGCACGGGTCGTTTGTGAAGCTGTGTTGTGACTATGGCCCGGATATCCGATGGTATGCCCGGCTTTTGTCACCCAAGGGATCCACATATTCAGTTTTCCGGTGGACTGTTGTTGGCTGTGCATGCGGCCTGGTTGGGACCCTTGACGTTATGGGTCGCAAGCCGGCACGGCTTATGGAACACTTGTACTACTTTTGGGGGTGGGCTGTCAATAAGAAAATGTCGCACCCCGGAAAATCGGTACCAGAAAAGCTGAAATCCTGGCTCTACGGGCTTTTCGGTCGCTGGGGTGGAAGCCACAGTGAACCTGCGAGGCCCTAGAATTGAAATCTGGGCGTCTCCAGGCTAAAACCTGACCAAATGTATGGCTGGCGCAGGCCAGGCCAAGGGGCTGGGTCTGTTTTGCCGGTGGCGGTGTGGATTTTGGGGTGCGCCAGTTTTTGGGACAAGACTTTCGCTGGCGGCGTGGTTTGCAAGACCTCGACATAATTAAGTCCGGGTTTTGATTATTGTGGAGCCCTTGGATTTTTGGGCGCGGTGGTCTGATTAGTTGTTGTGGGATTTTTTCGTTGGTGATTTTTTATTTTAGCCGCGGTTGATGGGGCGCATTGAGCTAAGGTTACTGTGGACATCGCTTGTAAAGCAAGGCGTTTAATAACGTTATGTAAAGTTGATAAATAATAGAAGGTTTAAGAGGGTGAAGTGGTAATGGAATCTAATAGTTTCGTGCGCGGGCAAGACATGAGGGGACAAAAGAGGATTTAATTAATAAAAGGCTTCGTTGCTTCGACGGCTAAAGCTTGAAGATGGATTCCCCTATTACAGCTTCCGCAAAGGCGATAATGGACATATGTCATTTCTTATAGACTAATCTCCCCTCGATTTTTCTGGTCGTGTTCTGATTGTCACGCAGGTACTCTATTATGACATCGTGCGCCGAAGTAGAAACGACTTTCGATTTACCCGAAGCCAGCAACTCATCGCGAGAAATATTTAGATTAGCCTGAGCATTATCGTAATGATAACCCTGCACACAGATGGAATAGGTTTCATCATCAACAACCGCCGCGCCATTAATACCCAATGACTCCAGGGTTCTGCTCTTATCGTTATACAGTGCTTTAACAGGACGATTAACCTGAAAGCATTCCCCCTCACGGTTTCGATTTTCCGGCCTCATAATGTGAGCGAAAATCCGTTTCAGTTGTGTCCCTTTAACATGAAATTTCCGGATGAAATCGTCATAAGGAAAGCTGGAGACAAAATCGCCCAAGGTGACCAATGGGCCTAATTGCTCAACTCGAATGGAGCCAGAGCCCAAAAGCATAACATCGCACTCCCCATGTTCCGCCAAAGCATCGGCGAATAAATTGCCCAGGGTGCTTTCCTCTTCCCTGGCCGGATGAGTCAGCTTTTCAGCCAGCTTGCAGATAACGCTATTGTATTTCCTGTCTACCACTTCTTTATATGAATCAATGTATTTTTTGAGCTCCTCATCTGGCTCCGCTATGGCATTATCTATGGTTATTGCTTTCCATTTAAATTCGACTATGCTATTAGTATCGTCATCAACCACAATGTCAAAACGTCCAATCTGGTCTGTACCTGTGCCGCACTGGGCAATCAAAATACCATTTACCATCAAAGGCTCTTTTAGCCACGAATGCGAGTGCCCCCCAATTATCATGTCTACTCCCCACTCTGGCCTCAGGAGCTTGGCTAGCTCAACATCTGAATCCAAACCGATATGGGTCAGTAGAATAGTCAAATCGATGTCACTGTCCTTATGTGCATTACAAATCTTGCCCACTTCCTGGCTGGCTTCTTCTATAGTTATGAAGCTGCTGATTAATTTATCCTGAGCAATCGAATCCATGACTTTTTCCGTGATAATCCCGGTGAACAGGATATCAAAACCAGCCTTGTTCAAGATAATATAAGGCTGCATGAGTCGCTTATTATAATCCCGAATGTATAGATTGGCGTTCACGATGGGGAAATTTGCCATTTTCTCCAAGAAAAGTAGATGCGGCAGGCCGTAATCGAATTCATGGTTGCCCAAGGCGACTACATCGGGAGCCAAATAGTTCATAATTTCCATGGTGGAGATGCCTTTGTACTCTAAGTCAATAACATTACCTTGAACCATGTCGCCGGATATCACGTATAGCACATTCTCTTCTTCATGGCGCACTTTGTTAATATAACCTGAGAGCAAAGCCAGACCGCCGATCAGCTTGCCGCCGCCTTCAGCCACTTCGGCAAAGAAGTCGCCGTGCATATCATTGGAATGGAGAACAGTGAATTTTTTTGTATTCATATTTATCTACCATTTCCCGCTGGCACCGCCGCCGCCTGAACTGCCCCCTCCGGAACCGTCTGAACCATCACCGCCACTATGACATGCTGCATGGCTGAATCATATTAGCGACCATAGCTATTATTCGCGTTGAGGCGTGAGGGTGAGGGTTACACTCCCAGCCGAGTCCTCAGTGGAAAACTGGTCTGCAAGTACGATGCTGCCATCCGCGTTCAGAGTGTTCTGTTGTTCGACGAAGGATAACCCAAATAGTACGTCGTAATCGCACCCACGCCATTTCTTCTCACCTTTCGGAGTACAAAGGCACCACTTGCAGTCTTCTGAGGAATAGCATTGACAATAGTGAACTACCTGATAATTGTCCCAGTAGTTTTCGATGTAATATGCCCTTGAAGCTGGGCCCGAGTAGATGGGGTAGCCAATGACCAGGATTCCGCCAGGATCAATGCGCTCCGGGTTTTTTCGCATTTCGGCGAATTCTTGCCAGCAGTCGTCCGGCTTTGCTGGATACTGTTCAGCCCAAGTCATTTCCTGTTTTTTCAAAACGAACGCTATATGTCCGGAGAATATATCCAGGGCAGCATTAAGCGCAGATGCAATATCATTCAGATTGTCAGGCGACATTACCGACCAGTCGCCCATAAGAGGTTTCCGCTCATAAATTAAGTCTTCCATAATGTTTACGGAGCCATCGCCATACGGCAGGCTGCCAGACTCTTGGTACGTGTATGTGCCAGTATACCGCCACGAACCAATATTTGAGGCTAAGATGGTTGGAGGCAGGTCACCGGGCGCGATATCGGACTGAGTATTGCTATTGGCGAAGACCAGCACCAGTTCCTCTATCCTTTCTACCTTCGTGTCGCGGGCGAAGAAAACGCAGGGTCTGTCTGTCCAGTCCTGCCACTCCCAATTTCCGCCCTGAATCTTGACCAAAGCCTGTACGGAAGCGCCGGGGACGGTGTGAGGCATTACCACGGCACCGCAATCCCACCCATAACCCTGGCCTCCCGGATCACCGGCTGGCTGCAGGGACATTTTGTAGCTGAACCCGTTGAGAAAGACGACGCTGCGCGCATTCACATCGTTGAACTTGAAGTGGTAATATTTGGCAGACAGATGCTTAACCGCTTTGTCGGTATAGTCCACGATCTCGTAGCGCTTTTCAGGTTGTCCGCCGAGATTGATATAGTTATAGATGCTGTCATATTGGCTGTCCCTACCGCTACTGTCGAAAGTGAGCTTCTCGGTCTTCATACCTCCCAGAATACTATCCCAGTCCTTGTAGTCTTGAAGCGGAGGGCGGTTCCAGTTGTAGCGGGCAAACTCAGGCCACACCTTCTCTAATCCCCCATCCTGTTTAAGCGTGGTATCGATTGCCGTCAGGCTGTCAGACTGCGCATCATTGATAAAGATGTCTTGAATAATATTGTTCTGCCCAGAAGCACCGTACTTATGCCCACCGTACTTATGCCAGAGGAAGAAGACTTATGCCAGAGGAAGAAGGGGAAAACGTAGCGACTGTAAGGCAGTCGTTCGTCCGCCGTGTCGTCTAGAGATTTCGACGCGCTTTCAAAGAACAGAGGCAGTCTGTTGTGTTCTGGGTTTCCAATACCCGTGGGGTAAACGTAATCAATGGCCCAGTCTGCAGTGCTTTCCCACCACCATAGGTAATTGTTGAAGTCATATGCATATGCATAGGCACTCTGAAACGCGTGCATGACTTCGTGAACCAAGACACTAAGTACCACAGCCTTGGGATTGAGGACAATGTACGTAGGAGCCTGAGCCCATTCGTCTGGAGAAAAGGGAGTATTTCCTCCCAACACTTTAGGATTTTCCTGCATAGAAGGGGTTTGGTAGATATAGATATCGAGCTTGCCATCGCCGCCATTTTCTGCGGTAATATTGACATCACTTACCGGCGGCAGTCCCATTAAGCTTTGGAGGCGGGTACAGATGAAGGTAATGGCATTCTGAATAGTCTTATCCTGATTCAGGGCATCCGGGTTTGTGTCTTGCCACCAGACTTTGACATAGGGGTTAGTGCTGTCGGTGTTCCATCCTTCCTTAGGCAGTTCTTTGGGTACGGGGGCGGGAGCATTCAATGGGTTACTACCGTATGCTGGTTCATGCGATATCACGGGGTTGCCTATAGAGCAAAGAGAGAGTTCAGGATAGTTCGCGCTTTGGCTGGCCTGCTGGCTGAGGGGCAGTAAGGTTAACACACGGTCGCCGGAACTGGCGGTTTTGGCTGGCTTATCGAACTTATCTGTCCAGCTTCCTGGGTAGGCCGGCGGGATGAAGAAAGGCCGAAGGGTTGCCTGTGCCTGCGGAGAAAGTCCGGACCACTCCTCTGCGACTTGATACATGATTAGGTCATCAGAGAGATATGACACTGTATCGTCACCGCGATACTGAACGGGCAGTGTGGGGTCGCCGAAAGCGGCATAAACCCGATAGATTAGAGCGGTATCTGCATCAATGGCTCCGCTGTCCTGCGCCTGCTCAATCAGGTCTGCGCTGGTGGGCTGGGCTGTGGTGTTCTGATTTCCCTCGGGCGCTGGGCTCTCGGTGGTTGTGGGCTGTGCCGGTGTACTCTCAGTACCGCCGGGCGTCTGGCTTTGGGTAGTCGGCGTGGGCGTAGTTGTTCCTCCGCCAGTTGCCTGCTCTCCGCCACCCCCGCCGCAGGAGAATGTGCCCAAAGCAAATGAGAGTATCGCCAGGGCTGTTAGCAGATAACTCAGCTTCTTCATTGGCGCCTCCTTATCAAGTTACGGTGTGGCTCCAATGCCAGGTCAACTCATCAACCATTTAACAAAACCGTCCCTCGAATCTATCTACCATCTGCCGCTGGCACCACCGCCGCCTGAACTGCCTCCGCCTGAACCGCCGCCACCGGAATAGTCCTCTAGAGAAGAAAAAAGGCGAAAGATGGGGCGCAAGATAAGACGCAAGGCAATACTGAGAGCAATCAAGCCTATAGCAGCAGCTATAATCTCCACTTTGTATTTAGATAGCCAGGCGACGAATTCATCGCCGGAGTTCCAGAAGACGTAATGTTTTGAGCTGGCCGCGCCAGTTACACTGCCAATGATATTTTCAGCAATGTTGCTCTCTGTAACACTGCCAATGACGTTGCGGGACCCTTCAACTATGCCGGTCTGATAGTTGCCGCTTTTGAAATAGGGAAGCATGTGTTCATCTATGACATGCTGCATGGCTGAATCGTATTGGTGCCCATAGCCCGCGCCCATCTCTATTCTGCAGGCCCGGTCTTGAACCGCTACCAGAATGAGGATGCCATTGTCTTCCTGCCAGCTCCCGATCCCCCATGTGTTGAAGAGATTGGTGGCAAAGGATTCGATTGTGCTATCTCCGGTGCCGTAATCCCGAATAGAATTAACAGTGACTACAACAGCCTCAGTGCCAGTATCATTTTCAAGCTGCTGGAACAGGTCACGGATTGTCTGCTCGGATGAGCTATCGAGCACCCCAGCGTAATCATTCACATAAGCATCGGTTCGGGCAGGATAACCCGTGGCCCCCGCCACAATCCCTGCGAATAGCAAGAGCCCCGCGAAGACCAACAGGCAGGCAAGACCGATTTTGCGCAATAACGGTTGTCTCATGATCACCCCCTGAAAGTCATGTTTCATCCGCATAAGAAATGGCATCAGGCAGCTCGTTGACATCGGCTGCTTGATGGGGAAAGAAGGTTGCTAGCTGCTCACCGGCCAGTTTTATTCCTTCAGCCAGCCCCTTGGCGAATGCTTTCTGGCGAAAATGCTTAATGACAACGTCACGCACCTTGTTCCAGAATCCTCGCGGCACCTTCGCATGTATGCCAGCATCGCCGAGGATAACGAAGCTGCGGTCTTCGATGGCGACCAGAAACAGGATCCCATTGCGAAGCTCTGTGTTGCGCATACCCAGAGCGTCGAAAGCCCGATGAGCGACCGCCATGGGGTTCTTTCCGACTTTTCTCTCAACTCGAACCCTTATCTCGCCAGATGTCCGAGATTCTGCCTCATGTATGGCCTCCAAGATTGCTTTCTCATCGGCTGGACTGAAGAAGCTCTTTAGACTTCGCATAACCTGCTACCTCTCGATGAATTTGGCCGGTTCCTCCAAACTCCTGGTCCTTCGGAAAAGGGCACACCTATAATCCCCCTGTATTCCCCTTTCCCAAAGGGGGAATTTGGAGAAGGAGGGCTATGCCCCTCTGCACTCCCTTACTCAAAGTCGATGGCTGAAAGGGGGGATGGGCTCAGTTCGGGCGTCTAAATCCCCCTTGCCCCCTTTACAAAAGGGGGGATTATGGATTCCCGCTTGCGCGGGAATGACATTTTAGGGCGTCTAAATCCCCCTGTATCCCCCTTTCCCAAAGGGGGAATTTGGAGAAGGAGGGCTATGCCCCTCTGCACTCCCTTGCTCAAAGTCGACGGCTGAAAGGGGGGATGGGCGAGGGCGACTCGCCCATCTGTGATCCATCAGGGCGGGCTCTTCGACTCTCAATCAGCACTAACGGTTATTCGGCTTAGAAGAAGACAGCTCCGCCTATAACGAGCGAAGGTATTAAGAACAATACCAGTACATATACCAGCCAGCCTACAACGCAGGTGGCTATGGCGCGCCCGGTATCGAAATCGAGAGCCTGTCTTACAGCGATGACGCCTGCTACCAGGGACCAGCCAGTTGCTACCAGGGTTACCAGCCAGCCCAGGAAAGGTATAAAGGAGAAAAACCTGAAGACGCCTGGTGAATTTGAGAAACCTATGGTCCGCAGCAACTGTCCGTAGGTAGCCTCTGTTTCGGGGCCTTTGAATACAGTGGTGCCCAGCCAGTAAGCTACCAGCGACCATATAAGCCAACCACCTATGGAGGTGGCAAGCCCGATGAGGAGACCCCAGACAAACCAGATGGGGCTGAGTACAATAAGACCAGCGATGCCCGTGCCGAGACCTGAAGCTAAACCGCTGATGGCGACTACGGTCAAGGCCTGGCCGTTGACGCTGGAATCATGCTCAACCTCCTCATAGAGGTTTACATCCAGCTTGGCGGCCCTGACCATCTTGGTGAAGAGCGATTTTGATTGTGGTGCTACAGTATTAGTTGCCATTTTTTGCTCCTTTCAACCCCTTTATTCCTAGGGATGATAGCTTCTTTTATCTCATGGCCGTTTACTGCTCCTGGGCAGTGCCCCAAGGTTCCCGTCAAGGACACTCTAGCCGAACCTGAGGCAATCGCCAAGAATCTATAGCAGTATCTTGCCCCTGACCCCGGGTTCAGCGTTTGTCGCCTTGTCTAAACAGCACTAAACCGGAAGGAGTACATAAGTTGAGTGCCGTTTTAATTAAAATGTACCAGAGACAAATCTATTGCAGAGCAGCGATTCCGTGATAGTTAATTAAACCCGAAAATGTACTAAGGGTGGGTTCTTTTTCTGTGGTGATGCTTACCATGAATCTATCTCCGACTATCACATCCAAGTAGTATTGACCCATACTCTTGGTGTACATTTGGTAAGCAGGATAACCTGCAACAGTCGTGGTCCTGCCATAGCCATCTGTTGTCTGATACGAATATGCGTTTTTATAAGTTTCCCACCAGCCGAAGCCATAGTAGTAGGCGGAGTCATTAATGCTTACGCTAACATTTTCATCGGTGGTCTGGTTAGTGTACTCTCTCGCCGCGTAGCTCCAGGCATAGTCTTCCATCGTGTATGTTGATCCGGTGGCATCCTCAGCTGTCCACCCAGATGGTGGCTCAGGTAAAAATGGTATCATGGCATCGAATGATACCGGTGTGGTTGGCGTTGGGCTTGTCCCGGGTTGCGCAGTATGTGTAGGGGTCGCTGTGGGCACTCCACCACCACCGCCGCCGCCCCCTTCCCCACCTCCGCCACAGCCAATGGCGCTGAAGACCAGCGTCGCTGCGATGAGTGTGACCAGCAGGATTCCCAGTTTTCTCATTCCTACCTCCTTTATTATTTTCTGGGCATCATTTCATTGCGTTATGAACATATGCTTGAGGTAACCTGAGAGACAAACAGGTATACCCATTTCGAATTGGTGGTGGATGGACTAATCACTGTGGCGTGATCGACTGGGGCCGGGGGCTGAGGCGGTTATGCCTTATTAAGGACATTTCAGCGACACACAAATAATCCTTCTCGCGAAGGAGTAAGCATTAGCCTGGGAGTATACGCTAGCCAGGGATGGTCTGTATAGAACATCCACTGGGCACAGTTTATACTACCAAAGCAGGGCTTTGTCAATACTTTTGCGGTAATGCTATGAATCGTTGTTTAAAATAATGCACTTGATGTTTAGAGAAAAGGCCTCTCTTTGGAAAAGAGAGGCCTTTGAAGATTTCTGGTGGAGACGGGGGAGAGTCGAACTCCCCGTCCAGAAGAGCGCTCTTCAGAGTATCTACAAGCTTAGTCGGCTGATTTTACCTCGCTCCACTGCTCTCCGCCGACCAATTGCAGTGGGGCCAGCCGATGAGTCTTAGGCGATCCTTACCGGCATCGGGATCGCAGCACCTCGACATTGCGGCGCCCAATCCCAACCCATCGAGGAGAGGTCGGGGTGGGCGTAGCTGCCTTGTTAGGCAGCTAGGGCGTATTCTCTTTCGCCAGTTACTTTTTTTGCCACCATTTTACGAGTGAGATGGCATCTCGGCCTGCAACTCAGAACCGCAACTCCCCTGTCGAACCACACGTCCCCATAAAATAAATACGGAATTCGAGATTAAATCCCCCTGTATCCCCCTTTACAAAAGGGGGAGAGTATGAGGGCACATAATTTTGTGCCCCTACAGTAATTCCCCCTGTTCCCCCTCCCTGAACGAGTCAGGGACAAGTTTGGAAAGGGGGAGTGGGTAAGGGCCCTGGACGCATGCCATGTGCCCATATGGATGGGATATTTACCGTTTTCTCGTTTCTTTCAGGGCGCGTTGCATCTGGCGCTGGTCGTCTCGCCGGGCTATAGCTTCGCGCTTGTCGTATTGTTTCTTGCCCCTGGCGAGACCCAGTTCTACTTTCGCTATTCCTTTTTTAAGGTACAGTTTGAGGGGCACTAAGGTGTACCCCCTCCTCTCGACCTCGCCTCGGAGGTCGTCTATCTCTCTCTGATGCAGCAGAAGTTTGCGCGGCCTGGTGGGCTCGTGATTGTACCGGTTGCCGCCGGGATACTGTGCGATGTGCGCGTTCACCAGCCACAGCTCACCATCTTTCGGGCTGGCGTAGGAATCCTTGAGGTTGACTCTGCCTCCCCGGATGGACTTGATCTCGGTGCCGGTGAGAACCAGGCCAGCCTCAACGGTATCCTCGATATGGTAATCGTGATACGCCTTGCGGTTGACGGTGACTATCTTCTGACTCTCTGCCATATATTCTTATACCACAATAAGCAAGTTATGTCAAGTGGGGGACACCCCAATGTCCCCGGCAAAGGGCTGCGCCCCTCTGCACTCCCCTACTTGATGGAGCGCTTGTTTGAACCGAAGGCGAGGAAACCTCGCCCCTACATTCTGTGTCGGTTGTGGTGAGTTTGTCAAATGGAAAGATTGGAGGAAGGCGCACAGCTGTGCGCCTTTACATTTCAGGAACAGGATTGTTCAACCAAACCAACGTTCGGTAAATCATAGGCGATGATTATGTCAAGTGAAGAATGCCTTATGGTAATCCCCCTGTATCCCCCTTTACAAAAGGGGGAGGGTTGAGAGGGCACAAAATTTTGTGCCCCTACGGCAATCCCCCCAGCCCCCTCCCAGAGCGAGGCAGAGACAAGAGTCCCTGATCTGGGCCAAGGACAGGTTTAGGAAAGGGGAAATGTGGAAGGGCGACCCACTGGGTCGCCCCTACATTTGAATGCCACAGTGTCTGTGGCCTACAAAATGCTGCTTAGTCTCGGGCGCCGACGATGACCATGCCGGACATCCCGCCGCCGGGCAGGCCGCCGTAGTTCTGGGAAACACCAATGCGGGCGTTCTTTATCTGGCGCGGGCCTGCTTGGCCTCTAAGCTGAAGCCATGATTCGAAGACCATCCTCAGGCCAGTGGCACCTACGGGGTGGCCGAAGCATTTCAGCCCGCCGTCGGAGTTGATTGCTATTTCCCCTTCTATGTTGAAGGTGCCGGCCTCGATATCCTGCTTGTACTTGCCTCGAGGTGTGAAGCCGAGATCCTCGCAGATTATGGCCTCAGTGATAGTGAAGCAGTCGTGGACCTCTGCGATGTCAATCTCTTTTCTGGGGTTCTTTATGCCAGCCTCTTCATACGCCATCTTGCCGGAGCGTACAATCGCTTCGATGTGGACGTAGTCGTAATCGCTGGGGATTACCCCGAATGTGCCACCATCAGCGGTAACACCGAACCCCTTGACCAGGAGATAGTCATCCCTGATGCGCTTGGCGATTTCCGGCGTGGTGATGATCGCTGCTGCCGAGCCGTCGCTAACGCCGCAGCAGTCGAAAAGTCCCAAGGGCCAGGCAATCATAGGGGCATTTATAGCCTGGTCTATGGTTATCTCGCGCTGGAAGTGCGCCCTGGGGTTGAGGCTGCCGTTGTGGTGATTCTTGACGGCTATCATAGCCAGCAACCTCTTGCCTTCCTGAGGCGTCAGGCCATAGGCATGGAAATATCTGGTAGCAGCAAGGGCGAACCGGGCCGGAGCCACTACAGGCGCCCAGACCCAGCTTCCGAACTGTCCCTCGCCACCCATCTGGGTGACGCCAGCGGCACCAGTGTCCTTGAGTTTCTCTGCGCCACAGGCGAGCGCAATATCATATATACCAGCAGCCACGGCATAGGAAGCGTTTCGGAAGGCCTCGATGCCGGTGGCGCAGTAGTTTTCCACTCTGGTAATGGGTATATAGTCGGTCTTCAGGGCGCGGGCGAGCTTGCAGCCGCCGAAGCCGGTCTCGGCGCCCTGGATACCCAGCCAGGCTGCCTTGATTTCCTGGAGGTCGATTTTTGCATCTTCTAGCGCTGCATAGCAGGACTCAACCATGAGGTCCTGGTCGCTCCAATTGAAGAGTTCTCCGAACCGAGTACAGCCCATGCCCACTACAGCTACTCTATCTCTAATGCCAGGCATTCTATTTCTCCTCCTTAATCATGTGTCTGACAGAATATTGGCTTAGCCTCTCACAGGGATAGATTTCCAGAAGTAGTTATGGAATCCGTCCTGAGTTGCCAGCTTTCTGAAGCTCATCTCTATGGGCATTCCTATCTTTATCTCCTCGAGTACCCTGTCTGTCATTATGGTCGCCATACGTCCGCCGCCCTCGAAGTCCACGATTGCAGTCACACGGGGCGCCTCGCGTCTCTGGCATAGGTAGTCTGCAGCAAAGGTGAACAGGGTACCTTTTCTATCGGATAAGCGCCAGTCTTCGTACTGGTCTTTGGCCCTGCAAGTCGGGCAGACCCTCTGCGGGGGGAAGTGGATATTATTGCAGGACTTGCACTTCCGGCCGTGCAGTGGGTAAATCTGGCTGCGGTCTCTATACAGCGCAGAGGCGGAGATGAAACCCCCTGGGGGCGTCGGCGTAGCCTCGAATGTGAGCAAGCCGCGCCACTGGAGGTATATCCGGTAGTCATCGACTATCTTCTTTGAGGCCAGGTGGGTCTTCATGCCGCGTCGGCCTTCCACCTTTTTGGCAATCTTGTCGGTGACGGTTACTAATAAGGAATCGCTGCCGTTGCCGTAGTTGTTGAGGAGCAGCTTGTCTCCTGCCTTAGCTTCCTCCAGGGCTGCGACAAGGAGCATCAGGCTGTAAGCAGCGCCTGTATTGCCCATGATATCGTACAGCGGGTTCTGCAACTGCGCCTTGGGGTCGATGCCGAGCTTCTTCGGTATGTCGGAGAGCACCCGGGGACTCGGAGCATTTATGATGACTTTGGCGAAATCTTTGGGGGCGAGGCTGGTCTTTTTCAATAGTGCGCCAACATTCTGTGCCACGAGGTCGTAATAAACGGCGTTGAAGACGAACCTGTCCTCCCAGGAGCGGACGAAGGTATCGTCGTCCAGCCTCCAGTAATCGTGAGCCTCGTTAGAAATAGAGTGCCAGGCGTCTATGCTGGCGACCACATCTTTATCGCTGATGAGCAAGGCTGCAGCGCCGTCGCCGAAGTTCTGCTCGAACTCGGTGCCCGGAGCACCGATGCGGCAGTCGGCTGTCACCACAAGCACCTCTTTGGCCGAGCCAGCCTTGATGGCGTCGAGTGCAGCCTTTATGGCTGATGTGGCAGACCTCAGAGAACTGGTGAAGTCATAGGTGGTTATGTCGCGCCGCAGGTCGCAGGCGGCAGCGATGGTGGTTGACATCTGTTTTTCTTTGTAGGGCGAGGTAGTGGTGGCGAAGAACACCGCGTCCACCGCTTCCCTCTTCTGGCCTTTGAGACAATCTATGGCAGCGGCCACAGCCATGGTCGTGCTATCTTCATCGAAGTTGCGGATAGCCTTTTCGCCACGCAAACCTTTCATGATGGCTTCACGGCTGAGCCGCCACAGGGGCACATAAGCTCCATAGGAAGTGATGCCGGCCATTCAATATCCTCCTTGTTTTTCAGCTTCGGGCAACCTCATTTAGGATACCAGTCCACGATGGGAATGTCAATTAAGGAACGTGCAACCCCAGGTGGTAAATACTAAATTCGAAGTTAGAAATCCGAAAGGAAAGCGAAGAGTTTTGTAATCCCTCGGTTTGATTGATAGCTTTGGGAAAAGCTGCTAATATCAAGTTGTTGTTACGGGAAAGGAGATAGTCATGGGTAAAATGCTCAGGGTCGCAGCACCTTTTCTACTGCTCACGGTGGTTTTAGCCCTGGTGGTCACTTCTTTAGGGGCCAGTTGCAGCTTACCCTTGTTGACAGGGTCAACTCCTACCTCTAAGCAACTGGGCGTTGTCGACGAAGCGTGGAACACTATTATCAATGACTACGTAGATAAGGATAAGGTTGACCTGGATGCTCTAAGGAGCAGCGCTATCAAAGCGATGCTTGAGTCTATTCAGGACCCCTATGCTGCATATTTCGACGCCGCAGAATTTAAAACTATAGAGCAGACGAACGTGCAAGGAACCTATGAAGGCATCGGCGCTATGGTAACGATTAAGGATGGGCAGCTAACAGTGATCGCTCCCATCGCGGGCACGCCAGCGGAAAAGGCAGGCATCAAGCCGCAGGATAAGATTCTGGAAATCGATGGCAACTCAACCCAGGGCATGAGTCTGGAGGAGGCTGTGAGCAAGGTCCAGGGCGACCCGGGTACCAAGGTAACGCTTCAAGTGCTGCACCAGGGCGAGGAGACCCCCGTAGAGCTGGTAATCACCAGGGAAGAGATAAACTTACCCAGTGTTTATCCAGAGATCGGTAACGCTACGTCTAACCCCTCGACAACACCGTCACCCCCGGTTACGCCTCTTCCCAGTGGCATCGCTGTCATAACGATTACCTATTTTTCGGAACGCACTGGAGATGAGATAACGTCGGCTTTAAGGGATGTGCTTGCCAGTGGTGCGAAGGGCATTGTGCTTGATCTCCGAGACAATCCTGGCGGTGTTCTGGACTCAGCGGTGACTGTAGCCAGTCAATTCCTTAAGGACGGCATTGTCCTTTATGAGTTAGACAGCAATGATGAGAAGCAGACCTGGGACGTAAAGCCGGGAGGGCTAGCTACCGACGTGCCGCTGGCGGTATTGGTGAACGGCAACAGCGCCAGCGCCAGCGAGGTGGTTGCAGGCGCTCTACAGGACTATGGGAGGGCACCGCTTATCGGCAATCAGACCTTCGGCAAGGGGAGCATCAACCATTTCAGGCAGTTAAGCGATGGCTCTGCCATTTATATTTCAATTGGACGCTGGTATACTCCCAATGGGCGGCAGATAGAGGGGAACGGTCTGACTCCGGATATTGTCGTCGATAGAACAGAGCAGGATATTCAGCAGGGGAAGGACCCTCAACTTGATCGTGCAATTGAATATATAGAGAGCAAACTATGAGCACCAAGGGCAAGCTGGTTGTTGTAGCCATGAGCGGCGGGGTCGATTCCTCGGTGGCGGCAGCGGTTTTGAAGAGGGAAGGCTACGAGGTCATCGGAGTGACAATGAGGTTGTGGACCGAGGGGAACGGTGGTTCTCCGGCGCCACATCGCCGCTGTTGCTCCTTAGAGGAGGTAGAGGATGCGCGACGGGTCTGCCAGGTGCTCGATATACCGTTCTATGTGCTCAATTTCGAGCCCCAGTTCCAAACCCATGTTGTAGATTACTTCTGCCAGGAGTACCTACGGGGCAGGACGCCGAATCCCTGCCTTGCCTGCAATAAGTGGATAAAGTTCGACTTCCTGTTGGATAGAGCTTTGACGCTCGGCGCTGATTACCTAGCTACTGGCCATTATGCCCGAATCGAGCGGCGCGATGGGAACTATACTCTGCTCAAGGCTATTGATTCCACCAAGGACCAGTCTTACGTTCTTTATACACTAGGCCAGAAAGAGCTGGAGCATCTGCTTTTCCCTATGGGCGCGTACACAAAGGGCGAAGCACGCCGTATAGCTTATGAGATGAGGCTTCCAGTGTGGGATAAGGCGGAGAGTCAGGAGATCTGCTTTGTCACTGATGGCGACTACCATCATTTCCTAACTGAGCGCAGACCGACCCGGCCCGGCGATATCGTGAATAGCGAAGGCAAGATGCTGGGCAGGCACCTGGGGATCGGCTTTTATACTGTAGGGCAGAGGCGGGGATTAGGTCTGGTGGCACATAAGCCGCTGTATGTTTTGGCAATTGATCCCGATAACAACCGTGTTGTAGTAGGGAGCGACGAGCAACTTCTCCGCAGCGAACTGCTTGCCAGCGAGGTGAGTTACGTCTCCGGCGAACTCCCGCAGGATCCTATGGGCATTACTGCCAAGATCAGGTACAAGTCACCAGAGACAAAGGCGATGCTTTATCCGCAGGGGCAGCAGGTAAGGCTAGTGTTCGAAGAGCCCCAGCGGGCGATCACGCCGGGGCAAGCCGTGGTATTCTACAGCGATGATGTTGTTCTGGGTGGGGGCATAATCAAGTAGCCGCAAGGCTTTTGTGTCAGGATGCTTTACTGTTCTGACTCTGTGGCTTTGGGATATGAGCCGAGTATCTTAATGAAGTTTGTTTTCTGCTTAAGGTCTGCCAGAGCCTGCCGGCAGAGATCGTCCTCTAAGTGTCCCTCGAAATCTACGTAGAAAATGTACTCCCAGGGCTTATCTTTGACCGGCCTTGATTCCAGCTTGGTAAGGTTTATGCCTCTCTTGGAGAAGGCGCCCAGGCAGTCATATAGAGCGCCGGGAACGTTCTTTGTGGTAAAAATGAGCGAGGTCTTGTTCTTATCGGCATACTTGGCCTTTTTCTTGGAGATTACGAAGAATTTAGTGTAGTTATTGGGAATTGTCTGGATGTTCTCGGCAAGCACGTGCATCTCGTAGATTTGGGCCACTCTCTTGCTGGCCACTGCGGCGCAGTTGGTCAGCCTTTTCTCTCTTATCAGCTTGGCGCTGCCGGCGGTATCATAGGTGGGCACTATCTCCACGGCCATTTTACCCAGGAACTGCTCACATTGAGCCAGGGCTTGGGGATGGGAATAAACTGTTTTTATGCTGGCCAAGCTCTCGCCCGGCAGTGCCATGAGGCAATGGTTCACCCTGAGGTCTATCTCGCCGCATATATTGAGGTCATACCTTAATAAGAGGTCATAGGTTTCGTTGATGCTGCCCGCCTGTGAGTTCTCTATGGGGACGACACCGAAATCGGCTTTATCGTTGGTTACGTATTCGAAGACTTGAGCAAAGGAGCGGCAGGGTATAAGCCCGGCATCGCCGAAAAATCTTATTACTGCGTCTTCGCTGAAAGCGCCTTTTTCCCCTTGAAAAGCAACTCTGGTCATTGTCTGCATTTGAGCATACGAGGAGGTTAGATATTACTTGGTTAGCATACCCCGTATTGCCTCTTCGTTCTCGGCCTCGGTAATTGCTACGACCTCATCTTCTGCTGCGATAACGGTGTCCGGCGTGGGTATCTGGGGGCCTTTCTCCTTGCTTATGACGAGCAATACGGCGCTTCCTTTGGGCAGGGCAAAGGCTCGGAGTTTTTTGCCAATTAACCTTGAGTTCGGTGGTATCTTGGCCTCGATAACCTCGAGAGTGCCGCTTCTTAATTTGAGCAGAGGGATGACGGGATGCGAAGGCAGTTCCTGTTCTATATGTGCCAGGATGAGTTTGGTACTGCATACCGTGACATCTACACCCAGTATCTTGAAAATATTCTCGTTATTTGGATTGGTAACACGTGCGATAGTGCGCCTGACGTTGAACCTGTGCTTGGCAACTTGGCAAGCCACCAGATTGCGTGCATCCTCATCGGTGACAGCAACCAGCATATCAGCTCTGGCGGTGCCAACGCTCTCCAAGGTAGCCGCCTCGCAGCCATCTCCGCGGACAACCACACTACCCAGCTCTTCGCAGAGCAGGTCGCATCTAGAAGGGTCTTGCTCGATGATGAGCACCTCATGGCCGTCGTTAAGCAACAACTTAGAGAGGTGATAACCGACCTCGCCGCCTCCAACGATGATGATATACATGGTTTGCTTAGCCTTCGATTTGGTCTCTCAAGATTTTTGCTACTAATTTGGTAGGGCTGACAGTATGTAATCCCAAATTGCGATACATTTCCTCGCGAATCGGGTCGTAAATGCGGCAGACTACTTTAGGGACTTTGTAGATATGCTTAGCGATCTGACAGGCCATGACATTGCGGTTATCACCCTGTGTTACGGCTACAAAGACATCTGCTTCCCCTATTTCCGCCTTCTTCAGTGACTCTTCGTCCAGGCCATTGCCCACAAGGGCTGTTCCATTAAATGTCGGCGGGAGCTTCTTGAAACTGAAGGGGTCTATATCCATGATGGTAACCTTGTGCCCTTCGGCATCCATCATGGCTGCCAGTTGAGCGCCGACGCGGCTGCAGCCCATTATGACCACTTTCACGATCGCTCAGCTTCCTCCCTAGGGATTGGCTCCCGGCAGATCAATACCCAGCAAGGCGCGTTTTTAAGCACGTACGGCACCGTACTCCCCAGGCTGAACCCGCCAAACTTTGTCTTGTAGCTGATACCAATGATAATCAGGTCAACACCACGTTCTATTGCTTCGTCGACTATGGCCGGGCCTACCTCGCGCGCCTGTAACAAGTCGGTCTCGACTTTGTAATCCTGCTCCTGGGCGATGTGCTCTGCCTGGTCGAGGACCTGTTCTCCTTTGTCGATTTGAGGTTTAACTTCGGCATCCAGAGGCAACGTGCGTTCTACCTGGATGACATACGTAACATAAATCTTCCCTTTGGCGCTCTTAGCCAAACGGCAAGCCAGTCTTATCGCTGCCTCGTCAACTTTGGTTCCGTTTACAGGAACCAGAACCTTCCTAACGTTGTTAGTCATTGCCTTAGGGTTGCCGTAGAGCCATGCTGCTAGGCGAATGCTCTTTACGGCGTCATAGATTATAGTGCTATTTGTAAAATCTTGCAAAGTCTGTTTACTGAGAGAGCATTGGCTTATAATCTTTCAACCCTCTATATTCCCCAGTGTTGGGAGACTTTCTGTAATCTCAAGTCACGTTGACGCAACCTGTGTTATCGGCTAAGATTAATATCATAGTGCAGGAGAAGTAATTCATGAGCGCTGTCATCGAGGTCGAGAAGCTGCGCAAGAGCTATGGGGAGATAAAGGCAGTTAATAATATCAGCTTCACCGTAGCTGAGGGGGAGATATTCGGAATGCTGGGCCCGAACGGCGCCGGCAAGACTACCACTATGGAGATAGTAGAGGGGCTTCGGCCTGCCGATTCAGGAACAGTCTCTGTACTGGGAATGGATATAAGGCAACGCTCGCGGCGGATCAAGGCCAGCATCGGGGTGCAATTGCAGACCACGTCACTGTATCCCAGGCTTAAAGTTCATGAAGTGATTGAGCTTTTTGGCAGTTTCTTTCCCAAAGCTGTTCCGGCCGATGAGCTTATCAAGCTGGTGGGACTAGAGGACAGCCGTGACAAGCTGTGCATTAATCTTTCGGGCGGGCAGCAGCAACGGCTATCAGTGTCCCTCGCGCTAGTCAATGACCCTCAAATCCTTTTCCTGGATGAGCCTACCTCCGGCCTTGACCCTCAAGCCAGGCACAATATCTGGGACCTGATCAAGCTTCAGCAGGAGAAGGGCAAGACCATATTCTTAACTACGCACTACATGGAGGAAGCTGAGCGTCTCTGTGAACGCGTAGCGATTATCGACCACGGCGAGATTATCGCTACAGACCGACCCGATAGGCTGGTCAGCAAGCATTTCAGGGAAGAAGCTATAGAGTTCCAATTAGATCAACCGCTTGGTGATGAGGTGTTGCGTCAGTTGGCGGGGGCAACCAACGTAGTGACAGAAAATGGCCGGGTGACGGTGTACTCTAGCTCTGTGCCGGCCACTATCTCAGCCTTGATGGAGGTGGCTAAACAAAGGGACATGAAATTGACTGACCTATATGTGAGGAGGGCTACCCTGGAGGACGTCTTCCTAAAGCTGACCGGCAGGAGAATTCGGGATTGAGAGTCCTACGGAAGCTTCTGGTATCCGATATCAAGCAATTTTTTAGAGAGCGTTCAGCTCTTTTCTGGACATTCGCTTTTCCCATTTTCTTCATTTTAATCTTCGGCGCTGTTTTCAGTGGTGGGGACAATGTCACTTTCAACGTAGGTCTGGCAGTTGAGGATAACTCACCTGCAGCCCAACAGTTGTCGGGCGCGCTGCAACAGGTATCCGCCTTCAAGTTGTATATGGGCAATCAGAGCACTGAACTGCAGGCACTGAAGAGCGGCGACAGGCGGGCAGTCATTATCATTCCTTCAGGATTCGGGCAAGCTGTATCGCAGAAGGGTAACGCAACGGTAGATGTCTATTACGACCCGACACAAAGCTCATCGGCGCAGGTGTTGTTGCCTGTCATCACGCAGGTATTGGAGAGGTTCGGGCAGCCAGCACCAATCATCAATGTGAATCCAGTGACGTTGCAGACACACGAGATCCGTGCCGTAGACTATCTAACGCCGGGCATTCTGGCTATGGCTATAATGCAGTTGGGCATCTTTGCCGCCATGCCTCTAGTGGTGCAACGGGAGAACCGCGTGCTCAAACGGCTGGGAGCTACACCCCTAAGGCGCTCCGCGATGATTCTGAGCACAGTATTGTTCCGGCTAATTATCGCTATGGGACAAGCTGCGCTGATCATTATTGTCGCCCGGTTGGTGTTCCACGTCCCTATGCTAGGGAACTGGTTCTTCCTTGCAGGCATGGTCATATTGGGGGCGTTAACCTTTCTGACCATGGGATTCATGATTTCAGCTTTTGCAAAGACGCAAGAGTCAGCTATGCCTCTGCTCATGATGGTGCAGTTTCCCATGATGTTTCTCTCGGGGATTTTCTTCCCGCTTGAGATGATGCCGGGATTCATGCGCCCCATAATGGACGCCATGCCGTTAACTTATCTGGGCGATTCGATCAGGCAGATAATGGTGCAGTCCACAGCCCTGCATTCTCATTTAATAAATTTGGGCGTGCTTGCGGGCTGGTTTATAGTCTGTCTGATAGTGGCTGTGCGCTTCTTCAAGTGGGAATAGTCTCTAAGAGGCTGCTCATGATCTTGCAGGATCACGATGAGCTGTGTACCAAAGCAATCAACGCCTCGCTTGCCAAAGTTGCCGGGGTGGTGCTAGAATCAAGCAAGTAGATAGAGAGATTGTCCCTGTAGCTCAGAAGGATAGAGCAACTGCCTTCTAAGCAGTGGGTCGCGCGTTCGAGTCGCGCCAGGGACGCCA
>Ga0315282_10003816_pt1 | contig 26791 bp, 17 predicted proteins | sample YL17G07_20_MG_FD_203693 | JGI IMG/M metagenome (GOLD analysis project Ga0315282, IMG submission 203693) | Sediment microbial communities from Yellowstone Lake, YNP, Wyoming, USA - YL17G07_20 | ecosystem: Environmental > Aquatic > Freshwater > Lake > Sediment | place: USA: Wyoming | collected...
GCTACGTGGGAGAAGGTACTACACGCGCTGCAACCGTGGCTGGTGCGGCTAGTCGGACAATGCCCCTGCTGCAAGACACGATTTCCCCAACAGCCCCTTGATTCTACATAACAAAGTAATACTAGGTTGCGTCGGGGTTTCGAGAACCCGCGGGGAAGTTCCGGGGCATAGTAAGAGATTATGTCCGCCCGGTCGCATTTGGCGAGTGACGAGTACGCGACAGCTTGCGGCCGAAGGCCGACGACTCACGCGATTGGCGATTGACGAGTGCCGATTGGCGAGTGGCCGACAGCCTGCGGCTGACGGCTAACAGCGGCGCGCAGGATGCGCGCAGGTTCCAGTTCCCAGTTTGCAGTTGGCAGTAGCGGAATCCGGTCTTGGCGCTCTTGGCGGTTATCTAACGGGACGGTACAGCCACCAGTTCCCGAAGCAGAACGGTACAGCCACCAGTTTCGCAGGACGAAACTGGATGGCAGTCCCGTCGCGTGTGACAGGAGCGCGGGCCCCCGGGTGCGTCCGGGATACCGTACCGGGGATGCTCCGGGGTACCGTACCGGGGGTGACCCGGGGGGTAGGGGCCGGATTTCGGGCATCCTGTTGTGGATGCGAGGGTTAGGGCCGATTTTCGGGGTTTTGGAGAGTTGTCATAGAATGTAAGTCGGGCCGGGTGCGAATTGCCGGTTTGACTAGCTCGGGACACGACCCGAATTGGCCCGCGCTCCGAGCGCGGGAATCCCTTCGGGAGCCCAGAATCCGGACGGGCCTGCCTGTGCGTTGCACGCAGACAGGGGATTCCGGGGCAGCCCCGGATTCCGGGCGTCCGACGCCCGGGGTCATGTCCCTCGGTATCGGCGCCGGGCGAACAAGAGGCGCGGTGCGCCCTGGATACTGGGCGCACCGCGTTCTTACTCGGTCCCCGTCGAGAGTGTTGACTGGTCAGGAGCGCGACACCCTCACCAAGAGAACCTCAGCTTGGCTCGGTCAGACTCCTCTAACCCGCTCTTGTTATTGCGTGTGGCACTGTTGCTTGCACAGTGCGTGCCAACTGCGCTCCAAACCGGCATCACCGATAAGTCACGTAGCAGAGTCCTTTACGAAACAGCCTCGGGCAAGCGTCATGCTGCATATGGACAGTTCTGCGGCATTATGCGGCAAGCTCTTGCCGCGCAATGCGGCAGGCCGTCAATTCGGTTCTTTGTCTTCGAGTTTTCGCCGAAGGGTATCGCGGTGGATGCCGAGGAACTCCGCAGCCTTGGATTGGTTGTGGTTGGCCTTGGCCAGAGCCTCGGCAATCGCCTTGCGTTCGATTCTAGCCAGGTTCAGGGTCCCGGCCAGCGCCTCGAGTGTCGGAGCCGGTTCAGCGGAAGCTTCGGCCTGCGCGTGAGTGAGGCGCTGGAATGCAAGGGTGGGGATGATGTGGCCGAACCCGATCTCCTCCGAACCATCGTACTGGGCCCGTTCGTAGGCCCGCTCGATGATGTTGCGCAGCGTGCGCATGTTGCCGTCGAAAATCTCGTTGCTGCCGTCGATGTACTCCTCGACCAACTGGCGCACGAACCGGACCGCGGTGCGCTCCATCCTTATCCGCCGTTTGTTGCGCGTGTCCCGGTTCATCTGCTCGATGAAGTAGTCAAACATCTGCTCGAGGTCATACTCAACCACTTGGCCCGGCTCGCCCTCCCAGCGTTCCCGTAGCGAGGGTACGAGGACGCAGTGCTGAACGAGGCGGCTGTAGAAGTCGGGTCGGAACAGCCTCTGGAGGCCCTCCATCGGGCGATTGGTCGTGGCGACTATCCGCATTTCTACCTCTATCTCGATGGAGGCACCGATGCGCTTCACGCGATGGTACTCGATGGTCCTGAGGAGCTTGGACTGAATCTCTTTGTCAATCTCGCCGATTTCGTCAAGGAACACGGTCGAACCCCGGGCCGCTTCGAAGATGCCGGCTCGCTCGCCCGCTGCGCCAGTGTAGGCGCCGCGTTCGTGGCCGAAGAGCTCATCCTCGATGAGGTCCTTACCCAGAGCGGCCATGTTGACGGTGCACGGATACCTGCGTGCCGGGTCCGCTTCCACGTAACGACCGCTGCACCGGTGCAGCGCGTTGGCCACCAGTTCCTTACCTACGCCCGGCTTGCCCAGCAGCAGTACGATAGCGTCCAGCGGGCCGATGCGCTCGACCTCGTGCACGAGAAAGGCCATCCGGCGCGCCCGGCCCACGACCATGTGGTGGTGGTCGCGCCAGTGGAGGCGTTTGCCGCGGTCCAAAGGCCGGAGCGCCAGGGCGTCGATGCTCTCGGCGATGCGCGGGTAGAACTGCTCGCCTACCGCGCTCTCGGGCACGAACGCACAACTGCCGCAGCCCGGGTTGACCATGAAGTTGGCGAATTCCCTCGTGGTCTCCATTCCCGCTCGGCCCGAGACGAAGACGACCGGCGTGGTTCGGTCGATGTTCTCCTGCCTCAGGTATCCGTAAATCAGCAGGCCCTGCAGCGCCCGCGTGTCGAACGTCCGAGACATCGGCCGGAAGAGTTCCGGGTAACCAACGAGCCTTCGTTCGTCTTTTGTATGGGAGAAGTCGACGTCCTGAATGATGAGCGACACAAACCGGCCCCGGTTGCCGAGGTACCAGTCCTTGAGCTCAGGGTAGCAACTGACGTACTCGAAGTCGAACTCCTTGCTCAGCTTGCCCGACCGATACCGGCTGATTCCCTGGACCAGGCTGGCGTAGCTGTCCTTGAGGTCGTTAACGACCAGTATCACCGGCCGGTCGGTCAGATTTTTCCGGCTCATGGCTGGCTCTTCATCGGTCGGCCGACCGAGTATAGTACCCGAAGCTCTCCCGCGCAAGCACGGCCTTGGGCAGCCCCTGCAAAGCTGGAATATTCATGCAACTGGTGGTTTACGTCCCGGTCCGGGAGCGCAGCCGGGTGCGAGTTTCTTCGAGAACCGATGTGAGGTCTGTAATCCTGAGCCAGAGCCGCTCGTCCGGGTCTGCCGGTTCGTAGTCCGGACCCGGGGCTTCGACCGCGGGCCGCAACGCCGAGCTCAGCTCAGCCGACTGGCTGACGAGGCGCCCGCGGCGGTCGCCGAACTCAATCCGGAGCCCGCTGTCAGAGAGAAAGTGCAGCACGGGTTTGCGGTTGCACTGCAGACTTCCTCCGGGACTGGTGATTCGCGACATGTTTCCGGCTGTTAATCTAACTCCCAAATCGCCCCTGTCAACCCGTCTGCCCGGGCAAGACTCCGCTTTCGCGTTGTTTGTAAACTCCGTAACGCCTGTTCCGGTGCGTCAATCCGGCCCGAAACCGGGTTCCCGTGCGTAAATCCTTGACCTTCTATGAAGTTGCAGATATAATTAACTGCGTCACTTTTTCCGACGCTCGGCGGGAGGAGCAAAGTGACGATGGCAGGCATCGCGATGCGGTAAGACTGGTCCGTAGTAACGCGACCAAGAGCGTCGCGATAAACTGGAGGAATGGTTTGCGATACCTGACCGGGGGAACTAGTTCAGTCGCGGCCGGCACCAGCCGGCCGGCAGTCATAGTCCAGACCGCCGATTCCAGAAGTCAATCCGAGCCCGAGAAGCCGCTGCCGCGCGAGAACTGCACCTGTTCTCCCGGGAACTGGCAACTGCACAAGGAAACGGAGCCCGTCACCCCCCGGCGCAAATCATACGGCAGGGCCATCCGCTGCGAGCGGCGGACCCGTTTCAGCGGTTGAAGGCTTTGACGGGAAAATCCAAGGAGTCTCCATTGAAGAAGAATGTTGCTGTCATAGGAACCGGTTACTGGGGCAAGAACCTTGTCCGCGTATTCGACGCCCTCGGCGCTCTGTACGCCGTGTGCGACACCGAGCCGGGACGCCTGAACGGCCTGGCGCTGTCGGGCGAGGTAAGACGCACCGGCGATTTCGACACCCTGCTCGGCGACCCCGAGGTCAAGAGCGTCGTCGTGGCGACGCCCGCGGCCACGCACTACGAGATATGCTGGGACGCGCTGGACGCGGGCAAGGACGTGTTCGTCGAGAAGCCGCTCTCCTTGAAGGTCGAGGAGGGCGGCGAGCTCGTGCACCTGGCCGAGGAAAAGGAACGCATACTGATGGTCGGCCACATCCTGCGCTACCACCCGGCGGTGCTGAAGCTGCAGGAGATGATATCCTCGGGCGAGATGGGCCGGGTCGAGTACATCTATTCGAACCGGCTGAATATGGGCAAGCTGCGCACCGAGGAGAACATCCTGTGGAGCTTCGCCCCGCACGACGTCTCGGTCATCCTGGCTCTCACCGGCGAGCGGCCGGTCGCGGTCTCGTCCCACGGCGAGGCGTTCCTGCAGCGCAACGTCTCGGACGTAACCCTGACGTCCATCGAGTTCCCGAACAACGTGAAGGCGCACACTTTTGTGTCGTGGTTACATCCATTCAAAGAGCAGCGCCTGGTCGTGGTCGGAAGCGAGAAGATGGCTGTATTCGAGGATTCGAACCCGTCCGAGAAGCTGGTCGTGTACCCGCACCGCGTAGAGTGGCACGCGGGCAAGATACCGGTGGCGGTGAAGGGCGACCGGTCGGTCGTCGCGATTCCGAACGAGGAACCGCTGAAGGTGGAATGCGAGCACTTCCTCGAGTCGTGCGTGACCCGCATCCCTCCCCGCACCGACGGCCACGAGGGACTGTCCGTGCTCAGGGTGCTGACCGCGGCCGAGGCGTCACTCCGGGCCGGCGGCAAGGTCGTGAACCTGCCCGCCTCGGGTAACGGCCGGAGGCGGCATGCGGTCGGGGCGAGGGTAGTGGCCCACGCCGCGGTCGGGGCCGGACAGGCTGCAAGCTGCACGCTGCAGGCTACGAACGCACCGCCCGAGGATGAAGTCCAGAGTCCAGAGTCCAGAGTCCAGAGTCCGAGAGCGGAAATCCAAAACCCGAAACCCGAGACCCGGAACCAGAAGCCGGCCATCGGCATCGCGCCGTTCTACGTCCATCCTACCGCGGTCGTTGACCCGGGCTCAGAAATCGGCGAAGGGACCAAAGTCTGGCACTGGACCCACATATCCAAGGAAACGCGCATCGGCCGGCGCTGCGTCTTCGGCCAGAACGTGTTCGTGGCCGATAACGTCGTGACCGGCGACAACTGCAAGGTGCAGAACAACGTGTCGCTGTACAAGGGCGTGAAACTTGAGGACGACGTCTTCTGCGGGCCGTCCTGCGTCTTCACCAACGTCGTCGACCCGCGCGCGTTCATCGAGAAGAAGTCGGAGTTCAAGGACACGGTAGTGAAGCAAGGCGCGTCCATCGGCGCGAACGCGACCATCGTCTGCGGCAACACGCTGGGCCGGTACTGCCTCATCGGTTCGGGCTCGGTTGTGACGCACGACGTACCCGACTATGCGCTGATGACGGGCGTGCCCGCGCGGCGGCGCGGCTGGGTCTGCCGGTGCGGGGCGCGGCTGGCCTTCCGCGGCAGCCGGGCGACCTGCGCCAAGTGCGGAGAAGGGTACGTCTGCGAGAACGATGCCGTGCGGCCGGAGAAACCGGCTTCGGACTGCCGATAACAGGAAGTGGAAATGAGCACAAAAGGAACGGAAATGAACATCCCGATGCTTGACCTGAAGCGGGAATACGGCTTCATGAAGGCGGACGTGGATGCGGCCCTGACCCGCGCTCTCGAGCATCAGGGCTGGATCCTGGGGCCCGAAGTGAAGGAACTCGAAAGGAAGATTGCCGACTACGTGGGCGCGAAGTTCGGGGTCGGGTGCGCCTCGGGCACCGACGCCCTGGTGCTGGCGCTGCGGGCGCTGGCGTACAAACGCACGGGCAAGGAGTATTTCGACCGCGAGGACGAAATCATCACGACGCCGTTCACGTTCACGGCTACGGGCGACGCCATCGTCCGCGCCGGCGCTACGCCCGTGTTCGTCGACATCGAACCCGGGAGCTTCAACATCGACCCGCTGAAAGCGCCGGCGGCCCTCTCCGACCGGACGGTCGGCATCATCCCGGTGCACCTGTACGGCCAGTCCTGCCGGATGGACGAACTGCTCGCGCTCGCCCGGAGCAAGGGGCTCTTCGTCGTCGAGGACGTGGCCCAGGCGTTCGGCGCGAGCTACGGGGGCCGGCGGTGCGGCGCGATGGGCGACGCGGGCGCGTTCAGCTTCTTCCCGTCCAAGAACCTCGGCGGGTTCGGCGACGGCGGGATGGTCACGACCAACGACGCCGAACTCGCCGGCCTCGTGGACATGCTGCGCAGGCATGGCGGCAAGGACAAGTACAACGTCGATTTGCTTGGCTACAACAGCCGGCTGGATACGCTTCAGGCCGCGGTGCTTCTGGCCAAGCTCAATCACCTGGACACGTTCAATGGCCTGCGCAAGCGCATCGCATCCGAATACACCCGGGCGCTCTCGGGCGCGCCGGGAATCACGCCGCCGCCTCTGACGGCGAACGGCGGTCACGTCTTCCACCAGTACACCGTGCGCGCGCCGAACCGCGAAGTGCTCGCCGCCCGGCTCAAGGAACGAGGCGTGGCGAGCATGGTCTACTACCCGGTGCCGCTGCACAAGATGAAGGTATTCGCCGGAAGGTCGCGCGTCTCCGAAGCGCTTGAAGAGTCGGAGCGCGCCGCCCGGGAAGTTCTGAGCCTGCCCATCGAACCTCTGCTCACGACCAAGGAAATCGCCACGGTCATCGCCGCGGTGCGCGACGCCGCGTCCTGAACCCAGATGCCCGGCGCGCCTTACACCATCGTTCTGACCCACGACGTCGACCGCCTGTCCGTCGGCCGCGCCCCGCTCAGCCGCGAGACGCTGGCGCTGGCCAAGGCGTTGCTCGTCTCGAACCTCGGCCGCTGGCTCGCGGGCCGCATCACGGCACGCGACTATCTGGCTTCGCTGGCGATGCTCGCCCGTCTGCCGCTGGTCTGGCTGCGTCTCGTGCCCGACCCGTGGGAAAGGAGCATCGAACTCACGACCGCCATGGAAGAGGAATTCGGTGCGCGGTCGACCTTCTTCTTCATGCCCTTTGCGCGGCGGGCCGGACACCGCGCCGACGGTTCGCCGGCCCCGACGACGCGGGCGGCCTCGTACCGGCTCGCCGATCACCAGGGCCTTCTCCGGTCGCTCGTGCGGCGCGGCTGGGAGGTCGGAGTGCACGGCATCGACGCCCATATCGACCTCGCGTCGGCGCAGGCGGAGCTGGCCGAACTGCGGGAGATTCTCGGACACGACTGCCCGATCGGCCTGAGAATGCACTGGCTCTACTCATCGCCCAGCCTGAGGCGCAACCTCAGGCAGGCGGGCTACGCGTATGACGCGACCTTGGGCTGGAACGACCGCGTGGGATTTCCGGACGGTCACTATCGGCCTTTCGCAGACCGTGACACCGGGCTCACCGTTGTGCCGCTCAACATCCAGGATGTCGCCCTACTGCGGTTCGACCACATGAACCTCTCGCCCGACCGCGCCTGGCAACGCATCTCGGCCCTGCTCGACGCGGCCGGCGGGCAGCACGGCGTCGTGACGGTGCTCTGGCACAACGATTCGTTCCTGCCCCCGCGCTGCTGGGGCGGGCTGTATCGGCGGCTGCTGGAGCGAGCACGCACTGACGGTGCGCGCATCGCCAGCATCGTCCAATTGCTGGCGGACGCCGAGGCAAGCTCAAGCCTCAAGTCACAACCCGCGAGCCAATCTACAATCTCCAATCTGCAATCGGCTGTACCGCTCCGCCTCGGGAATGCCAGAACCCAGAATCAGAAGTCAGGAGTCTGCAATCTCGAATCTCCAATCTGCAATCCAAAGTCCACAGTCCAACCCGCGCACGCGTACACCACAGAGGACATAGTAGAGCAACTGCGAGCCCTGGGCATACATGAGGGTGACACCGTCCTGGCAAGAGGGTCCATGAGGAGTATCGGAACCATCGTCGGTCCGGGCAGGCCGCGCGAAAAGGTAATCAGGGCACTGCTGTCAGCGCTCGGCGCCGAAGGAACACTGGTTGGACTCGCCTTCACGAGGACCTTCCTGTTTCCCAGGAAGCACCGCGAGTACGTATTCGACCGCCACACGCCACCTACTACCGGAGGATTCGCCAGCGCGATGGTCGAGTGGCCCGGCTCGGTGAGAAGCGGTCATCCATCGAATTCCTTCGTGGCGATTGGCAGGAACGCCGAGCTGATACTGAATGGCCATGATGAACGAGCGGGTTGCTTCAGCCCGATTGAGCGGCTTCTGGAACTGGACGGCAAGATGCTGGCAATGGGCATTCCTCCCGAGAACCCGGGATTCAGCACCGTCCACCTCGCTCAGTTTCACCTCGGTTTGTCGACCAGGTCAATCATGGCGAATAGACTCGGCGTCCACTTCGTACGTCCGGACGGCAGTGTCGGCGTGTTCCGGAAACGGGACGTACCCGGGTGCAGCAGGGGATTCCACAAGTTCTATGCCCATTACGTGCGCCAGGGGAAATTGGAGATCGGCCGGGTCGGCGACGCCTATTCCCTGGCTATCAAGGCGGCTGACGCCTACCGGATTGAACGGGCACTGCTCAGCAGGAACCCGAGGTTCGCCCTTTGCGACAACCCAAGATGCGTCTTCTGTCGGGGCAGCTTGTACTACAATCTCGGGGACTGGCCGGTGTACTACCTCTGGCGGGTGCCATCGATCCTTTTGGCCTACGGATTACGGAAGCTGGCCAAGCAGCCCGGATGCATGGAGAGTGTTCAGAGTGCTACCTGAAAGCGGGATGCCTCACCCGAACTCCAGCGACTGCAAGCCAATAGGCAACGGGCATCGGCCAGCGGACATTAGACCAGTAGATGCTGCCGCTTGTAGCTTGAGCTTGCGGGAGGCCGCCACGTGGTTCGCGGGCAGCCGGGCAGCGGCAAACGCCTTCGTCGTGCGCGACCTGTCTGGTGCTGCGGACAAACCGCTCGAGCGCGCCGACCGCTGGTTGTTCAGCGCCTTGTGGTTCGAAGGCTATACCCTGTGAGCATCGAGAATGTCACCGCGGCCCGGCGGCAGACGACTCTGCCGGGGCGCGCGGCTCTGGGCGCGAAACGGCTGTTCTGGCAGCGCCACACCGCGCGCCAGGGGATTACCGTGCTCGGCGTGCTGGCGTTGCTGTCGCGGGGCCTCGGGTTCGTGCGCGAGCTCGCGGTCGCCTACTTCTTCGGGGCCAGCCGTCTGGTCGACGCCTACCGCATCGGCGAGACTATCAATAGCCTGAGCTCGAGCGTGGCCCGGCAGGCATTCGATGTCGTGGGCGTGCCGCTCCTCGTGGAGCGACGCACGCGTCAAGGCGAGGAATCGGAAAAAGCCCTGTTCAGCTCGTTCTGCACCGTCGCGTTCCTGGTCGCGGCCGGCATCTCGCTTCTGACGTTTGTACTGGCGTCCGTCATCGTGCGGCTGTTCGCGCCGCATCTCGACCCTGCGGCCCTGCGCCTCGCCACGACGCTCACCCGCATCATGGTCCCGGTGGCCGCGGCCGCGACGATTGCCGGCGCCGCGGGCGCGTACTACAACGCCCGGCGCCAGTTTGCCGTGCCCCGGCTGTTCGACCCGGTCGTCAACGTCGTCGCGATCGTTGCGCTCGTGCTCTTTGCCCGGCGGTTCGGGGTCTTCGGTCTGGCCGCGGGCTGGAGCGCCGGACACGTGCTCGGGCTCTCGGTCGCCCTGCTGCCCCTCGCCGTCACCGGCCACCGGCTCATCCGCAGGCTGCGCGACCCGGGCGTCCGGGAGTTCATCGTGCTGTCCCTGCCCGTGCTCGTGGCCGCGGTCATCCAGCCCGTGAACATCGCCGTCGGCAGGGCCTTCGCGTCGTTCCTGCAGGAAGGGAGCATCGCCATGCTGGGTTACGCCGACCGGCTCTTCTCCCTGCCGTGTTTCCTGCTCGCCGCGTCACTCACGCCGGTGTTCTACACCAAGGCGTCGGAACTGGCGGCCGCAGGTGAAACCGAACTGCTCCTGGTTCGGACCCGGCAGGTGCTGGGCCGGCTCGCGCTCGTGCTGGCGCCTCTGAGCCTCGCGCTCTTCGTCGGTGCCGAGCCGCTCGTGCGCTTGCTGTATGAACACGGCGCATTCACCTCGTCAGCCACGGCAGCCACGGCCCGGGCGTTTGCCTGGCTCAGCCTCGGCCTTTTCCCCTATGCCGCCGTGTCGGTGATGACCGCGGCGCTGCGCGGAAGGAAGAACATGAAGACGCCGGTCTATGCCGCAATCGCCGGCGTTGCCCTGAACATCGCGCTCGATGCGCTGCTGGTGCGACCCCTGGGCCTGCCCGGGCTCGCGCTCGCCACCTCCTCAGGTCTCACGGTCTCGGCGACGGTTCTCTGGCTTGCGCTCAACCGCCGGAGGCGCGCGTGATGCTCGACGCGAGGGACATGACCGATTTCGAGGGACATAACCCGATTCCGCTGGGGAATCGGGATTGTGTCCCGAGGCCGGGTCGTGTCCCGAGGCCAGTCATCATCATCGCGCTGGTTGCGGTCGGGGCGGCCGCTCTCATCGCCGGCGAGATGCTGGTAGGCAACGTGATTGTCTGGATTGCGCTCGGCCTGGCCCTGGCGGCGTTGCTGCTTTCCTTCCCCGAGGTCTGCCTCGGGCTGTTCCTGACCGCCGGCACCTACAAGAGCGAGCTCGCCGGCGTGCTGAATGTCGAGACCGACCCGACGGTCCTGCTCGGCGGCCTGCTGCTCGCCGGCGTGGCGGTTCGGGTTCTGCGCCGGGGCGTCCGTCCGCTGACGCCGCCCCGCCAGGTCATCCTGCCGTTTGCGCTGCTCGTACTCGTCATGGCGTTTTCGGTTCTCAGTGACACTGCGGGAGAGTACGGCCGCCAGAAATTCCTCCGTTTCGCCCTGCTTACCGGCGTCGCGACCGTCGCCGCGTACGCCACCATCCAGAGCACGCCCGCGCTCAAACGTTTCCTGGCCACGGCCATCGTCCTGGGCGTCATGATGACGGCGCTGGGTACCGTCGCGGGCGAAGGCCTGAGCGCCTTCGGCGCGACCCACATCGCCACCGGCCGGATCATCGGCCTGGCGCTGCTCGGCGTGCTGTTCATGCTCCTGGCGGTGCGTCGTCAACCGCTCTTCCGGCTGGCCCTGCTCGGCCTGGCCGGCCTGCTCGCCTTCGGGTTCCTGTCGTCGGGCAGCCGGGGCAGCATGGTCGCGCTGCTTGCGACACTGGCCGTCACCGCGCTTGCCTCGTTCACGCTGAAACGCGGGCGGCGCTGGGTCGCCGCCGGACTCATCCTGATGGCGGCGGTAGGCGCTGTCTCGTCCATGCTCGTGCCGTCCGCAACCGAGACCATGAATCGCCGGGTCGTCGAGGTCATCGCCTCGCCCAGCGCCATCGGTTCGGCGCGCGGCCGGGAACAACGTGCCCAGGACGCGCTCGCGCTCTTCTATGAACACCCGTGGACCGGTGTCGGCGTGGGCGGCTTCGACATGGCGCGCGGCTACGGCGACGCGGCGCGCGGCGACTACGCGCACAACATCCTGCTTGAGATTGCCTGCGAACTCGGCGTGCTCGGCCTGGCGGCCTTCCTGGGCCTCGTCGTGCCGGCCCTGCGTTCGACGGTCCGGGCGCTCCGGCAGGTCAGGACGAAGGAGGAGTTCGCGACGGCCGCGGTCGTGTTCGCGACGACCATCTACTTCCTGGTCAACGCGATGTTCTCCGGCGACTTGAACGACAACCGCTTGCTCTTCGCCGCGCTGGGGTTGTGCGCGGCGCTTCCCCGCATGGCCCGCGCCCGGCCCGCCACGCCGGACGCGAAGCGGCCTGCGAAAGGCGACGGGCAGTGACCGGGCAGCGCGTCTGCATCCTGACCTCGGTTCACCCGGCCGGCGACACGCGCATCTACGAGAAGCAGGCCCTCACGCTGAGCGAAGCCGGCTACGAAGTCTCACTCATCGCGCCCGCTCCGCACGGTAGCCCGGCGGCAGGCCGCGATCGGCGATTGCCGATCACCCTTGTCCTGCTCCGGCTGCCCTCCCATCGCCTGGCCCGGATGACTGTCGGCAGCCTGCGCATCCTGTCCGCCGCCCTGCGCAGGCGCGCGGCTGTGTACCATTTCCACGACCCTGAACTGCTGCCGGTCGGGCTCGTGCTCAAGCTCCTCGGCGCCAGGGTGCTCTACGACGTGCACGAAGACTACCCCGAGCAGATTCTTTCCAAGTACTACCTGCCCGGCGTTATGCGCGCGGGCATTGCGCGGCTGTTCGGCCTGCTGGAGAAAGTCGTTGCCGGCTCGCTTGACGGCGTGGTCGCCGCCACCGATGCAATCGCGGGCAAGTTCCGGCACGCCCGCACGGTCGCGGTGCGCAACTACCCCAAGGCGCGGGACATGACGCGGAACATGACCGATTTCGAGGGACATAACCCGATTCCGCTGGGGAATCGGGATTGTGTCCCGAGGTCGGTCCCAAGCCCTAGCCGGCGGCCGTTCCGACTGGTCCACCTTGCCGGGACCCTGACCGAGGAACGAGGCATCACGAACCTGGTCCGCGCGATGGAGCGACTGGGCGACGGATACGAACTCATCCTCGCCGGCAAGTTCGTGCCCGAGGGCTACCAGACATCGGTTTCGGCCCTGCCCGGGTACCGACGGACGCGTCACCTCGGCCTCATCCCGCACGCTCGGGTCTGGGACGTGTACGGGGCGTGCGATGCCGGCGTGGTCACGCTGCTTCCGCTGCCGCGTTACCGGGTCAGCCTGCCGGTAAAGATGTTCGAGTTCATGGCTGCAGGGCTGCCCGTGGTCGCCTCGGACTTTCCCCTGTTCGGCGAAATCGTCGAGCGGAACCGCTGCGGAATCTGCGTGGACCCGACCCGGCCTGAGGCGATTGCGGCCGCGGTGCGCCGGCTGGCCGCGGACCGGGATGCCGCGATAGAGATGGGCCGCCGCGGCCGAGCGGCCGTACTTGAGCGCTACAACTGGGACAACGAGGCCCGTGGCCTGCTCGCAGTCTACCGCGCGGTCGCCGGCAAGGCAGTCGGGCCGTGCGGCCATCAGATGGAAAGGAGGCTCAGTGTTTGACCGCGTATTGTTCCTGGGCGCGCACACCGACGATGAGTTCGGTTGCAGCGGCAGCATGGCGCGATTCCTGGCCGAAGGCAAGGAGGTCTTCTACGCCGCGTTCTCACCCTGCGAGGAATCGGTGCCGCCCGGGTTTCCGCCTGACGTGCTGTGCCGCGAGTCGCGCGCCGCGTCCCGGCGTCTCGGCATCCCCGATGCGAACTGGCGACTGTACTCGTTTCGCGTGCGTCATTTCCCGGAGCGGCGCCAGGACATTCTCGAGGAACTGGTAAAACTGCGGCACGAGGTCGAGCCGGACCTGCTGCTCGTGCCGGCGACGTCGGACATCCACCAGGACCACCAGGTCATCTGCCGTGAGGGGCTGCGCGCTTTCAAGCACATCACGGTGCTGGGCTACGAGTTGCCGATGAACACGGTGACCTTCCAGCACGCGTGTTTCATCCGCCTCGAGGAACGGCACCTGCAGACCAAAATCGCGAGCCTGGGCTGCTACGAGTCGCAGCGGTTCCGGGATTACACCGAGGAGTCGTTCATCCGCGGCCTGGCGCGCGTGCGCGGGGTGCAGGCGGGCGTTGACTACGCCGAGGCGTTCGAGGTCGTTCGCTGGAACTGGCGCTAGCATGAACGAAGCGGTCATCGAGGCGGCCGAAAAGAACGTCGCGCCCGACGCGCAGTTCGGGCCGGGCGTAGTCATCAAGGCGCGCGAGTTGCGGCTCGGGCCGGGCTGCCGCATCGGCGTCGAGACCGAAGACAACTTCCGCTGCGCGGCCGGCGTCCGGGTGGAATGCGACGTGCTCGACATGGCCGCGGGTACGGTCGTCGACCGGTCGGTGCTCATCCGGGGCGGCATGTTGCGGTTCGGCCGGGGTTGCCGTATCGGCCCGGGTGCCACGTTCCGCGTTCCGGGCAGGTTGCGCGTGGACGCAGGCGGGCAGTTCGGCCCGGACTGCGTGGTGGAAGGCCGGAGGATTACGGTCGGCCGCGAGCTCTGGACCGGGCCGCAAGTACGCATCGGCGGAGGCAGCGCGCTCGAAGTGCAGTCCGAACTGGAAATCGGCCACTGGTGCCATCTGGGGATGCGCGTCTTCGTGAATACGGCGCGCAAGGTGAGCATCGGCAACGAGGTGGGCATTGGAACCGGGAGTTCGATATTCACCCACGGCGCGTACCAGTCATTCCTTGACGGCTATCCGGTCAGCTTCGCGCCGGTGACGATAGAAGACAATTGCTGGATACCGGGCGCGGTCATCAACCCGGGAGTGACAATCGGCCGCGGCGCGGTCATCGGCGTCGGGTCGGTCGTGACGAAGAGCGTGCCGGCCGGCAGCCTGGCCGCGGGCATCCCGTGCAAAGTGCTGAAGGAGACTGCGTTCCCCGGGCCGTTAACCGCCGGAGAACGGCGCGAGCTGGCCGGTTCCTTCCTGGCCGCAGCCGCGCCGATACTGGCCGATTTCACCGGTGGGACGGCGCGCTCTGAAGCGGACGGGTTCAGCGTCGCCGACTCAATCGTCCGGTACGAGGCACCGGCGCACATAGTCGTGGAGCGCGACGGCGGCCGGACCGTGTTTGACATCGAGAAAAAGAGGGTCGCCGGGCGCTGCGACCGTCTGACCGAGAAGCTCCGCGACCTGCTGCGCCGGTACGGCGTGAGGTTCAAGAGCGAACCGGCGGGTGCGCATTACGCGGACTGGAGTGAAAATGACAGGTAGCCACATACCCCTAGCAAGCCTCATCATCCCCTGCCGGAACGAAGGCAAATCCATCCGGCAGGTAATCGACTCCCTGCTGGAGCAGGATTATCCCGGCGACAGGCTCGAAATCATCTTCGTCGATGGGATGAGCACCGATGGCACGCGTGAGGCGGTGCGCGAAGCCTCGATGAACGAGGGACGATTCGCCCACCGTGCATCGGGCGCGCCGGCCATCCGCCTGCTCAACAACCCGGAACGTACAACGTCGGTCGCGTTCAACATCGGCGTCAACGCCGCACGCGGCGACGTCATCTTCACGATGGGCGCGCACACGCGCTATTCGCCCAACTATGTCTCGGGTGCGGTCGCCACGATGATGGAGTCCGACGCGGACGCGGTCGGCAGCGTCGCGGTGACCGAACCGGGCCGGGACACGCGGGTCGGCCGGACCATTGCCCGGGCGCTCGCCACGCGGTTCGGCGTTGGCGACTCGCTGATGCGCGTGGGCGTGACTGCACCGCGCGAAGCGGACACGGCCAGTTGTCCCGGCTACCGGCGCTCGGCGTTCACGCGTGCCGGCCGGTTCAATCCCAGGCTCGTGCGCAACCAGGACATCGAGTTCAACCTGCGACTGCGCCGGGCCGGCGGCCTCATCGTCGTGGACCCGCGCATCCGGTCCTTCTACCGGGCGCGCGGCCGCCTGCGCGACCTGGTCCGCAACTGCTTCGCCAACGGCTACTGGGTCATCCGGGGCTTGAGGCTCAGCCGGACGCCTTTCTCGCCGCGCCACCTCGTACCCCTGGCATTTGTCGGCGCGCTGGCCGTCTCTGCCGCGGCCGCGTTCCTCTGGCCGCCTGCGGCCCTGCTTGCGGCGCTCACAGGGACAGCGTACGCCCTGGCTGCCGGTTGGGTTGCGCTGCGCCAGACCGGGCCGGACCGCGCTCTCCTGCCCATGGTCTTCGCGGCGATGCACGCAAGCTACGGGCTAGGCTCGCTCTGGGCCCTGTTGACACTCTGGTGGCCGGGCAGCCCGCCATTCGCGGATCGCCACCCGCAAATCGTCAGGGAGATGATGACCAATGGGCATTAGCGCGACGCTGAACGCCGTCGGGATGGCGCTCGTCACGTCGTTCGGCCTGAACGCGTGGCTGGCCAGGGTCGCGCGCCAGCAGGGCTGGTGCGACCCGGTCGGCGACCGCCTGAAGATTCACCATCAACCGACGCCCCTGGTGGGCGGCATCGGCGTGATGGTTGCGTTCTCGTTCGTCGTGCTGTCCATGTCCGCGGCGCGCGGTGCCGAGAGTTCCGCGGCCCTGGCGGTCTGCGGGGTCGGCGTCCTCGCGCTCGGTCTCGGTCTTTGGGATGACTTCAGGTGGAAACGGCTCACTGTGCCGTTCGCGAAATTCGGCCTGCAGGTCGCGGCTGCGTCGGCCATGACGCTGCTCCTGCGAAGGGCCGGCGTAAGATTCTCAGGCGCACCGTTATGGCTGGGTTGGCTTCTGGGCATGGTCTACCTCGTGGGCGCGATGAACGCCCTGAACCTCGAGGACGGAATGGACGGGCTTGCGGGCGGCCAGGCGCTGCTCTCGAGTCTCGGGCTCGTAATCCTCTTCAACCGGTTTCACATGGGTACGCCGGCAACGGCGAGCCTGGCCCTCGCCGGCGCCCTGGCCGGGTTCCTTGTGCTGAACTGGCACCCGGCGCGGCTGTTCCTGGGCGACGGCGGCAGCCATCTGGTCGGCGCGCTGCTCGGGACGCTGGCGCTCATCTTCATCAACGACCGGGGCGCGACCGCGGTACTGCCTGCCGTGCTCGTCATCGGCCTGCCCGTGTTCGACACTATCTGGGTCATCACCCGGCGCCTCGCCGACGGCAGGAACGTCGTGAGCGGTGACCGCGGCCACCTGTACGACGTTATCTACTCCGCGCTCCGAGCGCGGGAATCCCTTCGGGAGTCCAGAATCCGGACGGGCCTGCCTGTGCGTTGCACGCAGACAGGGGATTCCGGGGCAGTCGCGGACTGCGGGCGTCGGACGCCCGCGAACATGTCGGTACCGCGCACCGTGCTCATCTGCTGGCTTATCCAGGCGGGGTTCGTTGGACTGGGGGTTCTTTTCGCATGGCTGGCGTGATATCACTGTCCGGCGCCGACATCGGCCGGGCCGAACGGAAGGCGGTGCTGTCGGCGCTGGATTCGGGACGCCTCGCGCTCGGGCCGAGGGCTTCGGAATTCGAACGAATCATGGCCGGCTACGTCGGCGTGCGCCACGCAGTTGCGGTCAGCTCCGGCACGGCCGGTCTGCACCTCGCGGTGAGAGCTCTTGGCCTCGAGCCGGGTGACGAGGTCATCACCACTCCGTTCAGTTTTGTGGCCTCTGCCAACTGCCTGTTGTACGAGAACGTCAGGCCGGTCTTCTCCGACATCGAACCGGAGACGCTGAACATCGACCCGGTCCGCGTCGAGGAAAGAATCACTCGGCGCACCAGGGCGATACTGGCGGTCGACGTCTTCGGCCACCCGGCCGACTGGCGCGCGCTCGGCCGCATTGCCCGCCGGCACAACCTTGCCCTGATTGAGGACTCCTGCGAAGCGCTGGGCGCAGGGCTCGGAATTCGGCATGCGGAATCGGGCATTCGGAATTCGTCATTCCGCCGGTGCGGCAGTTTCGGCGACGCGGCGGTGTTCGCCTTCTACCCCAACAAGCAGATGACCACGGGCGAAGGCGGCATGGTCGTCACGCAGAGCCGCCGAATCGCGGACCTGTGCCGCAGCATGGCGAACCAGGGACGCAGAATCAGCAACGGCTCGTGGCTTGAGCACGTGCGGCTGGGGTACAACTACCGGATGAGCGAAATCAACGCGGCGCTGGGCATCGCCCAACTGGAAAGACTTGACCGCATCCTGCGCCGCCGCGCCGGGGTGGCCGCAACCTATGACCGGCTGCTTTCCGGCGTCAACGGAGTCACGACGCCTGCTGTCGCTCCGGGCGCCAAAGTAAGCTGGTTCGTATATGTGGTTCGGCTGTCCGGCGAGTTCACGCGGCAGGGCCGGGATGAGATTCTCGCCTCGCTGCGGCGCCAGGGCATCGAATGCAGCGACTACTTCCGGCCGATACACCTGCAGCCGTTCTACCGCGACGCGTTCGGGTGCCGCCGCGGCGACTTTCCGGTTGCCGAGTCCACGGGCGACCGGACCATCGCCCTGCCGTTCCACACGCGGCTCAAACGCCGGGAAGCCGTTCTCGTTGTCCGGAGATTGACCGAAGCATTGAATCAAATCCGCAAACGCAAGTCATCGTTCATCATTCGCAAATCCCGAATTTCCGGGGGGAGGTTGCATGCAGCAGGATAGGTCCGTGCGCTACTACTGGGAGCTCGTCCTTCGCCGACTCTGGCTGCTTCTGGCCGTGTTCGCCGGCGTCACCTCAACGGTATTCCTGGCCGGCGCGCGCCAGCGGCCGGTGTTCCGCTCGAGCGCGACTTTGCTCGTCAGCCAGGACGGACCTTCGTCCGACCCCATGTACCTGTTCGGCTCAGGGTCCGGGACGATGCTCGCCAAACGGCCGGTCCTCGTGAATCACATCGAAATCCTCAAGAGCTACTCCATCGCCAAGATGGTCGCCGAGGGCCTGCCCGAGGCGGTGCGCGCGAAGGTCGCGCGTTGCGCGCCGGGTGACGCGGCCACGTTCCTCCAGAAGTCCATCTCGGTCAGGCCGGTGCGCGATGCCGACATCATCAGTTTCAGCGTATCGGCCGGCGACCCGGACCTCGCCCGCACCCTTGCCACATCCTATGTCGACGCCTACCGCACGTTCAACCTGAACCGGAGCCGGGCCGACGTCAGCGCGATAAAGGAATTCGTCGGCGCGCAGCTTGAGCTTGTCGGCGAACGCCTCGACTCAGCCGAGACCCGGCTCGAGGAGTACAAGCGCACCCACCGCGTCGCCGACATCGCACAGGAAACGCGCGCCACGGTCGACCGCCAGACCCAGGTGATGTCGCTTTACGAACAGACCCGGGCCGAGCGGGCCGGCGTCGAACAGGAGCTGTCCTACCTGCACAGCCGCCTGGACAGCACCGGCGCGGGCGCCGGTGCGAGTTTCGACAACGCATCCTCGCCCCTGGTCGAGAACCTGCGCAACGAACTGGCGCAGCTCGAGGTCGAGCGCATGAGCCTGATGGTGCAGGGCTACACCGCGACCAGCTTCCGCGTCCAGGCGCTGTCGGACCGGATTGCCGGAATCAAGAAACAGCTCGGGGACGAACTCGTCGGGTTCGTGAACGCCGGCGGCGCGGTCGACGCGCCCGACCAGGTCCGTGCGTTCTTCAGCCGGATGGCCGAGCTCGAACCCGAACGGGAACGGCTGCGCGCGGCCGAAGGTGCCCTGGCCGGCGTAGTCGATACCTATGACGGCGAACTCCGCGCCCTGCCCGGCCGGGAACGGTCGCTGGCCCGGCTCACGCGCGAAGTCGAAGTCGGCCGCCAGGTTCACATGCTCCTCGCCCAGCGCTACGAAGAGGCCCGCATACAGGAAGCGGGCAGGCTCTCCACCGTCGGCATCATCGACCGGCCCATGTCCGGCCTCAAGGTCAAGCCCAATCCCCGCAACGACGCGGTCATGGCGTTGCTGCTCGGCCTGCTCCTGGCGTTTTCAACCGTCTTCGCGGTAGACTACCTCGATACCACAGTACGCCGGCCCGAAGACCTCGAACGGCAGGGCTTCTCGGTGCTCGCCAGCGTCCCGCGGATTGTGGAGACCGAACCTGCCCCGGGCCCGCTGGCCGGCCGGCAGCCGGGCGCGCCCGCGGTTGAATCGTTCCGCGTCCTGCGCACGAACCTGCAATTCGCCTTCGGCGCGCAGGGCAGCGCCTCGGCCGGGTCAAAGCTGGCCGCGCTTGTCGTCACCTCAGCCGGCGCCGGTGAAGGCAAGTCCACCGTGGCATCCAACCTTGCCATGGTACTGAACCAGGCCGGCCGCAGGACGCTCCTGATTGACGCCGACCTGAGGCGGCCCAAGCAGCACAGCATCTACGGCCAGCGTAAAAAGCCCGGCCTGACCGACGTTGTAATGCTGGGCGTTCCCCTGGAGCAGGCGCTGTTCAGGTCCTCCTCCGCGCCCGACGCCAGCGGCCTTACCCAGGAAACCAACGGCAGCCCGAATGCGCTCGACGTGCTCTTTGCCGGCACGATGCCGCCGTCGCCGGTGGACTTCCTGAACTCGTCCGTGCTGCACGACTTCATCGAACGGATGACCAGGGAATACGACTGCCTCGTGCTCGACACGCCGCCGGTGCTCGTATCGGCCGACGCCGCGGTGCTTGCCGCCCGGGCCTCGGGCGTCGTCCTCGTGGCGCGGATGGGCAAGACCGACTGGCGCGCGCTCGACGAAGCGCGCAAGCTCCTCGCTCAGGCGGGCGCCAGAATGCTCGGCGTCGTGGCCAACGACCTCAACGTGAGGCGCGGATACGGCTACTACCGGTACAAGTACCGCTACTATCACTATCGCTACGGTCGGCAGCAGCCCGCGGCCGCCTGACCTCGATTGACCCGGTTGTTTGCCGGGTTATAATTGCCAATGGAGGGGCGCCCGGGCGCCCCTCTCCGTACCGTGAAAAGCCACCCCACGACCGAACTGCGAGGGAGCCGGCCCCTGTTGCGGTTGCTGTTCGCGCTGACCGGGTTCATACTCCTGTTCCTTGCCGCGGTGGCGAACTACTCGGGCGAGTTTATCCTTGCCGCGCACTGGCGCGTCTTTCTGCGGCTGCCCGGGATGCCCGGGTATCAGTACTGGTTCTTCCCCATCTGGTACGTCATAATCGGGTTGCCGCTCGCGGTCATCGCGCTTTGCCTCGTCTTCCCCGCGTTCCGCGGCGCCCTGCGCCAGCCCTGGCGTTCCTCCAGCATCGCCGCGCCGCTGGTCGCAAGCCTCATCTTCCTCGCTTTCTCGCTGTTCCCGTGGGAGCCGACCAATCTGAAGCCCGAGGACCTGGGTTCGCACATGGTGTTCTACGTGGTTGTGGCCGGGTGCGGTTTCGCCCTGTTCATGGCCGGCGCGTACCGCCTGCTCCGCTTTCTCGACGAGCCGCTGCGACGCATCTACGACCGGCTGATGGACATGCCCCGCTGGCAGTTCCTTCTGCTCGGCGCCGGATTCACGTTCATCGTGGCCAACCTGATTTCGTTCTTTGTCTTCGAGCACCTTCCCCACATCCAGGACTCCATATCCCAGCTCTTCCAGGCGCGAATCTTCGCCTCGGGCCGGCTGTACCTGCCTGCGCCCCGTTTCCCCGACTTCTTCGACTACACCCACATCATCAATATCCCGGGCCAGACCGGCCATCCCGCGTCAGGCTTCAACGTCGCCGACTGGCCCGGGCCGCAGGGCCGCTGGTACTCGCAGTATCCCTTCCTGCACTCGCTCATCATCATGTTCGGCGTGCTCGCGGGAATGCCCTGGGTCGCGAACCCGCTCCTGGGCGCGCTCACCATACCGGCCATCTACTTCCTGGCGCGCGAGGTCTACGATGAACGGACGGCCCGGCTCTCGGCCGCGCTCGCCTGTTTCACCCCCTTCATCTTCGACATGTCCTCCGAGTACATGAACCACTCAAGCGCCCTGCTGTTTGCCACCCTCTTTGCCCTGTTCTACTTCCGCACGCTCAACCCCCGAGCCCCAAGCCACAAACCGCAAGCGACAAACGCTCATCGCTCATCGTTCATCCGTCATTCATCATTCATCATTCATCATTCATCACTCACATCACTCGTCAATCCCCTGCTGGCCGGCGTCTTCCTGGGCCTCGTCGCCAACGTCCGGGCGTACACGGCGGTCGCAATCGCCGTGCCGTTTGCCGGCTATGGCATCTACTTGATGTTCCGCGAGCCCGGCCGCTTCCTGCCGCGTTTTCTCGTGATGGTCGCGGCTGCCGCGGCCGTCACCAGCCTGACCTTCATCTACAACTGGCTCACCAACGGCCATCCCCTGCTGTTCGGCTACGTGGTCAAGTGGGGCGCGGGACACGAAATCGGGTTCGGCCGCAGCGGCTGGGGCGACGAGCACACCCCCCTGCGCGGCTTCATCAACACCGGCCACGACGCCAACCTCCTGAACAAGTTCCTGTTCGAGTGGCCCCTGCCGGCCCTGATACCCATCGCCGTCCTCTTTGCTTCGGGCACGCGCGACCGCCGCGACTGGCTGCTCGTTTCCATGTACCTCGCGCTCGTCGTCGCGTACTTCTTCTACTGGTTCCACAACGTCTGCTTCGGCCCGCGCTTCCTGTACGAATCCAGCGCCGCCCTCGTCATACTCACGGTCCGCGGCGCGATGGCGCTGCCCGACCTGCTGCGCCGGACCTTCAACGTGCCGGTGGAAGACCGGACCATCATGAAGTTCCTCGGCCGGGCCCTTGCGGTGCTGCTTCTCGTAATGGTTGCGGCCGGGCTCTGGCCTCTGTTCAAGAGCTACCGCTCCTACGGCTGGGTCAACGGCAAGTACCTGCGCAATGTGAAAAGTCACGAACTCCACAACGCGCTTGTCTTCTGCGCCCAGTACGGAGCAGGATTCACCGCCAATCCCTTGAGCCTCCAGGCCGACGTCATCTATGCCAAGGACTACGGCATGCTCAACTCAGCCCTGACCGTCGCCTATCCCGGCCGCACCTGCTACTACGTCAGCCAGGACACGCTCCGCGCACTCGAGGATATGGAATACCCCCAATCCCGGCTCAAGCGTGCCCTGGACGAGATGTCCTACGCGCTGTCCGACAGCATCCTGGCCAAATACCGCACGCTGCTCTGGCCTTTCCGTGACCTGCCTCCCGCGCTCCGAGCGCGGGAATCCCTTCGGGAGTCCGGAATCCGGGCGGGCCTGCCTGTGCGTTGCACGCAGACAGGGGATTCCGGGGCAGCCCCGGATTCCGGGCGTCGGACGCCCGGGCTCGACCCGGCGCTCCTGTCCGACCGGTTCGCCGACTTCCGCGAAGTATCGCGCGAACTATTCACCGGCCGTCACGGTCTTGAGGATTACATGCCCCTGCTCGCATGCTGGATGCTCAAGGACAGCCGCGAACACCTCCAGATATTCACCTACATGGACGACCTGGAAAGCTTCGTCGCCGGCGGGTACAAGTTCACCCTGCTCTACGTGACGAGCGACGGCGCCGCGGCCATCTACGACGTCCGCCCGACCTCCGGCACCGAAACCGTCGTGCCCGGCAAATCCGGCCCGCCAGGCCGCTAGCCCCCGATGAACAGGGACTGCCATCCGTCCGGCGTTGGCCCATCTCCTCGCTCTGCCTCTTGACCTTTGCCTTCTGACTTCTGCCTTCCCCTTCTCCGCCTTAGCTGCCCCTCCATTCCCTGACCCCTTGAACCCTCCTGCTCTGGTTGTTGACCTCCACTGCGACTCGCTCCTCGCCCATGTCCAGGGCAAACGCGACATCACCCGGCGTTCAAACGACGGGCACCTCGACCTCCCGCGCATGCATGAAGGCGGAGTCTCGGGGCAGGTCTTTGCCATCTGGGTCGACCCGAGGGACTGCCATCCGTCTGGGGGGACTGCCATCCGGTTTCCGTCCTCGGAAACCGGTGGCTGTCCCCCTCTCTACGCCGCGTTTGTCTCCCGCATGTTGGACGGGTCAGAAACCTTGTTCCGCAACGCGGCGGCAGACATCGCGTCATCCCGGACGCCCGACGAGTTCCGGCAGGTCGTCGAGTCCGGCCGCATCGCCGCGGTCCTCGGAGTCGAAGGCGGCCACGCGCTCGAAGGGAAACTCGAGAACCTCGAGCGCTTCTTCGAGCGGGGCGTGCGCGTCTTCACCGTCACCTGGTGCAACTCGAACGAACTCGCCGACTCATCGAGCGACGAAAACCAGCCGCACCGCGGCTTGTCCCCGCTGGGCAGGGAAGCGGTCAGGCTGATGAACCGGCTGGGCATGATTGTGGACGTGTCCCACGCAGCCAAGACCACGGTGCTGGACATCACTCAGGTCTCATCCGCACCCGTCATCGCCTCGCATTCCGGCATCCGGGCGCTGCGCGACTTCAACCGCAACCTCACCGACGAGGAAATCAAGGCCATCGCGCAGAACCGGGGCCTGATTGGCGTCGTGTTTCTGCCCTACTTCCTGCGCGACGGGGCGGGTACAGCCACCGGTTTCCGAGGACGGAAACCGGATGGCAGTCCCCGCCCCCGCCCATCAATCCAAGACGTCCTCGACTGCATCGACCACATCTGCCAGCTTGTCGGCCCGGACCACGCGGCCTTAGGCTCGGACTTCGACGGCTTCAGCGGCAATCTCCCCGGGCTTGAAGATGTCTCGAAGATGCCGGCGATAGAGGCCGGCCTGCTCGCCCGCGGCTATCCTGAAGCCGACGTCAGGAAAATCCTCGGCCTCAACTTCCTCCGCGTCTGGGACGCCGTCGCCGCGGCCAGCCAACACTAACCCGCGCCCGCCTGCCTCACCGTTCCTGCCACTCTGACTTCTGGTATCTGCTCTCTGGTATCTGCTCTCTGACTTCTGACTTGTCCGCTCCGTGGTCTGGCCCATGTCCACCGCTTGACTTCCGGGTCGGGGGAGGTATATTCCGGCGACTGGTGCGGGGTAGGGTACGACGCTGCGAGCGTGACGTCCTGATCTATCCCCGTTGAGAATCTGGCTGAAGAGCCATAGGAGAGTGAGTGCTCGCCCGTCCTGGACAGTGCGGGGCGGTGCGAGTTGAATGAAGACAATCATCCGGAGGCAAGGAGGCGCTTTGAACCCGCGTTCATGTTCGATGGTGAGATGGGCTGTATCGGCTCTGTTGTGCGTGATTGGTGTTGCATTGGCCGCCACTGGCCCCAGCCGTGGACTATTCGGGGAACGGCTGGTCATGCCAACCGGGCCGAACCTGTCACCTTTTGACTCCCTGAACTGCCGATTCGTCGGCAATTGGCCGTTTGGGCCAGCATATGCCGTGGCAATTGACTCGGCCCGCAAACTCGTCTACTGCGGCTCGGGTGGCAGCGTTTACGTATTCGATGTTTCCGACCCGACGCAGCCGCGCAGGCTGTCGGAGGCGATACGCACCCGGGGCGTGGTGTGGGGGCTATGCCGGGTCGATACGCTGCTTTACGTCACTGCGGTGAGCGGCGGCTTGGAGGTCTGGAACGTCTCCGACACGGCCAGACCCAGCAGACTGGGTCACTGCGAGACTCCCGGTGAAGCCATAGGCATAGCCGTGTCTGATACCATCGCCTACGTGGCAGACGGCTACTCGGGTTTGTGCGTCATTAATGTCGCGGTGCCGGACAGCCCACGAGTGGTGAGCCGCTGCTGTCCGACGGGTTGCGCTTTTGTGGGCGTGGCCATCTCAAACAGCTTTGCGTGCGTGGCAGACCTTGACTCCGGGCTGCGTACAATTGACGTTGCTGACCCACGACACCCGCACGCAGCCGGCCTTTGTGACAGTGCGAAGTCTCCGTGGAGCGTAGCGGTGTCGGACACCTTTGCCTACGTCGTGGGTTGGGGGGACTCCCTGCTACACATTATCAGCATAGGAGACCCGTGGAACCCGCGGCAGGTTGGCCGATGCAGTACGCCGGGCTATGCCTTTACCGTGGCGGTACGCGACACATTCGCATACGTCGGCCACGATACCGTTCTTAGCATTATCAATGTCGCGGTGCCCGATAGCCCACGAGTGGTGGGCGAGTGCGGCATACCGGGGTGGGTCGTGTGCGTGAAGGTGTCCGATACGCTCGCGTACGTAGCTGGTCGCGCCGCGGGCTTGCGCGTTATCGACGTCGCGGTTCCTCAGAACCCCCGAGAGGTGGGTCACTCCGAGACGCCGGACTGGGCCTATAGTGTGGCGGTGCCCGATACCTTTGCGTATCTGGCAGATGGCGCAGGCGGGTTGCACATCATCAACGTCGCAGACCCTCAGAGCCAGTACGAGGTCGGCCACTGCGGCACACCGGGATATTCCTACAGCCTGGCAGTCGCTGATACCCTGGTCTTCGTTACGGCCTGGGACTCGGGTCTCACCATCATAAATGATTCCGACCGCGCGAATCCCTATGTGGTCAAGAGCTTCACACCGCCCAAATACGCCTTCAGCGTAGCCGTCCACGACACTTACGCGTATGTGGCGTGTATCGATTCCGTGCACATCATAGACGTCGCAGACCCGCGGAATCCACAACTGATGGGCAGCTTCGCTCCTACCGGTGGCCTGGCGGTGAGCGACACGCTCGTCTACGTCGCCAAAGGCGACTCAGGATTGTTCATTGTCAGCGTGGCCGACCCTTGGCAGCCGCGTCCGGTCGGCCACTGCAAGACGACCGGGGGCGCAACCAATGTGGCGTTGTCGTTGTCCGGCATCTACGCATACGTGGCAGGCGATTCGGGTCTGACCGTCTTCAATGTGGGTGACCCTCAGCATCCACTGCTTGCAGGCTATTGCCCGACTCCCAGCGCCGCCTGGGGCGTGGCGGTAGAAAGCGGCTTTGCGTATGTAGGAGACAACGACTCCGGGTTGCGCGTCATCAACGTCGAAGACCCCCAGCATCCGTATGAGGCCGGGCACTACGTCACGCCGGGCTTTGCGTATGGCGTGGCGCTGTCCGGCCCCTTCGTCTGTGTAGGATGCAGCGACGCCGGGTTGCAGGCATACGAGTTCTTCGGCGCTGGAGTGGAGGGCCCTGCGCCGCAAGCCCCAAGCTCTAGACCCGGCCCCACGGTCGTTCGTGGCGTGTTGGTTCTGCATGCCGCCGCGAGCGTCGGGCGCAGCGCGTCCTGCGTGCTCCTCGACATCTCCGGCCGCAGGGTGATGGAGCTCGTCCCTGGCCCGAACGACGTGCGGCACCTGTCACCTGGCGTGTACTTCATCCGCACGAAGGGTCATTGCGGCAGATTGACGAGAAAGGTCATTTTGACCGAATAGGAGCATGCAATGCAAAGGATGGTACTGACCGCAGGCCTAGTCTTACTATGTTATGTATTGATAGTTTGGATTGAGCGGCTATAATGGGCGCATGCAATGGAATCAGAAGCTATGGCAACGCAGTGTTGATCAGTTCGCAGGGTTTCTGGAGTCGCTGGTA
>Ga0315282_10003817_pt1 | contig 26790 bp, 18 predicted proteins | sample YL17G07_20_MG_FD_203693 | JGI IMG/M metagenome (GOLD analysis project Ga0315282, IMG submission 203693) | Sediment microbial communities from Yellowstone Lake, YNP, Wyoming, USA - YL17G07_20 | ecosystem: Environmental > Aquatic > Freshwater > Lake > Sediment | place: USA: Wyoming | collected...
AATCCCCCTTCTTTCAGGATCGTGGCAAAGACCGATAATTGATCCTGGACCTTGGGGGCAAACAAGACCGTGTAATAGGGGTTCAAAATCGCGCAGGCCCGCCCGTGACTTAAAACGTCGATCAGAGAAAAACTCCCCAGATGAGGCCCGCTGGTCCCTCCGACCATGATCGAATACCCGCCAAGGTCGGTTCCCAGCCCCAGACAAAGCCGGGCCTGCCGGTCTCTGGGATCGGCCTTTACTCTGGGAAGCCCGTAAACAATCAACCTCAAGCAGGCTTCGGCGATTTCCTTCATCCGGGCATAATAGGACTGTCCAGTCGCGCCCATGAAAACCTCCCAGGCGTGTGCGATCCCGTCCAGGCCCCCATCCAGCGTGAGATGGATCGGAGAATCCAACGTCACCCCGTAATCGAAGACCGCCGCCTGGGGAGTGATCGCTTCGTCTACGATGAGCTTCTTCTGCCCGGTGACCAGGTCGGTGATGTTGGAGTACTTGGTCAGATGAGCTCCTGAACTGGCCGCGGTCTGCACAGCGATCATCGGCAGGGGAGCTTTTTTCGTCTGCTCCTTTACCCTGGTAACATTCCCGGTGCCAAAGTAAGGATCGATGGTGCTGGCCGCTGCCGCTGACACCTGAAGACTGGCTTTGACCTCCGCCGGCGAATAGGTCGCCAGTACATTCGAAGCCTTGGCGGCATCGATGGTGCTCCCACCCCCTAGCGAGATGATCATGTCAGGCCGGGAGCGAGCCACATGCAGGGCCAGTCGGTAGAGATCTTCCCGCGGGGCATTAGGGCGGCTGCCCGTGATCTCTTCAAACCCGACTCCCTTGGCCTGGAGCGAATCTGTAACCGATTGGCATGTTCCCGAAACCCAGGACTCACCCAGTTCAGCAACCATCAGCAACGCTTTTTTCCCAAACGTGGCCGCGTAATCGCCGACTCGGCCGAGCACCTCAAACCCGAAAGCGTAGGAATCTCCTTTCCAATCGACCAGCATCTTCCGTGCGTTCTCCATCACCTTTTCCATCGGCCCCCCTCCTGCCATTGTGGATTGCAGATTGCGGATTGGGGAATGACAATCTGAAATCTGCCTTCCGAAATCCGCAATCCGAAATTATTTGATTGCTTCTTCGACCAAGGCGATCAGGCGCTTGGGCGAAATGGGTTTGGGCAAATAAAGGTTAGCGCCCATTTCCAGACCTCGCTGTCGATCCTCCTCCCCGCTTTTCGCCGTGAGCATCATGACGGGTGTCTCCGTGTAGGAATCGATCCGGCGAATCTTCTGGCACAACTCGAACCCATCCATCTCGGGCATGATTACATCCAAAATCACCAGATCAAATCGGTGGCTGGAAGCTTTCTCCAGCGCCTCTATTCCATTCGACATGGTGGTCACGACAAACCCTAAGGGGGTGAGCAGTTCTTGGATGGCAATCAAAACCAGATCATCATCATCCACGACCAGGATCTCTTTGGCCATGATTCTTTATCCCTTTCTTTCTTGGAAAAGCTTCCTGCGATCGAAAATTCGGGAGAGCTTTTTAGGATCTCCATCGGCTTCAGAACGGCCTGCACCCCGTTGCTTCAAGCCGGCAAAAAAACCCGGAAGGTCGTTCCCGCATCAAGCTTACTCTCCACCTCAATATGCCCCCCGTGAGCCTCGATGATGCCGTAACAGATCGAGAGACCCAGCCCCGTACCTTTTCCCACTTCCTTGGTGCTGAAAAAGGGGTCAAAAATTTTATCCATATCTTCCGGGGGAATTCCCCTCCCCGTATCGCGCACGATCACTTCCACATCATCGGAGGCATTATCGTGAATCAGGGAAGTGGCAATGGCGAGTTCCCTTTTCCGTTCCACCTTTTCCATCGCATCGCGGGCGTTGGAGATGAGATTGAGGAATACCTGCTCCAGCTGATTTTTGTCGCCCCAGATTTTCGGCAAGTTCGGAGAAAAATTTCTCATCAACCGGATGCCGTGGTTCAGGAGTTGCTGGCCCGTAATCATGAGGGCATTTTCGATGGGCTCATTGATGTCGATCTTGCGAAAGGCAAGCTTGGACTGCCGGGAAAAATCCCGCAAGTGGTTGATGATTTTGGCGATGCGATCATTGCACTGCTGAATCAGCTCCAACCGCCTCTGGTTTTCATCCTCTTTGTCCAATTTCTCTCGCATGACGTAGAGGAAGGTATCAGCGGCCATCAGCGGGTTGTTCAGCTCATGGGCCACCCCAGCGACCAACTCTCCCAGAGCACGCATCTTCCCGGCTTGAATCAGATGGGCTTGGGTCTTATTCAATTCTTCTTCCAACTTTTTCTTTTCGGTCAGGTCCTTAAAAATCCCCAGCGTACCAATGATCTTTCCGGATTCATCCTGCAACAAGGACGCCGAGGTCAAGATCGGAACCGTTCCGTCTTTCTTCACGATCACCATTTCGTAATTCTTTAGACTGCCCTTTTGCCACAAGATCGACATGATCTTACGCGCTTCATGCAAGCCATTAAGGTAGAACTGATGAATGTGGAGCCCGAGCAGATTCTCCCGGGACCTTCCCACCATCTCTTCAAAGGTCCGGTTCATAAAGGTGATCCGTCCCTTGGGATCCGTGGTCACAATGCCGTCCACCGAACTCTGAACGATGTTTTCCAGGTAATCCTTGGTCTCGCGCAGCTCCTTCTCCAGGGCCAGTTTTTCGGTAATATCCCGCGCAATCTCCAGAAAGCCCAAAATCTTACCCGAGGCATCCTTCAGAGCGGTGACGATGGCGTGGGCTTGGAAGAGGGAGCCATCCTTCCGAATCCGTTCCAGCTCATATTCGGTCATCCCTTCGGCTTCCACCTTGCGGGAGATTTCCTGGATAACCCCGCGCGAGCCACCATCCGGGCGGAAGGTTTGCTCAATGCGCATCTTACTCATGACTTCTTCTTTCGTCCATCCGAAGAGATTGGCTGAACCGCTGTTATACTCTAACATGACACCATGGATATCCGTCGCGATGATGGAATACTCTGTCGAGCTTTCCAGCACGCTGTTTAACAAATTGGAAAGATTTCGGTACTTCTCTTCCTTTTCCTGAATCTCCTGGGTGCGGTCATGGACGATCTCTTCCAGATTCCGGGTGTAGCTGAGGACCTGGTCGGCCATGCGGTTAAAAGAAGTGGCCAGGGTTCCAATCTCGTCTCCCGTGGTGATGCGAACTTTTTGGGTCAGGTCTCCCCCCGCCATGCGGGCGGTCACTTCAGTCAATTCCATGACCGGGCGAGTCAATACTCGGGAGAGCATGACCGTCAGCAGGATGGCTAGGGCGATGCTGCCTAAAGCCACCAGCGTGATAAAGAATTTCGTCCGGGCGACCCCTTCAAAGATCTCCTCTTCATAGCTGCCCGCGGCAATAATCCAATCCCAATCCCGGAAGTATTGATACTTGTTAATCTTCAGGCGCGGACTCGTCTCGCCCAACTCTACATTCGCCCAGGGATAGCGGATGGTGCCCACTTCATTTTCTTTTAGCAGTGTGGCCTTGCTGGCAATCTCGCGCATGTACTCAAACCCGCTGGAGTCCTTGGCCCCCAGAATGTTTTCGCCCTCCTTGGCCGGGTGCACCACTAAGTTTCCCGAACTATCCATAATGTAGGCGTAACCCGTCTTGCCGATCTTGATGGATTTAATGGCCTCCTTCAGAGACAGGGCACTCTGTTCGGGGATCCCCACGTAAAGCGCGCCGATGATTTCGTTATTTTTGTTCCGGATGGGCTCATATGCTGTGATGTACCAGGCGTTGACGACAAAGGCTCGCCCCCGATACGTCTCTCCCCGCAGGATCGTTTTGGCCACCTCGTTGGAGGGCGGCAGATAAGTTCCCACCGCCCGGGTCCCATTGGCATGCAGCACATTCGTGGAGATCCGCAACAGTCGGTCTCCTTCCGTACGTTGAAAAACCGTGCAGGTTCCCCCAACCAGCTTCTGGACCCGATCCACGAGGGTGTAATCTTGGGTGATGGGTTTCCCAGCGATGGACCAGAGAGGAACGCGCACCCGGCTCAATTCATTAGTGGATTGATCCTGGGCCGTAAATTCCACGAATTGGTCATGAGAGATGGAGACCGATCGCCCATTTTGAAAGAAAACATAGTGCGCAGTATTTAGGTCGGCCGTGATCTTGTTCTGTAAGAGTTCCTGCTGAGCCCCGCACATGGCGCTAATATTAGCCACGATGTGCTCAAGGTCTGATTCATAGGATTGCTTCAGGTCTTCAGTGAATTTCCCAAGGGAAAGAAGGGCGCCCACTCCCAGGGGCACGAGAGCCAGAAGAAGAGTGAAGCTGATCAGCTTGGTCCGGATCTTCCAATCTCTGAATGGTTTCATAGCAATGCCTTTCTATAAATATATCAGAGCCGGAGGAAAATCTCAAACCTTTGCGTGTAAGCGCTCTTTCAGCGAAGAACGTGTTTTTTTGAACCAAGAATCGAGATAAGAATATACCCACCCATGACAATTTGTCACAAAAATAGTTCTATTACTAACTAATTTTTGACAAAATTTCCTCCCTCATAAAAATACACTCGGTTCATTTGCCATTTTGCCAAGGTTCGCATAATGAATGGATGCGGATCCCTTCCCACAGTAAGAACCTTTTTTTTGCAAATTAACTTCAATTTCAATTAGTTATATACCATTGGGCCTATGCCCATCGGATTTCTTCTAGGGTGGCACAGCGCTTGCTGTCTATGTGGGTAAGGAATGAATACGGAGAGAGGGGAGGAAAAAATGAAAAAAATGGCTATTCTGATTTTGATCATGTCCTCCGCCATCCTATTAACCTGGGTATCCAGCTCTTATGCGGCCGAATTTCTGGGATATACAATGCTTCCAAAGCAAGCCAAATTCTATGCCATCATTCTGGGCGTGATCGGGGCATCTCTGGGGATGGTCTCGGCACTTCATGCGGCCCTATGGCTGGCGGATCTAAGAAAGAAGAGAAAAGCAACAGTCGTAAAACTTGCTTTCGGCAGAGACGCAGAGGCCTTCGGCGGCGGGATAGCAGCCGCTGCTCAACCGGCAAAATAGACCAATCGGCAATTCCCGTAGAATCAAAAGCCCCTTCGCTGCAATGCAACGAAGGGGCTTTTAATTTATGCCCACACGCCCTCGCAGGAAACAGCGCGGCTTGCGTCAGGCTATGCCGGGGCCTTTCAGGCGACCTTGGGCAGAATCTTTTCCTCCACCCTGGCCTTTGGGGCGCGGGTCACGAAGGTCAAACCGGCAGCGATGAGCAGGCAGATAGCGGCAATCAGATAAGCGTCGTGAAAGTTCTTGGAAGCATCGTAGATGTATCCGCTGAGCAGAGGTCCCAGACTTCCCCCCACGCCCCAGGCCGTAAAGATAAACCCGTAGTTCACCCCGAAGTTCTTCAACCCGAAATAATCCTTGGCGGCCGATGGGAAAACGGAAAGGTTCGCGCCGTAGTTGAACCCGATGAGCACCGAGGCCACGAAGAGTGAGGCATAAGTACCCAGGCCGCGCAGCAGAAACATGAGCACGGCCTGGAAGACGAAGACGGAGAACATCGTCCACGTGCGGCCGATCTTGTCGGAAAGGACGCCGGCAATGATCCGCCCGCCAGCGTTGCCAACGGCCAGTAGCGCCACAAAAATAAAGCCAGCCTTGATACCTGCTTGAAGGTCTACGATCTTGGCCAGCTTACCGATGATCATCAACCCTGTGCCCGCACCGAAAACAAACATAATCCAGAGAAGGTAGAACTGGGGCGTGCGGAGCATCTCGTGGAATTCATAATCCACTATGGCCGCAGCGGTTTTCACCCCGCCTTTCTCCCCGATCTTAGAGGGACCGGGATTCGCTACAGGTTTGTATCCGACTGGAGGGTTTTTGAGCAATTGGGAAAGAAGAACCACCGCAATCAAGAAGGCAATCCCCAGGATCATGAAGGTGCTCTGGATTCCGAAAGCACCCAGGAGGTGATTTGCCAACGGGGCGATATAGACCGAGGCCAACCCGAATCCGGCCACGACCAGACCGGCAATCAAACCCGTCCGCGCCGGGGGAAACCATTTCACCGCCGGCGGCGTCGCCGAGGCATACCCGCAGCCGATCCCTGCCCCTGCCAGAACTCCGAACCCAATGACCATCCCGGCTAGGGATTGGCCCAGGCTGGCGACGATAAACCCGATACCGCAAAGAATTCCTCCCAGAGTTGCGACGAACCGGGGACCCACCTTGTCTTGCAACCTCCCGGCCGGGACCATCATAAAGGCAAAGACGGCGATGGCCACAGAATAGGGAAGGGCGGCCTGGGTCTCATTCCAGCCCCATTCCTTGGTGATCTGCTTCGAAATAACCGACCAGGCGTATAGGACCCCTAGGGCCAGATTGATTCCGGTTCCGGCAAAGGTAACGATCCAGCCGCTGCTAGGGCTGGTGCCCGGGAGGGCAGAGCTCTTATACTGATCAGCCATCAGGATTAACCTCCTAGTTTATTGCCTCTCGGAGACTAATGACTGGACGACCGAGGGGTCGGCCAGAGTGGTCGTGTCACCCAGGTCGCGGACGTCCCCGGCAGCGATCTTCTTCAGGATCCGGCGCATGATCTTACCGCTGCGCGTTTTAGGTAGGGAATCAGTGAATTGGATCTTGTCCGGCATGGCAATAGGACCAATCTCTTTTCGTACATGGGCCACCAAGGTCTTTTTCAAATCCTCAGACTTAGCCTGCCCAGCTTTTAGAGTGACGAAAGCATAGATCCCCTGCCCTTTGATCTCATGGGGCATGCCCACTACGGCAGCCTCGGCCACGAAGGGATGGCTTACCAGAGCGCTCTCCACCTCTGCGGTCCCGATGCGGTGGCCGGAGACGTTGATGACGTCATCCACCCGTCCCATGAGCCAGAAGTCGCCGTCTTCATCTACCCGGGCCCCGTCACCGGTAAAGTACACCCCCGGGAACTGGACGAAATAGGTCTCTTTGAAGCGCTCATGCTGTCCGAAAATGGTGCGCATCATTCCCGGCCAGGGCTTCTTGATCACCAGGTATCCGCCTTCGTTGACACTGGCTGGAGAACCATCTTCCCGGATGACCGCAGCATCGACTCCGGGGAAGGGCTTGGTCGCCGAACCGGGCTTGATGGCCACGGCTCCCGGCAGGGGGGTGATCAAGATTCCGCCGGTTTCGGTCTGCCACCAGGTGTCGACGATGGGGCATCTTTCCTTTCCGATGATTTTGTAATACCAGATCCAGGCCTCGGGGTTGATGGGTTCACCCACGGTTCCCAGGAGGCGGAGAGAGGAGATATTGCGGCCCAGCGGCCACTGGTCTCCGTCACGCATCATGGCCCGAAGAGCTGTGGGCGCCGTATAGAAGATATTGACCTTGTGTTTTTCCACGATCTCCCAGAAACGGTCGGGTTTGGGATAGTTGGGGACCCCTTCGAACATCAAGCTGGTGGCGCCCGCCGCCAACGGACCATAAACGATGTAGCTGTGGCCCGTGACCCAACCGATATCGGCAGTGCACCAGAAAATATCCTCATCCCGGTAATCAAAGATCCACTTGAAGGTGGTCATTACAAAGAGAATGTATCCCGCCTGGGTATGCAGAACCCCTTTGGGTTTCCCGGTGGAACCGGAGGTGTAAAGCATAAAGAGAGGATCTTCCGCATCCATGACCTCGGGCGGACACTCCGGTTTAATGTCTTTGGCTGCCATTTCTTCATGCCACCAAAAATCCCTTCCGGCCTTCATGTCGATTTTGGTATTGGTCCGGTTGCAGACGATGACGGTCTTGACCATGGGGCAGCTCGCCAGAGCTGTATCGGCGTTGCTTTTCAGGCCGATGACCTTGCCGCTGCGATAGCTCGCATCGGTAGTGATCAGCGTTGAGGCATTGGCATCCAAAATACGGTCCTTAAGAGCCTCGGCGCTGAACCCACCAAAGACGATGCTGTGGATGGCCCCGATTCGGGCGCAGGCCAGCAAAGCGATGGGCAGTTCGGGGATCATGGGCATGTAGATGGTGACCCGGTCGCCTTTCTTCACGCCTTTCTTCTTCAGAACGTTGGCAAATTTACAAACCTCTTCATAAAGCTGCTGGTAGGTGTATTTCCGGGAATCTCCCGGCTCCCCCTCCCAGAGAAGGGCGACCTTGTTCTTCCGCGCAGTTTTCAGGTGCCGGTCCAGACAGTTCACGGTTACGTTGATCTTCCCCCCCTGAAACCACTTAATGTAGATTTGTTCCCCGAAGCTATAATCCAGGACCTTATCCCATTTTTTGAACCACTCCAGGTTTTGCGCCTGTTCCCCCCAGAACCCTTCGGGGTCTTTAATGGATCTCTCATACAATTTTTTGTATTCTTCCAGGCTCTTGATATGGGCCTTTTGGCTGAACTCCTTGGGGGGGGAGAATTTTCTTGTTTCCTCCATCATGCTGGTGATTGTCTTCTTCTCTTCTGCCATGGATTACCTCCGAAGTAAAATTTTAATGCGAGGCCTATTATACTGAAACCTTCCTCTTATGCAAGCTCAATTCCAAGGAAAGATGAGTAACCTTGTCCCGGGTTTTCAATTTTTCCGAAAGAAAAAACCAATAAATTCCAAAAATTGTTGCGGTTCGTTTTGATTTCCCGGCTCGGGGTTCATCGGCGGGTCCAAGATCAGTGGGCCGAATTGGCCCCCAGCGATCGGGAATATTCCAACCGACGAACTGCGGGCTCCCCGACTAAATCCATGATCTCCTCGATGAGCTCCCGCATTCGTTTCTTGAGAAAGCGGATCTCTGCGGCCATGTCTTGTTTCTCCAAGGCCTGTTTGACGGTCTTGATGAGGGCCCACTTGGTGAAGGGTTTCTGGATGAAATCGAAAGCCCCCTCCTTGAGGGCTTCTAAGCCCATCTCCATTTTCCCATGGCCGGTCATCAGAATAATTTCAACGTCGGGGAGGACCGCCTTGGCCTGCTTGAGCAATTTGTTTCCGTCCATCCTCGGCATGCAGACGTCGGAGATGATCAGGTTGACTTTGTTTTCTTGAAGGACCTCCAGAGCAGCCTGCCCATCTTTGGCGGTCAGCACACTGTATCCTTCCCGTTGAAGGATCTTCAGCAGCGTTTCACGCATTGTCTCCCCGTTGTCCACTACTAGAATGGTCTTTTTCTCCACGTTTCCTCCCGCTTTTGGACCGAATAAAAACCCCACCCTGCAAGGGGTTTTTAAAAAAATATCGAAGGGGTTCGATCTGATTGAGGAGGGTTGTTGTTTCGGTTGCCAGTCACAGATGAGCAGGGGAGTTCGCTCGTTCGTAGCCTGTGAAGATCGAACCCCTTCGAGGCTTTAATAGCTTGTCGATTAGGTAGCAAAAGATATGCCAAAATTAGGGAGCGAAGGGCGAGGCGTGGTATTTTTTAAGTATATAAAATAATTATGTTTTTTTTATCTTCTCGGAGGCGAGTGGCCTTCTTTGCTATTCGGCCCTGAGAATAATGACTTTTTGTCATTTGACAAGTAATTGCGGGAAAAAATGGCAATTGAACTCTTCGGATGAAGGTTAATTTGACATTTTGTCGCCTATTTTGTTCTCTTTCTCCCCTTCCTTTTTTTCCTCTTCAATTTTCCTGTAGATCGTCCGGGCAGAGATTCCCAGAATTTTTGAGGCCACATTCTTATCCCCGCGGGAATGCCGCAGGGTCTCTTCGATGACACGCCTCTCGATGGCTTCGAGAGGGGTGCCGAGAGGGATGGAGATCGTTTTCTCGTCCATCAAAGCCGCCTCCTGGGCCGTGGGCATCTCCAATGCTTTGAGAATCTCCGGCGGCAGATCTTCGGGGGCGATCATTTCCCCTCTGGTCAGGACTACCGCTCGTTCAATGGCATTCTCCAGCTGGCGCACGTTCCGCGGCCAAGGGTACCGGAGCATCACTTCCAGGGCCTCCTGGGTGAAACCCTTCACTTCCTTGTTGTTCTTCTTCTTAAAAATCTCCAAGAAATGATGGGCCAGGAGGGGGATATCCCCCTCTCTTTCCCGGAGAGGCGGAAGGGTGAGGGTGATGACGTTGAGGCGGGAGAAGAGGTCTTCCCGGAAGGCTTTCCGCTCCACCGCTTCCAGCAGGTTCATGTTCGTGGCGGTGACCAAACGCACATCTGCCCGAATCGTCTTTGTTCCCCCCAGGCGTTCGAATTCGCCCACTTGCAGAACGCGCAAAAGCTTCACCTGGACTGTGGGACTGACCTCCCCAATTTCATCCAAAAAAAGAGTTCCCCCATCGGCGAGTTCGAATCGGCCTTCCTTGCGGGCGATGGCGCCGGTGAAAGCCCCCCGTTCATAGCCAAACAGTTCGGCCTCCAGCAGGGTCTCTGGCAACGCCGCGCAGGAGACTTTGATGAAAGGTTTATTCACCCGAGGGCTCAGATCATGGATCGCTTGGGCGATAACTTCCTTACCCGTTCCGCTCTCCCCCTGGATTAAAATCGTTGCCAAGCTGGGAGCGACTTGGGCAACGATCTCCAAGACCCTTCTCATCGCCGGACTCCGGCCGACGATTTTCTCGAACTTCTGAAAGTCCTTGATCCGCTCCTGCAATATACGGTTTTCCAAGACCAGGGATTGCTTTTCGATGGCCTTGCGCACCAACTTGAGGATCTCCTGCGGTTTGAAAGGTTTCTGAATGTAATCGTAGGCTCCGTCTTTCATCGCGGTCACAGCCGTGTCCACGGTCCCATAACCCGTGATGAGGATCACTTCGACTTCCGGGCGGATTGTCTTGGCCACTTTGAGCAGTTCTACCCCGTCCATCCTGGGCATCTTCAAATCCGTGAGGACCAGATGGATGTCCTCCTTCCTCAGGGTATCCAGGGCTTCCTCCCCATCGTTGGCCGAGAACACCCGTAACCCCTTTCCCTCCAAAATCTTGGCCAGAGAATCCCGGAAAGGTTTATGGTCATCTACCAATAAAACGTTTTTGGGAGCCGGAATATCCACCCTCATTTCCCCCCGGATATCACAGACTTTGAAATTGTTTAGCCACAGAGGTCACCGAGAGCACAGAGATATGGAAGCAGAAAATGGAAAAGAATTTGACCCTGCACCCTCCAAACAGATTCCGCAAGCGTTCGCCTTTTCCTTTTGGTTTTTGAACGTAAATCCCTCTGTGGCCTCGGCGATCTCTGTGGCAAATAAGTTTCTAATATTTTTGTCCTTTATTCTATCTCCTTTTTTTGGCTAAACTGTTTCCAGACTTTTCATTCGCTGGCGGTCAAGGGCACGCCATTCTTACAGCCCCCGGATTAGCCCTGGGTCTGCTGAGCCGGATGGCAGTGCGGGCAGACGAATCGTGAAGACTGTTCCCAGGCTCGGGTAACTTTCCAGGCTGACGGTTCCTTGATGCTCCTTGATGATGTGGGAGGCGATGGGGAGGCCCAACCCCGTCCCCCCATGTTTCGTGCTGAAAAAGGGCGTGAAGACAAGTTCCAAATTTTCCTCGGGGATGCCCCTTCCCGTGTCGCCAATGGTCACCTCCACATGACCATCCCGTAGGACTGTAGAAACCGTCAATTTGCCCCCTTCAGACATGGCCTCGAAGGAATTCTTAAAAATATTCAATAAAGCCTGGCGAAACTGCTTGGCGTCGAGTTGTACGGGGGGGAGCGGTCCATTCAACTCTTCGACCACCATCACCTTGCGCTCGGAGGCCTCCTCCTTGAGGAAGAAAAGGAGGTCGGAGATTACCTCGTTCACATTTCCCTTCTCTAATTTTACTTTGGGCAGACGGGCAAATTGCAGATACTCTTCAACCACCTCGATTAGATGGTCGAGCTCTGACTTGATGACCCCCAAGAAATTCCGGGCTTCGGCTGTATTTTCCGTCTGAAATCGCCCCAGCTCTTCCTCGAGCAACTCGGCGTTTAGCACAATCGTTCCTAGGGGATTCTTGATCTCGTGGGCCACATTCGCGGACATCCGGCCCACAACGGCAAGACGTTCCGATTGGATGATCTGCTGCTGGAGGTTCTTTTCCCGGGTAACGTCCTTTACGTACTCTACGACCTCCACTGTTTCTCCCTTCCGGTCGGCAAGAGGAAAGGTGAAAATCTGCAGGTAATGCTTTTCCCCATTCACCACCAGGCTCGCTCTCTCCCGAAATGCCGGTTTCCCCGTTTGGAAGGTTTCCTGGGCCGGGCAGTTGGGGCAGAGGTCAGAGCGCCCCTGGAATTCCTGGTGGCAAGGCTTGCCGATAAATTCTTTCAATGACCGATTATATAACGTCAACCCGGTTTTGTTCACCATGGAGATTCGGTAATTCCGGTCGACAATGGCGATGGCATCCGGGGCCCCATCAAAGAGCGCCTGCAGACGGTTCTGGCTCTTGAGAATTTCCTCCCCCCACCTCACTTTCTCTTCCGCTCGAATGCGTCCTTGGTTGATCTTGTGTCCAACATAGGTTCCAGCCAGAAGAGTGCAAGCCATGATGACTAAAAGCAAGATGGAATTCCGGAAGCTTTCCCAGACCACGTGCGTGACGTCTGAATAGGGAGCAACGACGGCAATGGACCATATTTGATCGTCGATTCGGACGGGTGCATAGGCCATCAACTTCTTGATGTTGCCGAGCTCTCCCCTGTGCCTGCCGGAGGTATACTCGTCCATCCCGGATTTCCCCCGAAGCATCTCCTCTCTCATAATCCGGTCAATGCGTTCGGTGGAAATACCAGGGTTCTGCTCTTTCCGGGCAAGGAAGGCATCCTTGCCCAGTAGATCTGCATCGTAATGGGCAACGAATTTTCCCTCCTGGCTGATCATCCAGGCTCCGCCCGTAGCTCCGGAGCGAATGGGGGTAATGTACCGTTCATTAATCTTGCCCAAATTTACACCGCAGCCCAAAATCCCGGCGAATTCTCCCTGGCGAAAGATGGGGACAGCGATCACAATAGACCCGATACCCTGGCGCCCATCGAAGGTCTTCTCCCCGCTTATGGGGCCGGCACTGCTCATTATGGGTCTCCCCGTGCGCCGGGCCTCCCGGAAGTATTGCTGGGATCTTAAATCTTTTCCGATCATCCCTCTCAAGGGCTCCGGCGGGTAGGTCAAAGTCAGGATCCCCTCCGAGTTTTGCAGAAAGAGAAAATTGACCTCGCCGCCAAACTTTTCATAGAGACCCCGCCATCTCTCTTCCTCTGATCCCTGTGGGTTTTGAACTGCGGGAATCTGGGTGAGAAGGGCGGCGGTTTCCCGGATGTCACTCAAGAAACTCTCTACCCCCCTGGCCGCCTGCTGGGCAAGCATCAATTGCTGGGTGTTAAATTGCCTGGCCATGGCCCGTTCCGCAGCATAATAGCCATGGACGCCGATGGCCACTAACATCCCGATGATCAGGCACGTGACTCCCCAAATCACCGGCATCAAGGGAAGACCATGCCTTTTCATCCGCGCCTCTAAGCGGTGGAGGACGGACTCCTCTTCCATGAGGCAATTATAACGTATGTACCAACCCAAGTCAAAAACTTTGAGCTCGCTTTTTACTTGCCTCCGGTCGCATTTTCGCCTTATAATTTCAGCAGGTTCCAAGACTAGTGGAGGAATTGGGGAAGGTAGGGATAGATGCAGGGGAATCCGAATTTAGAAAATTGAATTTCGCCTTCCTCCCTGCGCCATCCCTAAATCCCTGGATTTATTCTTATGCGCATCGGCCCCAAACTTCTTCTGGGCTTTATCCCTCTGGCGATCCTAACGGCCATGGTCGCCGAGGTCCTGTACATTAATTCTAAGTGGATCAGCGAAAGTTCCCAGATCGTCAAGGAGGTTTACCAAAACTACGGCAATATTCTGGAGATGCGGCAGCATGAAAAGAATTACCTCTTCTACCGGGAAAAATTCTACCTTTTCAGCATGAAAGATATTTCCATGCGGTTGGACGAATTTTTCTCCCAACGGGAGCGTATGGGCAGCGGGGACGGCATGGCGAAGGAGTTCACCAGCGCTCGGAAAACCCTTTCTCGGTACCGGGGTTTGATCGAAGAGCTACTCGTCGCCGGAGAGGGGCTGCGGGCCGAGAAAAAAATCTCTGAGATGGCCACCGTCGGCTACCAATTGGAGCGTCGGGGTGAGCAGATGATCCACCTCGCCTGGATCCCCATGCAGATGGGTACACGTAAAGCGCGGACCTATTCCATGGTTTTCGCCATCCAGGCGGCCTTGATCGGGGCGGTTCTGGCCTTCTATCTCTCCCAGCTTCTGGTCAAGCCCATCCGACAACTGGTCCGCAGTACGAAGAAGCTCGCCGAGGGTGACTTCTCCCAGCGCGTGCAATTGCGCTCCCGGGATGAAATCGGAGAACTGGCCGAATCCTTCAACCGCATGGTTATTTCCCTGGAGCAAGGCCGGGCAGAATTGCAGAAGTCCAGCCAGGAGCTCCGTGAAACCAAAGAAACCTTGGAAAACATCGTCCAGAGTTCGGTGGACGCCATCCTGGCCACCGACCCCAAAGGGCGAATTACTTTTGCCAACCGCAGCATGCAGGAAATGCTTTTTGGGCAGGCCGGACAGGAGGAAAAGCTTCTGGGGGTCCCCATGGCCCGGCTGTACTGCGGGGGCTTGCCCGAAGCCAAGAGAATCATGGCCATCCTGAGGGAGCGGGGCAGGTTGTTGAATTATGAAACCACTATGGCCATGAACGGCCGGATCATTCCCATCCTCACCTCGGCTTCTCTGCTGAAAGATGAACGGGGAACGATCGTCGGCACCCTCGGAGTGATCAAAGATCTCACCGAAAAAAAGAAGCTCGAGGAAGACCTGAAGAAGGCTCAGGCGGAGCTGGTCCAGAAGGATAAGCTGGCGGCCATCGGCCGGCTGGCTTCGGGGGTGGCCCATGAAATGAACGACCCGCTGACCTCTGTCCTGACCTTCTCCAACCTTATGCGGGAGGAAACCCATGAAGGAGACCCCAGCCGGGAGAGCCTGGACATTATCATCAAGGAAGCCACCCGCGCCCGGAAGATCGTCTCGGACCTCCTCTCTTTCTCCCGTGAGTCCAAGCCGGCGTTGGAATGGATTGACCTCAATGATGTTCTCAACATCAGCCTCCTGCTTCTGGAGAAGCAGGGAGCCCTGGAGAAGATTGGGGTGCAAATGAACCTGGCCAAGGAGCTTCCTCTGGTGCGCGCCGACTCTGGCCAGATGCACCAGGTTTTCTCCAACATTCTGCTCAACGCCATCCAGGCCATGGCCTTCCCGGCCTCGGGGAGAGAAGACTCCGGCTCTCTTCCCCGGGAGAGGAAGTTGGTCATTCGTACCCATTTCTATGAAGCACCGGAAGACTCTTTCGGCGGCCACCCATCCCCCGCAGGCCCTTTCATCCGCATCGTCATCGAAGATAGCGGGCGCGGGATATCGCCGGAAAACCTGAACCAGATCTTTGATCCCTTCTTCTCGACCAAAGGCACCGGCGAGGGTACTGGACTGGGCCTGTATATCGTCTCGGGCATTCTCAAGAAATACGGGGCGCAACACCACCTGGAAAGTTCGGAAGGCTGCGGAACGACTTTCACCGTCGATTTCCCCCTGTCCGAAAGCGGAAAAGTGTAAGATGGAAAACTCGATCCGCATTTTGATCGTCGATGATCAGGTCAATACCTGTAAGTCCCTTCAGGCCATCCTGAAAAAAAGTGGGTATCATTCCGAATACACCCTGAAGGCCGAAGATGCCTTGAAGAGGGTACAGGTCGAGCATTTTGACATCGTCATCACAGACATTCGTATGCCCGGGATGGATGGGATGCAGCTTTTGGAGGAGTTGAAGAAGATCAAACCCCATCTCCTGATCATCATGATCACCGGATACGCCACGATCAAAAGTGCAGTCGAGGCAATCCAGAAGGGCGCCTATGATTATCTGCCCAAGCCCTTCACCCCCGATGAGGTACGCGTGATCATCGAGCGGGCTTTGGAACGGGTCCTCCTGGAATCCGAGAACATCCTGCTCCGCCGGCAGCTCCAAACCCACAGATCATTTGAAAACATCATCGGGAACAGCGCGGCCCTGCGGCGGGTCTTTGAGATGATTCAAAAAGTGGCCGGCGGAGATAGCAACATCCTCCTGACCGGAGAAACCGGCACGGGGAAAGAACTGGTGGCCAAGGCCATTCATGACCGCAGTCGGCGGCGCGAAAAACATTTCCAGCCCATCAACTGTGGCTCCCTGGCCGAAGGGATTCTGGAAAGCGAACTTTTCGGACACGTCAAGGGAGCTTTCACTGGGGCTGTGGTTACACGCAAGGGTTTGATCGAGGTGGCCGATGGGGGTACGATCTTTTTCGACGAGATTGCCGAGACCAGCTCCGCTTTCCAGGTGAAGTTGCTCCGGGTCATCCAGGAGGGGGAGTTCATGCATGTGGGCGATACCCAGCCCGTCCGCCTGGACATCCGCATTATCGCAGCCACCAACCGCGACCTGGAAAATGCGGTCGAGCGGCGGGAGTTCCGCCAGGACCTCTACTACCGGCTCAAGGGAATCGCCATTCACCTGCCTCCGCTGCGCGAACGGCTCGACGATATCCCGCTCCTGGCCTATCACTTCCTGGAAAAATACCGGGCTGGCCGACCGATGGAACGGATTGACCCCCAAGCCCTCAAGGCGCTGCAAGCGTACAAATGGCCCGGGAACGTGCGCGAGCTGGAACACGTCGTCGAGTACGCCCTTTCCATGACCGAAGGGGACGTGATCAAAGTCACGGACCTTCCCCAGGAATTCCTGGCCCGGGTGGCCGACCGGGCAACCGCCCAGGACAGCTGGGTGAGCTCTCCGTTTAACAAGGCCAAAGACGAATTCGAAAAGCTCTACATCACCCACATCCTCAAAGAAAGCAACTGGAACATCTCCGAAGCTTCGCGCAAAGCCCAGATGTTCCGCCAGAACTTGCAGCAGAAAATCCGCAAATACGGGATTAAAGTGGAAAATGAAAAGGAGGGGAAAAAAGAAGAATCTTGACCGAGAAGAATCATTCCTTTACGCACCAAAATCCAAATTTCGAAAACCAAATCCCAAACAATATCCAAGTAACCATACCCGAATCCCGGAATTCAAGATTCTTTTGGTTTGAATTGGGAATTTTAGCGATTGGGATTTATTGGGAATTTGGGATTTGGGATTTCTGAACGACTTATTCTTTTCTCTTTTTCCCGAACCTCTCTTCGAAGATGGGCGCCGTCAGATTATCCACGGGAGCATGGTTGTCCGTGAGAATGACCGCCGGCCTGGAACTCAAATTTTGATTCAATTCCTTCGGTGCCAGGACGAAGCAGCGGCCCGCTGAATTCTTTTCCACACCTTTCCAGGAATGATCCCCGGGGCTCGCCGTCACGATAATGGTATTGATGCCCATCTGGGAGAAATCCGTGTCCGCGACGAGGCAGATTTTATCGCGTCCGAAGACCTCCTGCAGGGTGCGCACATAGGAGGGCAAAAAGAGCCCGGTCTCGAAGTTGTCGATGATGTTGGCAATCAATAGACCGTCCGGCTTGAGAAGAGAATGGATCATCCCGCTAAACTCTAAGGTGGTCAGGTGGTACGGAATGCTCAGGTCATTAAAGGCATCACCAAAGATGAAATCGTACGCGTTCCGCTCCGGGAAATTCATCAGGAACCAGCGGGCGTCCTGGTTGAAGGAGCGGATGCGCGTCTTCGCAGAAAGGCCCAGATGTTCATAGGCCAGGCCGGTGAGAGAGGGGTCAATCTCGATGACATCGATGTGCGCCCGGGGATACTTGGTTTCCAGATACCGGGGAAAAGTGTACCCTCCGCCACCGATGATCAGCGCCCGGAATTCCGGATGGGCTGCAGCTTTCCAGGCGACCAGTTCACCATAGACCCTCTCGTATCCATATTGTAAATGCAGGGGGTCGTTCAGGTCCACGAAAGAATGGATCAAATTATCTAAGATGACGGCCTCCAATGTTTTCCCGTTCTTTTCGACCTTCTTCAGCTCGATCGTGTAATAATCGGTCTCCTTGTAAAAATAGGAATTCGCGTCCCGTTGCTTCTTGAATGCCTGGCCATGGATGGTCCAGAGGAAAACGAAGAGGACCGGAAAAAGAACCAGGAAAACCCCCCGGCGCAGAAATGCCCCCCCGAAGAAAGGCGAAGAGACGATAAGAATCAGGGCCATGAGCAGGAGGATATTCCGCGTCCCCATCCAGGAGATCAGGAAAAACCCCGTGGCAAACGTTCCCAGGATGGAACCCAAGGTAGAGAAGGCGTAGATCTTCCCCACTACATTCCCCGACCGCTCCAGACGATCCAATGACAACCGGACCACCACCGGAGAGATCATTCCCAGAAGACAAGAGGGGAGGAAGAAGATCACCGCCGTGATCACCAGGATACGCACCATGAGGCCGGTCTGCAGGGGCCAGCGGGCGATGGCTCCAGTCAAGGGAGAGATCGAAAGGGCCGCAATTCCGGAAATTAAGAGTAACCAGCCCAGGGTCCGCGGGGTCGGAAAACGGTCCGCCAGAAGGCCCCCTACGTAGGCTCCGATGCTGATTCCGGCCAGTACCACCCCGATGATGGAGGTCCAGGTATACAACGAAACTCCCACGTAGGGGGCCATGATTCTACCCGCCACTAGCTCAATGACCATCGTACAAAAGCTGGCAATAAAAACAACGATCACCGCCTTGATAACTTCTTTACGCATTCCCTTTCCTCTCCTCTTCTTCTCCGCATTTTTTCAACAAGTGCCCGAATGTGCCCCATTACATAACGTCGGTTCTGGAGTAACGTATCCCAGCTCAAAAACTCTGTTTTCGATCCCCCAGGAAAATTTCTCTTCCATCACCGTGAGCGATGATGCTTTACCAAATCTTTAGAAATTGGCCAAGGTCGTTTCAGAACCTACGGTCCCTTTCCTCGTCCCTTTCTCGCGCTTCCTCCCGGAAGCTCACGGCCCCTCGGTAATTTCCCTTCCCCGAAAGGAGATGGGCTTACCCTCCCAGCGGTAGGGCATCTCGACCTTTCCCCCGGGCTCCTGGATCGTCTTTGCGGCTTCCAGGGTTTCTTCCAGCACTCGTCTCTGTTTCGTCCGATTCCCCGGTTCCCCGAACATGGCCCCCCGCGGGAAGCGGACATAGACCCAGCGCGGCGGGCGCACCGGCTCGACCCGGGCTGGCACGTTGCCCATCATGATGGTCGGGATTCCCCAGGCTTCGATCTCACGCGCGACCAGACCCCCGGTCTGGTGGCAGACGGGTCAGACCGGGACGATCAAGGCTAATGTGACCTTGTCTTCAACCATGGCGGCCGCAATGTTGGGCGCCATTTCGAGCGCAACCTTATCGGCCCGCGTTTGGTATCCTACAAAACTGAAAAACCGAAGGGCCAGGCTTCCGACCTTCTTTTCCTTCACCAGATCCCGAAGGGGATCGAAGGGAAGGGCGACGTTTACATCCGCCCGGATGGGTTCCTGGGGGATATGCGTATGGGCCGTATCGAGGGACTTCGGGTCGATATTCGAGGGCAACTGGATTACCCGCGGGTCGCCCTCGGCCGTGTCCGCGAAGGGAGCATCAATCCCTTTCCGGTACAAGCCAGCCGTGCTAACCACGGCGAGACACACCTCGGAAAGGGGGATCCGGAGCGGGCTCCAAGGGGTCTGGCTGAAGGATACGAAAGGATAGGTCTTGAAAGCCGCCGGGCCCTGGTGAGCCTGGAGCAAGGGCTTGGCTACCGGAAACCATTCCCGCCATTTTTCCCGGAATCCCTGAACCCAGCTGACCTCTGCCTTTGGAGAAACGGCAACCATAAAAGGCCTCCTTTATCCCGATTTCAATCCGGCGAACCTGTTTATAGATAGCACATTGTAACAAAGGATGGCAACCCCTCGGATTCACCCTGTACCCCCATGCAACTGCGGCGGATGAAGCGGATATAGAGTTTGTGTTTCCCAATAAGATTCCCCTTGCGGAAGGTCTGACTTATGGAAAGAACTTGTGGAAAAGGAAAATGATTGAGTCCTCTCGGAAACGCGGTTAAAATATTGGCCATGGAAAAAACCGCAGAGATCGTCATCGTCGGCGGGGGAATCATCGGTGCTTCCATTGCTTTTCACCTGGCCTTGAAAGGCGCGAAAGGCGTTGTGCTTTTGGAAAAAGGGATGCTCGGAGAAGGGGCAACCGCCAAATGCGTAGGGGGGATCCGCACGCAATTCTCCACAGAGATTAACATTCGGTTTTCTTTGGAGAGCCTAAAGACCTGGGACCACTTCGCAGATCTCACCGGCGTTGACCTGGGGTTTAAAAAAGTGGGCTACTTATTCCTCGCCACCACAACCGACGAATGGATCGTCTTCCAGGCCAATGTCCACCTCCAGAGAAGCTTTGACACCCCTGTCGAGCTCCTCTCTCCCGAAGAGATCCAGCATCGCTGGCCTTACCTCAAGGTCGATGACCTTCAAGGAGGAGCTTTTTGTCCATGGGATGGCTACGCCGGGCCCTACGAAGCCCTGAGCGGTTTTGTCAAAGTTGCCAGAAAAAGAGGAGTGAAAATTTATGAAGGAACAGAGGTGCAACAGATTCTTCAAGGTCGAGGAAAGATTACGGGCGTGCGAACGTCCGCCGGGGATATATCCGCGCCCATCGTAATCAATGCCGCCGGACCCTATGCTGCGCAGGTGGGCGAGATGGCCGGGGTGGAGGTGCCCGTCAAACCATTCCGCCGTCAGATCTTTTTTACGGCTCCGTTCCCCTGGATTGCTGACCCCATCCCCTTGGTGATTGATTTTCATCGCGGCTGGTACTTCCGTCGGGAAGGGGAGGGGTTGCTCCTTTCCGGGCCCAAGGATGACTTTCCGTCATTCCATATCGATGTCGATTACGACGCCATGGTGGAAGTGGCCGAAAATTCTATCTACCGGGTTCCGCTCATGGAAAAAGCGGAGATCACCCGCGGCTGGGCTGGTTCCTACGAAATATCGCCGGATAACCATGCCATCCTGGGAGAGGCTCCAGGGGTGAGAGGGTTCTTCCTGGCCAACGGATTCAGCGGTCACGGCTTCCAGCACAGCCCTGCTGTGGGCCATGTTATGGCCGACCTGATCCTCGGCGAACAACCTTTCATGGACGTCTCCTGTCTCTCCGTAGAACGCTTCCGTCAAGGCCGCCTCATCCAAGAACCCCTAACCGCCTTTAAAGAATAGACCAGAACACCCCTTGCTTGGGTATCGCCTGAAGACGCCCGGACGGTTTGCCTGCCTTGCCCTCTGAAGAACGAACCTTCAAAATACAGCATTTCTCCCTGGAAAATGGGGTATTTACCCCATTTCTCCCCCAGCCTTTCCGGAGTAGCTTGATAACGTGTTGGATTATGCGCGTTTCATATACCCGGAAAAAACTTCGCATTTCCGGCATACTTTCATTTTTTGAGGCCAGCTTTCTTGAGCCTTTCCTTGGCATATCGTACCGTTGATGAACCAGCAGAGATGGCCTGCATTGAATTCCCACGCGGGGCAGGCACCCCGAGTTTGGGAAGGACAGCCCCGAATATCCCAGCAGCGACGGGCCTTTTCGCTGACCCCTCTCTTGAGGGCCTGCAAGAAGAGGATCTGGCGCTCCACGTGCGGCGGCACCTTCCGCCAACCTTGCTCAAAGCTTTGAATGGCCTTAAGAGATGTTCCCAAGAGTTGCCCCATTTGTTTCTGGGTCTTCTCAAGTTTTTTACGCAGAGCTTGAAACTCTTTACTGTCCATTTCCATCCCTCCTTTGGGGAAGAGGCAAAAGAATTTGCTCGGCGAGAAACTTTTACTTGACAGGTTATACCACGTTGTGTTATTCAAGGCAAAGGTTTTTTTCATTCTGCCAGAAATCCCAAAAGAAATTTTTGCTCAATGAGTCGATTTCAAGGAGAGGTCTATTCTCCCCCAGCAGTAGAGGACTACTTTGCCAGAAGCAGAAACGGGAGGGCTTGATGAAAAAATATTTTATCTCTATTTCCTTTTTCCCCATTTTAATCTTTTTATGGGCGTTTTTTCTCCCGGCAGAAGTTCGGGGAAGCGATGGTGTGGTTGGTGTGGAGATTTGCAAGGGCTGCCACGAGGACCACTATAACAGTTACATGAGATCGACCCATGCCAAAAAAGCAATCCCTAACAGTCCCGCCAACATGGAGGGGTGTGAGACCTGCCATGGACCGGGCGCGGCCCACGTGGAGAAGAGCGGCGAAAGAGGCGTCGGTATCTTTATCTTCAGTAAAAAAATTGCCGATGCCAGATCGAAATCGGCCAAATGTCTCTCCTGCCATGGAGAATCAAGGGACTTATCTTTCTGGGACGTGGCCAAGCACCCATCGGTAGACGTTTCGTGTGATAACTGCCACACGGTTCATTCGATGACTCCCAAGAATTTAAAAGCCACCCAGCCGGACCTCTGCAATATCTGCCACCGCTCGATCCGGGCGCAACAAAACAAGCAATCTCATCATCCGATCCGGGACGGAAAGCTCAAATGCACCGACTGCCACGATCATCACGGCGGGTTCGGCCAACACATGATCAAAGCGGAATCGGTGAACGAACTCTGCTACAAATGCCATGCCGATAAGCGGGGTCCCTTCATGTGGCAGCATCCCCCCGTGGAGGAGAATTGCATGAACTGCCACACCCCCCACGGCAGCAACGTTTCAAAGCTTCTGGTAAGTCGAGTCCCGCTGCTTTGCCAGGCTTGTCACGATGATACCGGACATCCAGGTACGGTAAACACCTCCTTTGAGACTTTCCAAGGGCGTACCCCCTCCAACAAGATGTTTGCCCGAGCTTGCTTGAATTGCCATTCAACCATCCACGGAAGTAACGGTCCATCCGTTCAGGGAAGAAGGTTCGTCCGCTAAGGGGGAAAGTCCATGAGGTCGAAAATAATTATTGGCACCATGATTTTCAGCTGGATCGCCTTTTCAAATGGCTCTGCCCAGGAAAGAAGACTGGAGGGAGAGGTTTCGGTTACCGGGGTAGCGCCGAAAATCGAAGGGGAAAAGGCCAAATTCAATGAGTACCGGGATATACGGGACGGCGCCTATGTCGGGATTGAGACCCGGTATCATGCCGATCAATATTACCTGGATTTCAGGGCCCAAGACATAGGATATAAGACCCAGAGGTACGGGATCGAAGGGGGAAAATGGGGAAGCTTTAAGTATCATTTCGATTACGATGAAATACCCCATAACTTCACTTACGGAGCCAAGAGTTTTTATACGGGCGTCGGGGGGGCCAATCTGACCTTTCCCACCCAACCTCCGAGCAGAGACATCAATACGTGGACCACTTTTGACTACTCCATTGAGAGAAAAAATTATGGCGGCGGCTTTAAACTGGATATGCTCAAGCCATTTTATTTTGACGCCTCCGTTAACCGAGAAGAAAGAAAGGGGTTATATCCGGTCGGAGCCGCCGGAACCAGCTCCGGGGGCCTCGCCATCGAGCTTCCGGCACCGATTAACTACATGACCGACAATTTAAAGCTGGCGGCGGGGTATATCCAAAACCCCTTCTTCTTCTCATTGGGTTATTTTTACAGTACCTTTAGAAACGACAACTCCCAATTAGACTTTCGCAACCCGGCCAATGGGAACACAGCGGCGACCGCCGATATCTTCACCCTGCCACCGAATAATACTTATTACAGATTGGATCTTAAGAGCGGGGTCAAGCTCCCGTTCAGAAGCAAGTTTAACTTGGACCTGGCTTCTTCGAGTACCCAATCGGATGTCAATCTTCTTTCTTCCTACGTGGCGCCGGGGGGAAGAAACTTTATTAATTTGAGCAATCCCGTTTTCAATGGGAAAGTGGACACCCAGAGTTATAATTTTATGTTGACTTCCAATCCGTTTAGGCCCCTGGATGCCAAGCTATTCTATAAATATTATGAAAGGCGGAACAAGTCCAATAGCATCACCACCACGGATGGCCCCAATACCTTTTCCAATCCTTTATTTGATTATCGAAACCAAAAATACGGAGCCGAGCTGGGTTTCAAGCTACCGGCGAGTTTCAATCTAACAGCCGCCTATACCCATGCCCGAATCGAAAGGAGGGACCGGGACGATATCCCCTCAAATACCGATGATACCTACGGGGCTGATTTGCGATGGAGTGGACTGGACTTCATGGTGGCGAAGGTCGGTTATGAGAGATTGCAGAGAAAGGGGGATTTCGAGCAGCCCACTGATCCTAACCTACTTGAGCATTATGTAAGGCGGTATGATGTAGCGTCAAGGGACCGAAATACCTACAAGGCCATAGTGGATTTCTTTCCCATAGAAAACCTTAATTTCAGCCTGGGATACAAGTATAAGGATACAAATTATAACGAAACCATCCTGGGTTTACAGAGCGATAAAAGAAGTGAATTCACCCTGGATGGGGATTACCTGATCGCCAAAAGGGTAAGGCTTTTTGCTTACTTCGATTTTGCCTATGTTAAACTGGATCAATTTCAAAGAACGGTAACCTCGGCTAACAATCCTCCCTCCCCTCTTCCTGCTGATCCAGGAAACCCACCGACGATTACACCGGCACCGCAATCATTACAGGCTTTCAACTGGAAAGTGACCCAAACAGAAACAAACTATGGCTATGGGCTGGGGGCGGACGTTTATATCCTCCCACAAAAATTGACTCTGAAGCTGCAGCATAACTGGAGTAAATCGGATGGCTATGCGGATTATACTTATTTCCGGGCCTTTAATCCGGCCATTATCCCAACCGATGCCGGCAGAACCCAGGACAATATAGATATTTCCAACTGGGGCAAATACGAGACCCGCTTTTATATGGCCCGCTTAACCTATAACCTGACAAAAACCTTATCCCTTGCTGGAGGCTATGTCTACGAAAAATTTATTGCCGATGACGCCCAGTATAATGGATACAATTATACCATTGGAGGTAATTTTCTAACGGGGGCTTACATGAATCCATCGTATGAGGCGAATATAGCATTCTTAAGTGCTGCCTACAGCTTTTAATCGAATCCCGAGAAAAGGTTGAGGCCCTGCCCAAGGGAGGGAATATGGGACGAACATATTTAGGGAAATCTAAATTCATCTACTTATTCATTATACTGATGCTGTGGAGTCTTGGTGGGTGTGCCGCGGGCAAGTGGGGTTATATTGATACATCGGAAAGGATGATCATCGAGCGGCATTTTGATGACGCTACCCCCTTTACCGAAGGCCTGGCCGCAGTAAAGATTGGTACTCAGTGGGGCTATATTGACAAGACTGGGAAAATGGTCATCGAGCCTCAATTTGAAGGGGCCTGGACCTTCCACGAGGGACTGGCTGCCGTGATGAGCCGCGGCAAGTGGGGATATATCGACAAGGTGGGAAAGTTCACCATCCAGCCCCAATTTGAGGATGCCGCCCCTTTTTCCGATGGGCTTGCGCCCGTTGAGGTAGCTGGCAGGTGGGGTTACATTGACAAGACAGGAAAGTCCGCCATCCAGCCCCAATTTGATTACGCCTGGCGCTTTGCCGAAGAACTGGCCGCAGTCAAGATTGCGGGTAAATGGGGATTTATTGATAGATCGGGGCAGATCGCCATTAAACCCGAATATGACGGAGTGTTATCCTTTTCCGAGGGGTTTGCCGGGGTCGTGATCGGCAGCAAGCGGGGTTTTATCGACAAGAAAGGCCAGATCGTTATCAAGCTTCAATTCGATAATGTATTATCTTTTTCCGAAGACTTGGCACCGGTAAAGCTTGAAAATCTGTGGGGGTATATAGACAAGTCCGGGAAAATCGTTATCCAACCCGAATTCGAACGAGCGTTTCCATTTCATGAAGAATTGGCCCCCGTAAGACTTGATTACAAGTGGGGCTATATTTTCAAAACGGGGCAATTCGCCATCAGACCTAAATATGATGGCGCCTTCCCCTTTAGCGGGGGGCTGGCTATTGTAAAAATCGGGCGGGCTACGGGTTATGTTGACAAAACCGGAAGGTACATGCGCATTCTGTAAATTACGCATTCCTTCTGCTCCTTTCCCCGCCGGGTAGCCGACTCCAGAGTTCCATCGGTTGTTTGCAGGAGGCCATCCACTCCCCAGTCGGTTTTTTCCCGCCGAGGGAGTTGGTCTGAGATATGAAAGGGAAGAGGGTTAGGGAATCCAAGAAGGAAGGTACAGAATATTGAGGCGGGGTTTCCCGCCGCTTTTCGTTTCGTTGAAAAAGTCGAATATTATTATAAAAAGGAGGGAAGACGAATGAAGCGTCAACCTTTAGCGGGTTTGTCCAAGTATCTCTTACTAAGTTTCGCACTAATCTCGATGGCCCTGCTTCTCTTCGGCTGCGGGAAAGGGGATACCGGCCCCTCCGGCGCCACCGGCTCCTCCGGCTCCCCCGGCTCAACCACCGGGACAGTGTCGGGGAACGTTAAGAACGCCATGTCCGGGAATCCCGTAGCCGGTGCGGCCGTCACCGTTTCTCCCAGCGTGCAAGGGGTAAGCGGGATTACCACCGACGCCAGCGGGAATTATTCTGTGAACCTTCCCAACGGAAACTACACGCTCACCTTTGCGAAGAACGGTTACACCTCGCAGACGACGGGTACGATCGCCGTCGTTGCCACCCAGACATCTACTTCCAACATCACCCTGGTGCCGAACGCCAGTGCGACGGTGAACGCCGGGGCGGATAAGACCAATCAGGCCTTCGGTGCCTCCGTCGCTCTCTCAGCCAGCGTCGAGGTTTACGATCCCAGCTTGACGGGCACGCCTACCTACCTATGGACGCACATCCCCGAC
>Ga0315282_10003818_pt1 | contig 26788 bp, 51 predicted proteins | sample YL17G07_20_MG_FD_203693 | JGI IMG/M metagenome (GOLD analysis project Ga0315282, IMG submission 203693) | Sediment microbial communities from Yellowstone Lake, YNP, Wyoming, USA - YL17G07_20 | ecosystem: Environmental > Aquatic > Freshwater > Lake > Sediment | place: USA: Wyoming | collected...
ATAAGACCAACTGTGCAAGGAACTCCGGAAAGATTTTGAACTCTTAGCCTTGCGAACATTCTTAAGATTCTCAAGAACAATTCCTGCATTATTTGCTACAGCATAATTTACAACCTCCCTGGATATTCTGTGATTCAAGTCTCTTATAATCCTTGATTCTTTATTCTTGGTCTTTTTGAGCAGCCTGAACTTTCCTTTTTTCTGAAGGTCAGTTCTCAAGTTCTTATATTTCTGGTGGGTGTGGTGTGCTTCCTTGCCAAGCTTAAGAACCTTCCCTGTGCTTGGATCAGCTATTACAACGCAATGCCCCGTGGTGTTGCGGTCTACGCCGATCCAATTTTGAGCTTGCTTTTGTGGTTCTTCCGCAACCGTTACTGAAACAAAAGCAAACTCCTTGTTGAGTTCTATCTGGTTAATCTTCTGAAATACAGGAAGATGGGAAAGATCAAGCTCAAGTTTTAGAGAGGAAATATAAGCCTTCCTATCTTGAAGCTTAATGCCTTGATTGGGAACGATAAGGTTGACCTTGTGGGCTTGCTTGCAATTTTTATTTCGGGCATATTTGCGAATGATCTGGTTGGAAATAACCGACCTCAATCCGAACTGCTTGACATCAGCAGAGCTTCTGGCCCTTGTCTCTACTGCAAATTGAGCAAGTTGCCTGGCTTTAGCAAGTTCATTTGAGAAGTCTCGGCTATGCTTTATTTTGAAAGTCAGAATCATCGGTTTTTTGTTCCTCAATATACTTTTTAATAGTTCCTTCTGAGATATGCCCGACGGATTCACAATAATAACTCCGAGTCCACAGCGTCGGAAGTCTTGATCTGAGACTAGAAAATTCTTGCCTCAAGATTCGGGAAGAATAACCCTTCAACTGTTGGACAATAAAATGAGGACTATCAACCGTAGAAGCCTTGACGAACAAATGAAGATGATCAGGAAGAATTTCAAGTTTTTCTATGAACAACCCAAGTTCCTTAGCTTTGGCATTTAAAAGCTGCTTAAGTCTTGAAGCTACGGTGCCAACCAAAACAGGCCGTCTATACTTGGGGCACCAAATCAAATGATATCCCAAATTATAAACTGCCTTGTTACTATGAGTCCATCTTTTGTCCATAATGCTATATTACTCCTAAACTATACCTCTGTCAAGAGGATACTCGCTTTCATCCCACGGCTAAAGCCGTGAGCCTTCCCGCTCGGAGAATCGTAATAGGACAGTACCTAACATCAGTCACTGGAATCTCATTTCCGTTGTGCACGATGACCATCCTGACAGAGTCAAGCATCCCGCCGATCACAAACTTAAGATCTTTGACCTTAAGTTGTCGGCTTCCGCTGGGAGAAAAATCCACGACCACATTCTTGGTATCAGTTTTGTCCATGTTAATACCCTTACCCATCTTCATCGCTGGAACCAGAGGGAGTCCCCCCGGCAGCGGTTTCCACAACCAGAGGTTCCTCAGCATCATCCCCCAGCAACAGATCACAGCTCTGGCAGATGTTCAGCTTGTCCTTGGTCTGGCGCGTCCAGTTGGAGATTCCGCAGAAGTCGCAGATTGCATAAGCACTGTATTTCCTCACAGCAGAAGCCTCTTCCCGCAGCTTGACCTCCACAGCGGCAGCGGCCGAGGCATCGGAAAGAGGAGCGCGGTTGTCCGAAGCGGTGCTCACAGTCAGCACCCTCCGCCCGGAGTAGACCTGGAAACCGTTGTTCAAATACCCATTGGATCCACCCCTCCAACCGTTCCAGTATTTGGTCTTCTTGACTTTGATCTTCTCAGAGGTGATTTTCATGGTCTCCAAATCAATCTCGAGCAGCTCATCCTCATCCACCACGTAGGAGGCCCCGGCGGTGAAGATCCCCAGCCAGTGCTTCCAGAACTTGCGCACCACGGGCCGGGCAATCTCAGGCGTGCTCCCGAACAAGATCCCGCTTCCGGGGATGTAAGACATGAAGATGGGTGAGCCGTAAAGCCATACCTTGTTAGGCGAGAACCTCTTGCAGAAGGCCGCGGCGGCGGTTCCCTCCAAGGAGGCCAATCCTTCCTTGATCCCCTTCTTTTCAATGTAGGACAAGAGGATTTCACTATCCACCTCGCCCCGATAGTTGTAGTCCTTGAGCCGGTCCATCCAGACAATCCCATTGTGGACCATCACGTAGTTGTCGCTCAGAATGGGGTGATTGTTGTAGAAGACCTTGGGCGACCCGTGAGTAGCCTGCCGAGCGTGCACCAGAGTCACCCTTCCATAGTTCAGAGGATAGTCCTTGAACTTGGTTGCAGGCACAGGCTCCTTGCGCAGAATACCGTTCCCCACGGAAGTGAAGACCCCGGTGGCATCAGATCCCCGGACCTGCAGACGAGTAGTCAAATCAATGACCACCTCCCGCAGGAACTCATCATTGATCTTAGCCTCTTTTATGAATCCACCAATGCCACACATCTTAACGTCCTCTCCTTACGTTCTCTCCTTCTTCTAGTTGTTGGCGCCACCAACTCCTTCTTCTAGTTGGCGCCACCGACCCATGCCCGCTGAGCAGGTTTCGCATATCGACCCCAGGGGTATCAAGCTCATGCCCGGGCCGGAACCGCAGCCAGGTCACCAGTTCAGCAGTCTTCTTGATGGCCTTCAAGTAAGCCCTCATGCCAGTCTCGCTGAAGCGCGCCATCCGGAAAGCCCGGCTGAGCCCGAAGTTAATGCTATCCCCTTCGAAGTTGGGGTAGATATAGTTCAGGTAAGTAAACCCGGACCGCCTCAGACGCCCCTGATAAGGCTCGGCCCGATAGGAGCAGGAGATGGCTTCGTCTCCCCTTTCCTCGGCCAGACCAAAGAGAATGATGATGATCCTTCCCCCATTCAGCACCACGGAGCGGTTCCGAGGCCACCTGGAGCGGCGGAAAGCTTCAATCACATCATCCTGCAGCTGGTTGTTCCAGTCATCCCGGAAGACCAAAGTCAGCCCGTTGTTCAAATTCCTTCTCACCTCGTGCGCAGGGAAAGGATCCCTCCGCACCTGATCCCGGGGTATCTCCAACCCAGGAATAGTGTTACGCCGAACCACAGGCTCCGGAGCTGCGTCAGTAGCAGGCAGTTCAGCAGCGTCCAGCCAGGAGGCCAGAATGTCGTTGTGATCCGCCTCACCATAGTAGTAAATGTAGGCGAACAGCCTCCGGGTCTCTTCCTCGTTCAGGATGCCGTTCTGTACATAATCCGGTATTTCAGCCGTGGCATATCTCCGCCTCCAGGTGGCATCCTCCAAGATTATGCCAGTCCCCCAGTACTTCTTGCCCAGGTTGAGGGAAGTCTTGAAGATCAAGGAGCAGAACTCGGGATGAGCGTAGAAAGATGACGGTGGCACCCGATACTCAAACCCCCAGTTCTGGCAACGCCGAGAAGAGGGGTCATCGGCGAGTATCTGGTAACCGCCTTCTAACCGTGCCCGACCGCTCAGTTCGCTCAACTTCTTCCCATAGAAGAAGTCCAGGATCTTGGTGAAGGTCACCAGATCCTCGTCCTCGGAGTTGCGGAAGACCCGAGACCGGGTGAACCCGAAGTGTATGTGTCCACCAATAGAGAACCGGTCGCCCTTAACCCCCAGCCGGTAGCGAGGATAGCTCCTTACCCATTGCCGGAACAGGCCCCGAACATTGGCCACCAGGTCATCATTGCTTACCGCAGGATTAGGACGCAGCTCAACCTGGTTACCCCAGTTGCCGTCCCCATCCCGGCCGAGCTGTCCATAGTCGGTGTCATGTACCGCGGTATCGGCGGAGATCACCCGGCCCCTTTGAATGACTTCAAACTCAGGGTCGGCCCCAATATACCGGACCGATATGTCATCCCGTCTGGCCTTGTAAAGACCCATCCTGATTCCCCTTTTGCTTTAGTTTTAGCTTGACCTGATGAATGATACCCAAAAAATTAACCGGCGTCAATCTCTCCCTTCCAAGCCTGTTCCAAAGCCTGAAGGTCGTCGGCATAGCCGACTCGTTCTCTCTTCTTGCCACAGTGGGAGCAGCGTTCCCGAACCAGGAACTTCTTGCATCCATGATGATATCCCACGTGGAAAGCCTTGTAGTACTCCCATTGATGATCGAACATGAAACACCAGAACCGCTTCATCTATATCTCCTTGGCCGATCCTCGTAGCCGGGCATAGACCACCCCGGGCAACTCCAGTCGGAGTCTTTCCCCGGAGATGATCACCGGCGAATGGCAGTTAGAACATAGATTAGGCAATCCCTGGTAGAAGGTGTCAAAGGCGGGTTCCCCCAGATTAAGACTCTGGCCACACCCCTGGCAAAGTATCCTCATCCGAGCACCTCCTTTTCCTATCCTCATTCTACCAAAAACCGCCCACTAAAAAAGTCAGACAGAACCATTGACACTCCCAGCCAAAGCCGAGGGATTCTGGGTGAAAACCCAGTGAGTCTAACCTTGGCTTTATATTTAAAGGTTCTTTTCATTAAAACTCGCTTTCATCCCACGAATAAATTCGTGGGTTTTCTCGCTCGTATCTTGTGATAAATTCCAAGCACTCAGACTCCTGACAATAGTCCGCATCAGAACAGGAAACCAGACACCGGGTAGGGTGCCCCATCTCCTGCTTACGGTAATGGAAGAAGTGAACCTTGAGGGCCACCTCCTCGCAGGAGCACAGATGCGTGCTAGCATTCCCCTTGCTGTCCTCGACCCGGTAGATTGGCATCGGGTTTCCCTCCCTTCTTGTAAGGATTGTCAAAGGGAGGCCTTCCCTCTTCCAAGACCTCGATTTTCCGGTCGGGGAAGTTCCTCTTCAAGACCTCGTCAAACCGGGTTCTTTGCCGACTTCCAGGAGCGGGAACCAGCAGTGAGATCTTGCCCTCGGCCCCGTTCCGGTTCAACCCGGAGGAAGCATCCGCCAGCTCCAGAAGCTTCGAGTCCTTGCAGATTTCGGCGTAGGCCAAAGCCCAGACCTTGTGGTCCAGGACTTCGGTCTCTTCCCTCAGCTGAGCTATTCGAGTTTTGGAAGGAATCGGCCCCTCATCCCCGGGCATGTAGGTGGTCAGCTCCATCATGGCCTGCATGGTCTTCCGAGCCGCCACCTTGAACTGCTTGGTCATCTCAAACAGTTCGGGGGTGTAGTTGCAGGCAAAGACCACATCCCGGTTCTTGTCCTCCTGCTCAACTTCTTTCACGCCCAATGCGTCTTCCATAATACCCATCATAGACCTCCTTTTGATTTATTTTAATTTAATACGACCAGGTAGCTCCCGGTCGCCCCGTACTTAGGTCCCCATTCCATTCCGTCGTCAATCTCCATGCCCGTCGCCAGGTCAAAGGTGTACTTGAGCGGTAGGGTTCTCCCGCCCTCGACTGGACTGCAGACAACCTGGTCGGAGGTGACTTGGGCCACTTCCATGGGTATGACGAGAAGCCCACCCAATTTCCGAACTACTTTATCACCCACCTTCAGATTCATCTTTCCTCTCTCCTCTCAATACCTCTTTCCAGTCAGCGCAATCCGGGCAAATGTCTGCCGGATCACAAGGTTCTAACTCCGAACTTGACAAATCTTCAATAACATCATCCCAGTTATCACATAAGAAAGAAAAGAATTGATCTGGAACAAACCAGTAACCATCGGGTGCAAAAACTTCAATAGAGGGATCCTTATCATTTGTAAGATTCCAAGTCAGACCCATTTGGTTAATCAATTCAAGTGCTTTTTTCTTATTGCCCCTAAAAAATTTCATCTTTTTTCTCCCCCATCTTGATTGCAGCGACCCGGTCCAAGAAGTCGTTAAAGACCTGCGTCACCTTAACCCGGTCCTCCTCCAGATACTTGAGCAATGAACTTTCGAGCCTGGCGCACCGAGCCATCATGCTGGCGAAGACCATGATTAGGGCGCTGATCACCCAAGCAGTCAGAAACTCCCGAGCTGCTATGGTGCAGGCCAGAGCAATGGTCAGTATCGCCAGAACGATGAGGTTGACATACCGGTCGTACTTACCCTTATTCAACAGGCACCGCCTTCCCGGACCCGGCGCTTATGGCCTTCAGCCAGTTCCGTTCATCGATCAACTGGTCAATCTTTCTCCTCAGGCTGCTCTCCATCTTTTGGAGTATTGCAGTGACCTGATCTTCCCTGACCAGACGCCTCAGCTTCAGGGCGGCCAGTTGCCCCTTGAGGCTTCCCAGCTTGGTCATTTCAAGAACAGAGGCATCGGGCTTGTCGGCGCGGATCTCATCCCGGCTCAGGAAGACCAGAGCCCCTTTGTAATGGAAGGCCAGCTTGCCCTCGTAGTTCTTTTCAAAGGTCACGCTGTCGGCCAGCTCGTCGGCAGCTCGCAGAAACCCGAACCGGCGGCTGTAGGAATCCATCACAGAGCAGATGGAAGTTTCAGCCAGCTTGAGATCGGGCGCGATCGCCAGACTCAAATTGGTGATCCTTCCCCGCCCGTCCAGACGCTTGAGCTGGTCCAGCTTTTTGATGGCGGTGAGGTCCATCCCGTTTTTGACTAGCAGGAACTGGAGCATCTCTCCCACATCGGTGAACTTTTCGTAACCCTTTTCTCCCTTGGCATACCAGTTTCCGTATTCATCCCGGGAGAAATGAAACACCTTGATCTTCACGCTTTCCATTTTAGTCCTCCTTGACTAAAGTTATTCCTTGAGATTTTTACCTTCCCCCAGATTGAAGTCATTCTCATCGAATTCCCCATTCGGGAGTTGCTCCACCGTGTATTCCTTGTCATAGTGCAGTTCCTTCAACATCGCCGGGTCGTCGGAGGGGATCAACACCTTTCTCCGGCAGCTCCAGCAGATGTAGCCGTCAACATCGGGCTGGGAGATATCGTCTTGATTCCCCAAGCACACAAACTGGCTCCACAGGAAGGACAACGCTCATGTTCCCAAGTATCACCCATGATATATATCTCCTTAAATATGGCAATCGACGGCGGTGAGCAGGGTATCTTCGGGCAGCCCTTCCAGAAGCTTCTTGACTTCCCGGTCCCAGCTGTCCCGATCCTTCTCATCGCTGACGGCTCCCCACCACCCCATGCTCCCCCGCTCGTACCACTTGCCGTCCTTGAGGAGGGCAAAGGGAGTTCCAGCATACTTGGCGTTATCCATGTAGTGCTCCTTGGTCTCACCCTTCTCGATGCCGTAGTCTGAGCAGGCGGTGGTGGGATCCTTCTTCTCTTCCTTTTCCCACTTCGCCCAGAGCTCCTCCAGGTGCAGGCGCTTGGCAGTGATCATCCCTTCCCAGTCAATGTCCCCGGCTTTGGCCTGGTCGGCGAAACCAGAGTAGTCGCGGTTCTTGTCCTCTCCGAAGGAGCCGGACTCACCAAGCACACCAGTCTTGCCCTCCTTGAGCTTGAAATATCCCCGCCAACACCCACCGATGGAGAACCAGTCCCACTTGGCGTTGGGGTTGTGCCAGTAGCCCCAGCCCTCGAGTTCGGCATTGTAGGTATAACCGCTGTATTCCTTGACCCATTCCTTGGCATCCGGATACTTCACAATGTCCTCGGGGCACTCCCGCTTGAACTTCTCGTACTCGTCCCGCAGATTCTTGTCGGCGATCTTCATTACGAAGACGGCCCGGGGATCGTGCTTGGCCTCGGACTGGGGAAGATCCAGTTCCCAGAAGGGGTCAAGTTGCCCCTCAGGATTGTCGCCGATGACCATCACCACAAAATGACTCATGACTTACCTCCCTGCAGCTTCAACCAATCTTCCTTGCTCATGTCCTCTGGATTCACTATCTCCCTCCCAAGGAAGCCCCCATGGCTTCAGCTGCTCCTTTGGACTTGCTTCTCTTTGTCTTTCATGCTATAATCTCTTCAGTTCTTTTAAAACTCTTGCATGGTGCGGTTCCAGGATTCCAAGATGCAAGGCACTGAACTTAGGTTCAGAAACAGTTATTGACATCTCCGAGAATTCGGGAACCTTCTCAGGGCCGCAGTCAATCGGCCTATTGTAGCGGGAATATGTGATAAGGTTTTGCATGTTTCTAGCTACAAGCCCTCGACTTTAGTCGTTGGTAGTTGACGTAGCATCCCATTTCCGTTCTCCTTTCAATTTTTAGTGATGGGGAGGATGAGGAAAAACCAACCCAAATACCTCACCCCCTGGCGGGTTTTGGGGCCATCCGTTCCCCCGTTAGTCCTCCCCTTGGGAACCCTCCGCTCCCCGTTACTGAGGACGACACACTCCTCGGAGCAGAAGACGTCCTTTCCCACCCACGCCCTTAGAGTTTCCACGGGTTTCCCGCATCTGGCACACCTAACGATTTTTTTCTTTTCGGCCATGTTGCCCCCTCTTTCGGCTTAGAGGACGAGGAATCAACGCATACCCGCCTGAGATGCGCTTGATCCGATTGGGCTTCCTGACACCGTTAATCCTTACTCTTACCATCTTCTTCCTCCTTTGGTTTTGGTTTGATGAAAAAGATCTTGTGCATCCCGTTCTCATGGAAATCATTTAGATCCATGCCAAGCATCCTCGCCTCGGCCAATCCGGGCCAGAGCCCCGTCCACCTGGCAAATGCCTTGTCGTGCTTGGGGGCATTCGGGCCCTCGTTGCAGTCGCAGGACATCCTTTGTCCCCCGCACACGGAGCAGCGCTCCGTATCGCAGTTGTCGGAGTGAATCTCTCCGGGCTTGGCCCCACATAGGTGTAATTATGCTTACATCACTCATTTTTTTCTCATTACAAAAATAGTATCACCGAAAAAGTCCCATGTCCCATTCTTCAGATGTCTGTATCTTTGTAAATTTTGTGTTTCATTCTTGATCCCCTGACCATAGTCTTTTACAATAATTCCTCTTCTTTCAAACCCACAGGCTCTAATAATATCACTACAATAAACCCCTAGAGGAAATTCTTCTCCTTTTACCCATATTTCACCACAAACTAAAATCGTATATCTACCACTTAACAGATACTTACTAATATTAAACGCCATTTTTCTAAATTCAGTTAAAAATGGTTCCGGATAACCCATAGACAAATCATCCGCATCATTGGAAAATTTGATTATGTCCGCATAAGGTGGATGTAAAATAACTAAATGATACATACAATTGTAATCAAAACTTCTTGCATCTGCTTTCTTTATATCTTCTCTAACAGGATGTAAATCATACATATCACAATTTCTGTTCAAAATTTTAGCAACATCACCAGTAGTTCCAGATCCAGCAAACGGGTCTAAAACTTTTTCTCCTTCTTTTGTATATCTCAACATCATCTGATACGGAATCTCTGGTATAAAATTACCATGAAATTTTCTGTTACCACATTCCTGTAACTCTTTCATTCTGTAGTTGCCACACCACAAGGAATGAGTCCAGATATTATCTAATTCTTTCCACTTAGTTAAGTCAAAATTATTCATTTCTTCCCCGCCAGACTGAAAATTTCATACAACCAGCATCTCTGGTATCTCTGCAACCCTACCTGCCATGAGCCGGACTGAGTCAACCTTCATTTTTCCTCCTTATCCAAATATTCTATTTCAACAATTGCACGCGGGTAGTGCTTTGTCACTTCGTCAACACTCTTTTGACCACTGAATATATCAAGCACCAACTCAGCAGCCTCTGCGACCAAACGCGCCTTGATAAATCGCCATTCGCTGGGTTCACTTCTATCCCAGAGCTCATATTCAGAGATAGCCTCTCTCACTTTCGCTTCGGCAACATCGAAATAGCCCAATGCTTCAATCACCGCATCGTCATCACTTTCTGCTAATGCTGAAACAGCCTGATCAACTGGGTTTTCCCGTTCCCAACATCCACCCGCGTTTGTAGAAAAACGCTCGGCACGCTCAGCCTGCCTGACATCCTCTTGAGCAGATATCAAGTTATCTCTAGCGTCCTTTAAGCTATCAGCGTAACTCTCGCCCTTCAGTCGTCCGCCAGGAGTATCATCAAAGGTCACCACGCGAACCCAAGATATTTCTTTTGTCTCATTCATTTTCTCCCTCCTTAGTTTTAAGTTTTGTCTCGTATCCTCCAGTCACGCACTCCTTTCGGTCCCCAATTCTCGGGGAATATTGTTATCACGGGAATTGTTGTCTTGCAATTGGAACAAACAATGGCACCCCTTTCCAGTCGGTGCAATTCGGGCAAATGTCTGCGGTTTCCCCCCAAACCCAATTCTCAGGAAAGGTTCCTATATCAGGAATAGTCAGCCCACAAAATACGCACATGATGACTTTTTCCTCATTCTCATAAAAGCCGTCTTTGACCGGATAGATAACATCCACCTCAGCCTTGTTCATAGGCTCAACAATCCGATGATTTTTAATTTCAATCTTCATTCTGACTCCTCCTCACTATTAGGTCTCACACATCCTGGGCTTAAATTCACCACAACCCATCTCCCTGAAGAAAACTTCAGGATATCGACTATCAATACCCGAACCGAAAAGACCTGACTTGACTACCACATTCTGAGGTGGATATCTCACACATCGTCCATAACCAATCATTCTAGTATCAATCAGTCTAAAGAAAATACAATGACTGCAGATAGCTTCACATGCTATTGAACTCATTTTGACCTCCTTCTCAGCCTCATTTGGGGCTCGACAATCTGATGATTTTTAATTTCAATCTTCATTTTTTCGCCCCCTTCCAGGGTTAGAATCTATTGCTTCTTACCACAGCAAGGACAAATCGTAGGAACCTTCAAATCAACCTTCCCATTAAACTGCTTCAAGGTCAGAACAAATGATTGTTGCCCACACTCCTCACAAAATACAAAGACAACATTTGTCAGGACTTCTCCCTCAGCAATTTCCTTACCCACATGCTTTTCAACACTATTGAAGAAATCTACAAGCAATTGTCCGAGGTTAAATTCTCTCATGTAGTCACGAATTCTATATTCATCTTTAAGCTTCATTTTTTCGCCCCCTTCCAGTCAGCGCAATCCGGGCAAAGGTCCCCCTCAGCACCCCACTTCCAATTTTCAGGAAATATTCCTATCTCGGGAACGGTTATTCCACAACTGGTGCAGTCAATAGGGTCATTTTCCTCTTTATAAAAGCCATCTTTAACCGGATAAATAACATCCGCCTCGGCCTTATTTTTTGGCTCGACAATCTTATGATTTTTAATTTCAATAATCATTTTTCCCTCCATAGTTAATCCTACCGCCCCTGATCCGCCCATGAAGTCAGATTCAATTTTCTTGGTGGGGAAGAATCGAACTTCCGAAGCCTCTCGGCAACTGGTTCACAACCAGCCGGGTTTGCCGCTGCCACAAACTTCCCCATCTTCTGTTTTATTTTCAATCACTTAACTGATAAAGTACCCATACTTGCCTTACCCCTCAGAGGGAGAGACTCCTTAGACAAGCCCCAATCAGTGCTTGGGGACAGCCTGGGAACCCCCTTTAAACCCTTTGGGAAGCCTTTTTGATAGCCTCAAGCAGCCCTTTCACTTAATGGCGTTAGCTGAAACCCCATACTTTCTCCCTGCTTTTCTTTAGCCGTGAACCTTCCCGCTTGGAGAATCGTAAGACATTAAGGCAACCGCCCCTGGGCGTTCAGATTGTCCAGATACTCAAGCAGGTACTTGGCGTAGTCGGTCAGCAGCTCAGACCCCCCCTCAAAAGTGAAGGACTCGGCCTGCTCGTTCCGGGCCTTGTCATAGGCCTCGTGCAGACGCTGAAGCTTCCGACGGTCAAACCCGATTACTTTGCTTTCGCTCATCTTCCTCTCCTTCGAAGGCCTCGTCCTGGCAGTCCGGGCGCAACCCGGAGATGTTAAACTCCCTTCGGCTCAGGTCATCCCGAAACTTGCTGGGATCGACGGGCCTCCCGCAGACAGGGCACTTTCCGGATTCCGCCAGCTTTGCTTGTCCAGGAAAGAGTTTCTTGATCAAAGCATTTGGTCTAGGCATGTCACATCCCCAGGCTTTTCTTCTGTTCCCGGAGCATGATCAGAAGATGCTTGTATTGCCCATCAGTGGGAGAACCAGCCTCCTTGCAGATAACACTGGTATCGTAGGCATCGTGATGGGCAAGGATAGATTCCAATGCGCCCATCAAAATGTCCAAGTCCCCCTCGGTCATCCCCATCAGGTGTATCCTACCGGATATACTATCTTGCACTAGTTTCATTTCCCCTCCCTGTTTTTATAATATTTGCGGATTAAGTCAGCCTGCCAGGCTGACTCCTTATCCTCCACTGCATCCGCTAGTTTCTCCAACTACCCTGGAGTTATTTTTTTGTCCCTGATCCCGTTGATACAATCACGAATGCGCCTGCATGTTTTCAAAGCCTGGGTGAAGGTCTTGCCGTCCGCCCAGCCTACGGCCTGGGTTTTGTCTTTGGGGTTATCGCAGCCGCAGGCCCCCATTGCAAAGTTCTTTCCTCGTGCAATAAAAATCCAGGTTGCGGAAGGAATTTCTGGTTTATTTCTTTCTGAGTCTGCAACTCCAAGAAAATTGGTGATGAAAAGTCATCGGCAACACGGCCCAGATACCATTCTTTTTCAGGCCGTTTCAAAATAACCTCTCTTAAATCCAGCAAACCTGATTGAAATTCTCGAAGCTGCTCGGGCTTAACACCGACTATGACGTAGAGATCGCCATCCTTCTTGGATTCCACCAGCAGAGCAATATAGTGTCCACCAATTTCATCTTTCCCCTCAAAAATCTGGACACCATCATAGTAAAGAAGCGTGGCGCTATAATGAATAAATTTCACTCTTCAACTGCCTCACAATGCTCTAATATGGGATACACCTTAAAAGGCCACCAAGTCCTATGCTTAGCTACCTGTCCAGTTTTTGGGGGGAAGCTCAATGTATTCTTGATTCTTGCAATATGCGAGAGGCTTGCAAAGTTCTTTTTGGAAATCATTTTTGGTCATTTTCCCCTCCAAGCCTGGTTCGCCTTGGCCTCGTAAGTGGCCCACTTAATCCCCAAGAACAGGCACAGCATCCTTTCCATCAGAGTTGCAATCTCATGTTGCCGGTGGTAAGGAGCCCGAGGATCATCCCCCGGCTCATCCTCAGGAGCGTGTAATCCCCGCTTGACCTCTTCCTCAAACAGCAGGTCGAAGGCCAGCACCACAGTCTCGCTGATCCCGGCCTTGCGTAGAAGGATATACTCCACAAGCTCATGGACCAGCACCAGGGACTCGTAGAAGAAGTCCCCCATATCTGACACCCTTACCTGCAGGGAACCTCCGGCTTCCCAGTAGTCCCCGACGGTAGGGAGCCTCTGTTCCTCCGGTTTAATGGTTTGAGCATCAATTTTAAAGGCCATTTTATCTCCTTCTCCGGAGTCCTTTTGGCCGGAGGTATGGCCGGGGTGGGAATCTTGCCGCTCTTCCACGGCTTCATTCTTTGCGGTAGTCCCTGGTTTCGCGGGACGACCTAAAAAAGATACCGCTCCTGCTCCGGCTTCTGCTCCTCTTCATCCTCGGTGACGAAGACTGCGGCCGCAATCACCGTGGTCCATTTGCCGTTCTTGTCTCCGCGCGCAGTCTGGGTGGTGTTGTAGCTGCCCACGATTCTCCGGCTCATCCGGTAGGTTTTCTGGCGCGCGTTCCAGGCCTCGTTGGGGTCAAAGGGGATGCCGAGCGTGCTCGCGAGCATGGACGCTGCCAGGTCCTCGGCGTATTCACCCGCGACTTCCTTGACCTGTCCGAAGGAGGTGTGCTCGGAGATGTATCCGTAGCTGCTGCCGTCCGCGGGGATGGCCACGCCGATGGCCGCGGCCACCAGCCGGTTCGGCTCGTTCGTGGCGTTTCTCGCGAGCACGCAGTAAGTTATCTGTCCGGGCTTCAACAGGTTCTTGCCTTCCTCCTTGGAAACCATCTGGCAGCCGGGCGGGAAAATGCTCGATACATTCACCAGGTTGCACTTGGCGATTCCGGCCGCGCGCAGGGCCAGCTCAAAGCTTTGCAGCTTGTCCTTGTGCACCCCGACCCCTTTGGTGAAAAAGATCTTCTTGGGAACCATCTAGCTACCTCCTGTATCCGAGACATGTATTCAAGGGCATCATTGGAACCGATTTGGTAAGTATGGAAGCCCAATCTCCGGGGTTGTTATATAATCTGATTTCAATTAGCGGTCGCTTGGACATCCTGTATCTCCTTTCCACAATTAAGCAATTGATTTTCGAGATGATCTATCAAATTCTTCATCTCCCGAGCTCTTATTTGCTCTTCGGAATCAGAGTCAGCCAGAATCCTCTTGAATTCCGCCGATATGGCTTGTTGAATATGGACGGGAACGATGGGAATCGGCAGGGACAGGAGATCGGTTTTATTTATGCTGATGGTGCCCACGCCATGCTTTAAAAGGTTGATTGAATCTTTGCCAAACCGCGTTTTCAAATAGGCCACCAGAAAATATGGATTAGTACCTTTCACCCGGAAGATATGCAAATAGTCGGTGACAACTCCTTCTTTTTCCCTGGAATCAACTATGGCAATTCTTCCCGCGCAACCGACTCCCACGCGGACGAAGACGAGGTCTCCCAGGCGGGCATGCGCTTCAGGAGAATACATTTTACTCTTGGGATCAATAAACTTTTCATCCCTCGCATAATCAATGCCGAGATCGGTGATATTGGTGGCGTGCAGAAATTTTATCCCGGATTTTGAAAACTTTCTATCCTTACCATAAAGGGTCTTGCCGGTTTTGCAATAAACTATAAAATCGCTCAACGGCTTGAAGCGAATCCCTTTGCTGCTGAGTATTTTAAAGGAAGACTTTTCCAAATAATGATGATAGTGGTAGTCCATCCTATTTCTAAGATTTTCTGCATCAACTTTTATCATGCCGTTTGCTTGGCCATTTTTATCAAGGTGGCTGATTGGAACTAAATAATTTAAAGCTTTCGTTCGTTGTTTCCGAAGAATAAGAATAGTGGTCTTGGCTGATGTATTTTCAAAAACATTTCTCGGAAGACTTATTATTCGGATAATTTTCGTTTCTTGCAGGGTGAATTCTCTTACATATTGATATTGGGGGTTTGATAATATGCCATCGGGAAGAATGATTATAATAAAGCCATTTTCTCGAGCCAGCCTGATAAATTTTTCCAGAAAGAGCACCTCGATAGCTTGGCCGCGCATCAATTTGCCGTTCTGGTGCGCGAGCCGGAACTCGTTTAGGATCCGGGGGTCTTTGATACGGTCAAACCAACTGCTGAAAGGCGGGTTTCCCAGCACCAGGTCAAAGCCGCCCTTCGAGAGCACTTTATCAAGCTCAGGGTTTTCCCAGGTTTTTCTTTCCAGACTGTTTGCGCAATAAACTTGGGTTCTCAAGGAATTAGTGCCCCTGAGCTTGGGAATCAAATAGTGGTCAATGTCAACAGCGAAAAAATTCGCTCGTTTCCATAATTTCGCGGCTACCGTTAGAAATGCTCCGTCTCCCGCCGCAGGATCAATGATCGTCTTCGGCTCCATTTCCGGCAAAAAGGAAAGCGCCTTTTCGATCACCGACTCCGGCGTGAAATACTGATTGAACTTAGCCCGGTTGGAACGCCGCTGGATAGTAAGGCTTTCGAACTCAAGCGTTCGATCTGAATTTAAGTTTGCCATTTTCCTCTTTCAAATTATACCGAAGCAATCAACCAAAGTAAAACCCGCCTGCATCTATTCCCCCATCACCTGCACGCAAAAAGTCCGGCATAACGGGCCGTCATATTCCGCGAAGTAAACCCTCTGGCGCGAGCCTTTGACGAGCTTGCCGTTCTCAATCGGGAAAAAGGCGTGGTATCCTGAAATCACCCCGCGCAGGTGCGCTCCGGCGTTGAACCCGAGCCTTCCGTCAATATCCAGATACTGGTTGTGGTCAATATCCAGATACCGGTTGTGATAGTAATTGCCCTGGTCCGGCGCGAGCTTGGATAGCTGGTTCAAAACATCGCTCTCAAGACAGGGCAGGCCCTCGGTCACGATGATTCCGGAAGAGGTGTGCATGGTCAGAATATTGACCACGCCGTTCTTAACTCCGCTTTCCTTGACCACGCGCTCCACTTCGGGAGTGATGTCCAGAAGCTCCTGGTCTTTTCCGGTCTGAATTTCCAGCTTCTCAAGCTTGAGCTTCATTTCCTATCCTCCCCCAGCATACTGGCACGCTGTCTCTCCCATCGTGTCATCCTCCTCATGTCCAGCCAGTTGACAATGCGCTCAAGGCTGGCTAGAATAATCACCAATCCGAATGTGAAAAAAGAAATCAAGACTACTTCAACAAACATTTTTTCTCTCCTTTTCTCCAGCTGCTCATTTTGGCCATCCCCTTTCTTCGGCCGTCAGGGCAATCTCCAATTTCTTCCTTTTGTTTTTTCAGCGCCCGCTTCAGCTCCCTCACCACCTCCAGATGACCATGATCAGCCGAACAGCGCAGTGCATCATCATCGCGGGCGTGGACATCAGCACCTGCCTTAAGTAGGACGCGGACCACTGCCAGGTGGCCATTGGCAGCTGCCGCGCGCAAGACATAGTCGTCGCAGGCATGGACATCGGCACCAGCCGCGATTAGGACTCGGACCACTGCTAGGTGTCCACTGATGGCCGCCTCACGCAGAGCGTTGTCGTTATCGGCGTGAATATCAGCACCAGCCTTAATCAGTTCCCGGACAATCGCCAAATATCCGTTAGCACTAGCCATGTGTAGGGCTTCGTCGTTGCATGCATGGACATTGGCGCCTTTTGCGATTAAAACCCGAACTATTGCCAAGAGCCCACACACACTTGCCATACGCAAGGCCCAATCTTCACAGATATGAATATCCGCGCCATCGGCGATAAGTGCTTTGATTGTTTTGGCGTTCACTGGCTTACGAGGGCCGAGAATGACCCGGTGAGCCTTCCATTTTTGGAGATTGCCGGGATTTTTATAAATAGGCTCGCCTTTTGGGAGTCGCACCTCTCTAATCCATCCAGGATAATCTATGAATGCTAAAATGTCCTCTCGGGCAAAATAGATACCCCTAGGCTCACAATCCCCCGTGGGATTAAAGGGCAGAATGTCTATATTCAGCCCGGTGTGGTATTTAAGACCGTAGTGGATTTCATCCTGATTGGTATATTTGTAGAATTTCATTTCCTTCCCTCCTTTTCTCCAGCTGCTCACTTCAATTCCCCTCCTACTGCCAGGCATCTATTTTTGCTTACCTTGCATAGGGCATAGTCATTACAAGCATGAATATCTGCCCCGGCCCTAAGCAGGGCGCGCATCACCTTTATGTGCCCATGCTCGGCAGCCAGGCGCAGGGCAAGGTCATGATAGGTATGGACATCGGCGCCTGCTTGGAGCAGGACGCGCACCACATCCAGGTATCCATGTGCGCTGGCTAAGCACAGGGCCTCGTCATCACCGGCGTGCACATTGGCACCCGCCTGGAGCAGCTCGCGCACCACCGCCAGGTAGCCATATGCGCTCGCCATGCGCAGGGCCTCATCATCGCACGCGTGCACATTTGCCCCGGCCGCGATGAGTGCCCGGACCTCATCCGCCCGCCCTGCCTCGGCCGCGTTTAACAGTTTTTGATAATCCATCTTAGCCTCCTCTTTGATTAGTGGTTTTGGTTCCGTCCCCTAGCCGCGGGCAGCTATCATCGCTCTAGTCTCATCATCGCAAAGCGTGGACATCCGCGCCGGCCGCGATGAGTGCCCGGACCACATCCGTATGGCCTTCGGCAATTGCTATGCGCAGGGCATAATCATCGCAAGCGTGCACATCTGCGCCTGCCTCGAGCAGGGCGCGCACTATCTCCAGATGACCATCCGCAGCGGCCATGCGTAGGGCCTCATCGTCATAGGCGTGGACATCAGCACCCGCATCCAGCAGGACACGCACCACAGATAGATGACCATACTCGACAGCCCAGCGTAGGGCCTCATCGTTATGCTCATGAACATCAGCACCCGCATCCAGCAGGACGCGCACCACAGTCGCATGGCCGCGCTTGGCGGCCCAGCGCAGGGCGCGGTCATAGTCCGCATGCACATCTGCGCCAGCCTCGAGCAGGGCGCGCACCTCATCCGCCCGCCCCGCCTCGGCCGCGTTTAACAATTTTCGATAATCCACCATTTTAGCCTCCTCTTTGATTAGTGGTTTTGGTTTCGCCTCCCCACTTTTGCCAGACAATCCGGGCAAAGGTCCTCGCCACTGCCCCATCGCCAATTCTCGGGGAAAACTCCAATCTCCGGAATTTCCGCCCCGCACCGACCGCAGGTGATAGGCATATCATCCTCTGCCTCATAAACTCCATCCTTGACAGGATAGATAGTTTGCTGCTCGGCCTTATTTAAAGGCTCAACGATCCTGTGGTCTTTTATTTTTATCGTTCTGCTCATTTTTCTCCTCCTTTGGTTTGGGTTTTTCCTCGGCCTCCCGCTCTATCGCCGCCTGCTCAGAATCGCCTCCTCAGCCTCGGGCCTCGGTCGCCATCCTCTCAATAGCATCCAATACGCACTTATATAGGTTGTCTGGATATTTTTTCGCGGTCTCATCGCAATCTATCACCCGCCCATTTTTGATGTATATGAGCAACTGATTGTCTGGATAATTTTTTTCGCGCCAAGATTTGTAGACTTCCACCCACCTTTCCTTCATGCCCACCCAGGTCTCACCCCAATGGAGGTTGTTTTGGAGTGCAAGTTTTTTTAGCTCGTTTGCTTCGCTCTTCATTTTTTCTCTCCTTTGTTAGTCTGATGGTCAACCAAACTTATTATACAACTTATCTCTTCCACCCTAACATACCGGCACGCTGTCTCTCCAATCGTGTCATCCTTCTTTTATTCAGCCAGTTGACAATGCGCTCAAGGCTGGCTAGAATAATCACCAATCCGAATGTGAAAAAAGAAATCAAGACTACTTCAGTGAACATTTTTTCATTCCTCTCTTATCCAAATATTTGACTTCAACAAATGCCCGAGAATAGCTTTTTCTTATTTCCTCGACACTCATTTGGCCGCTAAATATATCGAATACCAACTCGGCAGCAGTTGCGGCCAACCTCGCATCCATCAATTGCCACTCGCTCAGCTCAATTCTATTCCATTTCTTATATTCAGAAATGGCCTCTCGTACTTCCGCTTCGCCTGCATCGAAATAACCTAATGCTTCAATTATGGCATCGTCATCACATCCCGCTAAGGCGGCAACCGCTTGGTCGACTGGTCGCTGGCTTTCCCAGCACCCACCCTTATTCATAGAAAAGCGCGCGGCACGCTCGGCCTGCTTGACCGCCTCTTCAGCAGATGTCAAGTTATTTATAGCACCCTTTAAGGAAGTGGCGAAGCTCTCGCCTCCGCGAGGCCCACCAGGGCAATCCTCAAAAATCACCACGCGCGCCTTTGAAATTTTTTTTCTGGCGTTCATTGACTCCTCCATTTTTCTCTTCTTTAACCAAATCAATTTTTATCTCTTTTCAAATTTATTACTTTCCGGCTTCCATCTCCAACCCCTCTCCCGCATTACTGCCCACAAAAGAGCCTCCTCTGGCATATTAAAATCATCAGAGTGAATGTTATTATCATTACCGTTAACTATAAAATATATCTCCTTGTCCTCATTGCTTGATTTATGTTTCACTAGCATCCAAGTCGAGTAAGGTTCTTTACAAAGCAATTTTATCAATTCATCACACAACCATCTGCGAGCAAGATGACCGTTTTTTATGCGCGCCCCCCATTCTTTGCCTATTTCCTTTTTGGTTGCAATGCCATTATGATTTTTATTGCGTTTTGAAACAAAACAATAAGGACTAATATCCAGCGATATTGCCCCTGTATCCTCTGCCGCAAAACACATCTCATGATAAACCATATCCCCCTCCTTAGTAAATCAATTTGGCACAGGTCCGGAGGGCCCAACCCAGCAGACCATCGAACTGGTTGATTGGATCCAGGGGCTTGCAGTTCAGCCCCCTCCGTAGCATGGTCTTTTGCAGCTCGGTCAGTGCCATATCGTCAAAGCTGGTGTCGCAGTTGTGGCAGTTCCAGTACTTGTGGCCCCCTCCCTCGGGCGCCTCAAAGATGTTGGTATGCCCACAGGCAGGGCACGCACCGTCCACGAACCTCCCCTGCGTGATTCTTTCGTTTTTCATGCTTTCTCCTTCTTAGGCAGAGCCTCGTCCACAATGACCAGGCACGTTCCCTCTCTTGGGATAGACTCACCACATAGCCATCCGCTTGCGGGCGTAGTTGTAGAACCGCTTCTGGTTTTTGGGCACTGACTCTGGAAATTGTTTGTAGTACTTGTCCAGGGCGTTGAACATCTCGTTCATGGCGTCCTCAACCATGGTGTCCACATCTTCCTGCCAGTCAGGCTTGGCACAGACCAGTCGGACTTTCTTCTTGCTCATGGTTCCAGTTCTCCCTTTCGGAATTGTTCAAAGTGCTTGTCGCAGAGATGCAGGTTTTCATCCCCGATGGCTTCAAAGTCCAGCAGGCTGATCCAGTCAGGAACCTTGGCGTAGCTGCCGTCCTTCCGGACTCTCCAGACGCTCCAAATCTTCTGGACATTCTGCGTTGCGGGTTTCTTGCAGCGGTCACACTTGGGCACATCATACTTTCGGCTCATCTTTTTTCTCTCCTTCCTTTCTAAATTTTTTTCTAATAAACTAATTCCTTCACGGGATGGTGGGAAGACCGGAGTAGCCAACTTTACAGTCTTCCCATTAGGACCCACGACCTGTGGCTAAATCAGATCTATATCGGTCCGCCATCCCGTCAAAGAACTATCTAAATAATACAATAAACACATAAATCCTACCACTCCCGCACAATCAACTCCTCCTTCTTGAAGCAGCGCCAGTCCTTGAGGAAGACCAGGCTCTTGAGGAATAGGCTCATTAGTGATCCCGGTCACTGCCCAAGCCGGGTAAAGAATAACCAGAAGAGGTAGAAGAACAGGATTGTTCCAATCGTGAGCAGAGGATACTTTTTGAGCAGATACACCACCAAAAAGGAAAACGCGAAGGTTTGCACAGTGGTAGGATCGGGCAGCCCAAGAGCCTCGCGCAGTCTTCTTTCGGCGAGCTTACGCTTGAAGAACTCCTTGCCGACATTCCCTTCCAGAACATCGTAGCTCTTTTTAGGGAACAACTCATCGAAAGTCTTCTCGACATCGCCGGGCCTGGTATATTTGTTGTCGTCCATGTTATCCCTCCTGATTTCTATTCCAACTTCTCGTCAGTGGTCTTGATGAACTCGTCAAAGGTGTAGGTGGCCACAGGCTTACCCCAGTTCTCGATGGTGACGGTCCTCTTGTCGCAGTCCACGGTGACCAGTCTCCAGATATCTTCGTGGACTTCGGTCCCGATGCCATACCCGGTTTCCTTACCATGGTTGCCTTCAGTCATGGCGTCAAAGATGATGCGAGCCAGGTATTCCCGGTCGTCCCAGCGCCACTTCTTGGCCAAGGCGGCCTTGACGGTGGAAGGCAGGTCCCAGGCTCCGCAGTGAGTGTAGAGATAGACGCCATGATCCTCGTCAGAACCCTTGATCAAAACTTGTCCGCGGTCTCCCATCTTAGTTCTCCTTTATTAGTTTATTCCACTGGCCCTCGGACAGGATAATTACCTGCCGGTCACCACGGGAGCCGATCATGAGTTCATCGATGATCTCCCCCTTGCGCTCATTGGAAATTGCTGCCCGTCCGAAGTCATAGTTCAATCGGTAAGGCTTCTTATACCCGTCCTGAACAATTACCACCAGCTTCATGCTTTCCTCCTTGGGTTTAGTTATGGTCACACAGTAATTAGGCATGGCTCATTTCCCCCTGTGCCGGTCACCACGGGATAGGTTTTTCGACAAAGTCCAGAACATCGTTCAGTCTCTCCCGCAGGAAACGAAGATTCGGTCCGTAGACAAGGATCTGGACCACATTCGGGTCTTCCTGAAGCATCTTCTTGGCCAGCTTGATGTTGAGGGCATAAGTCCAGTTGACCCAGAGGTATCGACCCCGGGAGTTTATCATGACATACTTGCGCAGTCTCGGTTTAGGCTTGCTCATTTGGCTCCCCTTTTCTTCGCAGGTTCATAGCCCAGGGTGTTGACAAGCTCGATGCAGTCCCATCTGCCCACATGCTTGTCCAGGTTGGACAGGTCCACCCCGGTGCCTTTAAGGACACGCTTGACCAACCGGATCAGCTTGTTGTCCAGAGCCTCGCGCATGCCCCCCACGTCATACTTGATGTCAATCTGATCGTCGTAGACCCGGATCTTGCCGGACACGGCTATGGTGATCTCCTGCTTAAATTCAAACTCACGCATGGTATCCCCCTTAGCAATAGTCCTTGTTAAAGGTTAAAGTCCGCGAAAACCTTCTTGTAGAACTTCCGGGCCAGCTTGACGGCCTTTTCCCAGCAGGCCAGCTTGATGTCCTTTTCCCTCCGATAGTAGCCACGCTTCTTAGATTTCTTATTAGATTTCTTGGCCATGCTTTCCTCCTTAGAGCGAGCAGGTGATAGGGCTCCCCAGGTCAATCGCCCGTTGCAAGAACCGGATCAGCTCGTCCCGGTGGGCCTTCCACCACTGGATTCGCTTGAGCTGTTCCTCCTTGGGTGCCTCCTTCAGTTCCTCTTTTTCCAGGAAAGAGTCATATTGGGGCTTGGCGTCCTTGACCAACCCCTGCAGCTTCTTGGCGTTTTCCACGGACATTTTATGCTTGCCGTCCACGAGCTTGCCGGACACGTCAGCCCACCAGCTCAGGCCAAGGGGCCAAAGGCAGTTGAAGTAGTTGTAGGAATCCCGGAAGTATCCGCCCTTGTTTTCGTCCCCGTTCAGCTTGTCGATGTAAAGATCAGCACCCATGCTTGCCCCCTTTATATTACCAATCCTACCGCAGATGCGATACCCATGAAGTCAGTCCACATAAAATTTTTCAATTATGATCCGGCGGAGCCTCTCGGCGTTCAGCCACAGGTGTCTCCGCTCCCGGGCTTTCCGGTAGTTGTACCAGCCCTGCCAGAGGTCAGGTGCCATGTAGGACAGAGTGAGGAAGGCACCAAAGATTGTGTAAGCGATTAGAGCTTGCATCTCAGTCCCCCAATTCTCCGGTTTAGTTTAGTGACGACGGTTAACCTGCCAGTTGACGAACCGAATCATCTCCAGCAGAGAGTCGACATCGGTGCTAGAATAGACGGGCACGGAATGTTGTCGTCGGAACCCAAAGGGCAGCCCAACGGCGATCTCGTTGGCCCGGACAGCGGAGCAGAGAACCCGCAGCGGCCGCCAACTTCCCATTCGAGAACGTGGGGCATAGTGTCGACCATTACAGTTGCAGGAAACCACATGCTCTCCCCGCTCGGCGTTCAGCCCGTAGAATAAAATCCGGGTGTCCCTTCCCGGCACCTGATGCCCCCAACGAGCCACACTCAACCTCGCGTTGAGTTCGTTGGCCGTGCCCCGATCGAAAGTGTCCCCGGAATTGTAGCGGACAAAAATCCCATTGCCGAAACCCCGGTATTCACCCCGGTATTCATCAGGTCCGATTCCCAAGAGGGAGTTGGGGTCAACGGTGACCCCCCGCGCAGCGGCAGCCGCTTGCACAGGAACCGTGGTGGTTGTCCGGGTTGAAGTTGAACGACCGGTGCTCACGGACTCACCCAACCAGGCGGCCCGAATCCGCTTGGGCATGTTCTCATAGTTGTAGACCAACCCCTGCAAGGTATCAATTTCCTGGCGATTCAGCCGGGCCACAGTCCGCAATCGATCCCACCCGGCCATATCCCCGGGCTGGAATCTTGCGCGGATCCCATCATTGTTGAAGAAGTCCTGCCCCAAGTTCCAGCAAGCCTTGAGCACAACCCCCAGCACGGTGGGGTTGGCGAAGATGGCGCTGGGCAGGCTCCGATACTCAAATCCATGATCGTTGGTCCTCCAGGCGCTCAGCAAGTAGTAAGAGCTTTCCTTGCGAGCCCGTCCGGAAAGGGGCAGGATTATCCCACCCAAAGCCCAGTCCAGAATCGAGGTGAACTTGTCGACATCGGTTTCTTGCGTGCCCCCCTGGGGGGTGGGTCTCAAACCGAAGTGGATATGCGCCCCCAGCGGGTAATGGTTGCCCTGAATCCCCAAGTCCCGGGGAGTAGAAGAGCTAGCCGCCATGAAGTCCCGGAACAACCCCTGCACATTCCTCACCAAGCCGTCGGGGCTGGTGGCGGGATGCGGCCTCAATTCAATTTGCGCCCCGGACCCGTCCAATCCGATCTCCCCGCTATCGTAGTCCCGGCCGAACCAGTGACGGGAAGCATTGACAATGCGCCCGTCCCAGTAGAGTTCAAACTCCGGGTCCATGCCCAGCTTGGACAAGTGGAGACTGGAACTCGCGCGCAAAGGCATATTATCACCCCCCGAATTAGTGTGGTTAGTTGGAGCCGGAGTTGGCACCGGATTTGGTGCCGGAATTTCCCGCGGCTCATCAGACCGGTTAAGCATTCGACGCATCTCCTCCCGGAAGGAGTTCCATATCGTCTGCCCTTCAGGTGATTCCAGGGTGGAGGAGCAGGAGGTGATAGTGCCGGGATTAACCCGTCCAGTCCTCCGTAAGAATTGGTTGAACAAGCAATCCGAGCAGGTGGTGGTACAGTAGAAATTGTTTCCGTGGGGAAGCTCAGGGCCTACGGCCAGCCAGCCAGCGGGAGTGTTATCAGCCATATAGACATGGGGGTCTCTCCCGCGCAGCTGTGTCAGGAAGGCGTGCCAGGCTTCAGGTGGAGCATTGAGGCATGCCTCATGGAATCCACCCTCCCAAGTATTCAGGAATTGCCTCCACTGGCAATCATGGCAGTCGATCCTTCCACAGGCAACAGGAATAGGAGCGCGCGCGGGCGTGTTCTCCCGTGCATTCCGTTGGATAATCAACCTTTGCAGGTGATCCCGAAAGGAGCTCCAGACTCCGGCATCAAGCCGACGGGAGCAGTATCCGTCCCCGTAATTGGCCTGCAGGAAATCGAAGAACATGCAATGATTGGCACAGCAGTCCATCCCGGAACAGGGCGTTTCAGAAGGTGCCAGTTCACCCAGACCCTGCCAACCCTCGATGGTGTTATTTTCCGGGGTTATTCTCCGGGGGCTGGTTGGGGCCGGAGGAGTTGGTTCCGGCACCGTCTCAAGCACCCCGTCGTTCGCCTGCTGATGCAGGTAATTCCGGAACCTGGTCCATCCCTCCGGGTTGTCACGGACAAACCCGCTGCATTGCATGGTGGGGAAGGCGGCATGCAGGAATTCGAGAAGCAGACAGGAACGGCAATCGATCCCACCACAAGGAATCGGGAAAGGAGCCCGTTCCCCCAGGCTCAACCATCCGGCGTAAGTATTTTCTGGCATTGACTACCCCCTCCTGGTAATCCCTTAGCAAGACCCGGCCGTTGGAGTGATGAACTTGTTGTCTTCCAAGGTGGACTTCTTGACATACATGAACTGCCCCCCCTGCCCGCAGGGCTGCTTGACCAGCTTGGCGGCCAGGGAAGGCCACACCTCTTTGAACAACCCATAGGCCCAATCCAGAGCTTCCTCATCATTGGGCCCGGTCCCCTGGTCATCTTCAAGCATGCAGGCGAACTGCATCAAGGCGGTGATCACGCTGACCTTTCCGATCAGCACAATCCGAAGCCCGGCATACTGAAGATCGGCGGTGGAAACCCTGGTCCGGATGATCCCTTCAGGATCTTCCTGCGGGTTGGGGTAATAGACGAACCGGATTGTCAACCCGGCCATCTCCCCCAGCTTGCTCACAAAGCTCGTCCACTTGGCGACCCTTTCTTCAAGGCTCCCCCGCCAGGGTTTCTCCTTGCGGAAGTCCTTGAGAGTTTTCACCAGCTTGGTCTGGTCCAGTTCAGTCATCTTCATGCAATCCTCCTTTAGTTCCCCTTCTTGGATTTTCAGTCCTTCCGGCGGCGCTTCCATTCCTTGCGGATGAGACTGTCCACCCAGGACTTTCTGACCTCGTCCCAGACGAAGCGCTTGCCGCTCAAGGAGGTGATTGACGAATAGCGGGACCGGTCCATCGGAATGACTTCCCCGCCCTTGGCCACCACCGCGCCCAGTCCAACACCCGCGGCCTTCTTATTGGCCTCATCCACGAGCTGCTTGGTGGCGGCGCCCACACCCTCAGTCCCGGGCAGATAGGCGTCCTTGCCGTAGTAGTACTCGTCCCCGCCCCAGGGCTCACGGGCGAGCCAATCGTATCCGTTGTCCCCCCAGATCACAACCCCGGAGCCGGCACCGGCAGCACCCTTCACAGTTTTCTGCGAGAACTCCATGGTGTCCAAATCCAGGGTGATCAAATCCCCTTCATCCATTTCGTAGGTATAAGCCCAGGTGAAAAGCCCCTTGTACTTGACCCACCTTTGCCGCAGCACCCGGTTGTTGAGAATCTCCCTCGTGCTGGCAAACACACAGCCATAACCGTTGACCCAGGCCAGCCATAGAGGACTGTGCCATTTCCAGAAGTATACCTTGCGCGGCGAACTCTTCTCACAGAAAGCAATCGCGGCGCTCCCGCTGAACTTCTTCAACCCTTCCTTGATCCCGTAGGTCTCGATATAGCTCAGCAAGATCTCACTGTCCACCTCACCCAGGTACTTATACCCGTCCACCCTTTTCAGGCTGGGGCAGCACCCGTTGTGCACCATGACATACTTCGGCCCGACAATCGGGTGGTTGTTGTGATTATCCCTGGGATCACCCACCGTGGCCTGCCGGGTATGCACCAAAGTCACCCGGCCATACCTATCCGGGTAATCCTTGAACTCGCTGGCCGGGACGGGAGCCTTGCGCACCACACCCAGCCCCTCGGAAGTGTAGACCCC
>Ga0315282_10003819_pt1 | contig 26788 bp, 28 predicted proteins | sample YL17G07_20_MG_FD_203693 | JGI IMG/M metagenome (GOLD analysis project Ga0315282, IMG submission 203693) | Sediment microbial communities from Yellowstone Lake, YNP, Wyoming, USA - YL17G07_20 | ecosystem: Environmental > Aquatic > Freshwater > Lake > Sediment | place: USA: Wyoming | collected...
GCAACCCGACGGCCGAGTTGTCGGGCCGGAAGCTCGACCGCGGCGACGGGATCGTCGTGCGGGTCTACGAGCCCGAGGGGAGGGACACCAGCGCGAGCATTCGCCCCGTGCTCGCCGTGGAGTCCGCAGTCGGCGCGAACCTGCTGGAAGAGCCGGCGCGCAAGAAGCTGAGGCAGGACTTCGGTTACGTCCGCCTGGCCGTCTCCGGCTTCGGGATCGAGACGGCTTTGCTGAAGGTCGCCGCTCCCGAGCCGGGCCCACTGACGGGCACGACCCTGGGTCGCGAGCGGGAGCTCGCGCCCGTCGTTCACTTCCGCCACTGGGACCACAACGCCGGCGCGGAGCCGCTCGGCTACTCGCCTGTCGCGGTCAGCCTGCGCGGGACCATCAAGGAGGGTATCCACATCCGCCAAGGCGGCGTCACGATCAACACCGTCGAGGTCTTCATGTCGAACAACCTCGTCGACACCGTCGTGGAGGGTGAGGTAGAGCTGATCGCGCGCGACGGCTGGCACACCGTGCCCGCGCGGGTGCCTTACCGGCTCGAGCCGCTCTCGCACATAAGCGCACCCGTGCTGCTGTGCTTCGACGCCGGCCGCCGCGACCGCGATGAACGGGTGGGGCTACTCAAGGCGCGGATCGAGCACGAGGGCACCGTGTATCAGGATGTCATGGAGGTCGGCCGCCCGCTCGACATCGACTGGCACATCAGACGGGGCAGGGGAGGAGCCCGCGTCGAGCTGCGCAACCCGACGCCGGACACGATCGAGGGGCAGGTGTACCTCGTCACCCCGTTGGAGATGTTCGGCGAGTGCGCCGGGCCGTACGCGCTCGGCGAGGCCGGGCCGAGAGAGACGTTCTTCTCCCTGGCGCCGGGCGAGGAGACGGTTGTTGACCTGGCTCTACGCGAGGACGTTCCGGGGGTCCTCCGGCACGGGTGGGCCGTCGTGAAGGTGGCCTACAACGGTAGGGTGTTCTACAGGCCGGTCTGACGACGGGCGCACCAAGCGCCGGGCCCGTGCCACCCTCCCGCGCCCCCCCCCTTCGGCGGGCTCAGGGTCGGGCACCCCTCTCCCCGGGGAGAGGGGCCGGGCGTGAGGGCGGAGCCTGACACTGAGCTACCTACAGTGTCTTCTCCCTACGGCCACGTCACGGACCCCAGCAGGCGCGGGCCGCTCGCGCCTGTCACTGAGGGCACGTTGGAGGGCACGCCGCGCATCGTCTCACTCCCGAGCAGCGCGAAGCCGATGGCCTCCTTCGCGTCGGCCGGGATCCCGAGGTCGTCGGTGAGCCGCGTCGGGGCGCCCAGCAGCGCTTCGATGCGACCCACGAGCGTGCGGTTGTGGGTGCCGCCGCCGCAGAGGTACACCGATGACACCGGGGGGAGGAACCGCTTGACGGCGTCGGTCAGCGTCAGCGCGATGAGCTCGACGGCCGTGGCGAGCATCTCGCGCGGCTTACGCGTCATCCTGAGCTCCGGGATCCGGTTGGCCAAGTCCTCGCCGAACAGCTCGCGCCCGGCCGACTTCGGAGGTTGCCGGTCGTAGTACTCGTCCCGCAGCAAGAAGGCGAGGAGACGCTCGTTGACCTTGCCCTGCGAGGCGAGCTTGCCGTCGGGGTCGCAGCGAAGCGCCGTGTCGTGCTTGTAGGCAAGCGCGTTGAGCACGACGTTGCCAGGGCCCGTGTCGAACCCCAGAACTCGTTGCAGCGACTCCGGTCCGTCGCCGCCCGGCAGGTAGGTCACGTTGGCAATGCCGCCCAGATTCACGATGGCTCTATCGGCGCCCGCCCGGTCGCGGAGGAGACACCAGTCCGCGTAGGGGATGAGCGGGGCCCCCTGTCCGCCGGCGGCGACGTCGCGGCTGCGGAAGTCACTCACGACGGGCACGGCTGCCAGCTCTGTGATCACTGCAGGGCTCCCCACTTGCCGCGTGCACCTCGTGTCTAGGCTCGCGCCGCCTTCGGGGAAGTGAGCAACGGTGTGGCCGTGGCTCGCGATCAGGTCGAGCTGCCGGCCCGAGGCGACACGCGCGACCGCCTGCCCCATCAGCTCGCCGAGTCTGAAGTCGAGCTCCGCCACTTCCGCGGAGATCGCGCGTAGGGGGTTTGAGTAGTAGCGGAGCGCCTCGGCAAGGTCGGCCTCGTACGGCGTAGTCTCGAAGGCAAGCAGCTCGAGATCAACGTCAGCCCCCGAGCCGGCGACTCGACACACAGCGACGTCGATGCCGTCACAGGACGTGCCGGACATGACGCCGGCGACGGTTGCCTCGCGGTCGAGGGGCCAAGGCCAAGACTGCACAGGGCTCATGCGGACGCTCCTCGGCTATCCCCCGGCGATGACGGACGCGGCCTTCACGCTCACCGCGATCGGGTAGGCGAGGGCGATCATGAGCAGTGTGCCCGCCACCGCCAGACCGATTGCGAGCCCGACACCGCGTCCCACCCGCAGGGGCTCCTCGGTGGTCGGTCTCCTCATGTACATCCTACGCGCGATGTCGAAGTAGTAGTACAGCGAGATCATAGAGTTGACAATGATGGCTACGGCGAGCACGCGCTGGCCGGCGTCCCATGCGGCCATCAGGATGTAGACCTTCCCAAGGAACCCGCCGGTCGGCGGAATCCCCACGAGCGACAACGCGGCGATGACCCATGACACCGCCAGGAAGGGTGACCTAAGCGCGAGTCCGTCGTAGGCCTGCACCGCGTCGTCGCGCGTCACGTTCGAGAAGGCGACGACAACGCCGAACGCGGCCAGGTTCATGAACACGTAGGCGAGTGCGTAGACCACCAGGCCGGGCACTCCGTACTCGGACCTGCCCGCAACCAGCACCGCCACGAGCAGGTAGCCGGCATGAGCGATGCTCGAGTACGCGAGCATCCGCTTGATGTTCGTCTGCCTTAGGGCGACGACGTTGCCGACGGTCATCGTCACAAGGGCCAGGCTGCCCAGCGTGGCTTGCCAGGCGGGGCGGGCGGGATCGTCGGGGAACGCGACCAGCAGCACGCGGACGAGCGCGGCGAATCCGGCCAGCTTCGGCCCGACGGAGAGGAACGCCGTCACAGGCGTGGGCGCCCCCTCGTACACGTCGGGGCACCACATGTGGAACGGGACCATCGCGACCTTGAAGCCGAACCCGACCAGCATGAGCAGCACCGCCGCGGGAAGCAGCGGGCCGGGGTTCGCGCCGTTGATGACGTAGCCGAGCTGCGCGAGGTCGAGGGTTCCGGCAAGGCCGTAGATGTAGCTGAGCCCGAACAGCATGAAGGCCGATGCTGTCGCCCCTAGCACGAAGTACTTCAGCGCCGCTTCCACCGACGCGTCCTCGTCCTTGAGGAACGCCGCCAGAACGTAGCCGGTGACCGAGACGAGCTCCATCGAGAACCAGAGCGTCAGCAGGTCGTGAGCCGCCGCAAGGCAGCTCATGCCGAGCGCCGCGAGCGCTATCAGAGCCAGGAACTCCGGCTGGCGGTCCTTGAGCCTGCCTGACACATACTCGGTGGACATCAGGAAAACGAGGCCACAGACCAGCAGCGCGATCGCCGAGAACGCGCGCGAGAATGGATCGAAGACGAACGTGTTGGCGATGTACGCCGGCACATAAGCCGCGACATCCTGGCCCGCCGACGCGGTCCAGGCCAGCACGCCCGCGATGGCCGCCCCCACCAGGCAGCACAGGCCGCCCTCTACCGCGTACAGCACCGCGCCGCGCCGCGAGTGCAGGCAGGCGAGGATCAGGCCCACGCATCCGAGCGCGCATAGCATGAACTCCGGCACAAGATAGACCAAAGCGCGCTACCCTTCGAGGCCCGCTACAGGCCGCCTATCATCCGGTAGATGTGCTCCTGCCAGAACGTCGCGGCCGCCTCGATCGGCCGAAGCAGACCGATCGGGTAGCACCCCACGAACAGCGACAGCGCCATCAGCGGAGCCAGGCACACCAGCTCCAGCGCGTTGATGTCGGGAAGCTTCGCCCACTTCTCGTTGCGCTCTCCCATGAAGACGCGCTGAACCGTCCACAGCATGTACGCTGCGGTGACGATCACGCCCGCGAGCGCGGAGTAGGCGAACCACGGAGTGCCCAGAGCCGCGATCGCCGGCGCCAGAGCAGTGTCCGCTCCCGATTCCAGAGCGCCCATGAAGACGAGCAGTTCCGCGAAGAAGCCGGACAGTGCCGGCAGACCGAGCGAGGCCATCGCCACGAAGGTGAACACGCCGAAGTACCTTGGCATAATCTGCCCGAGCCCACCGAACCCGTCGATGTCGCGGACGTGTGCCCTCTCGTAGATCACGCCCACGAGAAGGAACAAGCACGACGTGATGAGCCCATGCGAGAACATCTGCATGACCGCGCCCTCGGCCCCGCGGACGTTCATGGCGGCGATGCCGAGCGTCACGAAGCCCATGTGACCGATGGAGGAGTAGGCGATCAGCTTCTTCAGGTCCGACTGGGCCATCGCCGCCAGGGAGCCGTAGACGATGCTGATGAGGGCGAGCAGCGCCACCCACGGAGCCGCGATCGCGAACTGCTGCGGCAGAAGGGGCAGGCTCACCCTCAACATCCCGTAGGAGCCTAGCTTCAGCAGGATTCCGGCAAGGATCACGGAGCCCGCAGTGGGAGCCTCCACGTGCGCGTCGGGAAGCCAGGTGTGGAACGGGAAGCTCGGCACCTTGATCGCGAACCCGATGAAGAACCCGATGAAGACTGCCATCGCCAGCCCCGGCGCGACCTTCATCCCCGGCTGGCGCTGGATCATGTCCATGATGTCGAAGGTCCGCTGGCCGTCCGGGCCCGCGCTCGCGAAGTACAGCACGATGATGGCGAGCAGCATCAGCAGGCTGCCGACTAAGGTGTACAGGAAGAACTTGATGGCCGCGTACTCGCGCCGTGGGCCGCCCCAGATGCCGATGATGAAGTACATCGGCACCAGGCTCAGCTCCCAGAAGATGTAGAACAGGAAGAAGTCGAGCGCCGTGAAGACGCCCAGGCACGCTGTCTGCAGCAGCAGGAACAGAGCGAAGTACTCCTTGACCCTAACAGCGATGATCCGTGAGTAGAGGATCGACAGGAATGACACGAGGCACGTCAAGAACACCATCGGCATGGAGATGCCGTCTACGCCGAGATGGTACGAGATCCCAAGCATCGGGATCCAGGGGCAGCGCTCTTCGAACTGCATCGCCCCCCTGCCGTTGTCGAAGAGCCCCCAGACGAGAACGGACAGTACCACTGACGCGCCGGACACGACCTCCGCGACGCTCTTGATCGCGATGCCCTTGTCCTTGTCGATGAACAGGACGATCAGCGCGCCGACCAGCGGCAGAAAGACAAGAGCTGACAGGAGAGGGAACTCCACTTACCCCACCCTCCGCTCGCGATATGTGCTGCCCGTGACTCCCTCGCCCCTCACTGAGGGGAGAGGGCTGGGGTGAGGGGCACCCTTCGGATGACCCATCATGGCGCCGCCTTCTTCCCGACCCGCGTGAGCATGGCGCCGGCCACGGCGACCACAACCGCCGCTACGACAGTGAAGCCCGCCACCTGGACCACGCTATCAGTGAACAGCGAGATGCCGATCAGCGCGACAGCGCCCAACGCGGTCACTAGCAAGTAGAAGTGCACCGACCCGGTCTGCAGCATCTGCAGAGCCGCACCGAGGATGTACACGGCGGCCGGAGCCGCATGGACCAGCACCTTGTCCACGACGACCCGGTCGACCCAGCCGGCGATCGACTTGAGCTGCAGGACGAGCCAGCCCCAACCGCGGACGAAGATCCGGTCGAGGACGTGAAGATCGAAGGCAGCCACCCAGATCGTGGAACATATCGCGCAGTGCACGAGGAAGCCGTAGAACTCGTCGATATAGTACTTCCGAGCCAGAAGCGTCCTTAGTGCGCGAAGCGCGGCGCTCCTCCGCACCATCGCCGCGGTGCGCTCCGGCCCGCGGCCCCACAGCGCGAGGCCAAGCCCGATCCCGAGGGCCACGCACCCGAACGCGGTCCAGCCCACGGTGATCTCAGCGGCCCGGTAAGCCGCCTCGGACGCTTCACCGTGTCCCGCCACCATCTCGCCGGCCTGAGCGACTGACTGGAACCCGTACCCGTGCCGGAGCCAGGCGTCCAACGGCTTCGCGATCCACCCCGCCGACACGGCGAGCACCGATAGGATGATAAGCGGAACGGTCATGTTCAGCGGGACCTTGGCGATGTGCTCCGCCAGGTGGCTGTCGCGTGTCTTGCCGAAGAAGGTGAGGCATACGCAACGCGTCATGTAGAACGGCGTGAGGAACGCGCCGCACAGGGCCATGACAGCGAGCGGCCTGGCGTGCAGCCACGCGGCGACCAGGATCATCTCCTTGCTGTGGAAGCCCGACAGGCCCAGGAGCCCCGGGATACCGGCGCCGGCGAGCGCGAGTGTCCCGATCGCGAAGGTCCAGAACGTGGCGGGCATTTGCCGCATCAGCCCGCCCATCTTCTTCATGTCCTGCTCGTGGTGGCACGCGGTGATGACCGCGCCGGACCCGAGGAACAGGAGAGCCTTGAAGAACGCGTGAGTGAGCAGATGGAAGAAACCGGCGAACCACGCGCCGACCCCGAGGGCGAGCATCATGTACCCGAGCTGACTTATGGTCGAGTACGCCAGCACGCGCTTTATGTCATCCTGCGCGATGGCGATGGTTGCAGCGAACAGCGCTGTGAAGCCTCCTATGCCGGCGATCCAGACAGTCGCGTCGTACGGCCCCTGGCCCGCTGTCGCCGAGATCACGGGCGACATGCGGTAGACGACCCACACACCGGCCGCGACCATCGTCGCCGCATGTATGAGCGCGGACACCGGTGTCGGACCCTCCATCGCGTCCGGCAGCCAGACGTGCAGCGGGAACTGGGCGGACTTGCCCACCGCTCCCGCGAACAGGCCGAGCGAGATCGCGAACAGGGTCTTCTGCGGCACCTCGCCGGCGGCGACCTTCTGGAAGATCTCTCCAAGGTCGAGCGTCCGCGTGGCAACGAACAGCAAGCCTATCGCGACCGTGAAGCCGGCGTCGCCCAGCCTCGTTGTCATGAACGCCTTCTTGCCGGCCCGCGCGGCCTCCGGCTTGTGGAACCAGAAGCCGATGAGGAGGTAGCTCATCAGGCCCACGAGTTCCCAGCAGATGAACAGCAGGAGCAGGTTGCTCGCGAGCACCAGGCCGAGCATGGACGCCGTGAACAGCGACAGATAGGCGAAGAAGAGGCTGTACCCCGGGTCGCCGTGCATGTACCCCTGTGAGTAGATGATGACGAGCAGGGCGACGAGCGACACCATCACCAGCATCGCCGTGGCGGCCGCGTCGACGGTGTAGCTGAGCCAGAACGTGTCCCCGGCGACGGCCCACAGGAAGCCGAGACGGATCGGTTCCCCGCCGCTCAGCATATACGCGAGGCACCCGACCGACCATAGGAACGAGACGCCCATGAACAAGATCGGAAGCAGCGCCCCGTTGCCGGGAGTGCGCCTGCCGGTGAAGAGCACGATGGCGAACGCGACCACGGGCAGGACCGCGACCATGTAAGCGTGTTGTGCGCAGAACTCCAGCAACGCCTAGCCCCTCAGCAGCGTGAGCTCGTCCGCCAGGACGGTCTTCCGCAGCTTGAAGATCGCGACGATAATAGCCAGACCTACCGCGGCCTCAGCGACCGCGACTGTGATTAGGAAGATCACGAAGAGCTGACCCACGATCTGCGCCGGGACGGCTCCGGTGTCCGGCAAGCCCGACCGCGAGAACGCGGCGAGGTTCACATTCACCGCGTTCAGCATTAGCTCGATGGAGAGCAGCATCCCGACCGCGTTCCGGCGCGCGAGGACGCCGTAGAGCCCTATCGCGAAGAGGATCGCCGAGAACAGCAGGTAGTGTGACAGCGGCACGGTCGCAGGGAAGATCTCACCGAACCTCAACGCAATCACCCCCCGGGGACTCCGGCTCTGTCGCGGCCCCGGTGCCCGGCCGCGTCCTGGGCCTCGCGGGCATCCCGATGAGCACGGCCCCGACCATCGCGACCAGCATCAGCACGGATGCGATCTCGAACGGGATGACATACTCCCGCAGCATCGCGGGCGATAGGTCCTCCTTAGGATCGATCTCGGCGGGCGCCTCTGTCGCCACGAACCTCGTCGCGGCGCTCAACGCGATCGGGTCCGGCAGCTCCGCGGTCTCGTCCAGAACAGCCAACTGCCCCTGCCACAGTGCCAGGAACAGCAGAGGGATGGCGCATGCCACGAGGGCGGCCGGCCAGGTCATACGCGTGGTCTGCCGCACGAACTCGCCCGTGATGCGCCGCACCATCATCACGGCGAACGCGAACAGGACGGCGATCCCGCCGGCGTAGACCATGAGCTGCAGCGCGCCCAGCATCGGGCAGCGCAGCAGGAAGAACAGGCCGGCAACTCCAACCAGCGCTAGGAACAGCGCCACCACCGCGCGCAGGATGTGCGGCGTGGTGACAACCACCAGCGCGAGCATCACAATCGGCACTGCCAGCCCGTAGAAGACCAGCGTCTCCACGACGCAACTCCGCACTTCCCCCTCTCCCCGTTGCCGGGAAGAGGGCAGGGGTGAGGGGGCCCTACCCGGCCACCCTCGACTTGAGCTCGTACTCGCTCACCGGCTCAGGACGCGTCAGCACGTCAAGGCCGGCCGTGAGATCGCGGATGTCGCCGGTCGAGTAGGCGTAGTCCGCGGTAAGGTGTAGGCAGTCAACCGGACATACCTCGGCGCACAGGTTGCAGTACATGCAGCGCGCCAGGTCGATCACGAATGCCTCGGGACGGTTAACCTGCTTCTCCTCTCCCTCGGGGGTGGTCACAGCGACCCTCTTGCGGGTGACCGAGATGCAGGCGTCCGGGCAGATCCGAGCGCACGCGCCGCACGCGATGCAGATGGGTGCTCCTTGGGCGTCGAGGAGCTGCCGATGGCGTCCGCGGACCCGCGGCGACACCTCGAGCTTCTCAAACGGGTAGCACACCGTCACCCGCGGCCTGAAGAACGAGTTGTAGCCGGTTACGCGCAGCCCCTTCAGCGCGGTCCAGACGCCGGCCCACACCGTCTGCGCGAACGCGACCAGGATGTTGTCCGACACTCGGGTGCGGCGGGGCTGCGTGCTCACCGGGCCACCCCCACCAGCGCGACGTGCACGGCGGCGATCGCCATGTTCGCAAGGCTCAGCGGTATGAGGCCCTTCCACGCCACCTGCAGCATCTGGTCGATGCGCACCCGGGGCAGCGTCCACTTTATCCACATCATGCAGTAGACGAGCACAGAGACCTTGATGATGTACCAGAGGACCCCGTCGCCGAGCACCGTGAAGACGCCCGCGCCCCGCGACACGATGGGCGACGACCAGCCGCCGAAGAACAGCGTGGTCGCGATGCCGGCCACGAGCGCGGTGTTCGAGAACTCGGCCAGGAAGAAGACCGCCCAGCGGAAGCCGGAGTACTCGGTGTTGAAGCCGGAGACGAGTTCCGACTCCGCCTCGGGCAGGTCGAACGGGTTGCGGTTCACCTCGGCAAGGGCCGCCACCAGGTAGAGCGCCGCGGCCAGCGCGCCCGGGATAGTGAAGCAATTCCACTTGAGGAGCGGAGCGCTGAAGGGCCACAGGTGCCAGCTCCCACCGGCCTGCGACTCCACGATCGCGGTCATCGAGAGCGTGCCGGTCATCATGATGATCGCGACTACCGACAAGAAGCCCGGGATCTCGTAGGTGATGAGCTGAACGGCGGCTCTCATTCCGCCGAGGAGCGACCACTTGTTGTTGCTCGCCCATCCGGCGAGGATGACGCCGATCACGCCCAGCGATCCCGTCGCGAGCAGGTAGAACAGCCCCACGTTCAGGTCGGCGGCGATCCAGCCCTTGCCGAGCGGGATCACGCAGTACAGCAGCACCGCCGGCACGAGGGCGATGAAGGGCGCGACACAGAAAACGATCCTGTCGGCGGCCCGCGGGACGATGTCCTCCTTGACGAGCAGCTTCAGCGCATCGAAGGCCGTCTGGAACAGGCCCCACGGGCCGTGGTGCAGAGGACCGATCCGGGACTGGATGTCCGCGGAGATCTTGCGCTCCAGCCATACGAGGAGGAGCGCCGAGACGGCGACGATGGCCAGGATCCAGACGACCGGCACGAGGTACGCGACCCAGGGGGCCGCGTGATACACCGGCTTCATCCAGCTCCCGATCAGCGCTTCCAGCCAGCCGCGCTCGTCCATGTCTCTCTCTCACGATACGGCGGGCCCGAGCCCGCCGCCTTCCCGGGCAGCCCGGCTACCGATCTACGTCTCCAAGCACGATGTCGACACTGCCGAGGATGGCGACCACGTCGGCGATCTTCCAGCCGATGAGCGTATCCTCGATGACGGCGAGGTTCGAAAAGGAAGGCGAGCGGATCTTCAGCCTGTACGGAGCCTCCGAGCCGTCGCCGACGGCGTAGTAGCCGATCTCGCCCCTGGCCCCCTCGACCGCCCCGTACGCGACGCCCTCCGGGGTCTTGAACCGAGCCGGCAGCTTCGTGCGAACGCCGCCCTCGGGCAGTCCATCGAGCGCCTGTCGAATGATGCGCGCCGACTGGCGGATCTCCTCCAGCCGAACCGTGAAGCGGTCCAGGCAGTCGCCCTGCTGGCCGAGCGGGATGTCGAACTCAAAGCGGCTGTACACCCCGTAGGGGTCATCCCTGCGCAGATCGAAGTCTACCCCGGAAGCCCTCGCCACAGGCCCGCTCGCCCCGAACGCACGAGCCTTCGCCGCGGTAACGGGCCCCACGCCCTCGACCCGAGCACGGAGGATCCGGTTGTTCGTGAACAGGTCGTCGTACTCCGGCAGGCGCGACTCGATGACATCGACAACGCGCCGGATCTCGTCGTCCAGTCCTGGCGGCAGGTCCCATCCGACGCCGCCGATGCGCACGTAGTGGCACGTCATCCGCTGCCCCGTGAGCTTCTCGAAGATGTCGAGGATCGGCTCACGCTCACGGAAGCAGTAGAGGAACAGGGTGGTCGCGCCGAGGTCGGTGCCGAACGTGCCGGCGAACACGAGGTGGCTGGCGATCCGGTAGAGCTCTGCCGCGATGACCCGCAACCACTCCGCGCGCTCGGGCACCTCGACGCCCGCTAGCCGCTCGGCCGCGAGAGCCATCGCCCACTCGCACGTGATGGGAGACAGGTAGTCCACCCTGTCCGTGAGCGGCAGCGCCCGGATCCAGCCCTTCTGCTCGCTGATCTTCTCGTGGTTGCGGTGCAGGTAGCCGATGACGAAGCGGCTCTCCTCGATGACCTCGCCTCTCATGCGCAGCACAAGCCTCAGCACCCCGTGCGTCGACGGGTGCTGCGGGCCCATGTTGATGAGCATCTCTTCTTGATGGATGTCGCCGATGACGTCCATCGCGCTCATCCGGCACCGCCCTGCGCGGCCTTCCCCTTGGGCTGGGCGGCCGCCGCCGCCTCGGGCGTCCGAGGTGCGGCCATCTCGGGCCAGCGCGACTCGGGCACGTACAGGAGGTCGTTCTCCTCCTGGCGGTAGTCCTTGCGCAACGGATGCCCGCGCCAGTCGTCGGGCAGGAGGATCCTCGTCAGGTTCCGATGGCCCGCGAAGACGACCCCGAACAGGTCGTAGCACTCACGCTCGTGCCAGTCGGCTCCGGCGAACAGGTCCGAGACCGTCCTCACCGACACGCCGTCACGGGGGATGCTCGTCACCACCACCGCGGTCAGCTTATTCGGGATGGATCGCAGGTGGTAGTGCAGGTCCAGTCGCCCGGCGTCCTCGCCGGAGGGCGGGTAGTCGACCGCGGTCATGAATGTGAAGTAGTCGAAGCACGCGGAGCCGTCGCGCAGTCCGCGCACGACGTCGGCGATCCGCTCGGCGCCGCAACGGACGAGCAGGCCCGTGGGCCCGCCCTCCACGGACACCGCCGTTCCCCCAAGCTCGGTCGCGACCGCGCCGGTCGCCTCGTCGCGTGTCACTCTTTGGGCTACCTCACCGGGGAGAGCGGCGCGTTGCTCAGCGCGATCCGCTCCCTGAGTTTGTAGAAACCGTCGATAAGTGCCTCGGGCCTTGGGGGGCAGCCGGGCACGTACACATCCACGGGGACGACCAGGTCGACGCCACGCACAACGTGGTACCCGTCCAGGAACGGCCCTCCGCAGCAGGCGCAGCTCCCCATCGCGATGACGTACTTCGGCTCCGGCATCTGGTCGTAGAGCCTCCGGAGCCGCTCGGCCATCTTGTGCGTCACCGTGCCGGACACGATCATCACATCGGCTTGCCTGGGTGTCGCACGTGGCATGACGCCGAGGCGGTCCATGTCAAACCGCGAGGCCCACGCGGCCATCATCTCGATGGCGCAGCAGGCCAGCCCGAATGTCAGAGGCCACAGCGACCTGAGCCGGGCCTGATCGAACACCCAGCGCTCAACCTTGGCAACCGCCACACCGACGACGGGTAGCGAGGCAAGTAGCGACGTCGGTGGCGAGCCCAAGCCTCCGGCCGGGCCGGGCTCAGGCGTCACCTCGGGATCGTCCGCGTCCGGCAGGCGGCGCTCTAGTCCGTGAGCCACTCGAGCGCACCCTTCCGAAGCGCGTAGACCCATCCCAGAAGCAGGATGCCCAGGAAGATGCCCATTTCGACGACGGCGAACCAGGCTGTGCCGACGTTATGTCCGGCCGCGTCGTGTACGAAGTCACCGAACTTGAGGGCCCACGGGATCAGGTACACGGCCTCAACCTCGAAGACGACGAAGAGCAGCGCGATCAGGTAGAACTGCGCCGGGAACTGGAACCACGCCGACCCGACAGGCTCCTCGCCGCATTCGTAGGTCGTGTACTTCGTGTCATTCGGCCTACGAGGGCGGAGCAGAAACGATGCCACGAACGCTCCGACAAGGAACGCCACGCCACCGATCGCGAGTATCAGGACCTGCAGGTAAGGATGGGACGTCACTGGGGAGTATCACCATGCCGTAATTCGTGATGGGGCCGGCCAAGTCCTCCGACCGGGCTAGGGCCCGATCTCCTCGCCGGTCCCCGCCGCCGCCCCCCTGGATGCCTGCCGGGCCTGCTTGCTCTTCATGAGCCGGACGATGCCGGCTACCATCGTGGCCGCGCTTGGCCGCAGCACGCAGAAGAGCAGGCGCCGCATGTCCGTCGTCGCGACCATCACGGTGTCTCTGGACTCGCGGAACACCGCGGCGGCGAGGATTTCCCGGTAGGGCAGGTCAATGGTATGAACCTGCGCGCCGGGCGAAGACGCGAAGTGCAGGCCGTGGTCGTCCATCCACAGACGCCCGTGGCGCGGTTGCAGGTCTCCGCTCGTCGCCCGCATTATCACGTTCTCAATGGCCACGAACTCCGACAATCACTCGCACCTCGATCGTCGCTCAACGGGATACTTCCACGCGCGACCGCCCGATACCTCACTCACTCCTCACACGCCGGCGCCAAAGAGCAGGGGCCGCCCGGCCGGCGGGTGAACCTGCACCTGCCCGAACACAACCGATGGGCTTGGGACACGGAGGCCTGCGCGTCGCGGGTATCGCGTCGGCCCGCCGCAAGGCCCCGGGGGTGAGCACATGCTCCGCGCGGTCATCGCCGATGACGAGGCCGACTCGGCGGCGTCGCTAAGGTCGATTCTCGAGGCAAGCGGGCGCGTGCGCGTCGTTGGCGAGGCGACCAACGGCAGCGAATGCGTGCGGCTCCTGTCGAGCGCGCGCCCGGACGTGTTGTTCACAGGCGTTACGATGCCGGGCTTGCCCAGCCCCGCGTGGGTGCAAGCGCTGGGCAGCCTGCCGCACCCGCCATTCGTCGTGTTCGTGACGGCGAGCGCCAAGCTCGCCGTTCAAGCATTCGAAGTGGGTGCGACCGACTTCCTGGTGAAGGGCTCGGATGCAGCGGGGTTCGAACGGCGCATCGCCACGACGCTCGACAGGCTGGAGAAGGCCATCGCCCAACGCTGCTCCAGTCGGGGCGGCCGAGGGGCCGACCACCGTTCGTCTTCGCCGCCCGCGACGTTCGCGTCTTCGGAAAGCGGACGACCGGCGCTCCTGCCCGTCAGGGACGCGGGCACCGGCGTGATCCGGCTTCTGGACGCTCGCGACATCGTCTGTGCCCGGCGGAACGGACGCCGCGTCGAGATCCTCACCACGCGGGGCGCGCATTCCACGTACTACACGATCGAGAGGCTGAGCGCACGACTTGGCCCGCACGGCTTCGTCCTCGCCAGCCGCAGCAGGGTCGTCAACGTGGCCAGGATATCCCACCTTGTGCCCAACGGAGACGGATCGTACGACGCGGTAATGGACGATCGCGCCCACACCACGGTCACGGTAAGCAGACACAATGCCCAGCGGCTGATTCAGGCTCTGCAGCCGTAGGCTTCGCGGCGGATCGCGACAGCAGGCAGGAGGCCCTCGCCGTGCCCTGGTATCACGAGTTCTTCGATGAGCTCTACCTCGAGCAGTACAGACACCTCATCCCACCCGAGCGCACGATCGCCGAGGTCGACGCGATCCTCGACCTGCTGGAGATCGAGCCGGGCGCGCGCATCCTGGACCTATGCTGCGGGCATGGGCGACACAGCACCGAGTTGGCCGCGCGGGGGCTCGATGTCTGCGGCCAAGACCTGACACCGATGTTCCTGGAGCGCGCGGCCGAGGCAGCCGCCCAGCGGGGCGTGCGCCTCGACCTGCGCCAGGGCGACATGCGCGAGATCGTCCACGACCCACCGTTCGACGCCGTTATCCATATCTTCACCGCGTTCGGCTACTTCAGCGATGACGACGAGGAGGCGCGGGTGGTCCGCGAGGTGGCCCGGGTGCTTCGGCCGGGAGGCAGGTACCTGCTCCAGACGATCAACCGCGACGGCGTGGTGCGCAGGTTCCTCCGCAAGGACTGGGAGGAGTGGGACAGCGGCATGAGGCTCCTGTGTGAGCGCACATTCGACCCGGTGTCGGGTCGTAACCGCGAGCGCCGCGAGACGATCTTCCCCGACGGATCGCGGAGGGTGCAGGACATCAGCGTCCGGCTGTTCACACCACCGGAGATCAGGCGCATGATGCGCGACGCGGGCCTGGAGCCGACAGCATCCTACGCGACCCTCGGCCGCGACGAGCTCACGGTAGACTCGATGCACCAGGTCAACATCGCTATCAAGCCCGGGTCCCAGCCGTCCTAGTACCCCTGCTGCCGCGGCCCGAGGATGAGCCACAGGATCGGACCGCCGTACGGGAAGATGAGGCACAAGGCGATCCAGCAGACCTTGGCCGCTACGCTCGCCCGGCTCGACACGATGTGCACGACCGCGAACACGGTGAAGAGCAGCCACAACAGCCCGCAGCACCCGCTACCGGCCCGCCCCGCGAAGCCCATGTGAGCGAAGTCCATGGACGCCCTCTCCTTCCAGGCGCAACGTCACCACAGTACAGAGTCCCCTGGCATGTGATACGGGTAGCCGGCCGGGACGGTTACACTCGTTACGCGGTACGGGGCGGCAAGACGCGGACGCGATGGCCCTCGATGCGAAGCCGGCCTTCGGCGAAGAGCCCGATCGCCTCCGGGTAGGCCTCGCACTCCTGCTCGAACACGCGCGCGGCGAGCGCGTCGGCATCGTCCTCCTCCAACACCGGCACCGCGCGCTGCACTATGATGGGCCCGGCGTCGTACTCCGGGTTCGCGAAGTGCACCGTGCAGCCGGAGACCTTAACGCCCGAGCCGAGGACGGTCTCATGCACCCGGCGGCCGTAGAAGCCCCTGCCCCCGAACGACGGCAGCAGGGCCGGGTGGATGTTCATGACGCACTGCTCGAGTTCGGGTGGCGGGCAGTACAGGGACAGCAGGCCCGCCAGCACGATGAGCTCAGGCTTGAGCGGCGCCAGCACCTCGTTCACGGCAGCGCTGAAGGACCCGTGGTCTTCATAGGCTTTGCGTGGAACCACGAAGGTTGGCACTCCGGCGGACCGAGCGATCTCGACACCCTTCACATCGGGACGGCTCGACACCACCGCCACCACCTCGGCGGGCAGGGCGCCCGCCGAGACGTGTGCGAGGATATTGCGTAGGGTCCGGCCCCCACCAGACAGCAGCACAGCAAGCCTTAGGGGGTGTTCGCGCCTCGTTCCGTCCATCGGCTCAGCACTCTCCCTCCGCCACCGTCGCCGCGGGCCCGTCGTGCGCCGCGACCGTCCCGATACGCCAGGCTGCCCGTCCAACCCCCGCCAGGGCGACGATGGCCTCGTCCGCCCTCTCGGCGGCAGTGACGACTACCATGCCGACTCCCATATTGAAGGTGCGAAGCATCTCGGACCTGTCGACCGGGCCGGCCTCCGCGATGAAGCGGAACACCGGCGGCACGGGCCATAGGCCGCCTTCGATCCGGGCCACGAGCCCGTCGCGCAGGGCCCGGTGCACATTGCCCGCCAGGCCGCCTCCCGTGATGTTGGCGAGGCCGTGGACCGGCACGGCCTCAAGGAGCGCCGTGACCTCCGGCACGTAGATCGCGGTGGGCTCCAGCAGCTCGTCCAGCACGGAACGCCCCGTCCCAGGCAGCTCATCGTCAAGCGCAAGCCCGGCCACGTCCAGCACCACGTGTCGCGACAAACTGTAACCGTTGGAGTGTAGCCCGGACGAAGCCAGCCCGATGAGAGCGTCGCCCGGCTGAGCGGCCTCGCCGGTGACGAGGCGTGGCCTATCCGCCAGCCCGACCGCGAACCCCACCAGGTCATACTCGCCCTCGGCATAGATGCTCGGCAACTCCGCCATCTCGCCGCCCAGCAATGCACACCGCGCGCGGCGGCAGCCCTCGACGACCCCTTCGACGATCTGCTCGACCACTCCCGGCTCGAGCCGCCCGATCCCTATGTAGTCGAGGAAGAACAGCGGCCTCGCGCCGCTGCAGATGATGTCATTGACACACATCGCGACGGCGTCGATGCCGACCGTGTTGTGCCGCCCTCCGGCGAAGGCGAGCTTGAGCTTGGACCCGACGCTGTCCGTGCCGGAGACGAGGACCGGCTCCACAAGGCCCGTAAGGCCCGGCGCGAACAGGCCGCCGAACCCGCCGATCCCGCTCGGTACCTCGGGCCCGTGGGTGGACTCCACCATCCGCTTGATGCGGCGCACGGCCTCCTCGCCTGCGTCGATGTCGACGCCCGATGAGGCATAGGTAAGAGGCGTTGGACCGCTGACGGACATCCCCGCCCTCCTTCCGGCCATCATTTCCGGCCGGCGGACGCGGGTTCCTCCAGTGCTTGCTTGGTGACCCGGTAGGCCTCCGGGATGGGGCAGGGGTACTTGCCGTCAAAGCACGCCCTGCAGAAGCAGTCCTTGCCAAGCCCGACCGCGCGGATGGTGTTCGGCAGGGACAGGTAGCCCAGGCTGTCCGCCCCCAGCAGGTCGCGAATGTCCGAAACGGCGTACCTGTGGGCGATCAGCTCCTGCTGGACCGCCATGTCGATGCCGTAGTAGCACGGGTAGCGGATAGGGGGGGAGCTGATGCGGAGGTGCACCTCCGCCGCCCCCGCATCGCGAAGGAGTCGCACCTGCTGTCTCGTCGTGGTGCCGCGGACGATCGAATCGTCCACCACAACCACGCGCCGGCCCAGGAGGTTCTCCTTCAACGGCGCGAGCTTCATGCGGACGCCTTGCTCCCTCATGCGCTGCTCGGGCTCGATGAACGTACGCTGGATGTACCGGTTCTTGATAAGCCCCTCGGTGTACGGGATCCGGCTCTCCTGAGCGTACCCGATCGCGGCCGGGAAGCCGGTGTCGGGCACGGGGATCACGATGTCTGCGGCGACGGGGTGCTCTTTCGCGAGCAGGTGGCCCATCCGCAGCCTCGCGCCCCACAGGTTCGCGCCGTAGATGTAGCTGTCGGGCCTGGCGAAGTAGATGAACTCAAACAGGCAGACGGCGTGCCTCCTGGTCGGCTCGGCCTGGATCTCGCGAAAGCCGTCGCCGTCGATGATAACGACCTCGCCCGGCTCGATCTCGCGCATGAACCTGGCGCCCAGCGGCGGGAACGCGCACGTCTCGGAGGCGATCAGGTAGCCGTGGTCGCCCAGGCCGGCGATCGACAGCGGCCTCACGCCCCACGGATCGCGTAGGGCGAAAAGCTGGTCCGGGCTGCCTATGACCAGGCTGTAGGCTCCCTGGATGCGGGGAAGGGCGTCAAGGATCGCGGTCTCTAGGTCCGGCGCGTCCATCGACTCGATAACGCGCACGATAACCTCGCTGTCGCCTGTGGTCCCGAAGTCGGCGCCGGCGGCCTCCATCTCGCGCCGGAGTTCGATCGTGTTCACCAGGTTGCCGTTATGCGAGAGCACGAAGGGAGTGCCGCGGAAGCTGCCGGGGATCGGCTGCGCGTTGCACTCAATGTTGCTGCCGGTGGTGGAGTACCTTGTGTGCCCGACAGCCAGATGCCCCCTGAGGCCGCTGATGATGGCCTCGCTAAAGACCTGTGAGATGAGGCCCAGGCGCCGATGCACCCCGATGTCCTCGCCGTCGCCGACCGCGATGCCGGCGGACTCCTGGCCACGGTGCTGAAGGGTGAAAAGGGCGAAGAAACAGGTGCGCGCCGCCTCAGTGCTGCCGGGGGCGTAGACGCCTACAACGCCGCACTCCTCGTGCGGCGCGTCCAAGTCCCAGCTATCGAGCATCACCCGGGCGTCCTCTCGGTCCGTGCAGCGCAAGTGCGGTCGCGGGGTGCTTGCTAGCGGCGCGCGGCGCTCTCGAGCTCGGCTGCGGCTTCCTCGACACGGTTCGCGGCCAAAGACCGCGCATCCTCCAGCCTCGCCGCCAGGTCGGGGTCACCCACGGCCAGGATCCGAACCGCCAGCAGGGCCGCGTTCGTCGAGTTGTCGATCCCCACCGTGGCCACGGGAACGCCCGGAGGCATCTGCACGGTTGACAGCAGCGCGTCCACCCCCACGAGCGTGCCCCCTGACAGCGGCACGCCGATCACCGGAAGGGTCGTCCTGCTCGCACAGACGCCGGCCAGGTGAGCCGCCAGGCCGGCCCCGGCTATGATCGCGCCGTAGCCCTCCGAGCGAGCGGCGGAGACGATCCGCTCCACCCGATCCGGCGTCCGGTGGGCCGACGCGACGGTCATGCGGTACTCGACACCGAACAAGGCCAGCGTGTCGGCCGCGTTGCGCATCGCCTCCGCGTCGGACGCGCTGCCCATGAGGATGAGGACCTTGTGTGTCGGCAATGCCGTTCCGCCCTTGCAGTGGACTGGACGGCCGCGTCAGGCCGCCGCTACACGGTGATGCCCAGGGCAACGTCCTTGCGCCAGAAGGCTCCCCCGAACGCGATCCGCGACACTGCGCGGTAGGCGCGCTGGCGCGCTTCCGGGAGGTCCGGGCCCGCGGCGGTCACCCCGAGGACGCGGCCGCCGTTGGTCACCACGTTCCCGCAGTCCAGCTTCGTGCCCGCGTGGAACACCACGGCCTCATCGACCTCAGCCGCGTCGCGAAGGCCCGTGATGACCTTGCCCCGCTCGTACCGGCCGGGATACCCGCCCGCTGCCATGACCACACACGCCGCCGCATTGTCGCGCCAGCGGATGTCAACCTCCCGCAGCCGGCCCGACGAGCAGGCCTCTAGGATCTCGATCAGCGGGGTCTCGAGTCTGGGCATCTGCACCTGCGTCTCCGGGTCGCCGAAACGCGCGTTGTACTCGAGGATCTTGAGGCCGCGGTTGGTGAGAATGATCCCGACATAGAGGACGCCGCGGTAGCGGATGCCCTCCAGCCTGAGCGCCTGGATCGTGGGCCTCGTGATCCTCTCGAGCACGTCGGTCATGAGATCGCCGTTCAGGAACGGCACCGGGCTGTAGCATCCCATCCCGCCCGTGTTGGGACCTGTATCGCCGTCGCCGACGCGCTTGTAGTCGCGCGCCGGGGCGAGCGGCGAGACCTCCTCCCCGTCCGTGAAGAACAGGAGCGACATCTCCTGACCGATGAGGCGCTCCTCGATGACGACGCGGAGCCCGGCCGCGCCAAGGGCCTTCTCCTCCATCATCATCGCGACGGCCTCGTGCGCGGTGGCTGTGTCCTCGGCCACGATGACGCCCTTGCCGGCCGCGGCCCCATCCGCCTTCACGACGATCGGCGCGCCCTTCTTGTCAATGTACCGGTGCGCGTCCTGAGCGTCGTCGAACACATCGAAGTCGGCGGTCGGGATCTTGTGGCGGCGCATGAGGTTCTTCGCGAAGATCTTGCTGCCCTCGATGCGCGCGGCGGCCCGGCGGGGGCCGAAGACCCTGATCCCTCGGGCCAGGAACTCGTCGACGATCCCTTCGATCAGCGGGATCTCGGGCCCGACGACGGTGCAGTCGATGGCGTTCTCGCGCGCGAAGTCGGCCAGCTCGCCGATGCGCTCCGGCGGTATGTCGACCGTCGGCCCGAGCTCCGCCAGACCGGCATTACCCGGCGCGGAGTATATGGTGCTGCCGCCGTCCTGGGCGATCTTCCAGCCCAGCGCGTGCTCTCGGCCGCCGCCGCCCACGATAAGGACCCTCATTGGCGCTCCCCTGGTTCGTCGGTGTCCCCTCCGGCCACGCCGGAGGGGCTGCCATTCACTTCTCCCGGCTCACGGACCTGCGCCATCGCCTCGAGCTGGCCGAACAGCCGGGCCCGCGCGCTCTCGGAACGCTCCCGGACGGCGCTCACGTTGTCCCAGGAGTGCTTGAACATGAACACGGCCGCGTTGCCGAACGCCAGGATCTCCATACACATAAGGGTAAGCGAGAACACCGGGTCGAGGGCGAGCGCCCTCCGAAGCCCCGCGCACAGGCAGGCCACCCCCAGGAGCCCCACGTAGATGTAGCGCTTTCGCAGCACGGCGATCTGCGACAGCACGAACAGCGCCGCCAGCGCAAGCAGCGTGAAGCTCCAGCAGTCCTCGAACGCCCAACGGATGACCCTGAGAGCGAGACGCACCCTACAGCCACCTCACCGCCGCGGGCCGAGCCCGCGGCACACCTCAGTACGGCGGCTCGCCGTCGAATGCCGCGAGATCCGCGAACCGGCGGTAGTGCCGCTGGAAGGCGACTCTCGCCACGCCAGTGGGGCCGTTGCGGTGCTTACCCACGATGATCTCAGCGGACTCGGCATAGCCCTCGCGGTCGCGCGCCTCGCGGACCGCCTCCTCTTCCTCTGACGCGCCCTTCTCACGCTCCCGGAGCTGCCGGTAGTAGTCGGGTCGATACAGGAACGCGACCACGTCGGCCTCGGCCTCGATGTACCCGCTGGCGAGCAGGTCGGATAGCATCGGCCGCATCTCCTCGGGGTCGTTGGTACGCTGCTCGACGCGGCGGGAGAGCTGGGACAGCACCATCACCGGGAGGTTAAGTTCGCGCGCCAGGGTCTTCATCTCCCTGGCGCTCTCGCCCACGGCGAGGTGTTCGCTGTCGTACTGCCGCTGCGGCCTCATGCGCTGGAGGTAGTCGACGAACACCGCGTCCAGCCCGTAGCGGGCCTTGAGCCGGCGCGCTTTGGCCCGGATCTCCAGCGGGGTGATCCCCGGCGTATCGTCGATGTAGATGCTCGCCTCATAGATGTGGGCGGCCGCGTCTCCGAGCGCCGCCCAGTCGTGCTTGGCGACGAACCCCTTGCGAATCTTCTCTGCGTTGTACCGCGCCTCGGCGCAGAGCATCGACTCGACGAGCGCCTCCTTGGACATCTCAAGGGAGAACACGGCCACGGTCGGCTTCCGCTCGGGCTGCGGGTCCACGGCGGGTATCGTCACCCGGCTCGCGATGTGGAGCGCGATGTTCATAGCCAGCGACGTCTTCCCCATGGATGGGCGCGCGGCGAGGATGATGAGGTCGCTCTTCTGGAGCCCGCCAAGAATCCTGTCGAAGGCCTCGAGCCCCGTCGGCAGGCCGGTGGCACCACGGTGCCGCGAGATGTCCTCGATCTGGTCGTGGACCGCTCGCATCACCGGGCCGATGGGCGTCAGCTCCGAGGTGATTCTCTGCTCGGTGACGGAGAAGAGCTTGGACTCGGCCCAGTCGAGGATCCGCCGGGCATCATCGTCGGCCCGGAACGCCTTGCCCACGATCTCCTCACCGGCTCCGATCAGCGAGCGGAGCAAGGACTTGTCCCTCACGATGTCGGCGTACTGCGCGGCGTTACGCGCCGTCGGCACGGCCGAAGCCAGGAGTTGAATGTACTCCCCTCCGCCGACCCGCTCGAACGCGCCGCGACGCCGAAGCTCGTCCGACAACGTGATCAGGTCGACCGGCTCGTTGGCCTGGAACAGGCTGGCGATCGCCTCATAGATAGCGCGATGCACGTCGCGGTAGAAGTCGCCCGGCTCGAGCATCTCGCAGCCGGTCGCCGTCGCCTCCCGGTCGAGCATCATAGCGCCTAGAACGGACTGCTCCGCCTCTAGACTCTGCGGCGGAACGCGGTCCAGGTTCGCGCTGTCTGGTGCGGACATGTGCCCTCCGTCCGGAGTGTCTTGGGGCAATGGGCTTGAGCCCATCGTCTCTTGGGGCCGGTCGAGGACCCGGCGCTACGCGCCACCCTCTGCGGCCCGTCCGACATCACTGCCCCTCGAGCGCCCTCCGTGCGAACTCGCGCTCGCTCTCGAACGTCAGCGCCTTGGTCACCTCATCGGCCGGGATCCACAGCACCTTGAACCTGGCCCGGTCGGTACCCCGCCGGGCGGTTCCGCTGTATTCGCCCACTCGCATCAGATAGTACGTCTCCCAGCGCCTTATGTGTCGTCCGTTCGTGGCGAACTCGTTGAGCGTCCGGCCAAGGCAAGTGACCTCTCCGACGGGCTGATAGCCCGTCTCCTCGGCCACCTCCCGGATCGCCGCCTCCTCGTGCGACTCTCCCTGCTCGATGTGCCCCTTTGGGAGCCTCATCTCGCCGGTGCGGTTGTCTCGCAGCAGCAGAACGCGGTCGCCGTCGACCAAAACGCCCCCCGCGACCTCATATTCGATCGGACCTAGCACTAGATCGCCTCCGGGCCGGTCTCGCCGGTGCGGATCCGGATCAGCGACTCGACGTCGACAACCCAGATCTTGCCGTCCCCGATCTCACCCGTGCGCGCCGCATCCGCCAGGCGGGTGCAGATCTCGTCGCAGCGGTCGGTCGGCAACACCAGCTCGACCTTCACCTTCGGCGTCAGCTCGAGCGCGTATTCGTCGCCGCCGTAGTAGGCGGTGCGACCTCTCTGCTTGCCCGAGCCCATCACGTCGCTAACGGTAACACCGTGGATGCCTTCTTCGCGTAGGGCGTTGAGTATGTCGTCGAGCCTGCTCTGCCTGGTGATGATGGTCACTAGCTTCATCGTCGTCGCCTCGTGATCGGCCCGGGTCGATCGCCTTCAGCGCGCGGCCTGAAGCTTGGAGGCTGTGTATGCCACCAGGCCGCCGGCATCTACGATCCCCAGCATGAACTGCGGAAACGGCTCGGCCCGGAACGACAGGCCCCTAGTCTCGTTCTCGATAGTGCCGGACGCGAGGTCAAATGATACGACATCCCCGTCCTCGGTGGCGTCGACGGCATGCGGGCACTCCAGGATCGGGAGCCCTATGTTAATGGCGTTGCGGAAGAAGATACGCGCGAAACTCCTGGCGATGACCGCCGAGATCCCGCACGCCTTGATGGCGATCGGTGCGTGCTCGCGCGAGCTGCCGCATCCGAAGTTCGCCCCCGCGACGATGACGTCCCCCGGGCTGACGCGCTTCGCGAACTCCGGGTCAATGTACTCCATGCAGTGCGCCGCCAGCGCCTCCGGCCTGGGGTCGTTCAGACACCACGCGGGTATGATGACGTCGGTGTCGATGTGATCCCCGACAACGTGGGCACGTCCGCTCATTGTGGCTCCCTCCCTAGTCCAGGTCGTCCGGGCCGCAGATCCGGCCGGTAACCGCGGTAGCCGCCGCGAGATACGGGTTCATGAGATAGGCCAAGCTGTCACGGTGGCCCATCCGCCCCCGGAAGTTGCGGTTGCTCGTCGTTGCGCACCGTTCGCCGGCCTCGAGCACGCCGAGGTGTCCGCCGAGGCACGGCCCGCAGCTCGCGGGCCCCACCAGAGCGCCCGCCTCAGCGAAGACCCCAAGCAGGCCCTCCGCGTCGGCCTCGCGCCAGACCCGATCCGAGCCCGGCAGCACGATGACCCGGCACTGGGCGGGGACCCTCCGGCCGCGCATCACCTCAGCCGCGATGCGCAGGTCCTCGAGGCGCGCGTTGGTGCACGACCCGATGAAGACCTGATCGACCTCCGTGCCCTTGGCCTCAGACAGCGGCTTCGTGTTGGAAGGGAGGAACGGGAAGGAAACGACCGGCTCCATCCCGGTGATGTCCCACTCATACACTCGCGCGTACTCGGCGTCGGGATCCGACTCAAGGTAGACGGGCGGCCGCTTCGCGCGCCCCTCCTCGTAGGCTCTGGTCATGTCGTCAGGCGGGACTATGCCGCTCTTCCCGCCGGCTTCGATCGCCATATTGCACATCGTCAGGCGCTCGTGCATCGGGAGCGAGCCGATCACATCACCCGTGAACTCCATCGCCTGGTAGCGTGCGCCGTCGCAGCCGATCCGGCCGATGGTGTGGAGGATAAGGTCCTTGCCGACCACGTACTTGCCGCGCGTTCCCCTGTACACGAACTTGAGTGTGTCCGGCACGCGGAGCCAGATCTCGCCCACGGCCATCGCGCAGCCGAGATCGGTCGAGCCCACCCCCGTCGAGAACGCGCCCACGCCTCCGTACGTGCATGTGTGTGAGTCGGCGCCGATGACAACGTCGCCGGGCACCACCAGGCCCTCCTCGGGCAGGATGACGTGCTCGATGCCGGCCCGCCCGAGCTCGAGGAAGAGCGTGACGCCCTGCTCGCGCGAGAACTCACGCATCTTCTTCACAAGGCCCGCGGACAGGACGTCCTTGGGCGGCGCCCAGTGGCTGGGCACGAGCGCCAGCCGCTCGGGGTCGAAGACACGCTCCGCTCCGGTTGCGCGGAACGCGTCTATCGCGAGCGGAGCCGTGATGTCGTTCCCCACAAGCAGATCGGGACGCGCGTTGATGAACTGCCCGGGCGCCGCCTCGGTAAGTCCGGCGGCGCGGGCGAGGATCTTCTCAGTGATGGTCATGGGTCGAGGCATGCCTAGTCACCACCTCGGTGCTCGGAGTAGTAGAGAGCCTTGTTGAGCGCCTGGACGTACGCGCGCGCGCTCGCCTCCACGATGTCGAGCTGGGCCGCGCGCCCCGTGAACACCTTGCGCCTGGCCCCTATCTTGACGGTCACCTCTCCGAGGGCGTCGGTGCCGCCGGTAACGGACTTCACCGAGTAGTCGATGAGTTCATGTTGGAGGCCCACCACTTTGGCGATGGTCTTGTAGATCGCGTCGACCGAACCGACGCCGATGCCGGCCTCGGTGATGACCTCGCCCTCTCGGACCAGTTGCACGGTAGCCGTCGGCTTGATGCCGGCGCCGCCTACGACGTGTAGGTACTCGAGCTGGTACGCGTAGTCCTCCGCGTGGTGGGTCTCGTCTGCGACGATGCTTCGGATGTCCTCGTCCGACACCACCTTCTTCTTGTCGGCGAGGGACTTGAACCGGTGGAAGGCCCGCACGATGTCGTTCTCATCCACCTTCAGCCCGAGGTCATCGAGCTTCGACCGGAACGCGTGCAAGCCGGAGTGCTTGCCCAACACTATAGCGGACTCCTGCAGGCCCACGGACCTGGCATCCATGATCTCGTAGGTCGCGGCGTCGGCGAGCACGCCGTGCACATGGATGCCCGCCTCATGGGCGAACGCGTTGGAGCCGACAACGGCCTTGTTCGGCTGAACGAGGATACCCGTCACATCCTGCACCAGGCGGCTCGACGAGACAAGCTCGGTCGTCTCGATGTTCACCTCGACCGCGAACTCGCTGTGGCGCGTCCTGACGGCCATGACGACCTCCTCCAGAGCCGCGTTGCCCGCGCGCTCGCCCAGGCCGTTGACCGTGCACTCCACCTGGCGAGCCCCGTGTGAGATGGCGGCGAGGGAGTTCGCGACCGCGAGCCCCAGGTCGTTGTGACAGTGGACCGAGATGACCACACTGCTCGGCGGGTTCACGCGGTCGATGATCTGAGCGATCATGGGTCCGAACTGCCAGGGCAGCGCGTAGCCCACCGTGTCAGGAATGTTGATGGTCGTCGCCCCGGCGTCGATCACGGCCTTCACTACATCGCACAGGAAGTCGAAGCGCGTCCGAACAGCGTCCTCGGCGGAGAACTCGACGTTCTGGGTGTACTGCGCCGCGTGCTTTGTGCATCGGACCGCCGCCGCCATGACCTGCTCAGGCGTCATCTTCAGCTTGCGTTCCATGTGGATGTCGCTCGTGGCGATGAAGACATGGATGCGGGGTGCCTCCGCGTCCTGTATCGCCTCCCAGCAGCGATCGATGTCCTGCTCTCGCGCGCGGCAGAGGCCGCAGATCTGCGGGCCGCTCACGCCCTTCGCGATCACGCGGACGCTCTCGAAGTCACCATCCGAGCTGATCGGGAAGCCTGCCTCGATGACGTCGACGTCTAGCTTCGCAAGCTGGAGCGCGACCTCGAACTTCTCCTCCGCGGTCATGCTCGCGCCGGGCGACTGCTCGCCGTCGCGAAGCGTCGTGTCGAAGATGACGAGCCTTTCTTTCGGGTTGTTGCCGCTCATCTGGGCAGCCTCCAAACAGGGTGTGGAACAGCTTTCTGCGGCGGGGCGCCGGCCCCTGCCGCGACTGGGGCACGCGCAATGCGCGTACGCCCGGGGGTAACTGCCG
>Ga0315282_10003820_pt1 | contig 26787 bp, 29 predicted proteins | sample YL17G07_20_MG_FD_203693 | JGI IMG/M metagenome (GOLD analysis project Ga0315282, IMG submission 203693) | Sediment microbial communities from Yellowstone Lake, YNP, Wyoming, USA - YL17G07_20 | ecosystem: Environmental > Aquatic > Freshwater > Lake > Sediment | place: USA: Wyoming | collected...
TATCAGGAGTGAAGAAAGCCCTAGTCTACTGCAAAGGCCACATGATGGAACAACAGATAAACGAAATGACAAACAAGGAACAGGCCACGTGACATTCTGATTCTTTCTCCCCGCATTTCTTGAGAGGTTCACACGCGCACGTCGGTCTTCACGGCCAAGATCCTGGCAACCAAACGCCTCCGTCACATACGCATCCAAGCGTGGAAAGTGATGAGGCGTTCAATCTCGGATGTTTCTGAGCCTTGTGGCCCTGCCTATCGCTGGATCTTCCAACATTAGAACCTGAGCGAAAACTTCCGTCTTGTTCAAGAAAAAAGGGTGACAGCGATTGTCACGCTGGTTTAGGAGTTGGTCTCTTTCTTACCAGGTACACGAGGACTCCAATGCTCATCAGGAGAAAACCGAATGCGAAGAGGAGCCAAGCATATCCTTGGTACATGAGCAGATTGCCTGCGCCTTTCAGTAGGTCTGCAAGTGAGTTCTCAAACGTCGACCATTTTTCCGTCTCATTTGACCAAGCTTGCTGCATGAAGTCTAACGAGTTCTTGTAGTACGTTTTGGAACTGTTGAAATCACCTAGCACGTAGTAGTGGCTTCCCATGGATTTGGCAACTGAAGACCTCATAATCAGTTCTCTGGCCTCTGCCGTAAGAAACTGAATGTTATAGTAGGTCGAGGACGGGTACGCCTCGACTTCCTCCTTGTAGCTGTAAGCATCTGCTTGGTCTGAAGAGAAGATTGCGAAGTTGCTGCCGCTCCCTGTCCAAGTGTCCATAATTCGCTTGCTTCCACTGGTGCTGTTCACAAGCTCTACATAAATGGTATAACCATGCGTAACCAAGTTAGAGGCCGATGATACGGGTGGAAGCTGGAACTCTGCGATGAAGACGTGTGACTGGTACGGTGAAATCACGGAGGGGGTGTCCATGCTGCATTCGCTTGAAGTGTAGTTTGTGCCCCAGTCAAAGCCCACTTTTACGGCGGAAACATTCAGTTGGACAAAATAGTCATTATAGACGTTCACAGCCAGTCTTGCTGTTTTCCCTTCCTCGTAGGCTGTCACGAATGTTCCATAGAAATCATCATACCCGTTCCGAACGATTGCGCCCATCCAATTTTGACTGTTTATCGAAGCCATCGCTGCAGGCAAGTTCATCGCCGGCACTAAAATCACTGCACATAGGATTAGGCAACCAATGACACTTTTTTTCATTTTCTATTCTCCCTATTCACAACTAGCACTCCTCAATCTGAATCCAGCGGCTTTTATAACTTTCGAAAGAAGTGCAGACAGTGTTCTAGTGTATGCATGTTTCCCGACCGCTGACAAAGCAGCGTGCCCAGAACTTGAGACAAGGGAACTGGAGACAAGCTCTTCAGGAGTGAACAAGAAACTGGGAGCCTTGCTGTCTCTTGTTCGAGGTGTTGATGACAAGGACGAAATTGTGCTCTTCAGGAGCAAAAAAGAGTCTGATTCGGTATCTAGCATTTAGACGCTGACTTTCAATACCAAAAGGCTTAAGTGTGCTTGTTATGTTATGGTTCCATCATTGAACATATATAAGGTGTTGAGGAAACTTGGCAGTTGAAGGTTTCGCAGGAAACAGGCAACCCGTCGACGCTAAAGTAGGAGAACTAAACCCTTCTTCTAGGGCCGTTAACGTCCTTGCAAAGGTCGTGTCGAAGAGCGAAGTAAGAGAGATCACTGCTGGAAGAGATGGCGAACCGCACAAAGTCAGCGACGCGCTGGTGGGAGACGAAACAGGATGCATATACCTTACTCTTTGGGATAACAACATTGAAAAGGTCAAAGAAGGAGACACGGTAAACGTCAAGAACGGCTACATAAACTTGTTCCGAGGCAACATGCGCCTGAACGTAGGCAGATACGGCACACTCGAAATCGCAGAGAAAGCAATCGCGGGCGAGGTTAACACAGAGAAGAACGTGTCCAATCAGGTGTACGAAGAACCAAGAAGATCATTCGGAGGACGAAGGGACTTCGGCGGACGGGACCGAGAGAGAAGAGGCGGCTTCAGACAAAGGAGATATTAGCCAGCCCGAGCCTGGGCGCAGCCTACCTAGCTTCATTTTTTTCATTATACGCATTTTAACAGAAAAAGTAAGACAGATTGTATTTTTCAGCCAAGTTCTACCATAACCTTTAAACCCGCAGCTCTTGAGACTTCATCGGTTTAAAGGAGAAATCATCATGCCGCAAACCAAGAAACAAGAGAGAAGGCCAACGGTAGAAGAGCTGTTGGCAAAAGCAAAGAAGCCATCAATGCTTGCTCCGCCATTGCACAGGTTCTATGAAGGAAAAGTTCAGGTCATGCCCAAATGTGCAGTCTCAAGCCCCGCTGACTTCGCGATATGGTACACGCCAGGCGTCGCGGCCGTATGCAAGGAAATCAACGCAAACGTTGACAAATCCTTTGAGTTGACCAACAGATGGAACTATGTTGCAGTAGTTTCAGACGGTACGCGTGTACTGGGGTTAGGCGACATAGGCCCAGAAGCAGCCATGCCCGTGATGGAAGGAAAAGCGCTACTGTTCAAGTATCTGGGAGGCGTTGATGCCTTTCCAATTTGCCTCAAAACAAAGAACCAGGAAGAAATCGTCAGGACATGCGAACTGATCCAGCCGACGTTCGGTGGCATAAACCTGGAAGACATCGAAAAGCCAAAAAGCTTCTACGTACTCGAAAAAGCAAGGGAGAAGCTCAGCATCCCAGTCTGGCACGACGACCAGCAGGGAACAGCCACGGTTATCCTAGCAGGATTGACGAACGCCTTCAAGATAGTTGGAAAAGACCCGAAAAAAGCGCTCATAACACTAATAGGTACAGGCTCAGCAAACTTGCGCACAGCGTACGTACTGATAAGATGGGGCATAAGACCAGGAAACATAATTATGGTAGACACAAAAGGCGTCGTCTACCCAGGACGAAAAGACATAGTCAAGGACGAGAACCCATGGAAATACGAGCTTGCCCAGAAAACAAACGCCGAAGAAAGAACAGGAAACATCACTGAATCGTTCAAAGGCGTGGATGCAGTAGTCGCAGCCTCAAAGCCAGGGCCAGGCACAATAAAGAAGGAATGGATCAGAACCATGGCCGACGACTCAATAGTGTTCGCGTGTGCAAACCCCATACCAGAAATCTGGCCATGGGAAGCGAAAGAGGCCGGGGCACGCATCGTCGCAACGGGAAGAAACGACTTTCCCAACCAAGTCAACAACAGCCTAGGGTTCCCAGGAATCTTCAGAGGCGTCCTAGACGTCAGAGCGAAAACCGTAACCGACGACATGTGCATTGCAGCAGCCGAGGAACTGGCGAAATTTGCCGAAGAACGAGGAATGCACGAAGAAGACATTCTCCCAAGAATGGAGGAATGGGAAGTCTTCCCGAGAGAAGCCGTAGCATGCGCCTTGAAGTCCATCGACGAAGGACTAGCAAGAATCAAACCCAGCAAGAAAGAGCTGTATGAAAGAGCCGTTGCGATAATCCAAAACTCGAGAGAATCGTTAAAACTGCTGATGAAACAAGGCTTGATCAAGCCCATGCCGCCTGAGGAAAAACTCCTCAAGTAGCAGAAACAACGTCATAGCACATGTGAAACATAACTACCCACCTTTCCTTTTTCCCTAGGGGTTCAGAAAATTATTTAAACACTAGCCTAGAACATAGGTAGGGGAGAAAATAACATGCGTTCAGACTATGCATTGTATGCAGTTGCAATTGTGTTTTTCATCCTGACAGGTGTAGTTGTCGCCTATTCAGTAGAGCAACAGCTATGGATCGTCACTTCAACCGTACTGGGACTCATATTCATCGGGCTGGGATACACCCAGCGGCCCAAGCAGATAACATCAACCACAACGGCACCAACGGTCACCACACCTCCACCACCGCCTGCACAGACATCCGTCAAAGAAGAAGTCAAAGGGCAGAAAACTGAGAAAACCGCCCTCGAGTCATCGGCTGTGGAGCTTACCCAGGTGAAGGGAATCAAAGAAAAGCGGGCAGAACAACTCAAAGCCATAGGAATCAACAGCATTGAGAATCTGGCGAATGCTTCAGCAAACGACATCGCCGCAAAACTGAAGATTTCGCCGAAAATCACCTGGAAATGGGTTGAAAGTGCAAAAGAACTTGCTAAAAAATCCTAACACGTTCGCAACTACATGAAGTCACAGGACCAAGATCCTCACTATGTTTCTTCTTTCCAGCCTCTTTATAGCGTCCAACAGTTCGTTTCTCTTCTTGCCAGTCACCTTGAACGTTTGAATCATCTCTTTCACTGGCATTCCAGGCTTTCCCAAATCGGCATTCCTCCTGTAAAGGTTCTTGACCACCAGCTTTTCAAGTTTTCCACATCTCCATGTCGTGTTACGGATGAGAACGACTATTGCCCTAACAAGCTTCGTATTGCGGGTTTTCCCTGCAGACAATGCATCCACACATGAATATATACGGGCAAGAGCTATTAGAGTTTACGATAGGAACCTAGAGTCAAGTCACAACCAAAAATGAAGATGGTACCTAATGACCGTTGGGAGAGCAGGAAAAATAGGCGTTTTCCGACTGTTGGAGAATGACGACCTAATCGAAGCTATCAAAAGAAAAGCTGAAAAAAGCAACATAAAAGCAGGAGCATTTATCCTGATAGGAAGCATCAAACACGCCGTATTAGGATACTACAAGAACGGCGAATACAAAAACACTCTGCTGGAGGGCCCTCTGGAAGTTGCATCATGCATGGGCAACATTGCAGTCGACGAGAAAGGCGAAGTGGTCGTACATGCCCACCTCGTCGTTACAAACGAGAAAGGTGAAGCATTCGGAGGACATCTGATGAAGGACTCGCCTGTAGGCGCAACGGCTGAGCTTATCATAATCGAAGCGACAGGATTAAATATGCAGAGAATCTTCGACGACAAGACCAAGCTGAGACTACTCAGATTAACCTAGCACTTTCTTCAGACAAACGCCATGCGCGTCTCCGTAATAGTTCTTCAGTTTCCCAATTTTCTTGTAACCCATTCTTTCGTAAAGCCTCAACGCCCCAACGTTATCCTCTCTTGCTTCCAAGTACGACTCACTGACATTTTTCTGGACAAAGATGTTCTCAATTTCCCGCAAGAGCCTTCGTCCAATTCCCCTTCCCCGCACTGCGGGCAACACATCCAACGTCAATATGTGCCCCGCCAAGACTTCCTCTTCAACATGCAGTCTGCCCATGATGAAACCTACCACCCTGCCATCACATCTCGCCAACAAGCTTACTGAATTGTAGTCCAACAGCAGTTGAGCGATCTGTTTCTTGGTGAACGCCTCCTTTCCGAAGCATTCAGTCTCTATCTCATACAGTCGGTCCGCGTCTTTCGTCGATGCGCTTTCTATCGTTATCCTCATTTGCCACATCCTTTCACACTTAAGCCGGACCAGAACTTAGACCTTTTCGGTCGGACCTGTCTGCTCATTCGAGCCTGCAGTGATGGCCTTTATCCCAAGCCATTGCTCCGCAGCGAAACCGACGAAGAACCGAAACCACAAAGTCAACAGGCGCATCAGTATCGTGGCAGTGGCACTGAGGTCCCAAGGGACACCGCAGATTCTAAGCAGAGTGGTAAGTGTCATTTCTGGCAGGCCAACCTCAAACGGAACGCCGACTGGTATGGATTTGACCGCTACGAAAATAGACGAGACCACAAGTATTGCACTCCAACTGATCTGGGAATACCCTAAGGAAAGAAACGTCAAGTACAGGACGATCAACGAGAAGGCCCACGAGGCGACTGAAAACAACGACGCAAGAAGCACCGTTCCAGGAGCATGACCATAATCTTTTATGGCCACGTGAAATGCCCTAGTCGCCTCCATGGCATCCTCCCTCAGCTTCGTCAGCTTCCATCGACCCCTGCTTATCCATTCTGCCAGCCTCGTTACCGAATCAACGATTTTCAGTGTCCACTTTTCTCTGCGGCACAAAAACAGGATCAGGGCGAGGAAGACAAATGTGACGACAATCAGAAACACTATTAGGCCTAACATTATTCCATAAAGAAGATTCTCGGCAAACAGCAGGACCGCTCCGACTACGAGTGTCACGATGTTTATGCTCATGCCTATCAGTCGATGAGCGACGATTGACGCCGTTGCTTTGCCGGCCGCACCTTTCTGTTCTCTGTCAGTCAGATAGATCTTCGTGATTTCCCCACTTACTGATTCGGCAGGAATCAACGTATCCACAAAGATGCCAGTCCAAACAAACATGAATTCCTTGAACAGTGATATTCTTACAGTCAAAAACCTCATGAGAAAATGCCATGCGACCGTGAAGAACAGCACATCAAGCAGCGCCGCAACTGCAGCCATCGCATAAAAGTCTACACGAATGTGCTCCATGTTAGCGATGATTTCCTGAATGTCAACATTGAAAATGTAGATGTATATGAAAAAGGCTGCAAGACCTATCAGAGGCAGAAGGAATGTCCTCCAAGTAACCCTGTATTTTGGTGAAGTCAATCGGGTCTGCTCCAGCCAATGGAAGCAAGAGGACACGGACGATAATTATATAGTTTGCCGATTTCCACGTTGGAAGACGCGTTGTCGTGCCACCTATGCTATTCTGCGGGATGCATACTACGAACCATGTTTCCGGACATATCGACCCATGGCCAAGTGTACGGAGAAGCGATTCATCAAGGGATTTCCAGAAGTGCCAGGAAGAACAGCGTGACAGAGCAGAGTCTGCAATTCTTAAATACAAAGGTCCAGAACTCTAGTACAAGCGAACAAGGTGAAAAGCGCCTCTATGCCAGACAATATCAGAGAGATAGATTTGAAACAGATTCAGCCGAGCAGGCTTAACCCGCGGTTGGAGGTAAACATAGAACGCCTCAACGAACTCGCCGAAAGCATAAAAGAGGTAGGCTTGCTGGAACCGATCGTCGTCAGGCCTGTTGGCGACAAGTTCGAAGTTGTAGTGGGCGAAAGACGATACAGAGCGTCCCAACAGGCGGGGCTGAAGAGAATTCTAGCGGTCGTCAGAGACCTCGCAGACGACGAGGTTGTACGACTCAACCTGATCGAAAACGTGCAAAGAGAAGAACTCAGCGCAGTTGAAAAGGGCAAAGTCTGCAGATACCTTCTCAGCCAATGCCCAACCAAATATCCGTCTCAAACCGTCATTGCGGAGAAGGTCGGCGTGAGTCCGGAAACCATCTCAAATTGGCTCCGCACGGTCGACGTCATACCTCAACAAGCACAAGCATACGTTGCACCATCAACAATGTCCGGCGAAGTGCCCAAAGGCAAGATCGACTATCAAACCGCGGTCAAAGTTGGACGTTCAATCCGTGAACCAGAAAGACGCGTTGAAATCATCAAGGAACTTGCGGAAAGACGTCTGCCCGTCAAAGAAAGAACCCAAGTCATAGAAAAGATTGCCGAACAGCCAGAGAAGTCGGTGGAGGAAGCCATAGAAGAAGTTGCAGCATCCGCGATTACATTGGATTTTTCAGCCGAGGACAAAGATGCGTTAGTGAACGGCCTGAAAACCCAGACATCAAGAACAGACGCGCCTAACGCAAAAATCAAGGCTGGAGTGACAGCCCATGCCAATATCTACGAGCCTGACATTGCGCAATTGCGAATAACGTCTGTAGAGCGAAAGAAGCTCAGATACTTCACCGAGGAAGATGCATCCAGAGAGGACAGTTGCACGCTGGCGGAGTTCAAGAAGAGATGGAAGAAAACTCATGGAGACTGGGACGAAGACCAACTGGTCTACATCATCCGCTTCGAAAAGCTGAAATGACCGAGCCGTGAAGACAAGCAGGCTATCATCCAGTCAAGACGGCATATTCCTGACTGCTTCTGACTCCAAGCCCCAGCTGAGTGGCATGAAGAATCTGGGGATACCCCCACGGGTCGCCTTTCAAGCTGGAACCTTCAAAGCTTTCGATGATCTTCACCCCCTCAACATCGTTTGCCACCCTGTCGCCCGTCGCCATGATAACACCCGGAGCGCAGACTTCACCATGAAAAGGTCCCCCCGTAACGAGGCATTTTCTTCCATCCATGATTATCAAGCTTGGATGAACAACTTTGTTCAGGTCTACGAGCTTCTTCTGCAGGTTTCGCAGGTGGAAACCAAGCCTTTCGCTGCCCTTCACGAAGCCAAATGCCAGTTTCAGACTCATCGAAAAATCGGCCTGAAAATGTGTCTTCATGCAGCAGACATAAACGAGCTTCTTGACGCTCATAGCCTTCTCGGGCAGGCTCACCCTCTTAAGATATTTTCCTCCAACGTCAACCTTCATCCATTTATCTTCATCGAAGAAGACAAGCTCTCCTCCGGCTTCCTTCACCTTGACGATGGCTCCAGTTTTCTCCATCACTTTTCTGGTGGCCAGTGTTTGCATTGACGATTCTCCAACAACAACTCTTGACGCTCCATGCTCATACAGCAGCTCCACAACAGCTTTCACGAAGTCAGGGTCACTTGTGGCCGGCGCAGCATCGGCACTATTGTAGTTCGGCTTCAACCACACTTCGTCACCCTTCTCGACGACCTTTTCAAACCCGCCGATGAGATTCACTGAACGCAAAATATCCTGCTTCACATTGCCCGACTCGGCAACCTTGCTAAGCAAGGCCTTCCCTTCCCGAACGTAAGGGTTGACTCCAACTCGACCGATCCTCGCTAAGCCGGAGGACATCTGACCGCCGACTCAAACACCAGAAACACCGTGATTTTAACGTTTACCCGTAGACTTCACCATAACATCAGCCGCAAAAGACAACACTCGCGCCAACAATTTTCGGCAATAGGATATCAGATGACTTTAGGATTTATGAGGAAGCCGGCGGGAGCTATTTCTGGAGGAATTTCCCGTTTTTATAGAACAGTTTGCCGTCAGCGTAGATCTCTCCGCCTTTCTTCATGTCCTTCAGTATGTCCCAGTGCAGAGCTGACTTGTTTAATCCGCCTGTCTCCGGCGCTGGGTTCAGTCCAAGAGCCATGTGGATTGTGCCTCCCATTTTCTCGTCGAAAAGCATGTCCTTTGTGAACCTTGTTATGTTATAGTTTGTTCCGATAGCGGTTTCTCCGAGCCTGTCTGCATCTTCGATCTTCAGTAGTTGTTGCAGAAGCTCATCACCCTTTGCCGCTGACGCTTTTGCCACTTTGCCGTTCTTGAAGGTGAGTTTTATGTCTTCAACTTCCCTGCCTGCGTAGATGCCTGGAAAAGTGAACCTGATCGTGCCGTTAACCGAATTCTCAACAGGCGCAGTGAACACTTCGCCGTCGGGCATGTTCTTCTGTCCGCTACAGTTTATCCATTTTCTCCCTTTGACGCTGAATTTCAAGTCCGTGTCTTCTCCCACAACACGTATTTCTTCTGCCTTGTTCAAGAAACTGCAAGTCTTGTCCTGTTCCTTCCGAATTCTCTCCCATTCGGCAGTCGGGTTTTTTCTGTCTACGAGACAGCTGCTGTAGACGAAGTCTTCATACTCGGGCAATGCCATGGCAGCTTCTTGCGCTTGAGCAGAAATTGGAAAGGGCAGGCCAGTCCACCTGAACTTTCCTTCAGCCTCGCGTTTAAACAAAATCTCCGAGATGCCTCTCCTTGCCGCTCTATGCATCCTGATCCTCGCAGGGTCCACGTTTGTGAACCCTTTCGGGTTGGGGTCACAGAATATGCCTATGCTGACATCCATGTTCTCTACGAGAAACTTTTCGAAGGGAGAGACAAACTTTAGCTGATGCTCTTTGGCCAGCTTGTAGAACGTAAACTGAGTTTCCAAAGTCGGATAAATCATCGGATAAGCGTCGCTCAGCAAACATTCCTTGTAGATTTCATGTATAAGGGGAAACGCAAGCGTGGTTCCCTGAATCACGACGACCTCTTTCGGCTTCACGCCTACGCTGTAGTGGACGCAGAGCTTCGCCAACTTCTCGATCCTTGGGTCAAGCATCGAAACCTCTCCAAATGCAAGAAATAACATAGAAGCATGCTGGGAACTTATATATTTGTTGCATACGAGCCTTTCTTGGCGGCTTTTCCGGCTTTATACTATGTACCTGTCAGTCTTCTCAAAATCCTTCACGATTTCCATCACTCGCCCTGACACGTTCACGGTCTCCAGCGGAATCCCCTCCAGTAGAGCCCAAGGGCTTTTCAGTGCCACTTGCGCAGCAACGTAGTCTTTTCCGAAGCATTTCTCAGCAATTCTGACAACCATTTCCCTGACCGTGACCTCAGACGTTTCCCCCAGAGCGTGCAAGTACTCATGAACCAGCAAATTGTAAATCAGAGCATTGATGACCTTCCGAGGCTTCCCCGTTACCTCGACGATCTGTATCAGAACACGGTTCAACACGATGTTGTTCGTCCCCAACGGATGGTATGCACCAAGCTGAATCGGCAGGTCATCAAGAAAAAGCAACATTCCAGTCCTGTACTTATGCAGGGCAAACTTGACCGTGTCTTTGACTATTTCCCAAACCTCAGCGTAGGTCGCAGCGTTATCCAAGCGATTCCTGTAGCGTTCTGTGCTCAAAGACTCGTCTTCCATCCATGTAACCCCTCAAAAACGAGCACTCGCCCCTCCTTATATTCGATGCGGAAGAATACGTGGGAAGGCGAATTTGAGAATTCAGTGAAACTTCAAATTGCTGGCTTCCAGACACAAAAACCAGACGAGAACTGCTCTGCATCGTCTGCAGGACCGAACAAACAATAAATGTGAGTGCAAGCGCAAAGTTTGAGGGCAGAGGCACGACCTGCATGTCCAGCAAGGACACTCGTAAGATTCTGGAAAAGTATAAGGTCATTGCAGTGGTCGGATTGTCCAGTGACCCGTCGAAGGACAGCAACCGAGTAGCGACGTACTTGCAGAGTCAAGGATACCGAATTATTCCTGTCAACCCCACAACCGACCGAATCCTGAACGAAAAAACCTACAGGAACCTCCTCGAAATTCCCCCTCAGACGGCAAGAACGATAGAAATTGTGGACATTTTTCGGCCCTCAGCAGACGTTCCTTCCATCGTAGACCAGGCCATCATCATGAAAGGAAGGTACGGCAAGCCCCATGTTGTGTGGATGCAGCTTGGCATCATCAACGAGGAGGCTGCGAAGACCGCAGCTGAAGCTGGACTGTTAGTCATCATGGACAAGTGCATGATGCAGGAACACCGCAGACTGTTCCGAGACGCATAAGCTCGTAGCAGTCAACAATCCGCCATGGAAAGCGCCGCAGAAACTAATGCATCGTCAATCGAAATGGAAGCTTTTAGACAGAGTCCTGACTATTCGGCTGCTGAGGTAGCCTGCAAAGAGAAGACCTGAAGCGAACGAGACGGCGAACATTGCAGCATAGACATAGAAGGGAAGCTGTGGAAGAAAGAATAAGCTGACTATTAACAAGTTGCTTGCCGAAGACAAACCTCCTGCAAAATAAATTGAGACTGCCCCCGCGCCTCGGACGGTGTCCATCACCGTTTCAGCGACTAGGCCTTCCGTGAAAGATAGGAGAAAGACGAGAACGTTGCCGCCGTTGAGCAGCATTTCGATCAGGCCCTTCAGCAAGCCTGTCCCGGCGGCTGAACCTTTCGACCTGACCAGAACGGCGGCTAAAACGAGCCACATCACGTGGATGCCTGACAGGAATTGAGAAGCCACAGGGAACGTCAAGGGTATCAGTGAAAGCAGTCTTGCTCCTCTGCTGACTAGAAGACTGAGGGCTCCGCCTGCACTGCTCAACATTGCTATAAGTAATATCTTGCTTATTGGTCTCCTATTTTCAGCTTCTAGACACAAACTTTCGCACGGCTCTTCTCAAACGTTGCCAGTTTGTTGATACTCTGCCGCCATGTTTCTTCTATCGGACGTAAAGATGGTCACAATTCGGGTTTGGACTTCTTTTGCTTCTTGTCCAAGCAGGCTTTGATAAACCCATAGTATTCAGGGTCAGGTCTACCTGGACGACTCTTGAACTCCCCGTGGAATTGAGATGCAAAGAAGAAAAAGTGGTCGGGTAACTCCAGCAGTTCCATTCTGCGGCCGTCTGCACTTTTCCCCGAAAACACGAGTCCGTTCTTCCGCAACGTTTCCAAGTAGTCAAGATTGACCTCGAACCTGTGACGGTGGCGTTCAAAGATCTCCTCGCTCTTGTACAGCTCGTACGCCACCGTGTCTGGTTCAACCACGATCTTGTGGGACCCTAGGCGCATAGTTGCGCCTTTAGTTTCTACTCCCTTTTGTTCAGGCATGAGGTCGATCACAGGGTTCGGTGAATCAGGGTTTATTTCGGTGCTGTTTGCCCCTTTCAAGTTGCAAACATGCCTTGCAAACTCGATCACTGCCAGCTGGAACCCGTAGCATATGCCGAGAAAAGGGACGTCATTCTCTCTGGCGAACGTGATTGCCGCTATTTTTCCTTCAGTACCTCTGGGGCCAAAGCCATAGGGAACGAAAATGCCGTCATATTCTTTGAGGTTGCCAACGCATGTTTTGTCTTGCTCAAGCTTCTCCGCTTCAAGATACTCTATGCGGACTCTTGTTTTGCACGCGGCCCCAGCATGCTTCAGTGCTTCGCTCATGCTCACGTAGCTGTCCGCAAGCCCAGCATACTTGCCGACAAGTGCAACTTTGACCTCGTGTTGGGGCTTCAGGACAGCCTCGACAAAGGCTCTCCATTCTTTGAGGTCTTTCTTCCGCTCTGAGAACCCGAACCTTTTGCAGATGAAGTTGCTCATTCCCTGTTCATCGAGGACAAGTGGAACTTCGTAGACGGTTTCAACGTTGTAGGAGCAGAACACCGCGTCCTCGGGTATCGTGCCGAACAGGGCGATCTTTCTTCTGGCCTCGGCATCGATCATTTTGGGGCTTCTTGCAACAATCGTGTCAGGCTGGATACCGATGCGTCTCAGTTCGTTCACGCTGTGCTGAAGCGGTTTGGTCTTCATTTCGCCCGTCACGTCTAACACTGGAACCAAGGCAACATGCACGTACAGAGTGTTCTCGAAACCTTCCTCCAGACGCATCTGCCGAATGGCCTCAAGGAAAGGCAGGCCTTCGATGTCCCCCACGGTGCCGCCGACCTCGGTCAGAACCACATCGACGTCCACTTTCTTTGCGACGTCACGTATCCTGTGCTTGATCTCGTTGGTCACATGGGGAACGATCTGCACACACCTGCCGAGGAAGTCTCCGCGCCGTTCCTTCTCGATGACCGACCTGTACACCATGCCCGTCGTAAGATTGTTCTCTTTCTGCAGGTTCAAATCCAGAAAACGTTCATACCATCCAAGGTCAAGGTCTGTTTCTCCGCCGTCATCAGTCACGTACACTTCGCCATGCATGTAAGGGTTCATCGTGCCCGCGTCAACGTTGACGTAAGGGTCAATCTTTATCACCGTAACCTTCAAACCTCTCGACTGAAGCATCTTACCGATAGAAGAAGTCAAAATCCCCTTACCAACAGAACTCAAGACGCCGCCAGTCACAAAAACATACTTTACCACGCGGTCCCCCCTGCAACGTCAAAACCATTACCCACGGTCAGCATTTAAATTCTTTCATACACGACACTCTGTCCCCAAATCAGGTCACGCTGATCTGTTCACGGCTACTCGTACACGGTTAATATTGGTCTCTTGCCGCAAATCCTTGGACTTCGAGACAAAGATGACGGTTGAGAGACGATTTAGAGACGGTGCCCGTCCACGACCTTTTCACAAAAAGCCATGAAAGGCGAATTAAACCCGTTCAGCAGCCTTGACAATCAGCTCAAGCTGCCTTCTGTTCAAGCTTAAACCGTGAAAATACCTGCCCCGCAGCTTCGAGTCCTTCAGGAAAGTCTCCTTGACCGACAGCGGCTTCTCGAAACGTTTGACGTATTGAAATTCAATAGCCGTCTCCCAACCGCCTTCTTCACAGTCACGCCTCTCCTCCTCGCTCAAATCGTCGAGCCCACACGCCTTCGCAACAACCCCGTACCCAACGAAAGCATCGCCAAACTGGCACTTATGCAAAAACAACACTGTCTGTCCAGACCTCCAGTTCCGACGCACGTTCGTATAATACATTGCCATCTCAAAAACGCGGTCAACCCACTTGTCATCCGCGATTCTCAGCAGGTAACCAGCCGTCTCAGACATCCAGCCTCTCACTGTTCTCCTACGGAACTATTCCTATACACTTCAGTTCGCAGTGCCGAAGCCACCCGTAGCTCCCCCTTTTTTTCTCCGTTCGGAACGGATAAACATTTCCAGCGCTTCTGTGACAATCACGCAGGGCGACCCTTCAGACGCATGAAGAGTTAGGCTTTTCTTGGCACGAGAGGATCATGGAAAGCGTGGGGCACGTTGCAATCAGCGTCTGCGGCCAACCATGCGCAAAGCAGTAACCTTAGACGTTTCATAACCTTCAGATCATAGTGGCGCAGGCACGGCGGAGGCTTCCCCCTCCGCACTTGAACTGTTCCGTCTCTGACTCCTATATGAGGGGTACCCTATTTTTACTCTTAAACCTGAAAGTAAAAATGACCTACCCCTATATAAATGGGTATCATATGTCAACATTGCCTAGCAACTTTTTATTTTTCACCGCTGAAAACTTTGCTATTGCGAGAAACTTTAACCAATACGACCCTCCTCCTTCTATTATCTGAAGCTGCAAAATACGGCGGGATACCCTCATTTTGACAGTCAAACGACCACGCAAATTGTGCCTACCCCCTTCAACGTCGGAAACTTCCTTGGCCACGACTGTCAACCAGAACTTCACCCTTCACAACATCCTGAACCAAACCCACATCACCAAGCATAGTGAAAAAATCAGGGCCCTCACACGTCTTTCCAGCAGTTTCCCACGGGTTCTCCTGTGCTTGGAAAAAAGCTACAAAAGCTTATGCGAGACCCTGATCACACTAATTGATTTCGGGACAAGCCAGCGCTGTATTTCACGATTTTTAGGTAAAACTATAAAAGTGTATAACAGGCATAACTGTTATACGTGTTAAAATGGCAAAAGAAGTGACCACTGTTAGAATCTCCACAGAGCTGAGAGATAAGCTTAAGAAACTAGGTGTAAAAGGAGAGACTTACGAAGACGTTATTCAGAGGCTTGTCGAAATAGCCCAGAAAGATGACAAAGGGGAGAGAAGGTGACCAACGTAATAGAAGTCAAGGAACATCTGACGATAGGGTACAAGAAAACATGCAACTGCCCTGACAACCGCATCAGCTGCGTAACCGCAAAAGAATGGGTCAAAGGAATGGTCACAATTCAAACATTCTACTACGAAGGCAGAGACATAAGAGACAAGAACATACATCCAGCAGTCTTTCCCATTTCTCTCCCAGCCCATTTCATCAAGCTTCTCACTCACAAGGGAGAGCTAGTCCTAGACCCGTTCGTTGGAATAGGAACAACATTGATGGCGGCGAAGGACCTCAATCGAAACGCCGTCGGCTTTGACCTAAAAGCGGAGTACATAGAAATAGCCAAGAAGCGACTTACGCAAACAACATTGGAGTCTGAAACCCAACAAATTGCAGTTGTTGATGACGCGCGAAACATTCCCGCGTATTTGGACGAGAACATAGTGTCACTCTGCATAACTTCTCCACCATACGCAAATATGCTAAACCGTCCAAGACTAAACAAGAGCATAAGAGGAAACCTGAGAGACAACGGTCAATACCTCAAAGTCCAACAGTACTCAAGTGACAAACGCGACTTGGGAACAATGGACCACGAAGAATATTCTAACGCCCTTACAGAAATATACGCGGGCATCTTACCACTAATGAAACCGGCAGCTCACTGCATAATAAACGTAAACGATGTCTGGTGGGAAAACACGAGACACCTCACCCACATCTACGTCATAGAAGCACTGCAGAAGGCAGGATTCGAGTTCAGGAACACTTTCATCTGGGACAAGAGAGACCTCGTAAACAAAGTCGGAATCTTCGGCTGGCCAAACAACTTCATCTCACTCGGAGCCACAATGGAGTACATTCTGGACTTCTGGAAGCCGCCAAGCCAGGACCCTAAAGTATCCGCTTAATAGTCTTGAAGCATTGAGGCAGATACTTCGGCAAGATTCTGAAGCCAGTTCCATGGTCGTGAAGGCGCCCATCAGGATAATGGCCAATTCTAATGTCCACTTTCAACTTGCCGTCCACCACAAGCTCTGAGAACCTTTCAAAGCTGAAACCGTCTAGAAGCAGGGCCACATTGAACCAGAAATGCTCCTTGCCATTTTCTATCTTGTGATCTGCCAAGACATATACAAGTTTGTGATACTTCTTCTCAAAAGACTCTCTTAAGGTGCAATTGTCCCAATAAGCCTCAACGCCTCTGTTGTTTTCAATGAACAACTTCTTTTCCCTCACCCCCAGTTTTAAGCCGACGCTGTTCGGCTTCAGCGCATCCACCGTCACATGGAGTTCCTTGTCCTCAACTGGGACGTTTGATTCATCAACTTCTTTGCCCCCTAAAGAAAGCCGTTTGTAGTCCCGAGGCACTTTTCTTTGGGCGTAGCCGAATACTTCTAAGAGTCTCTTGTTTGCGTTCGCAGGCAAGGGCGCTTTCGTGAACAAGGTCAACATGGAAACTGATTCCTTCCTACTTGCCTTCAATTCGTAAGTGGCGAAGTCTGGCCCAGCAATATTGTTCTCCGTGATACCCAAGAGGTCTTCAAGAGTCTTGCCAATTCCAGTGTCGCCTTTACGGTGAGACTGAACGTAACCCATCCCTTTTATTTGCACAATCTTGCGTTGAAACTCACGGTATTCCATGCGCTCTGTTTGCTAGAACGAGCTATAATTGCTTTGCTTGAACCCGCACATATACTTGGTTTTCAGACAATTCTTCCCTTGAAAATCGAAATGCCAGTTTAGCCTGACCCTGCGCGGATTGCTGGTTGGGAGCGCTTAAATATGGAAAGCAAAGTTGCAAAAGAATGGGCTTTCTGACGTGCCTCTCTGGACGACAGTGTGCAGTGTCGACCTATTTGAAGGTTCATGGGTATACAGTTCCGATTTCAGATGTGGTGGGGCTTAGGGTGTATTCAGACACGAGGCCTCGCAGATGGAAGATAGCCGACCTGCAGAAAGGTTTGATTTTGGTTTATGAAGGGGTAGAGGCAGTCGGTGCAGCATCTGGTTTTGGATTTCCAACGTTGGAATATTCGAATGAGTCATATTTCTCCAGTTCATCAAGGGTCTACGTACGCAAAAGGGGCGCCGTCACGGTCATCCGCAAAGACTTCTTCATGGACAGGATAAAGAGAAACTTGATTGGCAAATTCGTTCTTGAAAACGAAGAAGCTCGTAACACGTTGGACCTTGTGGGCACTGGGGGGTAAGGGGCAGCTTAGGCGTTTTTGTTAATTACGGATGTTAAGCTGTCGAGCAGACAGTCAGGGATATGATGGCCACCGATAGTGGCCACAAATGCTATTAGGAGTTCGAAAAATACGTTGAGAGCTAGATGACCCTGTTTGGCGTCGCATTCTGTCTTGAACGTTTCGAACCTGACAAAGTATTACGGCCACTTCAAGGCCTTGGACGCGGTTTCCTTCTCTGTAGATAAAGGCTGCGTGTACGGTTATCTCGGACCAAACGGGGCGGGCAAAACAACTACTATAAGGATTATGCTGGGCCTCCTTAAACCAAATCAAGGAGAAGTTCAGATAGCCGCTGCAAACCCCTCAAGGGATCCCGTTCACGCGCTCCAATCTGTTGGGTATGCTTCGGAACTTCCAACGCTTCAAACCTTCTTCACTGCAGAGCAGTTGCTTGACTTTATGGGCAGAATGTTCGGGTTGCCTATGCAGACTAGAAGGGAAAAGAGTAGGCAGCTCCTCGACCTTGTCGGTTTGAAAGAGTGGGGCAAAAAGAAGATTGGAAAATACAGCAAGGGGATGGTTCAGAGGCTATCTTTGGCCCTTGCCCTCATCAACGACCCAATGGTTCTGATAATGGACGAGCCTACCATAGGTATGGATCCAGAGGGAACATCTCACTTCAGAAGCCTTTTCACAAATCTTTCAAAAGAAGGCAAAACCATCTTCATATCATCCCACCTGTTGGACGAGGTTCAACGAATATGCACCCATGTGGGAATGATAAATAAGGGAAAGATCGTTTTCACGGGCCCAATCGAACAGATGTTGGAAGCTTTCACTCAACAATGGGTGGTAGAAGCCGAGCTTGAAAAAGTAACCGAAACCGTAGTCTCAGGTCTCAGGGCGCTTGAGTTTGTGAACGAGGTGAAAGTGGACGGAAACAAACTAATGATAGAGCTGAAGGAGAAAAAAGATGTGAGAGGCGAAATCTCTTCGGAAATCTTCAAACAAGAAGGCGTGTTACTAAGCCTAAATCTCCGTAAAGTTACGTTGGAAGACGCTTATCTCCAAGCTCTAAAAGGAGGTCAATAACATGGGTGGACTGGGAAGGGTTGGCACGATTATTGGCTATGAGTGGAGGAGAGCCCTAGCTAAAAAGAAAATTCTGGCTCTCATAATTCTGGCCATAGCATTTCAAACATTGATAATGGTTGCCTTTTCCAGGCTTGTGGGCACTATGTTCTTGACGAATGAAGCTGGGTCCTTCATGTGGATTAGCGGCGTGCTAGAAGCTGGCTTGTTTGTTCAGTTGATAGCCATCATAGTTGGTGGTGGTTCAATGTCTGAAGAATATGAACATGGAACGGCTGACATATTGCTCTCGAAACCCATTACGCGGGTTGAGTACATGTCTGGGAAGTTCTTGGGCGGATTCTCCTTGTTGGCCATGGTTGAAGCATTGATAACCTTTGTAGGCGTTGCCCTTTCACTCGGGTTCTTCGGTGCACAGAGCGGTCTGCAATTTGCTCCGATAATGTTTTTGGCCATCGTGTACTCTTCTCTCATTTTCTTCTGTTTATCATTCATGTTCAGCGAAGTCTTCAGAGGAACCACTCTCGCAATCCTGTTGACCTTTGCAACACTTATTGCTTCATCAGTCATAAGCCCGATCTTAACCTTTCTCTACGGCATAAGCGCACGGGCTATTCCAACGTGGGCAGCAACAAACTTCCCGTCGCTTGTCATGAGTGAACTGATAACTGCGCCCAGTGTGCTTCCTGCAGGTGACCCTGAGGCTCTTGCCCAAGCGTCTTTGATTATAGCCGTCTACGCGATCGTATTCACTCTGATAGCAGGTTACAGACTCCTCAAATCCGATGTTACAAAGAAAACAGCCTGAATTCACACTGATGCCACATGGGACACATTGCGCGCTGTCTTGTCCCAAAATTAGTGTAAAATGGCCCTAATTCTTCTTCTGCCTTTTCGGGTTCAATTTGGGCTTATTTGACAGGTGCATTTGGGCCGTTTTAAGCGCGGTGATGAATCATGGGGGCTCCTGCGGACCCTGCTGGAAATGGGGCTTCCCATAACCTATTGAGGCTGCACGTGGCCTGCTTGGAACGTCAAGGCATGTTCATGTAATCTAGCAGCGCATGTGCCTCAAAACTGTCCCTCAAACCCGAAAATAAGAATTATGGCCAGTTCACACTAGTTATTTAATCTGCCCGCGCGCAGCAGCTTCTCGGGCACAGGAAGATAGATTGAACCCTGTACTACGTGAACTCAATCAGCAATCTTCCAGACGAAAAACGACAGCTTCCACGTGCAGACGGTGCGGACACAGCAGGAAATCACTGAACTGTTAGAGGTAGGTTTTTTGAGTACGTGTGTGAAAAGTGCGGGTTCCTGTACTTTCGAAAAAGAAAGTAAGGTGATATGGTGAAGATTATGGATTTATCCCTATTTTTATGTCGGTTTTGGAGGTGGAAAGCACTTCAAAGGCGTCTTTGATTTGTTCAAGCTTCATTTTCCGCGTGACTAATGGTCTGACGTCTATTGTTCGGGATGCGATCAGGTTGAGGGCTTTTCTGAAGTGCAGGGGAGTCGCGTGAAACGTGCCTAGCACCGTTTGCTCGCCGTAATGGAGTTTTTCTGCGTCAATCTTGACTTCTGTTCCTGGCGGGCAGCCTCCGAACTCCAAGATTCTGCCGCCTTCTCTGGCAAGTTTCAACGCTTGTTCCCATGTTGCTGGAAGTCCTATTGCCTCGATGACGATGTCTGCGCCGTATCCGCCAGTCAGTTCCCTGATTTTCTCCACAACATCTGCTTTCCTGCCGTTAACGGTCTCGTCTGCACCTATTTTCTGTGCAAAGTCCAACCGTTCATCGACAAGGTCTATCATGATCGCCTTTTGAACGCCAGCCTTCTTGACTGTTAGCAGATGTAGCAGTCCGATCGGGCCGGCGCCTATTATCGCCACAGTGTCCCCCAGACTCACGTGTGCTTCCTCTACCCCGTGCAGAACACACGCTAACGGTTCGGTGATGGCTGCCTCCTCATAGGAAACATGTTGGGGAATTTCCTGCATGTTTACAAGGACCATGCGGCTCGGCACTCTGATGTACTCAGCATACGCTCCCCACAGCCAAATCATGTTCTCGCACAGATTATACTTCCCTTTCTGACACATTGCACAATGCAGGCAAGGCGCACTGTTGCCAGCGCGGACGCGCATGCCGACCCTAGGCCATTCAAGACCAGCACCAACTTCAACCACGTCGCCGGCCCACTCGTGCCCGAAAATCGTCGGCAACTTCACGACTCTTTCGACGTAGCCTCTCTGAAAGATCTTCAAATCTGTTCCACAGGTCGTGGCGGCCTTCACTTTGACGAGAACCTCGCCGTTTCCCACTCGTGGAACATCAACATCCTCTATTCTCAGGTCCTTCACGCCGTACAGCATAGCAGCTTTCATTGCCACCGCCAGTCTACAACTAGGCATTTTAGTATATGGAGATTTCTACTGTGCCTGACACTTATTGTCCTGCGGGGCCTTGGCAACCGCGGTCAACAGCCGCAACGTTGGCTGGACATGCATGACAACAACTGGAAACCATGAAAGAGTTTCCAAAATTGCGTGTGGAAAAAAAACCGTGACGATTATGTGCTCCTATCTCTTCTGCTGTCACTCGCCCAGCATGGAAAAGCGGAGATGCGGCCAGAAGCAGATTCAAGTCTGAAATTCTGCGCTAGCCCAAGTCGATGAGTTCGTCAGCGGGCAGCCCGCCAGGTATCTCTCTCTGTATCATTAGAGCAGCACCCTTACTTGTTCTTATTTCTATCTTAACCTTTGTGTAGGACGCAAGCCCGTATGTGTCACCCAAGTTTATGACTAGGTATGCCTTCGCATTCTGTTTAATCGAGGTGTCTGCGCTGGAATCATAGTTGTAGATGAAGCACGTCGCGTTTGGCGCACCTGTCACACTGGACATGAGGTTGGCCAGCGACACGTTTGTGGAAGTGGCTACGCCTCCGTATATGTTTGCGAGTGAGAAGTTGTTCCCCTGCACTGCCACGACCACGGTGTTGGCGGCCATGTCAACTTGTTCTTGGCCTACTGCCAACTTCAACGGGATCGCCAGATACGTCACTGCCGGGTTGCTGGAATTTGTCTTTCCTGTCAGGAACCCGTCGAGCGTGAGTGCGCTTGTGGCTTCCTGTATACCCTTGTCAATCGTTGACTTCGCCTTCTGAGCAGAGTAGAAACCCATGTTAATGACAACATAGGCCAACGCTGCAGCGATAACGACGAAGGCAATCAGCACTATCGCAGCCTCAATGCCAACGATGCCGCGTTTTTGCTTCAGAACGGCTTTCAGCAGTCCCATTTTCGCCTTCACCCTTACGTGCGCTCAGTATTCAGAATCTTTACATATAATCATCTGTGCGTCGCACACAAGTCAGACTCAACGCGCCTACTAAGCCAGCGCACGTCACAATTGGACGAAGATAACGATGTTTCAGGTCAAACTGTAGCGGGCCTTGTCGAGTGCTTGGTTAGCCATCTTATCCACTTCTTGAACACGCTTATCAGTCCGAGGAACGTGCACGAAGACGACCTTGCGAAATGTCCGCATCAAACATGATGCCCTTTCCCACAATGTCTTCAGAGCTGGATCCTTCACGGCATACTGCCCGTTAAGTTGCCTGACAACAAGCTGGCTGTCCATCTTGCAGATCAACTGGTCAGCCAAGCCTGAAACAGATTCAACCGCATAGATCAGCGCCAGATACTCTGCCTGGTTGTTGGTCTTCACCCCCAAGTGTTTGGTGCGTTTCTGTACAACTTTTCCATCTTCGGTCAGGGCGATGAAAGCTGCGGCGGCAGGCCCAGGATTGCCTCTTGAAGCGCCATCAGAATAGACTATGAGTGTAGCCGTCATCCCTCTTGTTCTCCTTGTACTTGGGCTTCAACGGTTTTCTGTGTTTCATTGTTCATTTGAGCCGTGTCTTTTCAGTTCACGATCAAGACTCTGAGGCTTTCTTTGCTCGCTAGGGCTGTGTTGAAGGCTTCTGCAGCCTGTGCAAGTCTGAAACGGTGTGTTATCAGTTCCTTGACTGCTATTTTGCCTGAGGACAGAAGCTGCAACGCTGTTCTTGTCTCCAGATGAGACGTTGAATAAGAAGGAATTATCTGAATTTCTGAGAAGAAGAGGTCATTTGGGCTCAGTTGCAGGTAGGTTTCTGGGTTGGTGGGCGCAAACACGCACAGCTTCCCTCCTTTCCTACAGACGCTTATCCCTGCCTTGTACGCTTCCAAGCTGGGCGCCGTGACGACAGCAAGGTCCACCCCTCTGCCGTCAGTCTCTTTCATCACGACCTCACGGAGGTCCTGATTTTTCGGGTTGACAGTGATGTCCGCTCCAAACTTGCCTGCAGACTTGAGGCGGAAGTCGATGAGGTCGCTTACGATCGTGGTTCCAGCCCCGTAAAGTTTGCTGAGGGCTGAATGGAGCAGTCCGGTTGCGCCTGCGCCGATAATCGCGACAGAGTCACCCATTTGAACGCCACATTTTTTTATGGCTCTCAAGCAGCATCCCACAGGTTCAATGAAAGTCGCATCTTCGAAGGATAAGCCGTCGGGTATCTTGAGCGTGTCTATTTGAACGTTCGAAGCAGGAACCCTGAAGTACTCTGCAAACCCGCCTGGCTTGATGTTCGTTTCATGGAACTTCCTGCAAAGCGTGTAATCACCATGTAAACAGTAGTAACAGGTCAGGCAGGCTACATGATGGTGCACAAAAACACGGTCTCCGACTTCCACCGAACCGACTTTGCTTCCTTTTTTCGCGACCACACCCGAAGGTTCATGGCCTAGAACGAGAGGCGCGCGTGGTTTAAGGTACCAGTCCATCAGGTCTGAACCGCATATTCCACATGCTCTCATCTCAACAAGAATCTCATCGTCGCCTATCGTAGGGGTCGGAACGTCCTCGAGTCGTATATCACGCTGGGTGTAGTAAACGGCGGCTTTCATTGAAACTCAAAGGTTTTCTCTAGACTTCTGCACTTAAGACTTTCCAATTCACGTCTCCGCTCTTCACCCGACGACGTATCCAGAATTCCTTCAGAACCATGCCATCGCAAAGCTGAAATTCGACCATCCACGTGTAACGTTGGGAATCGATGTTAAACCGACGGAATTGACACCTATTCAAGGCTTGCTGCTTCTTCAACCTTCTTCTTGACGCTTTGCAGGAATTTTCCGGCTGGTGCCCCGTCGACTATTCTATGGTCGTACGACAGGCTGAGCGTGACGACTGGTACCAGTTCAACGTTTCCGTTGACCATCATCAGTTTATCCGCGATTCTGCCTACGCCAAGTATGGCAGCCTCGGGCGGGTTTATTATCGGCGTGAAGAAGTCTACGCCGTACATGCCCAGATTCGTTATCGTGAACGTTCCGTATGACACTTCTTCTTTTGAAAGTCGTCCCTGCCGAGCTTTTTCCGTCAGTTCCCTCAGAACTGCTTCGATTTCATTCAGGGATCTCCTGTCTGCATTGCGTATCACGGGTACGACCAGGCCGTTTTCAGTTGCAGTGGCAACGCCGACGTTTATGTCCTCGAATATTCTTATTTGGTCGCCTTGAAGGGTCGAGTTTATCCAGGGATGTTCGGCGAGCGCCTTTGCGACTGCTCTGACGAGAATCGCAGTGTATGATAGTTGCGTTTTCTCATGCAGGCTCTTTGCAGAGGAAAAGGCGACGTCCATGAATATGGTGCTGTGCGGCGCGGTTTTGAAGCTCATAGAAAGTCGGTCAGCCGAAGTTTTCCTGAACCCTGTCAATTGGACAGTCTGTTTGATTCTTGGCGTGGCTCCGCTCGCCTGCTCCATGAAGCGTTCGACGTCTTCCTCAGATATTCTGCCCTCAGGCCCGCTTCCCTTCACGGCGGAAAGGTCTATATCATGCTCCCTTGCTAAACGTTTAGCTGCGGGTGATGCTGGAACCTTCTTTTCAGCTTCACTGCTCGTATTCACGGTTGCCTCTTCAGGGGCTTCTGTCTTTGGCATCGCCTCATCTGCTGAACCTATGATGCCAAGGGTCGCGTTCACAGGAACGTCCACGCCTTCCTCTGCGATTATCTTTCGAAGGATGCCTGACGCTGGAGCCTCCAAGTCGTAGGTTGCTTTCTCTGAAACAACTTCCACGAGGGGTTCGCCCTTTTCGACAGAGTCGCCTTCTTTCTTGTACCACTTGCCTACAGTGCCTGTTTTCATCGTGAGGCTAAGTTTAGGCATCACCACGTTCGTTGCCATTCTACACAACTTCCTTCACGGCTTTAATGATGGACCGCTCATTAGGAATTATGAATTGTTCTAGGGGCGGACTGAACGGGATCGGAGTGTCAGGAGCCGTCACACGTTTTATTGGCGCGTCCAGATAATCAAGCGTGTTCTCAGCTACGAGAGCAGCTATCTCGGCGCTCACGCCGCCTGTCCTGCAGTCTTCAGTTATGATGACTATTCTCCCAGTTTTCTTTACTGAACTCGTTATGGTTGCCTTGTCCAGTGGTGTCAGTGTCCTTGGGTCCACTACCTCGGCGTCTATCCCCTCTTTTTCCAGCATTGCGGCAGCGTTCAGAGCCTTATGAACCATGTAAGAAGTGGCAACGAGTGTAACGTCAGCTCCTTTTCTCTTCACATCTGCTTTGCCGAATGGAAGCAGGTACTCCTGCTCTGGAACTTCACCCTCAATCGGGTAGAGGAGCTTGTGTTCACAGAAAAACACTGGGTTGCTGCCCCGAATAGCAGTTTTTAGGAGTCCTTTAGCATCGTAAGGCGTGGAAGGAACAGCAACGCATAGACCTGGAACATGCATGAACCATGCCTCCAAACTCTGCGAATGATGAGACGCGATGTTCACGCCGGCGCCGAAAGGGGTTCTTACGACAAGCGGGCATGAAGCTTGACCACCGAACATGTATCGAATCTTTGCTGCCTGATTGGCTATCTGGTCCATGGCCAAGGCAGTCAGGTCTCCGAACATTATCTCTGCAACTGGACGCATGCCAGTTATTGCTGCACCCACGGCGGTGCCAACGATTGCCGACTCTGATATGGGCGTGTCTCTTACTCTTTCGTCTCCGAACTCTTGTGCTAAGCCGTCAGTGACTTTGAAGGCCCCGCCCCAGAACCTGCCAATGTCTTCTCCAAGCAGGAACACGCTTGGGTCTCTGCGCATTTCTTCTCTCAGTGCTTCGCGAAGCGACTCACGATACGTAATCTTCCGCACATGCTCTTCCTCCTTCTACGCGTAGACGTCCTCCAAAGCTTCTTCCCCCTTAGGATAAGGACTTTCCAGAGCGAATTTCACAGCATCCGCAACCTCATCGGCAACCTCCTTTTCTATACTGTCTATCTCTGTCTGCGTCACAATCTTGTTATCCACCATAGTCTGTCTTAACCGTTTGATGGGGTCTTTGGCCAGCCATTCGTCAACTTCCTCTTTGGGACGGTACTTGCCAGGGTCAACTCTCGAATGCCCCTTATGCCTGTATGTTTTGCATTCGATAAGTGTCGGCCCCATGCCAGTTCTCGCACGTTCAACCGCTGTTCGTGCAGCTTCGTGGACCGCGAGGACATCGTTTCCGTCCACCGTCACGCCTTGAATACCGTATGCTACGGCTCGGTCTGCAATGTTCTGAACGTTCATTACCCTTGATTGGCGCGTCCCCATAGCGTACAAGTTGTTCTCGCAGACGAAAACAACGGGAAGCTTCCAGACCGAAGCCATGTTTAGGCTCTCATGAAAAGTACCCTGATTTGAAGCTCCCTCGCCGAAGAAACACGCCACTACCTGGCTTGTCCTCCTCAACTTTGCGGACAAACCGGCACCTACCGCTATTGGAAGCCCTGCTCCTACTACCGCAGTTGCGCCAAGCATCCCAACAGCAAAGTCGGCAATGTGCATAGACCCGCCCTTTCCCTTGCAGTAGCCGGTTTTCTTGCCCAGTATCTCCGCCATGGTCCGTTTGAGGTCGGCGCCTTTGGCTATGCAGTGACCGTGGCCCCTGTGAGTGCTAGTAATGTAGTCATCCACGTTCAAATTGCTGCACACTCCGACTGCAACTGCTTCTTCTCCCGCGTAGAGGTGAATCGTGCCTGGAACGAGGTTCTGGCCGTAAAGGTCAAACACTTTTTCCTCAAAAAGACGGATCTCAAACATTTTTCTGTACATTCCTGAAAGTTGTTCCTTTCGCAGACTGGACGCCAAGTCTCACCCGCTCCTTCGTCTCAAAGTTCATTCTTATACAAGGAGGCTTTTATATTAATTTACCAGAGCGAAGACAGACGCGACAAAGCAAGCAGTTCTCACATTTGTCCGGCAACTTCAATGGTTACT
>Ga0315282_10003821_pt1 | contig 26776 bp, 20 predicted proteins | sample YL17G07_20_MG_FD_203693 | JGI IMG/M metagenome (GOLD analysis project Ga0315282, IMG submission 203693) | Sediment microbial communities from Yellowstone Lake, YNP, Wyoming, USA - YL17G07_20 | ecosystem: Environmental > Aquatic > Freshwater > Lake > Sediment | place: USA: Wyoming | collected...
GCGCGCAAGTTTCCCACCTTCTCGGAGCCCAGCCCGTCCAACCTACGAAGTCCGCAGGGCAAAATTCCGGCGTGTGGATCCGAGGGACGAAAATGCGCCGCTCATGCAGAGGATGGCAGATTCCAGCCTGCGCCCATTGTGGCGGCTCACCAGCACGCTGATCAAGGTCCGGAACGGGGATGACCTAAGAGATGTTAAAAATGAAGAGTGCTCCTCAGAGTTTATTGAAAACAAAGGGGCAAAAAAAGTGCTCCTTATGAGTTGATGAAAATAAAGGAGTTGCATGTATTTAACGCTTGTCCTATGAAAATAAACAGGTTACTTGATAATCGGGCAAGGAATTCGCGGTGGAAATCCGAAGCGCAGCAGGAGTAGCGCGGACCTGTTTTGCAGGCCCGCGGCTCGTCCCCTATGGGCAGGGAAAAGCCGCGGACCTTCAAGACAGGTCCCCGCTACGCTGGCTCTTGGACATTGAAAAACGCCAGGTAGGGTTCCTTCTTGGCGGCGCGCTGAATCAGTAGGGCGAGCTCGCGCGCGTGATAGTCACCCCACATGGAAGATTCACCACAGGGCACGTGCCGTCCAGGCGGGACGTAGTCCCAACCCCCCGGGCGATGATAAACCGAGTGGAGAATCAATCCCTGGTGACGGGGATCGGTGGAACAGCGTTTTGGCGATGGTGAGAGCGGCTTGGCGATAATCATTGCCGCGGCCGGCTTGCTCCGGCTCGTGATTCAGATAGGTTCCGAATCTCCAGAGCCCCTGAGCGGCGATGGCTGCCGCGGAGCTATCCACGGGCTCATAGGCATTGAACGGGTCACTCGGCTGGTGAAGCCAGTCGCCGAGTTTTACGAGATTCGGCGCGCCGGTATCCCAGTAAGGGACGCCGTCCGTGGCAGCTTGCTCGAGGTAGTAATCGCACGTCGCGTGCGCCGCCCGCCGCATCATGCTTTCGATCTTGCCGCGCCCCCCCAGCGGGTCCAATTCAAGGTCGGGAACCGTCTTGAGAAATTCCAATTGCTCTGCGTAACCGCACATGATCCAAGCCAGCGCGCGCGTCCACGTGGTAAAGGGCGAGTAGCCTTGTTGGGTGGACGGGCAGCGGTAAGCGCCATCGGCGGGATTGAAAAGCGATTCGTGGGCCACGCGCCCGCGCACATCATAGGCGTCGCGCCCTTCTCCGTAATAGACGGCGAACTCCGCCGTCACCGCCGCGTGCTGCACCAGCCGGTCGAGAAGCGAGATGCGCCGGCCGTTCTCACCCCTCAGCGCGTGTCCCAACCGGTGGGCAAGAGCCAGCGATCGCAAGGAACGGATGGTGTCCGCGAAAAGTGAATGGGCCCCGTTGAACGAGTAAATATAGCCGCGGCCGTCGCGCGCCAGTGACCAGCGCGCGGCCTGGACGGCTCCGCTCGCCTTGAGCGCCAGCGCGTAGAATCGCTTCTCAAACTCGCCAGCCTCAATCCTGCCTTCGGTGGCAAGACGCAGCAGGTTTCCGTAAGTGCTGACGTTGTTGAATCCGTGATCGTGCACTCCCGTGTGCGTAACGTGCGCCACCATGCGTTCCACGGTCTTGCGCCGGCCCCAATCCAGAAACCACGCCTCGCCCGTGGCGTCATATTGCACAAGGGCTGAACCGTAATGGAAGCCCTCCGTCCACTCCGTCCACTCGCGCCCCACGTAGGAGCCCTGCACGGTGAACACCGGCGAACCCGGTGAGGACTCAAATGTCGCTGCGATCGCTTTGATCTTTCCCGCGGAAAGATCGAAAAGACGGTCAATCCGGGGAAGGAGCGTTTCTGGAGTCAAAGTGGAGTCAATGTGAATCATATATTATCGGGGCATCGGATCATCTGGTCATCGTGCCATCGGGCCATCGAAAACCAACCCTGTGAACAGCCGATGGATCGATGAGCCGATGACCCGATGAGCCGATTCCTTACAGCCGCCGAATGTGGAATCCGCCATCCACGTTGAAGACCTCGCCCGTCGAGAACGGGAATTGATCCTGTGCGATGGCCACGACGGCGCGGCCGACGTCTTCCGGCGTTCCCCATCGCGCGATGGGCGTCAGGCCCTCGGCAATCAGGCGGTCGTATTTTTCCTTTACGGGGCCTGTCATGTCCGTCGCCACGACCCCGGGACGAATCTCGTAAACGCCAATCCCCTCCCCGGCCAGCCGCACGGCAAAGAGTTGCGTCATCATGGAGAGTCCCGCCTTGCTCATGCAGTAGTCGCCGCGATTGATGCTCGCCGTGTAGGCCGAGATCGATGAGATCGTGATGACCTTGGGCCGCGGGCGCTCCGCATGTTCTGCCAGCCCGGCGAGCCAGAAGTTCGCCACCGCTTGCGTCAGGAAAAAGGGGCCGCGCAGGTTGATGTTGATCAGGCGGTCAAAGCTCTCCTCCGTTGATTCCAGAAGGTCTTTGCGCTCGGCCGGAGCGGCGCCCGCGTTGTTCACCAAAAGGTCAATCCAGGCGAAGCGGCCGATCACCGCTTTCAGCAACTGCTCGCGGCTGTGCGCTGCGGAAATATCCCCCGGGAATGTTTCAAAGGAGGCCCCGGAGCCCGCCGGCGCTGCGGCTTGGCACAATTGTTGGCATTCCGCCGCCGCAACGCGGTTCGAAGCGAAGTTGATCGCGACGCTGTAGCCGGCGCGAGCCAAGGCAATGGCAATTCCCCGTCCGATTCCTCGCGACGCACCTGTAACAAGAGCTATGGGTGATGGCGTGATCATCAAATCATCTCAGAATCAAATAGCTGAAGCGGGCAGAACAATCCTGCGGTCAATGATTTTCAAACTCAGGCCGCGGCTGATTCCGCAAATTCCGCCGGAGGCAGTGCGAAGACCAGCCAACCCTGACCAACCTCAACCGAGCGAAATTTCAAAACGTCGCGGAAAAAAGCTCCCTCTGCTTCCGCATCCCTGCTGTAGATAAGAAAGTGGGCGCCGTTAATCATTGCGCAAGTCTACCACAGCGCCGGAGATCCTCAAGGCCGTCCAGGCGAAAGTGCTCACCCCTTGAGGAAGCGTGCCTGCGTCGGGACGAACTCATCGGCCCGCAGACGGGAATTACTTTTCGGAGATGCTGACGTCCCCCGAATGCAAATGCCGGACGCGAAGCACAAAATCTCCCCCCGCAAGCGGCCGGACCGTGAATCCCTCGTCCGTGAGGTCGTTCCGTTCCGCCAAAGCGGCGCCGCCCGCTGCAATACTTCCAGGCTTAAACGAAAGTCGCAGGACATCGGTAGCCGCCGCGTCAAAGGTTCGGTAGCGAATGCTGTGCTCACCGTACTGAACGCGCTGCACGACGGACGACGACCGCAGCAAATGGGATTCTCCGGCCGGCGCCAATTCTGGAATCGCCCCCATAACCCAGTTGAAATGCCGCAAGTAATCCGAGTAGCCGTCGCTGAACCAGTATTGGCCGCCGAACCCCTGGCCGCAGCAGGAGACTTTTCCCTCCGAATCGGCAAAGTACGTGGCGTAATTAAGTGAGCGAAAAGCGTCTTCACGCGCCTGGCCGTCGCCGGTCTTTTCGAAGTAGAGTGCATTGATCGCCGCCCAGCGCGATGTGTCGCTGCCCAGTCCGGCGCGCGAGCAGCACCCATGCCCGTCGGGCGTTCCTTGTTCGTCAATCGCCCAGGCGCCGAAGAAGGGCCCCCTCCCCAGCCGCCGCCGCACCCAGTCGATCAGATGCCCGACGTGATTGGACCAGTGAGAATCAACCTCATCGAGATTTGGGCGGGTCAGAAGGTAGTAGGCCGTGTAGGTCGGAGCAGCTTGGTTGACGTTGTCCGTGTTCTTGGCGACGTCTTCAAAGTATCCGCTCCATTTGTCCCAAGCCTTGCTGCCGCCGCTGAGGGGGTGGATGACCAGCCAGGTTCGCGCCGTCTCGGCGGCCTTTCGGTAGCTTGCCGTGTCACCCTCCTGCAATCGGATCAGCTCATCAAACAAACGCAGCGGCGAAGCGACGATTCCACCGTACTCTTCTCCGGCTAGAACTTCGCCGCTCTTCCCATACACGCGAAACGGCCACGGCGTGTGGTCATCATCTCCCGGGCGGACGTGGCTGGCCAGCGCATTCGCACAATGAATGGCCGCCTCCAGGTATTTTCGCTCCCCCGTCATCTCATAAAACAGCGCGTAGCCGATTCCTAATTCGCCGACCTTATCGGTTTCAACCCCGCCGTAAAAATCGTGAGGCATGTCCTGAAGGCAGTGGCCGTAGTTAGCCTGGCCTTGGCAGTTGGTGGGGAATGGCACGCTCGCCCAGTTCCAATCCGCGGGCGTAGTGCCGTGTGCCAGCATGTGGTCCAGCATGCCGCGAACCGCGCGCTGGGCCTCCTCATCTCCGGAATAGGGATACCAAGCCACCAGCGAATCGACGAAGGAGCCAAACACCATGGCGGGATTGTGCTGCCAGTTCGTCCCTTGCAGGGTCTTGCCGTCGAACACGGAGTTGATCAAATAGATTTTCAGGCCGGTGCCGGTGCGTTGATCGAGGGGAACCTTGTGCTCGATGAAATCCCACCCCAGGCGCAGCACATGGTCATATCCGCGGTTTCTTTCGGGCTCATACCACGCCAGAAGCTTGCCCTGCGAATCCAGCACAGCCGCGTGCCAAGGCAGTTGCGCATTGACGCGATCCTGCCCCGCCGCCGGCACACCCATCAGAAGACACAGGAATGCCGCAGCCGTGATGTTCCCCACGCGGCGCCGCGTTGCCGTGAACATTTTCCCCTCCTCCCTCAACGGAAAACATACGGGGGGAATTTACTCCGCCTGGGCGCAGCCTATCCCCGCCAACAGATCAGCTTCAATTCCGTCATCTCTTCCACGGCGAACTGCGGCCCTTCACGTCCCATCCCGCTCTTTTTGACGCCGCCGTAAGGCATGTGGTCGGCGCGGTAAGCAGGAACGTCGTTGACGATCACGCCTCCGACGCGTAACTGGCGAGCGGCCTCAAACGCCCGGCCAATGTCCCGCGTGCACAGCCCGGCCTGCAATCCGTATTCACTGGCGTTCACCGCGCGCACAGCTTCCTCGAGCTTTCCATAGCGATGAACTGCCACGACAGGTCCAAAAACTTCCTTACAACAGACCTCCAGGTCAGGAGCAACGTCGGTGAGAATGGCCGGTTCGATGGTGGCGTTGGTTCGCTTACCCCCGGTGATAAGGCGCGCTCCATGGGAGAGGGCACGCTCAATCCACTTCTCCACTCGCTCGGCATCCCCCAACGTAATCAGCGAAGACACTTCCGTGCTCTCGTCGAGCGGGTGCCCGATCTTCAGCTTCCGCGTGGCGGCGGCAAACCGATCGATGAATTCCTTTTGGATGGATTCCTGGACGTAAATGTTTTGCACGGAAATGCAAACCTGGCCGGAGTGCGCGAAGCTGCCGGTTACGCAACGCGGAATCAGCATGTCGAGATCGCAATCCGGTTCGAGAATCACCGAGGAATTCGAACCCAGTTCCAGCGTCGCACGGCGAAGGCCCATCCGGGCGCGGATTTGTTCCCCCACCGGGACGCTGCCGGTAAAGGTGATCATCGCTACGCGCGGATCGTCGATCAATTGTGGCCCCAGCTTTCCTCCCGGCCCGGTCAGCACGTTATAGGCGCCGGGCGGCGCGCCCGCCTCCTGAATTAATCGCGCCAGGCGCAACGCGCTGAGAGGAGTATTTCCGGCCGGCTTGTGTACCACGCTGTTGCCTGCTGCCAAGGCCGGGCCGATTTTGTGCAAGGCGAGATTCAAGGGAAAATTGAATGGAGTAATCGCGCCGATGACTCCCAGCGGCTCGCGCACGGTCATGGCCCATCGCCCCTTGCCGATGGGAGCAGCCTCCATGGGAATCACTTCTCCTCGCAGATGGCGGGCGGCGTCAGCGGAAGCAATCAACGTCTGTACGGAGCGGTCCACTTCTGCCCGCGCTTCCCGAATGGGCTTGCCGCTTTCACAGGAAACCAGCAGGGCCAACTCGCCCGCGTCACGCTCCAGCAACCGCCTCATGCGATCGAGCAGTTCGGCGCGCTCGTACTGCGTGAGTTTGGCCACGGCCGCCGCTCCCGCGTGGGCCGCCGCCACGGCACGTTCAGCCGTCGCGGCATCGGCATCGTAAACCTCTCCCACCGGCGTGCCATCGTAAGGCAGAGTGATGGTGCGCAGCGAGGGCGTGCGCACCCACTCGCCGCCGATCAGCATCGGGAACTCTTTCTTCTCAATCGACATGGCGCCCATGTTTCAGGCTCCTTTTACGGATTAATGACCACCTTGTTCCGGCCGGGAGTTCCCATCACTTCCATGGCCTTGCCGATCTCCTTTAAAGGGAAGCGGTGTGAAATGACTTTTTCGGGATTCACCACTCCGCGCTCGATCAGCCGGATGGCGTTCTCCATAGCCAGCGGATTGGTGGAAAAGCTGGAGTCCATCCGCGCTTCCAGAAAATGCATCAGTCCTCCGTCCAGAACGAACTTTTCGTGCGTGGTGATGCCGAAGATGTTCCAGCGCGTGCCGCGCCGCAAAAGGCTCACCATCAAATTGACCGCTTCAATCGGCCCGGCGGCTTCCAGCACAAGGTCCGGCCCCAGCGGCAGAATCTCATACACTGCGGATTTCACATCGCCGCGCTTCGGGTTCAGGGTGTGCGTGGCTCCCAAGTGACGGGCTGTCTCCAGCGCGTGATCACTGACGTCCACGGCGATCAAGCGTCCGGCGCCCGCCGCCTTGGCCACCATCAAACAGTACATGCCGATTCCCCCGGTGCCGATGATGACCACATCATCGCCCACCCGCATTTCCGAAAAGTGGATGATGCCCTTCCATGCGCCGCTGAGGGGTTCGGTCTGGCACGCGGCATCGAAGCTCACCCCGGCGGGCTTGGGGAAGAGCGTATTGGCTCCCGTCACCGTATACTCCGCGAAGCTGCCCGGCCGCACATCTTCCGGACCATCGCCTCCCGTCGTATACATGTGCTCGCAATAGTGCGCTAGACCCATCCGGCAGTACCGGCAATATCCGCAATACCCGCTGGGGCAAACAATGACTTCGTCGCCCTCCTTCACACTGCGGACGTGCGCTCCGACGGCGGCCACCACGCCGGCGGGTTCGTGTCCGGGAACGAGCGGGAACCGCACGTTGCGACGGATGCCTTTGATGGCTTTGTAATCGGTGGCGCAAATGCCGCAGGATTTGATCCGCACCAGGGCTTCATCAGGTCCCGGCTGGGGAATCGGCCGTTCCTCCAGCACCAGCCGATCAACATCGTGCAAAACCGCAGTTAACATGCGATCCACCCTCCCTCTAAGATTGGTCGTGACTGCCCACCGCCGCCAGAGCGCGTGAAGTAGCGGCGAGTTTACCTCGCCAAATGGCGGCGTAAAGCCGCCTCTACATCATATGAACCCGCTACCCGCCCGTAGGCGGACTGAGTTTCTTAACTAATTTCGCAACATTGGCGGCAAAGTGCCGGATGGTGTCGATTCCCTCATGGTCTTTCCACACCTCACCGGGAAGACGCCCGAATACCATATTCCAGTAAGTTGATCCCGGCACAATCATATCGTTAATGAGAAAGAACATCAGCATTTCCTGAAGAGTGAACGTCTGGCCGCCCCGGCGCGCCACCGCCACAGCTCCCCCCACCTTTCCCGACAGGAATTGGTTGGACCGGCGGGAAACGTAACCGATGCGCTGGAGGGCGGCCATCACATCTCCGCGCGCCGTGCCGAAATATACGGGGGAACCCACGATAAAGCCCTGCGCGCTGCGAACTTTATCGATGATTTCGTTCAATCCATCCTGGATGTCGCACTTGCCGGTTTCCGAACATTTCCCGCAGGCGTTGCAGGACTGAATGCTCATCCCGGCGAAGGAAATCACTTCCGCCTCCACGCCTTGCTCCTGAATAACCTTGGCGCATTCCTGCATGAGCTGCGCCGTATTGCCGTCGGGCTTGGGACTGCCACTGATCAAAAGAGTTTTTGGCATGATTCCAACTCCCTAAAGATTTATCGAACCGCATATTCTCGCATGGTCGGTACCGGTCGGCACAGCGGGAAAGCGAGTACGGCCCCGGTGCCCTCGGGCGCACCAGCCAAATCTGGGGACCTAAACTCAAAACGTGGCTGGAAAGTGTTCGCAAGGCGCAATGAGCACGCGCTTGTCCGGCAGCACGGACTCTCTTTCGGCAGGGCGTTGGCGCGGGTGGGTTTTCCGGCAGCGGGCAATTCTGCAAGCCCACTACGATGAGCCGTAGACTCCCCCAAGTCCTTTCGGGAAATAGCAGACCCCGCGGGACAGGGGTGTGCGCCAGCCCGCTGTGAGCTGTCGGCTGTTGACTCTACACGCCAAGACCGCGCCAAGCCTTCCTACCGGTAGGAAATGGCAGGGGCAATTTGCCCCCTTTCTCAAGGTTTTTCGGGAAAATCGCCAGAAATGTGTTGACAAGCCACCGCGGCTCTTCGCTAGTCTATAATTCTGGGCACTCCAGGATGTAGCGCCGGACTTCAGTCCGGCATGTTCCCGGGCAAGGCACGGTGCCACTGTAGCGGCGGCTTCCGACCGCTGTCGTCGATCGGAGATCGACACTACAGTTCCGCAGCCTGAGAAGATGTTATAGAAAATAAAGATAGTTAGTGGTTTTTGCCCATGGCCGGTCAAAAACACATCATGTTGAAAAATAAAGGGTTAGGTGATTCCTGTGGGGACCGGAGAAGCGAAAAAAAGGGGGAACCCCAAAAATGAAGGGATTTCTTTAGATGTGTATGAAAACAAAGGGCAGGAATTTTGGCATTGCGAATCTGAGAAGATGTGTATGAAATCAAAAGACTTATATGTTTCCTCAGTAGATGTTGATGAAAAGAAAGGTACTTAATTTGAACGTCGCGGGGCCATTTCTGATTTCTGGAGTCCGCAAATCGGATTTGGCGGCACGTACCGGGCTTCACAGGCTGCGGAAAAAGGGGTTGGCGGCGGCTTTACGCCGCCATCGCTTGTTGAAATCTTTGGAGCTATGGCGGGGGTTAACCCACCGCTACTGAACGTAGCGCCGCCCTTTAGAGCCTGCCCTGAGTGCAACGAAGGGGCGGTACAATGCCGGGCTGAAGCCCGGCGCTGCGCCTCAAATTAGGTCAGTGCCGGGCACCCCCAGGTGGAGTCATTCCCGCGGCGGTTAGGTTACAATGGCAATTTGCGCAGGGCGCCAGCAGCACCTCAGCCAGCCCACGCGAAGTCGCCGAAAGCCAAAATGCATATTCCTGATGGTTATCTCAGTCCCTCGACCTGCGCGGTTCTTTACGGAGCCGCAGCGCCGTTCTGGTATATTGCCTTGCAACGCGTGAAGAAGGTGATGACGACGCGAGTGGTGCCCTTGCTGTCTGTAATGGCGGCGCTCTCCTTTGTCATCATGATGTTCAACCTGCCCTTGCCGGGCGGCACGACGGGACACGCCGTGGGTGTCGCCATCGCCACGATTATCCTCGGGCCGCGGGCCTCGATTCTTGCCATTTCCATTGCCCTCTCGATTCAGGCCGTCTTCTTTGGGGACGGAGGCATCACCACACTCGGCGCCAATTGTTTCAACATGGCGATTGTGGGCTCACTGGTGGCGTATGCCGTTTACCGTCTCGCGGCGGGGCGCGCGGCTCTTGCCTCTCCGCGCAGAGTGGCGGCCGCCGCCTTGGCGGGATACGCCGCCATCAATGCCTCGGCGTTTTGCGCCGCGGTGGAATTTGGGATTCAGCCTCTCTTCTTCAAAGACGCGAGCGGCGCCCCGCTTTACGCTCCCTACCCTTTAAGCATCGCCATTCCCGCCATGATGATCGGCCACTTAACGCTTGCGGGCCTCGCTGAACTGGTACTGTCCGCAGGAGTTGTGGCTTACTTCCAGCGAACCAACCCTACTCTTCTGACGCTTACCGCGCCCGGCAATTTGGCCGCCGAGGAGGAGATGGCGGGCGCCGCCAGCCCAGGCATGTGGCGGACCGTGCGCCCACTGTGGATTGGGCTGGCCCTGCTCCTGGTGCTGACCCCGCTGGGGATTTTGGCTGCCGGCACCGCTTGGGGGGAGTGGAGCGCGCGGGATTTTTCCAATCTGCGAGCGCGAGAGAAAATGGCTCGGGCCTCACAGAACACGGCGCCACCTGCCGACCCGCCACGGGGATTGGAGCGCCTCTCCTCCCTCTGGACCGCGCCCTTCCCGCAATACGCGCCGTCGTTTGTGCGCCGTCCGGCGGTGGGCTACGCTCTTTCCGCCATGTTCGGTTCTGGCGCCATCATTCTGGTTTCGCTGATGGCCGGCTCGCTGGCCGCACGGATGCGGGGCAAAACTCCATGAACTTCTTTGAGCGCACTCTGGCCAGTTTCCTGAACGCTGTGGAACATGCCCTGGAGGCGGAAGAACTCGCCAAGGCCAACGGCCTGCTGCAACGCCTTGACCCTCGCATCAAGGTTATCGGCATCCTCGCCCTGATCATCGCGGCGGCGATGGCCCACAAATTCTGGGTGATAGGCGCGGTGTTCGCCGTCGCGCTCGCGCTCGCCGTATCCTCCCGCGTCTCCCTGCTGCTTCTGGGCAAGCGGGTGTGGATCCCGGTGCTGCTCTTTACCGGCATCATCGCCCTGCCCGCGCCTTTTGTAATTCCCGGGCGTGTGCTCTGGCGCCTTCCCGGGCTCGATTGGCCGCTGACGGCGCAAGGACTGCTGAGCGCGCGTTATCTGGTGACCCGGGTTGAAACCGCCGCGACCCTTTCGGTGTTGCTGATCCTCTCCACCCCGTGGACCCGCGTCTTGAAGGCGCTGCGCGTGCTCCGCGTTCCGGTGGTCTTGGTGGTGATTTTGGGGATGGCGTACCGTTATATTTTCCTCCTGCTCGAAAGCGCTCGCGATATGCTGGAATCGCGCCGCAGCCGCATGGTGGGCGAGCTGAAAGGATCCGACCGCCGCCGCTTGGCCGCCGCCAGCGTGGGAGTTTTGATGTCGAAGACGTTGCAGCTCAGTGGCGACGTTTACAGCGCGATGCTCGCGCGGGGGTTCCGCGGCGAAGTCTATGTGCTCGATGATTTCCAAACCGCCGCGCTTGACTGGATCATGGTGGCGGTTTTTTTCGTGCTGGCCGCGGGGGCGTTCTATTACGGGAGATAATCCAAAATCTTATGCCAGTTCCGGTCTTTGACGTTCGCGAGGTCACATTTCGTTACCATCAGGTAACGGCGCTCGACAACTTGAGCCTGGCCATTCCCCCCGGCAAGCGGGTAGCACTTCTGGGAGCGAATGGCTCCGGCAAGTCCACCCTGCTGCGGATCCTGGACGGACTGGCCTTTCCGGAAAAGGGCGAAGTCACATTTTGTGGCGGGCCGCTCACCGAGGAACGCTTGCAAGATCCCGAATTTGCCTATCCGTTCCGCCGACGCGTGGGATTGGTGTTTCAGAACCCCGACATCCAACTGTTTTCCCCCACCGTGTTTGATGAAGTCGCCTTTGGGCCCTTGCAGCTTCAGTGGCGCAAGGAAAAGGTCCGCGCGACGGTGGAAGAAATGCTGGAGGTGATGAAGATTACTCACCTCAAGGACCGCTCGCCGCATCACTTGTCAACGGGAGAGAAGAAGCGCGTGACGCTCGCCTCCGTGCTGGTCCTTGATCCCGAGGTGCTGCTACTCGATGAACCCACGGCGGCCCTTGATCCCAAGAGCGCCAGCCAGATGATCGATTTCCTGGTCGGCGTGCGCGGGGGCGCTAAGACCGTGGTCACAACCACCCACGATCTCGACATCGTCGAGGACATTGCCGATGAATGCTTTGTTCTTCAGACCGGCCGGGTGGTGGCCGCAGGAACGCCCGCGGAAATCCTGCACCAGACTTCCCTGCTCGAACAAACCAATCTCGTTCACGCCCATCGCCACATTCATGCCACGGGGGAGACTCATTCGCACGCTCACTTGCATCCCCACAAACATTAATATAATCTCCCCCCAGCCGCCGCCGGGCGAAGTGGGGGCAACCAAGGCAGTGGCCGCCAAGCAATCACAAAAGTGAGGAGAGCGCATGGATAACGATGGCCTGAGCATTGTGGACAGGCGTACCAACAAAACTTATGAGGTCCCGTTTCACCAGGGAACTATCCGCGCCATGGACTTGCGGAAAATCAAGACCGGCCCGGACGACTTCGGTTTGATGACCTACGACCCGGCATTCATGAACACCGCCTCGTGCCACAGTGCTATTACTTTCATCGATGGTGACAAAGGCATTCTGCGCTACCGGGGCTACCCGATCGAGCAATTGGCGGAGCAATGTAGCTTTCTCGAGGTCGCCTATCTGCTGCTGCACGGTGAGTTGCCCAACGCATCGCAATTGAAAGCGTGGGTCAACAACATCACTCATCACACCATGCTGCACGAATCGACCAAACATTTCCTGGAAGGCTTTCGTTACGATGCGCACCCCATGGGCATGTTCATCAGCACGGTGGCGGCGCTGGCGACGATTTATCCCGAGGCCCGCAACGTGCACGACGCGGAGTCGCGCCGGCTCCAGATCTATCGCCTGATCGGCAAAGTCCCCACCATTGCCGCCTACACGTACCGCCACGGCCTGGGATACCCCTACGTTTACCCCGACAATGATATGAGTTACGCGGAAAACTTTATGAACATGCTGTGGAGAATGGCCGAGCCCAAGTACCAGGCAAACAAAGTTCTGGCGCGCGCGCTCGACATCCTCTTCATCCTCCACGCTGACCACGAGCAGAATTGCAGCGCTAACGTCATGCGCTCCGTGGGCAGCTCGCAGGCGGACCCCTTCGTGGCCACGGCAGCGGCGGCCGCAGCGCTTTCCGGCCCCTTGCATGGCGGCGCCAATGAAGAAGTGCTGAAGATGCTCGACGAAATCGGCTCGAAGGATCGCGTCCCGGCTTACATTGACGGCATCAAGGCGGGCAAGGGCAAGCTGATGGGTTTCGGCCACCGTGTCTACAAGAACTATGACCCGCGCGCCCGCATCATCAAGCAAGCCGCCGAGCAGGTCTTTGAAGTCACCGGCAAGAATCCCAAACTTGACATCGCCCTGGAACTTGAGCGCATCGCGCTGGAAGATGAGTATTTCGTGAAACGCAAGCTCTATCCCAACGTGGATTTTTACTCCGGCATCATTTACCAGGCCATGGGTTTCACGCCGGATATGTTTACCGTGCTGTTCGCCATTCCGCGCACGGCCGGATGGTTGGCGCAATGGGAGGAGATGGTAACCGATCCCGAACAGAAAATCGCCCGCCCGCGCCAGATCTATACCGGGTACGAACAGCGCGACGTGGTCCCCATGGAGAAGCGCGGAGCGTGAGAGACTGATTGTAGCGCAGACCTCCGCTGTTGAGGTCTGCGGCTCTTCGCTGGGCTCGCACTCAACCGAGATCGTAGCGTAGGCCTCCGCCGTTTGAGGTCTGCGGTTCTTCCCTGGACTCGCGCTCCCAAACCCGCGGTTAGGCGTTCGTCTTTAAGGTTTGCGGTTTTTGCGAGGGAAGAACTCGTCACCGCGGAGCCGAACCGTGCAAAGTGCAGAGCAGGGGGCAGAGCGCGGCGGGGCCGCAAGCCAATGTTTGTTGGCTGGCCAAGTGACCCCTCACCCGTCGGCGCATGGCCGACGCCCTCTCCCCACGGGCGAGGGCTGGAAAGCCCGGTCCCATTCCTTCTCCCTTGGGGAGAAGGTGGCTGAGGGACGAGGCCGGATGAGGGGTCTCTTAAATCAACCACCCGACTTTCATAACGGAGGACTTATGCTGCCGGATAAAACCATGGCAAGACGAAAGTTCTTGAGAGGCGTAGCGGCAGCGGGGGCCGGCATCGCGGCGGGGCTTCAATCAGGGCCTGCCCTGCTGGGCCAGAAATCTCCCAACGACGTCATCGGCGTTGCCAATATTGGATTGGGAATTCAAGGCCACCGTCTGATGCAATATGCGCAGAGCGTTCCCAAGGCGGAAGTGCGCGTGATTTGCGACCTCTACACGGGCAATGTGGCGCGCGCGCAGCGGCTGTGTACGAATCCCCAAGTGCGCGTCGTGCACGAGTGGGAAAAGGTCATGGAAGATCCCGCCATCGATGCGGTGATCATCGCCACGCCGGATTTCTGGCATGCTCCTATGGTGATCGCCGCGGCGCAGGCCAAGAAGGACATCTACGTGGAGAAAGGCTGGTGCACCAAACTGGCCGACGCCAAAAAGATGCGCCAGGCCGTGAAGGATAACAGGGTGGTGATGCAGTTGGGCCACAATTACAACAGTGCGCCCACCTATCTTAAAGCGCGGGAAATCTTCCGCTCCGGCGCGTTGGGCAAGGTGCCGCTAGTACGCACATATATCGACCGCACCGGCGTGCGCCCCACGTGGAAGTTCTACACCGATTACGACATCCTCGACATGCCCGCCGATGCCGGGCCCAACACGATTGACTGGGACCGCTGGATTGCCAACGCCCCCAAGCGTCCCTTCGACGCCGAGCGCTTCTTCACCTGGAGGTGTTGGTGGGACTACGGAACCGGCATCGCCGGAGATGTGATGAGCCACGTTTGGGACGGAGTCAACATGATCGTGGGCATGGGAATTCCCGACAGTGCGGTGACGCACGGCGGCCTCTACTTCTGGGCCGGCGACCGCGACGTTCCCGACCAGTGGTCCGTGCTATTCGATTATCCCAGCCATAACATGGGGGTCAGCTTCTCTTGTGCTTTTCATAGCACCCACGTTGGCGAGATCACCCAGCTTCTGGGGGGGGTATGACTTTGGAGGTCAGCCCCAACAAGTGCCGCACGTATTCCCCGGAATGGAAGCCCGAATACCAACTGAAAGTGAAGAAGGCCCAGGAACTGGCCTGGCAGTTCGGGCTGGAGCCGCAGGACGCGGTGGTGCCGCCGGATTATGCTCTCAAACCGGGAGAGATTACTGTTACTTCACACATGCAGGACTTCCTGGATTGCACGCGGGCCCGCAGCGTGCCGCGCTGCGGAGTGGACCGCGCCTTCGAAGAGGCTGCAACCATCATGATGTCCGTGGAAGCGTACAAGAAGGGCCGCAAAGTTCATTGGGATCCTGTCAAGGAGGAAATCGTCTAACAGAGGGCGTCAGTTGTCAGTCGTCAGTTTTCAGTTGTCAGTTAGTTCGGCCCCGGCTTTGGGCCCCTTGCTGTTCGCTCAAGCTGATGTTCGCAATTCGAGATCCTCACCCTCGGCCCCCATAGGCGCTAAAATAACGGTGCGAGGTGCCCGAAAGCCCGCGAAGCGGGCGCTGTCATCTGGCCCACGGCGAGCCAGCCGTGGGAAAGAACGGCGCAGAAAGAGTGCTGAGCCCCGCAAGGGGCGACATCTGGCGTAGTTCGAACGAAGCCCGCGACGGCACCCTCGCTATGTTCTTGCCTGACGATGCCCGGATGCCGCCCCTACCGGGGCTTATGAATCTCTTAGGCCGTCAGCATCCCACGGCTGGCTCGCCGTGGGCCACAGGATATTGCCACTGCCGCGGCTCAGCACAAACCAGGCACGCTTACCTTAGAGCTTCTGGGGCAATGCACCCGGCGATTGAATGTCCCCGCCAGGGGAGCAAGCAGGGCGTAGCGCGGACCCCCGTTTTTTGGGGGTCCGCGGCTCTTACCTCCCCAAAACCGCAAACCTTAAAGACGAACGCCTGCCCGCCGGTTTGTTAGCGCGAGTCCAGGCAAGAACCGCAGACCTCAACGGCGGAGGTCTGCGCTACAATCAGCCGTGCGTTAATATTTTACATCGGTAGGCCGTCCCGTGGTTTCGCCGCGCAGCCAGACGTAAATCGGGGCGTGGGGCGAAGGTGGCGGCCAAGGCAGTTCCACCTTCAGCGTTTGTTCATGGGGGCTGCCGGGGACCGAGGTGGGAATTCCTTGCACGGGATATCCCGTTTTGGCGTCCCAGCCCGTTTTCTCGATGATTTGCAGATCGATGCCCGTAAGGCTTCCGGCGTAAAGTGTGGGGCCGAGCTTATCCTCGCTCAAGGCGAACTTTTCAATGCGCGGCAAGCGGATAACGCTGCCCAGCACCGTCGGGTCTGAGCTCCCCGTGCTTTCTGTGGTGATCGTCGCGGCCAGTTGGCAGCCGGACTGGCCGACCACACCGGGATCAACGGAAAGAAACAGTCCGTCCTCACCGGCGAAGTCCAGTTGCGCGCTGGTGGTTCTGTCCCCAGGATGCAGGACCAATGGCGCCTTGGTGAAACCATCATTGGCGCAGGTCAGATTCAGCGCGGGGTGGGCGTCAACGTTACGGGTCAGCAGCGAAAAACTGATTGCCGCCCCTGCCGGTATTTCCCCGTCGCCCAGGTGTACGTCAGGCTGCTGGGCGAGCGAAAGGCTGACGCCGGCGATCTTGGGGCGCGGCCCGGCCACGGCCAGCCCCGCGGGGAAAGTGAGCGGGGCTTGGATATCCCGCACGTAAACGCTGGCGGCCAACAACTCTCCGGCATGGGCCGCCGTTTGGAGCTTGACCGTCGCTTTGCGCTCCAGCAAATCGTGCGCCTCGGGCTTCACGGGGGCCAGCTCCCACAGCGCATCGGGCGTGGCGAAGCGGGTGATGCGTTCCAAGCGCGTTCCCCGCAGGACCACGGTCTGCTGGGTTTCCCCCAGGTTGGCGCGCAAAGGCAGGCCATCGAGCGTGGGATTGGGAGGATGAATGACCAGCGCAACATCGTGCGACGAGCCGTTGGGTTGCGTCAGAATCAAGCGATAGCTGCCCGGCCCCCACGCCGACGTATCCACGTCGATGTCCATGCTCTCCTGGTCGCCCTGGGCCTTGCCTTTCGGCAAGGTAAAGGTCATTTCCTTGGGCGTTGCCTTCTTGTCGCCCGCTTTGGCCATGGCCACTTTTTCGACAAACTCAAAGTCCGCGCCGGCCAGTTGCGCTTTCACCGGGCCCGTGCCCCCCACCAGGCGGTCGGCGGATTCCTGGGTGACCTTCGCCTTGCTGAAATCTCCCAGCGGCCGCAGCTCGACAACGCCCTTCACCTCCAGCGGCGCCCAATCCCACAGGGCGGCTAAGTGATATTCACCCGGCGGCAGCTTGGTTTGCGTCAGGTCCAAGTCCAGGGAATCATCCGGGATTCCGACCTGCACCTTGACGGGAACAGCGGCGTGGTTCTTGTCTGAGACCAACTCCCACCCGTGCGCCCGCAGCAAAAGCCGGGAGTCCGCAGGCTTGGCGAAGGGCACTTTCAGCGTGGATTTTCCGCCGATGGGCACGTGCGCTGCCTCCGCCAGGGACACGGGAGGTGCCGCGGCGTTCGGCACGTTCATCATCCAAAGGTAAGCCACCCGGGTGCGCGGTTTCTCCGGCTCATTCTTCGCGCACAGCGCCAGCCCGCTGGTTTCGAATGGCTGGGTGAAAGCGGAGCGGAAATCGGTGTCAGGAAACACCAGAGTGCGCATGTTCAGGAAAAGCGCCGCCCCCCCCGCCGCCAGTCCCACCGGTGAACCGAAGAACATGGTAGCCACGGCGCCCGCCAAACCCGCCGACTGCGCCACCACGCCCGTAGGGGAAGACGTAATCGGATCGAAAGTCTGCAACGAGGGCATCGTCGCCTGCATCAACACCGCCGCCTGTTGGCTGGGAGACTGAGCCGCGTCAATCTTGGGAATCGCCACATTGTAATTATTGCCAAACCCCGCCAGCGCTGCGTTCACGTCGCGATTCGGGTCAGGCTGCTGCTGATATTCCGTGAGCGCTTCCACCAAGGCTCCCACCTTGGCCGTTTGCTCCGCGTATTCGGTCAACTCCGGAATCAGGTCGGGATTCTTATCCACCAACGAGCTGACCTTCCCCACATCCAGCCCGTGCGGGCCGAAGACCACGCCCACCACGGTGGCCCGCGCCGGAACATCCCACTGTTGCGGGTCCTTTGCGGGCAGAGCCTCAAGCACGTGGATATCCTGCTTTGCCTCCTTCTTCTGGTCTTTCCCCTTTTCCTCCTTCCCCTTTTTCCCCTCCCCCTTCGCTTCGTCCTTCTTCCAATCCACTTTGGGGACTGCAACCAGCAATAACGCGATCTTGGCCTTGTCGCGGATGGCGGGCGGCAGATGCAGGGGTTCGTACTTCAGCTTTTCGCCGGCTTCAATGATGTTGATGTCCTGAAGCGGCAGCGGCGTGCCGCCCTTTGCCGATTGAACCAGCAATCGAAAGCGGCAGACGTTCAAGCTCCCCGCACAGGGGAGAATGGCCGCGCCGAAAGCCCCGGCGGCGCTGGTCATGAAAACCAAAACGGCCAAAAGCAGTAAGCTTTGGGGCGTCGAGAATAACCGTGGGAGTATTTTTTTCATCTCTGCGGGATCCATAGAAAGATTTTGACCCTCAATTATATACCGATGCAAAGCAAAAGCACGGGGTGGTGTGGTCAATATGGTCTGCCGGTCAGGATTGCCGTGGCCAGTGACGGCCCAGGAAGCGGCAGGAAGGGAAGTATTGCAGGCGCGATCAACCGCGCCGCAGGTAGGCGGAAATCAGGATTATGACTACTCCCAGGATGAAGGCCACGAGGAGCCACATCCGCCGGCGGGCCCGCAGGCGTTCGAACACTCGCAAAGGGATGGTCAGTCCCAGGACAATACCGAAGAGGGTGAATGCCAGGAGGATTTTAAGGGCCAGAAACTTCCATGCCCGACCCCACGGCTCTTCCCAATAGTAGCGGCGAATGTTGTAGAGACCCGTGATCAGCAGCAGCGTCATGGCGCTCCAACTTGCCCAGCGGAAGCGAGCCGCCACGGCCTTGGAAAGCTGTTCGCGCTGCTCTGCGCTGAGGGCTCGCAAAGAAGGGATCAAGATGAGGAGCAAGAAACCCAATCCTCCCAAGCCCATCACCGCCGCCGTCACGTGAACCCACTGCATGAACGTCGTCATAATCTCTGTCCCAACAATGGCTGGATTCTATGCGCTTTTCGCTCACGAGGACAAGAAGGAAGTTTCACAGAATGACCAAACGGAAACTTCCCGCGAACGTGGATGGCGAAATAAGCACCGGCCGTCGCCCCCCATCATTGCCCGGTGTGCCGGCTTGACCGAAAGAAGGGTATCAAGAGAGCGCCGAATGGATCCGATCGATCTCGCTCGCCAGGTCAAAGTCCTTTTCGGTTATCCCGCCTTCGCTGTGAGTCGAAAGGCTAATGCCCACTACGTTGTAGTTGATGGTGATATCGGGATGATGCCTGGCGCTTTCGGCTGCCTGGGCAATCTTGTTGACAAACTCGATGCCCGGCAAAAATGACTTAAACGTGAATTTCTTGTGAAGCTCTTTCCCCTGGCGGGACCATCCCTGCATTTTCGCCAAGCCATGCTGAACTGCTTCGTTGCTGAGTACCGTCATGGGGCTCCTTTGCTCCAAGAAGTTTAAGCCCGATTCCTCACAACGCTTGAACGCTCTTAGGGAACTGCCGGTCTGTTTCCTCGGCGGAGACGGCCATCTGCAAATTGCGGAATTCGCCCTGAAACAACCCCAGCCGAGTATAGAAATCCGCGCTGTCCAAGTCAACCGGACAGCCGGTCGTGGCTCATTTTGCTCCAAGCGAGCCGCGATCTTCTTCTACTTCCCAAATCGTTCCTGGGTGACCCCCTCACCCGGCCCGCCCCGGCTGGAGAAAGCGCCGGTGGCGGTCCACGCTCTCCCCCAAGGGGGCGAGGGCAGTAATCTTCAGTTGTCAGTTCTCAGTTTTCAGTTGTTAGCACCCTCTCCTTTTGGTGCAGAGAGAATCATGAATACAGCACCAAAACTAAGAATCCTGTTTCCCTCGCCCCTTTGGGGGAGAGGGCGGAGTTGATTTGAATTTATTACCCTCGCCCCCCTGGGGGAGAGGGGGGACCGCAAGGCGGTGGGTGAGGGGGTCAAACGCGCGTGCGCGGATCACAACTCCGTAGGTTCCACCGACGACCAATGATGTTGTTCCCCGTTGGGGAACTGGGTGAATGCAAATCCGCTTCAAAATGCGTCACTACCTGACAGCCGTTCGATCTTTCAATTGTTTTCAGTTCCGGCACCAGCGCCTGGGATGGGTTTATTGGGCACAGCACTTCGCGGTATTCGAATTTCAGTAGTACTATGGAACGTTAGAGCGCGCGGCAAATTCCGTTACGAAAGGTGAGCGAGGGTCAATGATTCACGAGATTCTCCCAGTGGGGATGCTGGCCTGTAACTGTTCGGTCCTGGGGGATGAGTCCACGGGTGAAGCTGTAGTGATCGATCCGGGCGACGACATCGACCAAGTCCAACAGATCCTGGCGCAGCATCACCTGCGCGTGAAGTACATTGTCGCCACTCACGCACATATTGATCACGTGGGAGGAATCGAGAAACTCAAGCAGGCCAGCGGAGCCGCGGTGCTGATGCACCAAGGTGATTTGCCCCTCTATCAAAACCTGGCTTTGCAGGCCGAGTGGTTGGGCGTCCCGGCGCCGGGGGTGACGGACGTGGACCAGTTTTTGAAAGAGGGTGACTCGCTGCGTTGCGGCACGCTGAGTTTGGAAGTTCTGCATACGCCGGGGCATTCTCCGGGCAGCCTCTCACTCCACCTGCCCGGCGAGAACCAGCGGATCCTGAGCGGTGACACTCTGTTTCAAGGGAGCATTGGCCGTACGGACCTCTGGGGCGGCTCACTGGACGAAATCCTGCGGTCAATCCGCAACCGACTGCTTATTTTTCCCGATCAGACGCCGGTGTTTCCCGGGCACGGCTCGCCCACGACCATCGGTGAGGAGCGCGAGAGGAATCCGTTCCTTCAGAAAGGCAGTGGCAAGTGACGAGCAAGAACGGGCGGAGGGGATCATTCTGCTCGTCACTCGTCACTGCCTTTAGGAGGCCTTGGATGGCTGGAGACACGCGCGCCAAGTTCCGCACTAAGAAGATTCATCGCGGTTCCCAGGTGGTTTTCGGCGAACGCGCCCGCGTCCTGACCGAGCATGCGGAAGCCCCCCGGAATTGCTGCAACACGTGGCATCACATCCCTACGCGGGCGTGCGGGAGAAGGTGGCGCGCCATCCGCACACACCTACGGCAACCCTGGAGGCCACGGCAGAGGACGCCCAGGAGGCGTTGTGGTTCAACCCTTCCACTCCTTTGGATCTGCGTGACCGCTTGCGCGAACGCATGAAGCAATGCCCCAGACCCTAGAAAGTCATGAAATACAACGAAAAATAGCTGGTCACGTCGGGCTGGCGGGGATTTCCCGTCAGCCGAGCTGAGTTGGTGTGTTCGCCCACCCGCACCTTGCCTTGCCCGAGATTACGCAGCGAAGCCAAGAGCAGCCAAAGTCCCCGAGGGCAATCGACGTTCAGTTCCTTCACCTCGCTCAGATCCAATCCGGAAATCACTTGCTGCGCCCGCGCATCGCGGGAATCCGCAATGCTGGCGAACGAGTTGTGCGAAAAATCCATGCTCAGTACCACCAGCACCTGCGGGTTTTGTAGCAGGTTCGAAAGCACGCCCCGTAATTTCGTGAGCGGGCCTTCCTGCGCGTTGACGTCCACTAGAATGGGTACGACACGGCAGTGCGGGAAGTAATACTTCAGGAATGGGACGAGCACGCCCACGGAATGCTCTCCCGTGAAGGCCTCCGGGTCCTCCGGCAGGCCAGTCGCGGCTTGGATCTGCTGCACGATGCGCCGGTTTGTCTCAAGAACGCCGAAAGGAGTTTTCCAGGGCAGGGAAGAAAGGCTGATATTCGCCGCGCCATGATGAAAGTGATTGGGGCCGATCAGGATAATGGTTTCCGGGGAAGACTCAGCGCGCAGTGTGTCAAAAAACCGCACCATCACTCCGCTGGCCAGAAAATGATGAGTTACGATTCCCGCGCGAATCTTCTCGCCGGGCGCGAGTTTAGGCGGAGCGTCCAAGCGGGATCGCTTGATGGCATCAAGATAAGGCTGGGGATTGTCGCTCCACCAGGAGTAATGGAACGTTCGCATCCCCGCAGGGGAGGCCAGCAAGCAGAAAATGATGGCGCCGTGATACCACCGCATCAAGGTGCTCCGCTGGCATTTCTCGAAAACGCCGAATACCAATCTGGCGGTGTGACGCCTTGCTGTTTCCTGGTCTGCTCGTCGCCGTCGTAAATGACCTTCTTCCACTCGGTATCATTCCAGCGCCGGCTGGAAATAAACTCAAACCACGAATAAACATAACCCACGGTCAGCCGGGTTCCTCCGAAGGCATCCTTCACCACCACAATGATCCTCTGCGGCGTGCCAACCCCTTCTTCCAAAACCCGGCCGTTCACAGCATCCGTTGCGACGTCGGCGACGAGAGCCATTTGCAGCAGGGAACGGTCACGGTCACTAATGATCGCAGCATCCCGCGGCAACAACAGCGAATTGTCGAAACTCCACCGGAGATTCCTGATCCAATCGTATTCTTTGTCGCTGATGGGCTCGCCGGAAATCTCCTTTAGCGCGACCTGTTCCGCTCCACTGGCGAGTTCTCTGAATTTCGTGAGTTTATCCGCATATTCGTCCGTCAGGAAGTCCGAGCTCTTCAGCGAGGCGAGCACCTGGTCGGTCGCTGCGGTCAATTGATGGAAGAAAGCGGGATTGGGCTCCACGTATCCTTTCGGCCCCGGCGGAATGTAGGGGGGAATCTCGAATTCCTCCCCTCCGCCCATTTCCGCTGCTGACTGCTCGGCGTAAAGGATGGTGTCATGCTTGAGTTCCGTCCACGAAGACAGGCCAGTGTTCAGATTCTTGTACTGCCAAGGCTCCCCCAAAGCGAAAGTTTGTTTGCTGGAGGTGGGCAGGAAGAGCGTCTTCAGGGCATACAGACATTGCGCGTAAAAGGTGGAGCGCTTGGCCAGTTGCGCTTCCGTGTCGGCTGCGAGCTTGGCAATCTGGCTGTCATAATTGGGCCAATGGTGTTGCTTCTGCGCCTCCTGCTGCAAATCTGTTCCCGCCTTCGAGCCCAGCATCATCATGACGTCCAGGGCGGAAGGAAGATTGCGCGGATTCTGATTGTCGCCCACACTGGGGGAGGTCAGTTGATTGAAGATGAAAGCATCCAGCACGTAACGCTGACCTAAGAACTTGAATCCCGCGCTTGCCCGCAGGCGTTCATCTTGGGTCATACCGATTCCCGTTTGCGCGGAGACGATTTGGGGTTTGGGAAGGTCGCTCCAGGCCGCGCGTTGGAAGGCGGCGAGGTGGTCGTCCAGATTCGGGCTGAGCTCGCGGAATCCGGGGGTCTCCGTGCCGAAGACTTTCCGATTGACGGACCGGTACCCAGCCAGCGTGTATTTGTCCTGGTGGCCGATGAGGTAGGTGACTGTCCCATCCAGGCTGTCGAACCGGCTTCGCTCCTGTGCTGCTTCCACCAGGTGCGGCAGCAGGATGGCGGCGAGGGTTTGGGTCTTATCGGAGAGCAGAAAGTTGTGGCGGCCATACCACATCATGCCGCGAAAATATCGCTGCAGCGCCTCGTTCTTCTCGTAGTGCCCGCGTATCTTGTATTGCGTGAAGTCTTCTTTGCCAAATCCCAGGAAGTTTTGGACCGAGGGCAACTCGCCTTCCCCCGCATTGATCCGCGTGATCAAAGTCTCCGCTTGAGGGCGAATTGCCGTGGGAACTGCGAAGGAAGGATCAAATAGTTTGGCTGCCACCGAAAAATAGAGCAGGTCACAAAGCGATGCCTCACGCAAGGCGGGCGCAGAGGCAGGCACTCCCTTGACCTCTTCCTCCGCGGCCTTGGCGAGCTCCTTGGACAAATTCGTAACTACCGGCAGGAATTTCTTCTCTTCGACGTCCTGGAGCATCCGATCGAAAATCAAATGGTAGGAATGGAGAAAAAGGTCCGCGGTTACAAAGAATTGCTCACCGAAGGATGTGTCACGATACTTATCTGCCATGTCGTCGACGTCAGGTTCCTTCTCCGCGGGTATGGCCTCGATATAAAATCCGTTCCGGGACAGCCTCTTCCGGTCGGCCTCAGAAAAACTCAATTGCGACCTGCGAATCCTTCTCGGAACCTCTTCCTCGGCGACCGACGACTGATTAACGGAGGCGAGCAGCAAAGGTTTCAAGTCACTCCCCGGAAGGAAACCGTAACGCGGCCGCTCGGGCGCGTTGAAGCGGGCTTTGACCCAACTCTGTCCCCGGAATTTGAGCCGGCCGACTGCCTCCACGACCTCGCCTTGCAAAATCGTCAGCACCGCCGGACTAGCGGTGTCGGGCACCAGACGGACGGAAGTAGTTTCCGTGACCGCCATGTACCGGTCGCTCTCGGGGCGGTCAAGGGGTGGCTCAAGCCATAATTTGCTGGCGTCAAAGTACCCTTGAATCTCCTTGCCTTCGATTTTGGCTAGGACGGCAATGACCTCAGGCTGCGCCGGATCGTATCTCCCCAAGACCGTTTCGCCATAGTAGACATAGGGAGGCATCTTTTCCATGTCGCGGTCTCGAAGCTTTGCATACGACATGCTTTCTTCCGGCGCTTTTTCCTTTGGCTTCTTTCTAAGGAAGGCCACTTGATACGTGACAACGTATGTCCTTTCCCGGCCTGCCGATTCCGCGGTTCCTCCGGGGGTGAGACTGCCCAGAAAGTTGGCGACCTTTTCTGCGATCTCTTCGGTATTTACCTCGATCACCCCCGGAAGCTCACTTGATGAGCTCGACCTTGCGGGGGCTGAGGCATGGGTCGCAACGCTCGGCGTGACTGGCTTTGCCTTCCTCAGCGCGAGGTAGAATGTGCCCGCCCCCAATGCGATCAGAATAAAGCTCATGAGGACGTAAACGGATTTCCTGTGTTTCATTTTCCGGTCCTCCTCCTCGCGAGGATAAGAGTCAGGATGGGAAAGGGTCTGTCAATCAGTGCTTGCTTGAAATCACCAATCTCGGAAGATCCCCGACCAATATTATGCCGCCCTGGATTGCACCCTTTGGTCCCCCGCCGACGGCAAGTGTACACCCGTTTGCCTTTGCACGGACGACTCGCTCCCATCCGGATTTCCTTCCGCGATGGGACAATCTTGCGGAGCTGGCGAAAGGGCAGGTTTCCAGAGATTGGGGCGAAACGCGCAGGCTCTGGCATCCGGAGCGTGCTGCGTCCGCATCCATGCTGTGGCGCTCCGCGCCTGCCCGAGGTTTTTTCACGGTCTGTCGGCGGAATTGGCCCACCCCAACCTTGGCCTACTTGGCTCTTTACAATATTTAATTTCAGTTCTAAATTGGACTGGTCATCAGGCCAGAGGAGTCAAGCCACCATGCTCGTCACGCTGGATTCGAGCTTACGCAAACCGCTCTATGTGCAGATTCGCGATCAGATTCGCGACCGCATCCTGAACGGCGGGCTGAAGCCTGGCGACCGTTTGGAGCCCAGCCGCGAGCTCGCTCATCAGTTGGGAGTGCATCGGACTACCGTGGGCAACGCTTACGCTGACCTGGAATCCGAAGGCCTGATCCAAGGGACGGTGGGGCGCGGAACTTTCGTGACGCCGCTGGGGGAGACCCTGCGCGCTCCGCGCGCTCGGGCGCGCCGCCCCCCCCAAGAACTATTCTGGGAGAGTTTCTTTCCGGAAGAGCCGCGCGACGATTCTTTGGGACGCTTGATGGCGAGCTCCGTGGAAGAAGGGGTCATTTCCTTTGCCGCCGCCCATGGCGCGGAAGAGTTGACGCCCCCGGATCTGGTACGCCGGGCCGCTGATGCCGTGCTGCGCCGCGAGGGCGGACGCTTGGTGCAGTACGGTTCCACCGGCGGGTACGAGCCCCTCAAGGCTTATCTGCAAACGCGTCTGCGGCGTGACGGCATTCCGGTGGAGCTCGACGAAATCCTGGTGACCCATGGTTGCCAGCAGTCGCTCGACCTGCTGCGCCGCGCGCTGATATCCCCCGGCGAAACGGTGGTGTGTGAGAATCCCACCTACACCGGCCTCTGGAATGTTTTCGAGTCGCCAGGAGTCCGGCTGATTGGTGTTCCGGTTACCCCCGAGGGCATGGATCTCGACGCGCTCGAGTCCCTGCTCGAGCAGACGCGCGTCAAACTGATTTTCTGTAGCCCGACTTTCCAGAACCCCACGGGCTTCACCATGCCGCTGGCAGCCCGGCAGCGGCTGCTGGAGCTTGCACAACGCTTCCAAGTTCCCATTGTCGAGGACGACGTTTACGGCGCGTTGCGATACCGCGGCCGGCAGCTTCCTCCCCTGAAAGCCCTCGACTCGGCGGGGCTGGTGATCTATCTGAACAGCTTTTCCAAGGTGGGGTTCCCGGGTTTGCGCGTGGGCTGGCTGGTGGCTTCGCGCCACGTGATTGAGCGCCTGCGGTGGGCAAAACAACGCGCCGACTTGCATACCAACCTGATTGGCCAGGCCGTGATCCAGGAATTGGGCGCCCGCGGCTGGCTGGACAAATGGATCCGCAAGACCTGCAAGGTTTATACCCAGAAGCAGGACGTGCTACGGCGTGCCATCGAGCGGCATTTCCCCCCGGACGTTCGCGTCATCTATCCGGACGGCGGCATGTCGGTTTGGGTGGAACTACCGGCGTCGCTGGATGCCGCGGAACTTCTCGTGAAGGCCCGCGAGAGGCGCGTCATATTTGCCCCGGCGCGTTACTTCTATTTTCAAAACCCCAAGCACAACGCGCTGCGTTTGTGTTACACGGCTCTTCCCGATGATAAGATTGAGAAGGGGGCCGCTATCCTGGGCGATTTGCTGAAGGCGGAGATGCGCCGGGCAAGGAAGGGAAGGCCCCGTTCCTCGGTGGGTGCAAGCGTCGCGCTGGTGTGAACTTCACGCAGGGGTAGGCAAGGGTATTG
>Ga0315282_10003822_pt1 | contig 26768 bp, 31 predicted proteins | sample YL17G07_20_MG_FD_203693 | JGI IMG/M metagenome (GOLD analysis project Ga0315282, IMG submission 203693) | Sediment microbial communities from Yellowstone Lake, YNP, Wyoming, USA - YL17G07_20 | ecosystem: Environmental > Aquatic > Freshwater > Lake > Sediment | place: USA: Wyoming | collected...
GCCGCGAAGAGGACTACCGGGTGCCGCGGCGCGCGGCCCGGGCGTAACCCCCTCTCTCGTAGCGGCGGGGCTTTAACCCCGCCGGCAAGGGGGCCGCAGGCAGGATGTGACTCCGGACGGCGGGCCGGAAGGCCCGCCGCTACCGGAAGAGAAGCTCTGCGCGAGATTGCAGGGCAGGTTGTCGTCATGTTGATGCCCAAGAAGGTCAAGTACCGAAAGCAGCAGCGAGGCCGGATGGCGGGGAAGGCCTGGCGCGGCTCCGACGTGTCGTTCGGGGACTACGGCCTCAAGGCGCTCGAGCCGTGCTGGATGACCGCGCGCCAGATCGAGGCGGCCCGCGTGGCGATGACGCGCTTCATCAAGCGCGGCGGCAAGATCTGGGTGCGCGTCTTCCCCGACAAGCCGGTCACCAAGAAGCCCCAGGAAACGCGTATGGGCAAGGGCAAGGGCGCGCCCGAAGAGTGGGTGTCCGTCATCCGCCCCGGCAAGGTCCTCTTCGAGATGGAGGGCGTGACCGAGGAGGAGGCCCGCAAGGCGATGCGGCTGGCAGCCGCGAAGCTGCCGATCCGCACCAGGTTCGCCACGCGCTTTGCCGAGGAGCGGTTGTGATGAAGGCCGAGGAGTTGCGCGAGCTAAACGAGGACGACCTCCGGAACCGGGAGCGGGACCTGAACGACCAGCTCTTCCGCCTGCGCATCCAGAAGGCGATGGGCCACGCCGACCAGGCGCAGAAGCTGCGGTTCGTGCGGCGGGACCTCGCGCGCGTCAAGACGGTCCTGAAGCAGAAGGCCCGGGAGGCGGGCGCGACAGTCGTCGATAGTCGATAGTCGATAGTCGGCAGTCGACTGACTGGCGACTGTTGACCCTCGACCGTCGACTGTCGACTCGCGAGAAAGACCAGAGAGCGGACTATGGCTGCCAAATCGAAGTTTTCGGGCGTCGTCGTGGGCGACAAGATGGACAAGACGGTCGTCGTGGCCGTCGAGCGCCAGGTGCGCCATGGGCTGTACGGCAAGACCCAGCGGCGGACGACGAAGCTGCTGGCCCACAACGACGGCAACACTGCGCGGGCGGGCGACCTCGTCGAGATCGTGCAGAGCCGGCCGCTCAGCCGCCGCAAGCGCTGGGTGGTGACACGCATCGTGCGACGCGCCGTCGGGCCGCGGGCCGACGAGGTGATCGCTCCCGGCGAGACGCCGTCGGGGGCCCAAGGTCAGGCCTGAGGGGCCGCCTGCCCCGAGCGGCCTGCGGCGTTCGTCCTTCGACAAGCTCAGGACGAACGGGACTGAGGCCGTCGACGGGGGGCGTAGGAGGACGCGATGATTCAGATGCGCTCGATCCTTGACGTCGCCGACAATTCCGGCGCCCGGAAGATCGCCGTCATCAACCCGATCGGCGGATCCACCGGCCGCTACGCGCGGCTCGGCGACATCATCACGGCGTCGGTCAAAGAGGCGACGCCCGACTCGAACGTGAAAAAGGGCCAGGTCGTCAAGGCGGTCATCGTGCGCACGCGCAAGGAGCAGCGCCGCAAGGACGGCAGCTACATCCGGTTCGACCGGAACGCCGCCGTGCTGATCAACGACCAGGGCGAACCGATCGGCACCCGCGTCTTCGGGCCGGTGGCCCGCGAGCTGCGCGAGCGGAAGTTCATGAAGATCATCTCGCTCGCGCCCGAGGTGCTCTGATCTCCTTGTAGGTGCCGGCTTTCAGGCCGGCCCGATCGACGGCGGGGCTGAGGCCCCGCCGCGACGAGTGAACGAGATGTCGCAACTAGCAACCCCGATCCGGAAGAACGACAACGTCCTGGTGACGACGGGCAAGGACCGCGGGAAGCGGGGCCGGGTGCTGAAGGTGCTGCCGGCGACCAACCGGGTGGTCGTCGAGGGCGTCAACTTCGTCAACCGGCACACGAAGCCGAACCCGGGGCGGAGCATCAAGGGCGGCATCGTGAAGCGCGAGGCCTCGATCCACGCCTCCAACGTGCAGATCGTGTGTCCCGAGTGCGCCGCCGCTACGCGGATCGGCCACCGCCTGCTGGGGGACGGCCGGAAGGTGCGGTTTTGCCGGAAGTGCCAGGGGGTGGTGGACAAATGAGCCGGTTGAAGGAGCGGTACCTCAAAGAGGTCGTGCCGAGCCTCCAGAAGGAGTTCGGCTATCCGAACATCATGGCCGTCCCGAAGGTCGTGAAGGTCGTGGTGAACATGGGTCTCGGCGAAGCGACCCAGAACGTCAAGATCATCGACGCCGCGCAGGACGATCTCGGCCGCATCACCGGCCAGCGGGCGGTGACCACCCGGGCGAAGAAGTCCATTGCCGCCTTCAAGGTGCGCAAGGGCATGCCGGTCGGATCCACCGTCACCCTGCGGGGCGAGCGGATGTACGAGTTCCTCGACCGCCTGATGAACATCGCGCTGCCGCGCGTGCGCGACTTCAAGGGCGTCTCGCCGAAGGGCTTCGACGGCCGCGGCAACTACACGCTCGGGTTGCGCGATCAGCTGATGTTCCCCGAGGTCGACTACATGAAGGTGGACAAGGCGCGAGGGATGAACGTGTCGGTCGTGACGACGGCGAAGACCGACGAGGAAGCGCGCCGACTCCTGCAACTGCTCGGCATGCCGTTCAGGGCGAGCTAGGACAGTGGGCAGTGGACAGTGAGCAGTGGACAGAGGGCGCAGTCGGCCGGCTCGTCACCGCCCACTGGCCACTCTTCCCTGCACACTGCAAGGAACTGATCGATGGCAACTACCGCGAAGATCGTCAAGGAACACCGGGCGCCGAAATACAAGATCCGCTTGCGCAACCGCTGCCGGCTGTGCGGGCGCCCGCGCGGGTACATCCGGAAGTTCGCGCTCTGTCGCCTCTGCTTCCGGAAGCTCGCGCTCGAGGGTGACGTCACCGGCGTCATCAAGAGCAGCTGGTAGCGACTCATCCGGGCAGCGCCATCGGCTGCCGTCAGGCGGCGGCGCACCGGGGAGCGGCTGACACTGGCAAGACGAAGGTTCAACAGTTATGACTGACCCAATTGCTGACATGCTCACGCGCATCCGGAACGCGGTGTCGAGCAAGCAGGCGCGCGTCGAGATTCCGGCGTCCACGCTGAAGGCCGAGATCGCGCGGATCCTGCAGGACGAGGGGTACATCCACGGCTTCCGCATCCTCGAGGAAAAGTCGGAGCGGCCGGGCAAGGCGCCGCAGCAGGTGATCCGCGTCTTCCTCAAGTACGGGCCGCGCGGCGAGCGCGTCATCACGGGCATCGAGCGCATCAGCCGGCCGGGCCGCCGCGTCTATTTCGGCCACGACGAGGTCCCGGCGGTGCTCGGCGGTCTCGGGGTGAACATCCTGACGACCTCCCGAGGCGTGATGACCGGGCGCGAGGCGGCCAAGGCCGGCGTCGGCGGCGAGGTGCTGTGCAACGTGTGGTAATCGTCCTCTTCTTCGTAGGGCGGACCTTCAGGTCCGCCGGGCGGCGCGACTGCGTCTCCGCCGGCGAGGGAAGGCACGGACGGCGGGTCTGAAGACCCGCCCTACAAGAGAGCGGTCATGTCCCGTATTGGCAAGAAACCGATTCCGATTCCGAAGGGCGTCACCGTCACCGTCGTCGACGAGGCGGTGGAGGTGAAGGGCCCGAAGGGGATGCTCAGGCAGCCGTTCCCGCCCGGGATCAGCTTCCAGGTGAAGGGCGGTGCGGTCGAGGCGCGGATGCTGCGCGACGACCGTGCGCTCGGCAAGTTCCACGGGCTCGGCCGCAGCCTGGTGGCGAACGCCGTGCACGGCGTGACCGAGGGCTTCAAGCGCGAGCTGGACATCGTGGGCATCGGCTACCGCGCGGAAGTGAAGGGCCGGCAGGTGATCTTTGCGCTGGGCTACTCGCATCCGGTCGTCTTCGCCATTCCGCCCGGCATCGACATCGCGGTCGAGAAGGCGACGCACATCACGGTGACGGGCATCGATCGGCAGCAGGTCGGCCAGGTGGCCGCCGACATCCGGTCGCTGCGCAAGCCGGACCCCTACAAGCAGAAGGGGATCCGCTATACCGGCGAGGTGCTGAAGAAGAAGGTCGGCAAGACGGGGGCGTAGGAACCGACCGACGGCGGCGTCAAGGAAGAATGTCGAAAGCAGAATGCAGCGACAAAGGATCGGGCGTTCGCATTCGACATGTGACATGCTGCATCCAGGCCGGTCCCGCGTGTCGCCGGCCTGTGGCTGCGCCGGGTCATTGAGTCATCGGACCATCGGCTGCTCTCGGACCGGCCGATGAATGCATGAACCAATGAGTGAGTTGCCATGAAGATCAGAACGAAGGAAGATCGGCGGGACCGGATCAAGGCTCGCATCCGGAAGCGGGTTCGCGGCACGGCCGAGCGCCCCAGGCTCACCGTGTTCCGGAGCCTGGCGAACATCTCGGTCCAGGCGATCGACGACCAGGCGGGACGGACGATCGTGTCGGCCTCGACTGTCGAGCCGGCCGTCAAGGCGGGCCTGGCCGGCAAGGCCCGCGCCGGCAACGTGGCTGGTGCCGACCTCCTCGGGCGGACCATCGCCGAGCGGCTGATCGCGAAGGGGATCAAGCAGGTCGTCTTCGATCGCAACGGGTGCCTTTATCACGGGCGCGTGCGGGCGGTTGCCGAGGCGGCGCGCAAGGCGGGACTGGAGTTCTAACCACGCCCTCCGTCCGTAGCCGCGGGGCTTGAGCCCCGCGGGTCGGCCTGAAGGCCGGCCCCGACGGGAGGGGAGGGTGGCTACTGACGACTGACAAGCATCATGATTCGCACACGCGAGAGAATCGACCCGTCGCAGCTTGACATCAAGGACACGGTGGTCTCGATCAACCGGGTCACCAAGGTCGTCAAGGGCGGCAAGAACCTGAGCTTCAGCGCGCTCGTGGTGGTGGGTGACGGCCACGGGGTGGTCGGGTTCGGGGTCGGCAAGGCGCGGGAAGTCCCCTCGGCGATCAAGAAGGGGATCGAGGCGGCCAAGAAGGCGCTGATCCGCGTGCCGCTGGTCGGCACGACGGTGCCGCACCAGGTGATCGGGCGGTTCGGGTCGGGCAGCGTGCTGCTCAAGCCGGCGCCCGACGGCACCGGCATCATCGCCGGCGGCGCGGTCCGGGCGGTCGTCGAGTCGGCCGGGATCACCAACATCCTCACCAAGTCGCTCGGCTCGGACAACCCGCACAACGTCGTCCGCGCCACCTTCGCCGGCCTGATGGAGCTGAAGGACTCGGTGACGGTGGCCCGCCTGCGCGGCAAGGACCTGGCGGAACTGGAAGCGAAGTGAGGCAGAACGCGATGGCAGTCACGGGGGACGAGCGGCAGCAGGACGGCCGCCGGCGGCTGAAGGTGACGCAGGTGCGCAGCACCGTCGGCTTCAACCGCACGCAGGCGGCCGTGGTGCGCGGGCTGGGCCTGAGGCGAATCCGCCACACGGTCGAGCTCCTCGACACGCCCGAGATACGGGGCATGATCCGCAAGGTGCGGCACATGGTCACGGTGGAAGAGTAGGCAGACGGTGCTTGGTGCTTCGTGCTTGGTGCGAGTCCCTCGCGCGTGGTGCCCGGCGGGCCCCGTGCCACGGACCGAGGACCAAGGACCGCACCAGGAACCAAGAACCAAGGACCGCACCAGGAACCAAGAACCAGGAACCAAGAACCTCGTCTGAGATGCGATCATGGATCTGAGCAATCTAAAACCGCCCAAGGGCGCCAAGCACGCGAAGAAGCGCCGCGGGCGTGGCCACGGGTCGGGCCTGGGCAAGACGGCCGGGCGGGGGCACAAGGGTGCCAAGTCGCGTTCGGGCTTCAAGCACAAGCGCGGGTTCGAGGGCGGGCAGATGCCGCTGCACCGACGCGTGCCGAAGCGCGGCTTCCACAACCCGTTCGGCGTCGACTACGCGGTGGTGAACCTCGACACGATCGGCGAGCGGTTCGAGGCGGGCACCGTGGTGACGCCCGAGTTGCTGCGGGAGCGCGGGCTGGTCGGCGACTCGGCCGCGCCGGTCAAGGTGCTGGCGCGCGGCGAGATTGGGAAGGCGCTCACCGTGCGCGCGCACAAGTTCAGCGGCAAGGCGGCCGAGAAGATCGCGGCGGCCGGCGGCACGGCGCAACCGCTGGCGGCCGCGGGATCGAAGGGGCAGGCGCAGGAGGAACAGCGGTAGGGACAGGGGTCGCGGCCTGCTGTCCACGGGTTGGCCATGCTTGAAAGTCTGAAGAACATCTTCTCCGTTCCGGACCTCCGCAAGCGCGTGCTCTTCACGCTCGGGCTGCTCGGCGTCTATCGCGTCGGCCACCACATCCCGACGCCGGGCGTGAACACGAACGCGCTGGCGATGCTCGCCGAACAGGCGCGGAACACGATGTTCGGCCTGTACGACCTCTTCTCGGGCGGCAACCTGTCGCGGGTGACCATCTTCGCGCTGGGCATCATGCCGTACATCAGCGCGTCGATCATCCTGCAGCTGCTCACCGTCGTCTGGCCCTACCTCGAGCGCCTCTCGAAGGAAGGGGAGCTGGGGCGGCGCAAGATCACGCAGTACACGCGCTACGGGACCATCCTGTTGAGCGTCGTCCAGTCGCTCGGGATCGCGATCTTCCTCGAGCGCCAGACCGGGATTGCCGGCGGCCTGCCGCTGGTGTACAACCCCGGCTGGGGTTTCCGCTTCATGACCGTGCTCACGCTCACCACCGGCACCACCTTCATCATGTGGCTGGGTGAGCAGATCACCGAGCGCGGCGTCGGCAACGGAATGTCGCTCATCATCTACGCGGGCATCGTCGTCGGGCTGCCCCGCGCGGTGCTGTCGACGTTCGACCAGATGCGGACGGGCCAGATGGGGCTCATCCGCATCCTGCTCCTGATCGTGCTGATGGTCGTTGTGGTCGCCGCGATCATCTTCATGGAGCGGGGCCACCGGCGCGTGATGGTGCAGTACGCCAAGCGCGTCGTGGGCCGCCGCATGTACGGCGGCTCGAGCACCCACATCCCGCTCAAGGTGAACACTGGCGGCGTGATCCCGGTCATCTTCGCCTCGTCCATCCTGGCGTTTCCGGCGACGATCGCCAACATGTTCAAGACGGGGACGGGTGACTGGGCCGAGAACTTCACGCGGCAGCTGGCGTGGGGCATGCCGCTCTACAACCTCCTCTACGTCATCGGCATCATCTTCTTCGCCTACTTCTACACAGCGATCATCTTCAACCCGGACGACGTGGCCGACAACATGCGGAAGTACGGCGGATTCATTCCCGGCATCCGGCCGGGCAAGCGGACGGCGGAGTACATCGACACGATCCTGACCCGCATCACGCTGGCGGGCGCGATCTACCTGGCGCTCGTCGCGATCCTGCCCGAGTTCCTCATCAGCGGGTTCAAGGTGGCGCCAATCCCGTTCATCGGCGAGAGGCTCGACGCCGTGCTGCCCCGGTTCATCACCGAAGGCATGAACGTGCAATTCTACTTTGGCGGCACGTCGCTGCTGATCGTCGTCGGCGTCGCAATGGATACGGTGCAGCAGGTGGAGTCGCAGCTCATCATGCGGCACTACGACGGGTTCATGAAGAAGACCCGGATGCGCGGGCGACGCGGCTAGGCGCGTTCTGACGCTCGTCTGCGACCGACACTGAGCGCGTCGGGCGGGCGCGGGGCGAAGACGAACGGTCAGCGCGGAAACGGAGGCATCGCGGACGGAGAGCGATCATGGCGCTCAACGTGATCATGATGGGGCCACCGGGTGCCGGCAAAGGGACGCAGGCAGAACGGTTCGCTGGGGCGCACGGCGTGCCGAAGATCTCGACCGGCGACATGCTCCGGGAGGCGGTGCGGGCCGGCACCGAGCTCGGGACGCGCGCCGGGGCAATCATGGGAGCGGGCAAGCTCGTCAGTGACGACATCGTGATCGGGATCGTGCGGGAGCGCCTCACGCGCGCCGACACTCTTCCTGGCTTCGTGCTGGACGGCTTCCCGCGAACGGTCGCGCAGGCGCGCGCGCTCGACAGGATCATCGAGGGGCGCGATTCCCTGATCGTCGTCAAGATCGCTGTCTCCGAGGCCGAGCTGGTGCGGCGGCTGCAGGCCAGGCGCGTGTGCGGCCAGTGCGCGGCCACCTTCGGCGGCGCCGAGCTCGCCGCGACGGTGACCGCCTGCCCGTGCTGCGGCGGTCCGCTCCTGCAGCGGGCCGACGACGATGAGTCGGTGATCCGGGCGCGGCTCGAGGTCTATGACCGCGAGACGCGGCCGCTCATGGAGTACTACAAGGCGCGGCCGACCTTCCGCCAGGTCGACGGGGCGCAGGCGCTCGACCGCGTGCAGGCGGCGGTCGCGGCGGCCGTCGAATCGGCGGCGGCGGCGGGCCGGACGCCCGTGGAGCAGGGCTCGTGATCGTCTGCAAGTCCCCGGCGGAGATCGAGCGGATGCGGGCGGCGAACCAGCTCGTTGCGCGCGTGCTGAGGGAGCTGAAGGAAGCGGTGCGGCCCGGTGTGACCACCGCCGAGCTCGATGCGCTCGCCGAGGCGCGCATCGCCGAGGCGGGCGCGGTGGCGGCGTTCAAGGGGTACCACGGGTACCCGGCGACGATTTGCGCATCGGTGAACGAGCAGGTGGTGCACGGCATCCCGTCGTCGCGCACCCTGTCCGACGGCGACATCGTCTCGATCGACCTGGGCGCGAGGCTGGACGGGTTCTACGGCGACGCGGCGGTGACGGTGGCGGTCGGCCGGATCGGCGATCGTGCGACCGAGCTGCTGCAGGTGACCGAGGAGGCGCTCCACAAGGCGATCGAGAAGGTGCGGGTGGGTGCGCGCATCTCGGATCTCGGCCACGCCGTGCAGCGGCACGTCGAGGCGCACGGCTTCTCGGTCGTCCGCGAGTTCGTCGGTCACGGAATCGGCGCCTCCATGCACGAGGAACCGCAGATCCCGAACTACGGCGAGCCGGGCCGGGGCCCGCGGCTGACCGAGGGGATGGTGCTGGCGATCGAGCCGATGGTCAACATGGGGAAGGCGGCGGTCAAGATTCTCGACGATGGCTGGACGGCCGTGACGCGCGACGGCAGCCTCTCGGCGCACTTCGAGCACACGGTGGCGGTGACCGCCGGCGGCCCGCGGGTGCTCACGATGCTCAACGGCGTGCGCGAGCGGCGCCTGGCCTGAGGCCCCCGGGGGCGTAGGACGTCTGTGGCCAAAGAGGACACGATCGAAGTCACCGGCGTGGTGCTCGAGTCGCTCCCGAACGCGATGTTCCGCGTCGAGCTGGAGAACAAGCACCAGGTCCTGGCCCACGTCTCAGGGAAGATGCGCAAGAACTTCATCCGCATTCTGACCGGGGACAAGGTGCTCGTCGAGCTGTCGCCGTACGACTTGACGCGAGGGCGGATTACGTACCGGTACAAATGACAGTGGCCAGTGGTCAGTGGACAGTGATCAGTGGCCAGACAACGGGACAGTGTGCGAGGGCGTGGTCAGGACCGGGTCGCACCGGCCCGCTGACCGGCCGCCGACCACTGGCCACCGCGGGGTTCGGCATGAAGGTGAGAGCGTCGGTCAAGCGCATCTGTGACAAGTGCAAGATCGTCCGCCGCCGCGGCGTGGTGCGGGTGATCTGCCCGAACCCGAAGCACAAGCAGCGGCAGGGGTAGCACGAAGTAGCCGGCGGCCAGCAGCCAGTAGACGGATGCCGGCCTCGAGCGGAGAGGCTACTGGCTCCTGACTTCTGGCTACCGACTACTGACTACTGACAAGCGAGAGGGAGCAATGGCACGTATCGCAGGGGTCGATCTTCCCCGCCCGAAGCGCGTCGAGATCGGGCTGACCTACATCTACGGCATCGGCCGGATGCGGGCCAACCGGATCCTCAAGGAAGCCGGCGTCAGCCCGGACGTCCGCGTCAAGGACCTGTCCGAGGACGACGTCCGGAAGATCAGCCGCGTAATCGAGGAGCAGGGGGGCGTCGAGGGAGATCTCCGCAAGGAGGTCTCGATGAACATCAAGCGGCTGATGGACATCGGCTGTTACCGGGGCGTGCGGCATCGTCGCGGCCTGCCGGTCCGCGGCCAGCGCACGCGCACCAACGCGCGGACGCGCAAGGGGCCGCGGCGGGGTGCGGTCGCGAAGAAGAAGACGGTGTAGCGGATGGCAAAGACAGAACCGGTCGTCGAAGGAACCGAGAAGAAGGCCGCCGGGCGGCCCGCGAAGAAGGCGTTCAAGAAGCGGGGCGAGAAGCGCGTGGTGCACCACGGCGTCGCCCACATCCAGGCGTCGTTCAACAACACCATCGTGACCATCACCGACACCGAGGGGAACGTGGTGGCGTGGAACAGCGCGGGCGGGATCGGGTTCAAGGGCTCGCGCAAGGGGACGCCGTTCGCCGCGACGCAGGCGGCGATGAACGCCGGCAACGCCGCCAAGGCGTTCGGCATGCGGTCGGTCGAGGTGCGCGTCAAGGGGCCGGGCGCGGGGCGCGAATCGGCCGTCCGGGCGCTGCAGACGGTCGGCATCGAGGTGAAGTCGATCCGGGACGTGACGCCGATCCCGCACAACGGCTGCCGCCCGCCCAAGCGGCGGCGCGTGTAACGAGCCTCGGCTTTCGGCGCCCGGATCCCGGCTCCCGGCCTCGTTTCGGCGTGCCGCGGAGGTCCCGATCCGGGAGCCTGTTGGGGAAAGGAACGCAATGGCCAGATACATCGGTCCGGTCTGCCGGCTGTGCCGGCGCGAGGGGATGAAGCTGTTCCTCAAAGGGGAACGGTGCTACACGGAGAAGTGCGCCATCGAGAAGCGCAACTTCCCGCCCGGGCAGCACGGCAAGACGCGGAAGGCGAAGCTCGTCGGCTACGGGCTGCAACTGCGCGAGAAGCAGAAAGTGAAGCGGATCTACGGGGTCCTCGAGGACCAGTTCCGCCGCTACTTCGAGGCGGCCGCGCGGCAGCGCGGGATCACCGGCGAGGTCTTGCTGCAGCTACTCGAACGGCGGCTCGACAACGTCGTCTACCGGCTCGGCCTGGCGACCTCGCGCCCGCAGGCGCGGGAACTCGTGCGGCACGGCCACTTCGTCGTCAATGGGCGCAAGGTGGACATCCCGTCGTACCAGGTGCGCGCGGGCGACGTGGTCGGCGTCCGGCCGGGCAGCCAGAAGGCCGCCGCCATCCAGCACGCGATGGAGGAGGTGAAGGGGCGCGGCATCCCCGAGTGGCTGCAGTTCGAGGCGGAGAAGCAGGCGGGCCGCGTCGTCTCGCTGCCGACGCGCGAACAGATCAACCTGCCCGTTCAGGAGCAGCTCATCGTCGAGCTCTACTCGAAGTAGGAGACGGCCCGGTACTCGACCCCCGGTCGCCCGCCCGGAGGCGGGCTGGATGACGAGGCCGGCGCGCCGTCCGGCAAGAAAGGATTGACTCGATGCTGTGGAAAGGTTTCCAGCGGCCCAAGCGGCTGGAGTTCGAGCGTGAGACGCTGACGGACCGGTTCGGGCGCTTCCACGCGCAGCCGTTCGAGCGCGGCTTCGGCACCACGATCGGCAACGCGATGCGGCGCGTGCTGCTGTCGTCGATCGAAGGGGCGGCCATCACCGCCGTGAAGGTCGAGGGCGTGCTGCACGAGTTCTCGCCGATACCCGGCGTGGGCGAGGATGCGACCGACATCATCCTCAACCTGAAGCAGATCCCGCTCAAGATGCACGTCGACCACACCAAGACGCTGTACCTGCGCGTGAACCGTCCGGGCGAGGTCAAGGCGCGCGACATCGAGCCGGACGCCGACGTGGAGATCCTCGAGCCCGACGCCCATGTCGCCACGGTGGCCGAGGGCGGCAAGCTCGAGATGGAGATGCGGCTGAAGCGGAGCCGCGGCTACGTGGCGGCCGACCGCAACTTCGACGAGGACCTGGGGATCGGGTGGATCCCGATCGACTCGGTGCACTCGCCGATCAAGAAGGTGAACTACCTGGTGGAGGCGGCGCGCCTCGGCCAGACGACCGACTACGAGAAGCTGACGCTCGACGTCTGGAGCAACGGGTCGATCCACCCGCGCGACGCCGTGTCGCTGGCCGCCAAGCTGGTACGGGATCACCTGAACATCTTCATCAACCTCGAGGAGCCGATCGAGGCGCATGCGGAGGTGCCGGCCGAGCAGGCGCACCCGGCGGTGCTCAACGAGAACCTCGACAAGAGCGTCGAGGAGCTGGAGCTGTCGGTCCGGTCCTACAACTGCCTGAAGAACGCCAACATCCGGACGATCCGCGAGCTCGTGCAGAAGACCGAGGCCGAGATGCTGAAGACGAAGAACTTCGGCCGGAAGTCGCTGAACGAGATCAAGGAGATCCTGCAGAGCATGGGCCTGAGCCTCGGCATGCGCCTCGATCAGCCCACGCCGCAGCCGCAGAACGAATAGCCAGGGACCAGGGGTCGGCGGCCAGGGAACCGGGCGTCGACTCGGGCCCTCTGGCCTCAGGCCCCCGGCCTCCGGCCCCTGGAAGGATCAGAAGCCATGCGTCACCGAGTAGCCCATCGCAAGCTGGGACGAACGACCGAGCACCGGATCGCGCTGTTGCGCAACCAGGCGCAGGCGCTGCTGCGCCACGAGCGCATCGAGACGACGGTGCCGAAGGCCAAGGAGCTGAGGCCGTTCGTCGAGCGGCTGATCACGATCGCGAAGCGGGGTGTGGCCGGTGGCGAGGGCAACAGCCGCACGCTCCACGCCCGGCGCCTGGTCCTACGCGACATCCCCGACCAGGAGGTCGTCCGCAAGCTGTTCGATGTCTACGCACCGCGGTTCGCGTCGCGGCCCGGCGGCTACACCCGGCTCCTGCGGCTCGGGTTCCGCCGGGGCGACAGCGCTCAGGTCGCGCAGGTCGAGCTGGTCGGGTCCGAGTACAACCCGAAGGCAGCCGCCGAAAAGGAAGGGAAGCAGGCAGGCAAGCCGAAGGCGAAGGGCGTCGGCGGGCGCCTGCGGGCAGCGGCCGAGCGGATCCGCGGCAAGAAGGCGGCCGACGGCGAGGAGCCGTCGCCGGCGCCTGATACGAGGGCGCCGAAGCGCCCGGGCGGTCGGCGGCAGACGACGCCGCGCAAGGTCGGCGGGTCGTAGCGACCAGCCTGCAACGGCTGCCGGCCTCCGCTCTTTCCTCACCCTGCAGGCATGGGTCCGGGGGAAGGCCGAGGCTGTGGTTATAATTCCCGCGTGAGCCCCTCTTCTCCCTCGGTCGGCCCGCCGGCCCGGGTTTTGGCCGTCTTTCTCGTTGCACTTCTGGGCAGCGCGGCCATCTATCGGGCGACGATCGACTACGGCTTCACCTACGACGACTACCACCAGTTCCGTCCCTATACGTCTCACGAGGTCGTTGCGGCGTTTCACGGATCCTGGGATCCGACGGGCATCGAGGTTGCCTTCTATCGGCCCCTCACCGTCGCGTTTTACGCCGCGCGGTTCGCCGTGCTCGGCCCGGACGCCCGCGCCTCGCACTGCCTGAGCCTGCTGCTGTTCGGAATCGCCGCCGCCCTGCTGGGGCTCTTCCTCCTCCGCCTCTTCGATCGCCTGCTGCCGGCGATCATCGGCACGACCGTCTTCCTCGCGCACCCGGCGATGCCGTACGCGCTGGTCGCGTGGTCGACGAACCAGATGCACCTGGTGGAGACCATCCTGGTGCTCGCCGGGCTCGTGTGGTGGATCTGGTCCCGCGCCCGCCCGCTTGCTTGGTGGCTGCCGCTGCTGGCCGTGCAGGTTGCCGTCTTCCTCGTAAAGGAGGACGGCATCATGCTCCTTCCGTGCGTCATCGTCCTGCAGTACGTATCGAGGCTGAGCAATGCCTCGTCACCGCCGCCGCCAAGGGGTTTCATCGCGCTCTCGGTGGCGACGCTTGGCGCACTTGTTCTGCTGAGGCAGCTCGCCCTCGGCGGTGTCGGCGGCTACGGCGCTCTGACGCTCGAACGCGCTGTCGGGAACCTCGCTCGTGGGCCCTGGGCCGTCTTTCTTCAGCAGCCGCCGGACCGTCCTGGTCAGCGGTTGGTCAGTCTGTTCGTGATCGCTGTGATGGTGTGCGGCCTGGTGCAGGTCCTCCGCGATCGGCAGGCCGGGGCCGGCCGCTTTGCGATGGCTGCGGGAGCCGTGATCGCCCTGCTGTTCGACGCGCCGTTCGCTTTCGTCTCGAAAGCCGAGCAGATGCACCTGGTGGCCACCGGAGCGGTGCTGGTGCTGACCGGCGGCGTCGCCGCGATGCTCCGCGGTGCCGCCCTTCCGCTGCGCGCGGTGCTGCTGCTCGGCGTCGCCTGCGGCGTCGGCCTGATGGCGTTGGTCTCGAGGAACATCGCGACCGATTTCGCGCCCTGCAGTGAGGTAACGCGAGCGCACGATCGCGTCGTCATCGGGTGGCCGGGCATCCCGGTCGAGATCAAGGAGTGTCTGGCGGAGAAGGCGTGCGGCACAGACGATCGTTCAGGCAACCCAATCGAGCTGGCAGGGCAAATCAGCTACGGCGCGTACGACTGGGAGCAGGACAGGGAACGTCGGCGGTTCCGCTGGATTGGGTCTCACGCCACGATGTTCGTGAGCCGGCGGGCGAGCATCGCGGTCCTCCCTCTGGCCGCCGTGTTCCTCCCCGGGGGCCCGTCCCGTACGGTCGTCACCGTGCAGGTCGACGGCCGGTTCGTTCGCCGGCTCGTGCTCGGTGATGAGATGTGGAACACGGCCCGGGTCCGGGTACCCGCCCGGGCGTGGCGCTTCTGGAGGCCCGCATTCTGCCGGATCGATCTCGACGTCGCACCCACGTGGTCGCCGGCGGCGCTCAATTCGCGATCGGACGACCGGCGACAACTGGGGGTGAAGATCGGGGAGATCACCTGGGAAGGCTGGCGCGGCCAGCCATAAAGCGACAGCGGCCGGGTGGCTGCGTGCCGCGCGGCCCTAAACCTCTTCTTCTTCCGCCTCGCCCTTCTCGGCCTTGGCGGCGGCGATGATCTTCGCCTGCAGCTGCGCCGGCACCTCCTCGTAGTGCGAATACTCCATGTGGTAGCTGCCGCGGCCGCCGGTCACCGAGGTGAGCTGCTGCTCGTAGGTGAGCATCTCGGCCATCGGCACCTGGGCCTTGATCACGGTCATGCCGGCCCGCGTGTCCATGCCGCCGATCCGGCCGCGGCGGCTGTTCAGATCGCCCATCAGGTCGCCCGCGTAGTCGCTGGGCGCGTAGACCTCGACGTTCATGATCGGCTCGAGGAGCGTCGGCCGGGCGCGCGACATCCCGTCCTTGAAGGCCAGGCGGCCGGCCATCTTGAAGGAAAGCTCGTTCGAGTCGACGGCGTGGAACTTGCCGTCGATGAGGGTCACGCGGAAATCGACCACCGGGTAGCCGGCCAGGTACCCGCGAAGCCGGGCCTCCTGGATGCCCTTCTCCACCGCCGGCCTGAACTGGTGCGGGATCGAGCCGCCGAAGATGTCGTCGACGAACTCGAAGTCGGCGCCCCGCGGCAGCGGCTCCATCTTGATGCTGCAGTCGCCGAACTGGCCGTGGCCGCCGGTCTGCTTCTTGTGCCGCCCCTGGGCCTCGGTCGCGGCCGTGATTGTCTCGCGGTACGGGATCTTGGGCGGCTTGAGGTGTACCTCCACCCCGAACCGCCGCTTCAGCTTCGCGACCGTCACCTCGATGTGCAGCTGTCCCTGGCCGGACAGGAGCAGCTCCTTCGTCTGCGGGTCGCGGCTCGAGCGGATGGTCGGGTCCTCTTCCTGCAGCCGCTGGAGCGAACTGCTGATCTTGTCCTCGTCGCCGCGGCTCTTCGGCTCGATCGCGTACGACAGGACCGGTTCGGGGAACGCGAGCCCGTGGAACGCGGCGCCGTTCTTGTCCGCGAGGGTGTCGTTGGTGAGGGTGTCCTTCAGCTTGGCGACCGCCCCCAGATCGCCGGCCTTGATCTCCGGCACCTCGGTCTGCGTCTTGCCCTGCAGCAGCACGAGGTGACCGAGCCGCTCGGTCGTGTCCTTCGTCAGGTTGTGCACGGTGCTGTCCGACTTCAGGGTGCCGCGCATGACGCGGAACATGCTGATCCGGCCGGCGAACGGGTCGGCCACCGTCTTCCAGACGAAGGCGGAGTACGGGGCGGCCTCCGACGCCTCGATGCGCAGCTCGGTCCCGTCGGCGCGGCGCGTCGGCAGCGGGCGCTCGGCCGGCGAGGGCACGTAGGCGAGGACCGCGTCGAGGAGGGGCTGGATGCCGACGTTCAGCAGGGCCGAGGTGCACAGCAGCGGGAAGATGCGGCCGGTGCGCGCGCCGTTGCGGAGCCCCGCGACCAGCTCCTCCTGCGTCAGGGTGCCCGCCTCGAAGAACGTCTCCATCAGTTTGTCGTCGGCCTCGGCGACCATCTCGATGAGCGCCTCGCGCGCCTTGTCGGCGGCGTCGCTCATCCCCGCCGGCACCGGGCCCTCGGTCGCCTTGCCGCTGCCGTCGGGCGGGAACGTGAGCGCCTTGATCGCGATCAGGTCGACGATCCCCGTGAACGACTTCTCTTCGCCGATTGGGAGCTGGACTGGCACCACCGTGCGGCCGAACGCCGTGTGCAGCGACTCGAGCGTCCGGTCGAGGCTCGCCCGCTCCCGGTCGAGCCGGTTCAGCACGACCAGCCTCGGCAGCTCGTACTCGGCAGCCGCCTCCCACACCTTCTCCGTCTGGACTTCGACGCCGGCCACCGCATCGACCACGAGCAGGGCCGCGTCGGCGACGTGGAGTGCCGCCCGCGCGTCGGAGAGGAAGTTCGCCATCCCGGGCGTGTCGATGAGGTTGATCTTCGTCTTGTTCCACTCGGCGTAGGCGAGGCTCGACGAGAGGGTGTGCTTGCGCGCGACTTCTTCTTCGTCGGAGTCGGTCACCGTGGTGCCTTCGTCCACCTTTCCCAGCCGGTTGACCATGCCGGCATCGACGAGCATCGCGGCGACGAGCTGCGTCTTGCCCGAGCCGCTGTGGCCGACCACGGCGACGTTGCGGATGCTGGCGGCGTCGTAGACCTTCATACGCGATGATTCCTTCCGCCCGGCGCCGTGCGAAGGGCGGGCCGGGCAGAGAACCCGGAACTGGGCCGTCCCGGGGGCTTCCGTGCGCGCTGACGCGGTTCCTGGGATTGCCGAACGGACCAGCGGGCAGCCCCGCCCGGACGCGGGGGCACCGGCGGCGCAATCCCCAATGATAAACGCTTGCTACGCCACACGTAAGACGCAAAACGCAAACGGTGCGGGACCTCTCTTCGGCCCCCGGCTCGGGCGCGCGCGCTCCTCCCCCTGCTCGGGTCTCCCCGGCCGGGCCGCTCGTGGTCTTGCGGCTGTCGCGTTGGGGGCTCCCGGTGCCGGGGTCGGTCGGTACGGCCCTACTCGTACCTCAGCGCCTCGATGGGATCCAGGCGGGCCGCCTTGAAGGCCGGGAACAGCCCGAAGAAGATGCCGACGCTCGCCGAGAAGCCGAGGCCCAGCGCGAAGGCCCACCATGGCAGCGTGGTCTTGAAGCCGGCCCACGTGTTCACGCCGAGCCCGATCGCCGCACCGAGCCCGGCTCCGAGCAGGCCGCCGACGAGCGTCAGGACGACGGCCTCGACGAGGAACTGCCAGAGGATCTCGCTGCGCTTAGCGCCGATCGCCTTCCGCACGCCGATCTCCCGCGTGCGCTCGGAGACCGAGATCGTCATGATCGCCATGACGCCGATGCCCCCGACCATCAGCGCGATCGACGAGATGACGACCAGCGCGAGGACGACGGCCTGCGTGAGCTGGTCGAGGATGCGCATGATCGAGTCCGACGTCAGGAGGTCGAAGTCGTCCTCCTTGTCCAGCTTCAGGCGGTGGCGGCTCCGCATGACCTGCTCGATTTCGCGCATCAACTGCTCCCGCGTCGCCCCCTCCCGTGCGACCACCCCGATCGTCAGGAATCGCAGCAGGTACCCGCGGAAGCGGGGCGTCGGAAACTGCTTCTCGTAGGTCGTGATGGGCAAGAGGCCGAACCCGTTGGTGTCCCCGCCGAGCAGGCCCGGCCGCTTCTCGAGCACGCCGATCACCGTGTACTGGTCGCGGCCGATGCGGATCTGCTTGCCGATCGGGTCGCTCCCGGGGAACAGCGTCGCCGCCGGCGAGTCACCGAGCACCACCACCTGTCGCCGCCGCTGGACCTCGAACTCGGAGAAGAAGCGTCCCTGCGTGACCTTGAGGAAGTTGACCTGCAGCCAGTTCGCGTCGGTGCCGAGGACCCCCATCCGCTTCGTGGACGTGTTGCGGTACGTGAAGCGGACCGCCTGGCCACCCGGTCCCTCGCCGAGGTGATACGTCACGACGCCGGCCGAGGGCGCCTGCTCCTTGATGGCCCGTGCGTCCGCCTCGGTGAGGTTGGGCCGCTTCATCAGGTCCAGGAAGCTCTTGCCGCTCGCGAAGCTGCTGATGCTCATCTTCGACACGTAAACCGTGTCGGATCCCATCTGCCGGATCAGCTCCGAGAGCTGGTCGCCGAAACCCCGGATGAGGGCGGTCATCGCGACGATCGAGGTGACGCCGATCACGACGCCGAGGATCGTCAGCGCGGAGCGCAGCTTGTTCGAGCGCAGCGTGTCGAGCGCCATGGCGACGATCTCGGCGAGCAGGGCGATGCGAGCGGCCATGGCTACTCCCGCCTCAACGCCTCGATGGGATCCAGGTTGGCGGCCCGGATCGCCGGATAGAGCCCGAAGAAGAGGCCGACCAGTGCGGTCATCCCGATGCCGAGCACCACCGACCACGGCTGGATGTCCGCGGGCAGGGGGCTGAAGACGGTGACGAGCCACGCGGCGAGGAACCCGAGCGCCGTCCCCACGATGCCGCCGACGACCGACAGGCTGGTGGACTCGGTCAGCACCTGCCAGATGATGTCGCGCTTGCGGGCGCCGAGCGCCTTGCGCAGGCCGATCTCGCGCGTCCGCTCGGTCACCACCATCAGCATGATGTTCATGATGACGATGCCGCCGACGACGAGCGAGAGCGAGACGACGCCGATGAGCACCGCGAAGATGCCCTGCGAGAACTGCTTCCAGAGGTCCATCAGGGTGTCGGAGGTGAACAGCCCGAAGTTGTCCTTGTCGCGCGGGCGAAGCCGCCGCGTGATGCGCATCGCGATCCGCGCCTCGTCCATCGCGGGCTGGAGCAGGGCCGGATCCGGCGGCTTGACCGTGATCTCCAGCGAGCGCCGCGAGCCGAACAGCTGCTGGAACTTGCCGAGCGGGATGATCGCGAAGTCGTCCTGCGACTGGCCGAACAGCGACCCCTTCTTCTCGTTCACGCCGACCACGCGGAAGTGGGTGCCGCCGAGCGTGATCACCTCGTCGATCGGGTTGCGATTCTTGAACAGCTTCTGCGCCGTCTCCCAGCCGATGAGCACGACCGGCCGGTTCCGCTGCACCTCGAGCGCGCTCGGCAGGCGGCCGAGCGCCGTGCTGTAGCCCACGAACTCCTGGTAGTCGGGCGACACGCCGCGCACGCGCACGTTCTCGAGCGTCTGCTCGCGGTAGGAGATGTTCGCCTGGGTGCCCGATTCCGCCATCACCGCCGCGATGAGCGGGCTGAAGTTCCGGACGGCGCGCACGTCGCCCATCGACACGTCCGGGTTCCGCCGGTAGGCCTCCTCCTCCTCCCGCTCGTCGGTGATCACCCCTGTCTTGTCGATGCGGAAGGTGCCGGCGCCCACCTCGCGGATGATCGCATCGCCCACGTACGCGTTCATCCCCTGGATGAGCGACACGACCGCGATGATCGACATGACGGCCACGATGTTGCCGAGCACCATCATGAACGACCGCAGCTTGTTCGCCCAGATCGAGTCAAGGGCGATCGCGACGGCGTCCAGGAGCTTGTACATGGATCCCACCGACACAGGTCACGGCAGAATGCAGAATGTCGAATGGAGGGACGCTTCTGCGTTCTGCATTCGACATCACTGTTGTCCAAATTGCGGTCTGGCACCGGGGCGTGTCTCGCTCCGCCAACCGCTCGACAGCGCGGAAGCACGCGTCGTCGGCTGGGGAGGATCGCTGAGCGATTCGGCCTGTCCTGGGTCGGACGTGTCGCTGCGCCTCAGCGCGTACCTGGGCCTTCGACGCGTTTATCGTGCCGTCGTGATCGCGCTGCTCGCATGGTTGGCTGCTCGAGACACGCCCCGGCCACCGCAATTGGACAAGACTGATTCGACATCCTCCATTGACAGGGCGGAGCTCTCTGCGGCGGTCCCCGGGCCGGCTAGCGGCCGCGGGCCTGCGGCTTCTCCTCGAGCTTGACGTTGTCGCCGTCGGCCAGATCGCGAACCGACGCGAACGGTCCCGTGATGACCCGGTCGCCTTCCTTGAGACCGGACAGCACCTCGAAGTACCGGTCGCCCGCAATGCCCGTCTTCACCGGCACGAACTGCGCGGTCCCGTCGCGGTAGATGAAGACACCCTCGGTTTCCTTCCGTGTCTGGTCGGGCGGCAGCGTGTCGGCCGACGCGACCGTCTCGACACCGCCCGGCCGTCGCTTGTTGTCCTTGGGCGGCCGCACGATCTTGCCGGCCTTGTCGAACACGAGCTCGCGCACGGCCATCGCCTGGATCGGCACTGACAGCGCCTTGCTGCGCGTGGCGGTCGTGATCTCGGCCGTGCACGTGAAGCCGGGGCGCACGTCCGGGACCTGACCCTCGAGCGTGACCACGACGCGGAAGTTGGTCGCCTGCTGCGTGCCCGTCGTTCCGGTCGTCTGGATCGGGCTGTTGCCGATCTCGGTGACGCGGCCCGGGAACTTCTTGTCGGGAATCGCATCGATGGCGACCTTCACCCTCTGGCCGATCTGCACCGACGGAATGTCGGTCTCGTCCACCTCGATCTCGGCCTCGACCACCGACATGTCGGCGATCGTCAGCAGCACGACGCTCGGGTTGTTGGTGAAGCCGACGACGGCCGTCTCGCCTGCTTCCACGTTCCGCCGCGTCACGATGCCGTCGATCGGGGATTCGATCGTCACGCGGCTCAACTGGTACCGCGCGCTGTCGAGATTGGCGGACATCTGGCGGATCCGCTGCTCGGACGCCGCGATCTCCGACGTGCGCGTCTGCACCTCCGCCTCGCGGTTCTTGACGTCGTTTTCGGCCCTGTCGACCGTCTCACGCGTCACCAGCAGATCCTTCCAGAGATCCTGTTGTCGTGTGAGGGTCTGCCGCGCGAGCGCCAGGTTCTCCTTGGCCGCCTCGAGCTGCGTGCGTGCCTGCTGCAGCGCGACCCGCTGCCCCTGGAGGCTGGCCTCGCCGCTCTCGACCGCGCTGGCCAGCAGCCGCCGGTCGATCTCGAGCAGGAACTGGCCCGCCTTGACCCGGTCGCCCTCCTCCACCGCCAGCCGGGTGATGCGCCCCGACACCTCGGAGGTGATGTTCACCTCGCGCTTCGGCTTGATCTTCCCGGAGGCGGAGACGATCGCCTCGAGGTCGCGTGCCTTGACCGCCTCGGCGGTGACGGCCGGCCCCTGCGCGCGCCTGAAGCGCAGGTTCGCGTACACCAGCGCGGCCGCGATGACAACGACGATGACGGCGATCGTGACCTTCTTGCCCGTGACTTTCATGCAGCACTCCGCGCGGCGATGATCGCCATGACGGTCGCAATGGCCAGGGCGAGGACCGCGTACACCGAGAAGAGCGCGAGCGCGATCGACCGCGTGCGGCGGCGGTAGAGGACAGCAAGGCCCACGGCGAGCAGCATCACCCACCAGACCCGGAAGAGATCGATCATGCCGAGCAGACGGGCGGGGAAGCTGCCCTCATCGAGCATCGGGAAGAAGACGGCCAGGTTCGTGGCGCTGGTCAGCGACTCGCGAGCGTAGTTGAGCGGCGTGATGAAGAGCTGCTGCACCACCGTGATCGCGTTGGCGTGCACCACCACCGCGAAGAGCTGCTTGAAGGACGCGTCGCCGCCCATGACCGCGAACACCGCAAAGAGAATCCCGGCGAGCAGGAGCAGGATGAGCGGCGTGACGATGACCACCCCTGCGGTCGACTGCAGCACGAGGCGCCAGACGGGCGCGTTGAGGATCTGCTGCTCCATTTGCTGGTACTGCTGATCGCTCAGCTTCACGCCGAACGACTCGATCCGCCGCGTGGCTTCGTCCAAGGTCGCCTGTCGGCCGATCGTCGTCGACTGGAACCATCCGGTGCAGGCGATCGTGACCAGGATGATGAGCGCGAGCATGCCGAGCCATCGCGGTCGCCGGACGACGCCCGCGAAGGTGTCGCGGGGCGACAGGAGCACGCCGACGAATCGAGAGAACAGACCGGTGTCGGGAGCCTCGGCCGTCGGCGTCACGATGGGTTCAGGCATGACCTGGGTCCTCTCGGAGGAAGCACACACTCAATTGTACCTGAAAGAACATACGCAGCAGCGCGCCCGGATGTTTCCTGGCACGAGCTTTCTTGACACAGCCCAAGTCGTTGATTACGATGCCGTTTCGGTTCCACGCGTGGGTGCGCGGCGCCGCTGCGCGGCCGGGCCGCCGGTCCAGTGGCGCCTCACCCAGCTGTCCACGCCCGGCCGCCGGGTCGCAAAGGAGCGCATCGTGTTCAGCTTCGTACCAAAGGAGCTGTTCCTCACGAAGGGCGTCGGGAAGCACCGCGAGAAGCTCTCGTCGTTCGAGTTGGCTCTCCGGTCGGCGGGCATCGCCGCCTGCAACCTGGTACGCGTATCGAGCATCTTCCCGCCCGGCTGCAAGATCCTCACGCGCGCCGAGGGCATCAAGAAGCTGAGTGCCGGCCAGGTGACCTTTGTGGTCATGTCGGAGGCCGCCACGCGCGAGCCGCACCGCCTGATCGCCGCCACGATCGGCCTGGCCGTGCCGGCCGATCGGAAGCTGTACGGTTACCTCTCCGAGCACCACAGCTTCGGCGAGAAGGAGGAGACAGCCGGCGACTACGCGGAGGAGCTGGCCGCCGAGATGCTCGCCACGACCCTGGGGCTCGAGTTCGACCCCGACAAGAGCTGGGACGAGAAAAAAGAGGTCTACCGGCTCTCGAAGCAGATCGTCCGCACGCAGAACGTCACGCAGACCGCCGTCGGCGACAAGAACGGCCTCTGGACGACCGTGGTGGCTGCCGCCGTCCTGGTCGGGTGATCTGCGCCTTTCCGCCGCGCCCGCGCCGGCCCCGCCACGCGCGAACGGCGTCGGGAGGGGGTGCCGGGGGAAGCCCTCCCGACCCCTTCCGCCTTCCGAGGGACCCCGCCCCGACCTCGTTGACTCCTTTGTCCTGACCTCAACCGGCATGCGATCATCTGGCATGAACCTGCACGGGAGAGCCTTTCGGGCGGTGCTGGCCCTGACGCTGCTGCCCACCAGCGCCTCGGCTCAGGTGTTCGAGTCGCTCGGCACGCGGGCGACGGGGCTGGCGGGAGCCTTCGTGGCGGTCGCCGACGATGCCTCGGCGGTTACTGGAACCCCGCCGGCCTGGCGCTCGACGCCGTCGTGGACATCCGCGTCGGGCACACCCGGGTCGACACCCCGCGACCCGGGGGGCCGCCGGTGCGCTCCCCGGGCGCCCGGACCTTGTCCACTTTGCTTGCGGCTGCGGTCGGGTCCTTCGCATTCAGCTATTACCGTTTATTGACCAGTGAGATACAGCCAGCCACCGGGACTACAGCCGCGATGGCTGGCAGCCGACAAGATCGTAGATTCGGCGTCCCGGCGCTCGCATCGCTGTTGACGCACCAGGTCGGCGTCACGCTGGTGCAATCAATCGCGACGGGGCTGGCCGTCGGCACGACGCTGAAGTTCGTGGGGGGTGTTGCGGCACGGGGCGTGGGTGAGCCCTCCGGATCGGCCGGCGACCCGTTCGACGCGGCCGAAGGGCTGCCGGGCAAGGCGGGGTGTTCTGGTCGAGGCGGCCGGCACGGCGGGGAGCATCGAGGCAGACCGCGGCTGGAGCGTCGCTGCCCGGCTGACGTTCTAGGTCAGCCGTTGACAGAAAGTGTCATTCCGTTATAGTTCAGTTCTTCCATGCCTGTCCGCATCGGCGAACTCCTCCTCAAGGAGAAGCGGATCACGCCCGAGCAGCTCCAGGAGGCCTTGAACTACCAGAAGGCCAACGGGGGCAAGCTCGGCTTCAACCTGGTCAAGCTGGGCTACGTCAAGGATGAGGAGATCACCGGACTGCTCAGCAAGCAGTACGGCGTGCCGTCGATCAACCTGAACCAGTTCGAGGTCGATCCGGGGGTCATCAAGCTCGTCCCGGCGGAAACGGCCCAGAAGTATCAGATCATCCCGCTCAGCCGTTCCGGCGCCACCCTGACGATCGCCATGACGGACCCGACCAACGTGTTCGCCATGGACGACATCAAGTTCATGACCGGCTACAACGTCGAGCCGGTGGTGGCGTCCGAGGCGGCCGTGCTCGAGGCGATCCAGAAGTATTACGGGATACGGAAGGCGGCGGCCGGCCCCGCGCCGCCGAGCGCGCTCGAAGCGGCCACCAAGGCGCTCGAAGAGATGCCGCTTAGCGGTGACGCGGACGTCGAGGTGCTGGAGGACCTCGAGGAGATCAGCGTCGAGGCGCTGGCGAAGCAGGGCGAAGAGGCACCGGTCATCCGGCTCGTGAACGTCATGCTGATGTCGGCGATCCAGAAGGGCGCGAGCGACATCCACATCGAGCCGTACGAGAAAGAGCTGCGGGTCCGGTACCGGGTCGACGGCCTGCTCTACAACATCATGGCGCCGCCGATGAAGTTCCGCGATGCGATCGCCTCGCGCGTGAAGATCATGGCGAAGCTCGACATCGCCGAGAAGCGGCTGCCGCAGGACGGGCGCATCAAGATCCGGTTCAACGACAACGGCATGGCCAAGGAAATCGACTTCCGCGTCTCGTGCCTGCCGACGCTGTTCGGCGAGAAGATCGTCATGCGTCTCCTCGATCGCGACAAGTTGATGCTCGACATGACGAAGCTCGGCTTCGAGCAGGAGTCGCTGACGAAGTTCGAGACGGCCATCCAGAAGCCGTGGGGCATGGTGCTGGTGACGGGGCCGACCGGGAGCGGCAAGACCAACACCCTCTATTCGTCGATCTCGCGGATCAACGTGCCCGAGACCAACATCATGACCGCCGAGGACCCGGTCGAGTTCAACATGCCGGGGATCAACCAGGTCCAGATCAAGGAGACGATCGGGCTGAACTTCGCGGCGGCGCTGCGCTCCTTCCTCCGGCAGGACCCGAACATCATCCTGGTCGGCGAGATCCGCGACTTCGAGACGGCCGAGATCGCGGTCAAGGCGGCGCTCACCGGGCACCTGGTGCTCTCCACGCTGCACACCAACGACGCGCCGAGCACTGTGAACCGGCTGATGAACATGGGCATCGAGCCGTTTCTGGTTGCCAGCTCGGTGAACCTGATCTGCGCGCAGCGGCTCGTCCGGCGGGTGTGCAAGAACTGCGCGCAGCCGAACCCGATCCCGCAGCAGGCCCTGGTGAAGATGGGCTTCCCGCCCGAGGAGGCCGCCACCGTCGTGCCCATGAAAGGCACCGGCTGCGAGAAGTGCAACAACACCGGCTACAAGGGACGCGTCGGCCTCTACGAGGTCATGGACCTGACCGACGATCTGCGCGAGCTGGTGCTCGTGGGCGCCTCCGCGCTGGAGCTGCGGCGAAAGTCGATCGAGGAGGGAATGATCACGCTTCGCCAGAGCGGGCTGCGGAAGATCTCCGAGGGCGTCACGACGCTCGACGAGGTGCTCCGGGAAACGGTGTTGTAACGCCAGGTCGAATCCTTGTCCGTTCTTGGTGCTTGGTTCCTGGTTCTTTGGAGATTCCAGGTCCCTGGTGCCTGGTGACGAAGGAACGCCGGCGAGAACCAAGGACCAAGAACGGACCCAGAACCATGAACCCGGGACCAAGAACGACAAGCTAGCGAAATTGTATGCCTACCCTTCCCGAACTGCTGAAGACGACGGTCGAGATGGACGGGTCGGACCTGCACATCACCACCGACACCCCGCCGCAGGTGCGGGTGCACGGCAAGCTGCAGCGGCTGCCGCTCCCGCCCTTGACCCCGTCGGACACCAAGCAGCTCGCCTACAGCGTCCTCACCGACGCGCAGAAGAAGCGCTTCGAGGAGGAGATGGAACTGGACTTCTCGTTCGGGATCCGGGGCGTGGCGCGGTTCCGCTGCAACGTCTTCAACCAGCGCGGGGCGGTGGCGGCGGTCTACCGGCTGATTCCGGAGAAGATCCGCGGCTTCCAGGAGCTCGGCCTGCCGCAGGTCATCGCCCGGCTGGCCGAGCGGCCGCGCGGGCTGGTCCTGGTGACCGGCCCGACGGGCAGCGGCAAGTCGACGACGCTGGCCGCCATGCTCGACAAGATCAACACCGAGCGGAGCGACCACATCCTGACCATCGAGGACCCGATCGAGTACATCCACGAGCACAAGGGCTGCCTGGTCAACCAGCGTGAGGTGCACAGCGACACGCAGGCGTTCGCGCCGGCGCTGCGCGCCGCGCTGCGCGAGGACCCGGACATCGTTCTCATCGGCGAGATGCGCGACCTGGAGACCGTGGAATCGGCGTTGCGGATCGCCGAGACCGGGCACCTGACGTTCGCGACGCTGCACACCAACTCGGCGGCCCAGACGATCAACCGCATCATTGACATCTTCCCGGCGCACCAGCAGTCGCAGGTCCGGACGCAGCTCTCCATGGTGCTCGAGGGGATCGTCTGCCAGTCACTGCTGCCGCGCGTCAACGGGAAGGGCCGGGTGGTCGCGCTCGAGATCCTGGTGCCGACGCCCGCCATCCGCAACCTGATTCGCGA